>KB659956.1_pt27 | contig 43276 bp, 32 predicted proteins | sample 558768 | NCBI scaffold set KB644980.1 | reverse complement strand
TCCCTGCGGGTTCAGCCGCAGGATGAATCCGACAACTCGGAGTCAATCTCCGCTACGAGAGCCACTCTAAGACTTGATAATCCGTAATTTAAATTGACAGGCGGTTCTACGTATAGGGAGGAACCAGGCTGGGAACGGAGCGATTCCCGCCAGTCCGACGGTGGCGGCCTGTCCGCCCCAAGCAATGAGACAATAATCGGAACCAGTCAGGTGAACGGTCGGTTCCTCTGACTATCATGAATCGATGCAGTTGCAGTTGCAGTGCCCGACTGCTTGCAAACAGCAGGAAAAGTAACTCCGAGTCCACCGAAGTCTGCCGGGCTCCCCAGGGCAAAAACAACTGTGGGAGTCCGAACATGACGGAGGATAGGAGTCCCGGGGGCTAAAATGTGGCACTCCCGGCAGTCCTACCCGCAACAGTCCGTGAACCCCATACGGATTCTCACCATACCGGGGTTTGGTGGAACTGCAAACCTGCAATGTCCACCGCTTACACTCACGCTCAGGATTCCTCCGCGGTTACGCGGAGGAGGATGTCAACCATGCTGCAGTCGATGAGTCACTCACATTACTCGACGGGGAAGCTGATAATATTCGTTGACTGCTCACCGATGGTTCATATGATGTAGACGTTGTTGTGTGGGTTACGTGTCAACACTGTGGTGAGCGTTGGTCCCCAACGACATTTCTTGATGAAAGTGGATGTCAGTGTGCCCACGATCCCGAGTGTTAGCGGGCGAGTAAATTATTTACTTTTACTCTTACTCCTCAATTTCGTGTCTTGCTCTCCCCTAGTTGAGGATAATTGCCCCTCATTTGGCGAGAATCTCAAGAGGAGCGAAACTTTTCTATTTTCAAATGGTGGAAGTGCCGAGATTGAACACACGTGGTGTTTGTGTCATTAGCCGTTGGTACTTGTGAGTGCCTTCACCCGAAACGGAATAAAACAGAATGTAATGGGATGAGGTGGAACGGAATGTGGAAACTCGCCTCCTGGATCTCATGAGTGCAGGTTCACAGAGACGCATATCTCATGATTATCGCGTTAGCGATTGGTATTACGGACGCTCAACCGGAAGGGAATTTGGGCTGAGTAATGACAAAAGTATGCTTCTGTCGGCTCGTCTGATGGTGAATTCAATCTGTTGGTTTCAGCGAGAACTCACCGCCCTATCTACGGATTAAACCAATAAAACACAATGATATTTGACACGCCGAGCGCAACGGCGTAAAACAGATTTAGACTGCTTGTGAATAACGAGACAATCCAGACTCCCACTGCTGAGACGATTCCGACAAGAATTGCGTATCTTATTCGAGAGAGTCCACGTACCCAATTATCCACCCGATAATACGTCTGGTGTAAAACACTCATATTGATTGGTGTACGCGCCCACATATCAGTATCTCGTCCTCATCCCCGAACAAACAGTCACACAGTCATATGCCGACTCAAAGCATTCTAAATCAGTGTCAATATGAATCGCATTATTGATGATTGAGACTCGCACGTGAGCTCAGCCAGCTCACTCAATATTGACATCTGGGCGCTTTCTATAGCGGCTGATAATGATGATACCAATTACAACTCCAAGAGAAACGAACAAACCGGCCTCTGGACCATAGCTATCACCGAGAAATACACTCGGAGTATTTATGCCAAGATCAATCACTGTAATCGGGAAAAAGAATCCACTCACTGGAAGCCCAACACCAGCCCCCAAGACAAGATTCCAGCCGAAATGAAGACCGACTGCGAGTCCTATCCGTCTGGTGAAGACGTATGCCGTCGCAAACCAGACACCAGCGAGAAATGTATTGAACGTGCTCAAAAGTGATGCGTTCGGGTTTTGGATATGTAAAAGTGCAAACAATCCACTCGTGATAATCACTGCACCAGGTGTCGCGTATCGGTCAGACAGAGCGGTTAGACCACTCTCCACATTCGGGAGCAAATATCCACGGATCATAACCTCTTCTGCGACAGCAACTGCAATCACGAACGTCAAGATTGCAAGTAATTTACTGAAGATTGAAATCATTGTTTCACTGGATCGTGCAGTTATAAACCGGGACTCAGGCTGTGTCGACAGCACACCCATTATCTGTACAGCATCAATCCATAATCCAGCTCCCGCAATCGCGACAATCAATCCTCCAGCAACAAATATCCCAACCATACACTCTTTGAGCCACTGTGTCGTCAGTGGTACCAAACCATACTCTGAAGGGTTTCGTTGGTCAACATATCGGATAATAACCCAGAGAACACCACACGCAATTACTGCTATCGTTGATTGTGACACTGCCAGTCGTAACACTCCTGATCTCGGAAGGTCGAACTGCTGCAGTGCCACCCGTCCGAGAAAAAGTGTCAATAATAGGCTTATCCCAGCGATTAACAATCTTAGTGGAGTCCGGAGCCGACTTTCGCCCGTGAAAAGATATCGCTTGATCTGCATATATCGACACAAACCGGGATAGGCAAGTGAACTTTACTCGATATCAGTGCTGTTACTCACCATCAATCAAGTAACCACCACCACGTATGTTCAGAGAGAACACACTCATCCTCACTCTCACAGCCGGAGCACTCCGAGGTCATGCCCTCAGTCTGAGATTCAATCTTACGGAGAATCAACAAGAAGGTCTCGCGTCTTAGCGCCAGGGGGACCTCAAGATCACAGTGGTACCCATCAGTAAGATAATTGCGTCAGGAGATATGACTGAGTCATCTCACAGATATAACATATAACAGACAGAATACAAGACGCAAAACGGACATGGGGAAGACATAGAACGTCTGAATGGTATAATATGATATGCGCGATGTACTCATTATTGGTGGTGGAGTTGCTGGATTACAAGCCGCTGTCTTCACCGCGAAAGCCGGACTCGAAACAGTTGTATTGAATGATGGAAATCCCCTCGTCCGCAATACAGATAAAATTCAGAATCTCCTCACCGAGGAACGGATTGCAGGCGATGAGATCATTGAGACTGGTCGTGAGCGGGTTGCGGAATTTGACGGTGAGATTGAAGAGGCAACAGTCACGCGTCTTGCCCGTGAGGATACGCCTGGACCGTTCACTGTCACAACAGAATCTGATGACTCATATCAGGGGGAAGCGGTCATCATCGCAACAGCGAATGAATTTGACATGCTTGCTCCATTGGATGACGAAATTGAATATATAGATGGACCAGAAGGGGAGTTCACGATGGAAAAACACATCCAGACCGATGATGGGAACCGAGCGAGTGATAACATATACGTCGCTGGATTAGCGAATACATGGGAATATCAAACAGCAGTCGCAATTGGTGATGGTGCCAAAGCAGCTGTCAATCTTGTAAGTGATCGTAACGAGGAAGCATATATTGATCATGACTGGTAGTCCTCAGCGATATGTTCAATAATCCCACGAGACTGATTGTATTGACGCAACAGAATTCACAGTCCGTCTACTCACCAATTAATCAGATAAATATTGACGATTCCCCGTCTTGCAATCAATCTTAATCATCGTCAAATTGAACCCAAGACCGAATCAGCATTTATACAGGCTGCGAGCGCTCTAAATTGAGCTGTGCACCTCCTCAAAGCAGTCAAAAAACAAAGAGTTCATACTGTAGTCGTCTCCAGCATGTATGCACTGACACAAATTCCCCTGTTTTCGTGTGTTTGTGATCCATAGCTGCTAGATATATATGACCAACCAACGTATACGGGAGGAAGTTCAATCTATTATTGAATGAAAACAATTTGTTATGAGTGTGATAAGTCATACACAGAACTTCAATTGCTTCCCGGTGAGGTTGACTTATGCCCACAGTGTTTTGAACGGAAGCTCAACGGTGATTTATAACCGATACAGCCGTTGAGACAGGGGTATGAGTGGTCTATCTTAGTTGAGATTGAGCGGATACATCGCATATTGTGCGCATGATGATGCGCTTTCAGACACTGGGTATCCGATAATGAACTGTCACAATCACACAGGACAGTCTCGTATGATCAGAAATAATCAATAATACCCAACTTGAGACTCATCACCGCTTGGTTATTCCATCAGAATATGACACGCAATATCATATCATTCTAATCGTTATCACGAATAGACTGTGTTACACACTGTGATGTTACTACCGCAAATTTATCACCACTGAAGATTTCTGCATCTAACATAATGTCAGGGCAAGCTAATATACTCCAAAACCCACTCGTGCACTATGGGGTGCCGGCAGTAAACGCGGTTATTGTTCTTGCGGTCGGATTCTTGTTTCTTGATCCGGGTATTACGCGCAATCTCATATTTCTCATTGCTGCCGTTGAGGTTCTTGTTGTGCCATGGGTGCTAAAACGTGCAGGAAGACAAGCCTAGCCAGAAATTCTCATCTATCACTATAGCAGTCGTTGGTAACATAATCAGTGTTTCTATTTGAAACCACACTCATTTCAGCTGGAACGACTGTGTGCGCGTTCGGTTGCAACTTCGGAGACAGAAATCACAGTCCCAACAACTGATAGCACAGCAGCACGTTGTTAACATTATGTATCACGACGAGGGTTAAGTTGACATCCTCCCGCGGTTCAAGACGTCCCCAGAAATCGGCGATTTCTGGTGTGCGAACGAGACCTTCGGTCTCGTCAACGCGGGAATCTCGAAGCTGGGATATTAAGATTCGCAGTCTCCCAGTTGTTCCCGCGGTTGGAACCCCCTGGACAACTCATACAAGAAGACTTCGGGCTGTGTCAACCAACCGGGACTCCTCTCTTCACCCAAATCAGACCCAGAGTTAGTTTGGTTCACATTGAGGCAAATGTTCTCCGCCCCGTTTACATCAGCGTGAACACATCGTAATTCAACTATCCGACAATGATATTTCGGATCGTCTCTCCAATGACGATAGCAATAAACGATGCGATTACACCGATAAAAAGCAGGAAGTAATTTGCGATTGTGCTTTTTGCATACACCAACTCAAATGAGTAGTGAGCACCATCCTCACCAAATGGTTTCACTCCCATTGGTGTGAGTGCGTCCGCAGCGATATGTGAAAGTATGCTCGTGAGTCCAATAACAAACCCAAATGGAACTGCTATGAGTGTTAATAACGGACTCGCATCAGCAATCACTACAGCGCTCGTGGTCACAAATGCGACAATGCAGCCGGTTAAAACAGCAAACTTGACAGTATGAGTCACGCCACGATGGGTGAGCGTATCAATTTGTGTATCATAATCCGGAAGAGGTGCAATTAGCAGTGTCAATACTCCTCCAAGGACTGCTGCAACATCGAATCCGCCAATGAGGGCAACACATCCAATCGGAGCATATGCGAGTAATGATGCACCGTAATGACCTTTCCTGTACATTAATTTCTCTGATTGGTAATAATATATTTTCGAGTGTACATTGGCTTGTGTGACCCATCTCCTTGATAGTATAACTGAATATAGTGGATGCCCGAGTAATAAATTATCAGCAGCGTATCAGTGACATCCTCCCCCAGTTGAAGTCGGAGGAATCCTGCGTTCTCGAAACCGCTGGTCTCGGTCCCACGACAGTACTCACAGATTTCTGTCGATGGCTGAAGCCGGCAGGGACTTCCCGTGCTCTCTATACCATACACCGACAGCTCACAGCCAATAATCAATTATCTTGTTATATTGATATGAGCGGCTTCTGCTGTGCGCGCACGCGCGCGATGGGCTTATCAGTGGTCTGCACGTATACTGTGTATGTCGGATTCAAGCATGCGGTCTCTGTCATCATCTGATCTTGATATTGGATACGAACAAACGGATGTTTCTGTACTCATTATCGGTGCTGGTGCTGCTGGTGCGCGGACAGCGATCGAACTCGCACAACAGGGTGTTGATGACCAGCTTGTCTTAGGGAAACGAAGTCATGGCGATGCACATACGACGTGGGCACGTGGTGGTATCAACGGTGCCCTTGGGACGCATGACCCGGAGGATGACTGGACAATTCATGCTGCGGACACGCTGAATGAAGGACATTTTGTCTGTGACCCAGAGAAAGTCGAGACCGTAACCCAGCAGATGCCGGATCGATTACGCGAACTCGATGAGTGGGGCATGGACTTTTCTCGAACTGATGATGGTGAGGTTGATCAGCGGTTCTTCGGTGCGCAGTCATTCCGTCGAACCGCCTTTGCAGGTGATCATACTGGTGAATCACTGCTTGATACGCTCGTTGCGCGAGCACAAGAGCTTGAGATCCCGTATGAAGAAAACACAATGATTACCCGTCTCATCTCCGATGGTGACTCCGTGCATGGTGCCGTTGGCGTTGATCTTGATACTGGAGAGTTCACCGTGTTTAACGCCAACACTGTCGTGTTAGCTGCCGGAGGCTACGCAGCAGCATACAGTCGTCATACCTCACGAGATGATGAGAATAACGGCGATGGTGCAGCACTTGCATACGATGCTGGTGCGTCATTGATGGATATGGAGTTCGTCCAGTTCCATCCAACAGGAATGGCGGTTGATGAAAGTGATTCTGAGTGGGCTGAATGGAGTGGTCGTCTTGTCACAGAAGCTGTCCGAGGCGAAGGGGGACGGCTGTATAATAGTGAAGGTGAGCGATTTATGGAACGGTACTCACCTGACCAAATGGAGCTGGATGCACGTGATGTCGTTGCCCGAGCGATTGCAAAGGAGATTGCAGAGGGACGGGGAACAGAGAATGATGGTGTTTATCTTGATATCTCTCATCGCGATGCATCATTCATTCAAGAACGACTTCCACGGATGTATCAGCGGTTTGCAGACCTCGGCGTTGACCTCGCTGAAGAACCAGTTGAAGTCGCTCCAACCTCGCATTATGGAATGGGTGGTGTTTCAGTCGATGAATACGGCGAAACAGATGTTGATGACCTCTTCGCTATCGGCGAGACGATGGCTGGTGTCCATGGTGCGAACCGACTTGGCGGGAACTCACTCGCTGAAACGGTCGCATACGGCACTGTCACCGGTGATCGGATTGCTGATCGGCTTACGGAGTCCAACCCAGTCGATAACACAATCCCACAGTCGCTCCGTCAGAATCTTATCCAGCCACATCTAGATGAGTTGGGCTCGTTGGCAAACGCTGATGGTGAATACGATGTGATGACAGTCTTCGAGAAGATACAGACGCTAATGTGGGAGCACGCACGCCTGCTTCGCGATCAATCATCGCTTGAATCAGGGATAGAGGAACTCGAAACAGTGCAATCGATGGTTAATAATATGAATGTTGGTCCAGTTGGAAGTCGATCCTTCGAGTTCGCTATTGACGTCGGATTTATGCTGACTGTTGCTGAATCCGTTCTTCGAAGCGCGGCGATGCGAACTGAATCACGTGGAGCACACTATCGAACTGATTATACTGAGGCCGATCCATCGTGGCAGAAAAACATCTATGTTGAACAGGCTGATATTGGCGGGATGCGAACGTGGACCGAATCAGTCGACAAACCAAGTCCGGCTGTCCAAGCAGCACTCGATGAGGGTCACGAACTCGATTATCACCAGCTCGAATAAATAACAATAATCGCCCGTCTTCCTGTTCGATACATCACAGTATTCGGTATCGATACACTATATCACCGTGTTCATCCGATTGGGTATTGATTTGACCGTCTCACAGGTGATCTGTCAGTCGGTCCTCTTTGAGTTCTGATTTGTGAGTCTTAATCTCTGATTCCGAGACGACAAATATTGCTTCGATGAGACGTGGGTTCCTTCACAGGCGACGACAGAGGATCTAACCGAAAACAAACACGAGTGACCCTCGCGAGTTGATGAAGGTCACTGAATCTACATGATATCAGTGTTTAATCCAACTAGAACTTCCGTCAGGATTCGAGATCGTCCGGAGGAGCAACTTGGAGTCCCTCATTGCTACTGCCACGCTTATCGTCGAGAGGTAATAATAATCCCGGTGAGTGTCATAACTCCCCCAATCGCAGTGAACTCTGTTGGGAGTTCACCTAACAATAACACCGCAAGCACCGTACTACCGACTGGTTCGGCAAGGAGTGAAACACTGACAACGCTTGATTCAACATGCGCAAGAGCCCAATTCAGGACAGTATGACCAAGGATTCCTGGTCCAAGCGCCATTCCAATAAAAAGAAGCCATTCGTGCGGTGGATACGCAAATAATGGATCATTTACAGTGGTCGTGAGCGCGAGTAATACAATTACACAGACCGCATACACAATCACAACATATGGAATAAGCGGGATTCGCTGTCGGAGTGACCGACCGGTAAGAACATACCCAGCCATGCACACTGCAGCGATAATTGCAAGTGTATTTCCATAGAGCGGTGCTGCCCCAATCGCAGGTGCACCGACAATCGTCCCTCCAAATGACATAACAGCGATTCCACAGAGTGCAATCACCATTCCGATACCAGCACGGCGCGTGATTTGTTCAGACAGAAACAATGCTGCACCGCTCGCAACGAACAATACCTGTATCTGTACGATTGTCACGGAGGCAGCTACACTTGTCCATGCCAGACTCTCAAACCACAGACCAAAGTGCAACGCCAGGGCAACACCAGCTGCACTCGCAGCAATCCAATCACGACGAGAGAGTTGATAAAACGCATCACGATGAGAATGAACTGCAAAGGGTAACAATAGCAGTGTTGTAAATAAGACACGATACAGTGCAATGACGAGTGTTGGTGCTGAACTGTATCGGATCAAAATAGCACTTGTGCTTACCGCGAGAATAGCAATTGCAAGCGCCGCTGCAGGCGGCAGAGTATCCGTTACTTGTCGAACAGAAATCCCCACACTGATACTGCTATACGATTAAATATTAATGATGTGGAACACACAGCACTCGGCTTGACTGGCAATTAAAATATGGACCACTGATTAATTGATAAAGCCCGCAAATAACAATCACATCGAGGGAAAAGCGATTAATTGGTGCCTCTGTCGGCATTGAACATATAATTTATAAGTTAATAATAGTTACTATTATCACAGATTATCACCGCATAATATCAGATAATTAATCAGTCATTTGGATTATCTGGCGTATAATGGACGGAAAGATTCGACTCACAACGGCAGTTCATACAGTGTTCCACTGAGGAGCATACACTTTTTTTATCTGGCGGAGACATTGACCCTGCGTTGATGTTGAGAATCGATAGACGGGAGAGGGCATCGATAAGGGCACAGTAGGCATTAGAAACCTCAACGTCAACGCAGAACATCCGAAGCAGATGGGTCACTTCTCAAAAACACCACGACACCGTGTTGCTGTCGTGAGTGCGAGGGGTGATGCTGAACCTCATAGATCGACCGCATTCCCCGTGAACCGCGTGAGGCTGTCAGATCGATGGTCCTCAGAATGTTTGTGACAACCCTGCAGGAAGCCTCTCGGGCTTTCGGTAGATCCCACCAGCAGTTCACGATACCCAGAAGGCTCAGAGTACCGAAAGAAACGATAGGAACTCTCTGGTCTGTTCTGAGTCGAAATCGAGAGATCCAACACTCCTGAGGATAAAAATGTCTGCATCATATATCATCTGAGTGGTCCAATCGCCACGACACGACGGTTACCCGCTACTCCTCATCCTGACCAGGTGGATCGATATCATGATGTTGTTGCACGTGTGGAAGTCGGGAGCTGATTTTCGTCCAGAGTGCGGTGCACTCTGTGGGCTGGTTGTCTCGTGCAAGATGAATAAACACACCACTGGTCGCTGTCATCGCAATCACAGCAATCGGTGCACCAGTGAGCACAGTGAGCGTTTGTAAGGATGAACCTCCACCGAAGAGGGTCACACCAATCGCAACGAGTGCCTGCAGACCGGCCCACAAAAACATCGCTCGACGTGATGGGGTAATCCCTCGGCGTGCTCCAAGAAACGCCGTGATTAACGTTGCTGTGTCCGCTGAAGTGACAATGAAGACAATGATCAATGCAAGAAATATGAACAACAAGAAGTCCGCAAGCGGAAGTGAGGACAGCAGTGTAAACCCGACGACCGCCTCATCGCCACCGCGGGCAGCAACAGCAGTTAACAACCGTGCAGTCCCCTGACGTTGTGCAGTGAGTGAGACCTGTGTAAAAACAAGAAACCACATGAGTGTCGCCATTGATGTTGCACCAACGGCTGTGGCGACAACTGTTCGAAGACGGCGTCCACGGGAGATTGCAGCGATGAATAATCCGGCAAATGGCGCCCATGAAAACCACCATGCCCAATTCCAGACTGTCCACACTGTCGCCCACGATTCTGGCGCTGAGGTCATCGCTCCGAGACTCAGTGTTAGAAAATGCCGTGTATAATCAACAATCGCATTTGTCCCTGTCTGGGTCTGGGCAATTGTCGCTACTGTTATTGGTCCAACGAGTGTAAGAACAATTGCAAACAGCACAAAGAGTCCAATATTCACCGCTGCGATCCGCCGAATCCCCCGTTGAAGTCCACTAGCAGCAGATATTGCATAAATACCAGTGAGTCCAATCACAAAGATCACCACAGCGGTATTGGTCTGTGTGAGTCCCCAGTGAAACGCAATACCAGCAAGAAATTGTTTGGAAAGCAACGCAATGGAAGTACCAACCCCTCCAATCGTCGCAAGGACAGCGAGGGTATCAAGCCCTCGGCTCCATGGACTCTCAAGACCATCTGCTCCAAGAATCGGTAAAAGAATCGATGAAAACCGAAGCGGCGCATCATGTTCGTATACAACATACGCGACTGGGATCCCAACCATCGCATATGCACTCCATGCGGACACCCCCCAGTGAAAGAGGGTCGTGATGAGTGCAATATGAGCCGCAGCCGCGGATTCTGGTGCAATATCAAACATTGGTGGTGGGTGCCGATAGTGAAAAAGCGCCTCAGCCGGTCCCCAGAATACAATCCCAGCAGCAATGCCAGCGGTGAAAATAAGCGTAAAGTACGTTGGATATGAGTATGCCGGTTTGGCATCCGGTCCTCCAAGTCGAATGTCTCCCCACTTACCGACAATAACAATAGCACATCCCACAACTGCCAGCAACACGATTATCTGCAGTAGAGGACCAATCGCACCAAGGGCTGTCACTCGAAGCGTACGCACAGTTGTCTGTGTCTGTGCAGGAAAAAGCGATGCAGCAGTAAAATATCCGACAAAAACGACAATCGGAGTGCCAACAACGAGTGGATCGATTCTGTTGCGAATAGATACCTCGAGTGATTCCGAAGTCAGAGCGCGTGCTCGCAGCGACCCAACCGTTTCTGAGAGTCGAAATGGCTGCCCATCATATGGGAGCACAGCAAGATATCCGAGTGCCGACCCAAAAAATAACAATGAGAGTGCAACCCAATATTCTCCGCTGAGAAATCCACTCGCAATCTGTGGAAAAAAGAATCCAGCTAAAACGAGCATCCCAGCGGCAACGCAACTCCCAAACAGTAAACGTCCTACCGTCGGAACCGTCGCTGTGGCATCTGTTTCATTCGCACTCACATGTGATGTGATACCACGGCAAGCACATAAACATATGCTGTTGGTAAGAGTAAAAATGACGATGCGTCCGCAATCGCAATCGCAATATCACTCTCAACTCGTATCACCGTCAGATAATTTGATGAGACTCATTACTGACAGCCTTCCCCAATAGTTGTCCCCCGATACCTCGAAGATTAATTACCTCATCCGCGCCGACAGAACGCATTTTTGCCACATGCGTTTCATTATTTGCCACTGCGACGATACGAACATCAGGGTCAACATTTCTGACTGCAAGGATAGATAACACATTCTGTGCGTCATCATCACTTGCAACCGCGACGGTGTTTGCTGCATCAACCCCGGCTTCTGAGACTGCTGTTTCTTGAGTGGGGTCCTCAGTAATGACTTCCTGACCATCTGTCGACAATTCTGCAGCGGCGTTAGAATCATCTGTAATGATGACGATATCACTGTCAGGATCGACAGTGTTCAAATATGATTCGGCAATCGCTCCATATCCAAGAATAACAAGATGGTCACTCAAGAGTGCGAGTTCTGATGCAGTCATGTTTCCAAATGCGGCAGCCATCCGTGATTCAATCGCCGGAGCAATGAGTGCCCCGACGGCGACGGTGAATGCGCCGGTCCCAAGAACAATGACCGATAATGAAAACATCTTTGCCTGGACTGTTGTCGGTGTCACATCGCCATACCCAACTGTCGCAATCGTGACAATCGTGTAGTAGATTGCATCTCCCCAGTTTTGAAGCCCAACAAATTGCGTGCGAAGCCCATATGAGCCGATTGTTCCATACAGTCCAACACCACCAATCGCAGCGACTGAGGCGGTCTGGAATGATGATAATCCAAGCGGAGTATTGAATGAGTCGTGATTCCTCAGGATGACTGGGATTGTGACCGCAATCATCAACAAAAGTGGAATATCGGTCGTGCGACCAGCAGTCAGCGGAAGCACCGCTAACAGTGGGAGTAACCCAATCGAAACAATCCATGCAATTCGCCTTCGTCGTTGCAGTCCAAGCGTGCAAACGCCGAGTGGAAATGCAATGAGTACCCCAGCGAACCGGATAAACAGCGTCGGGAATGGCATTACCGCAGTGAGTGGGCCAACGGGAGTGAGTGCTGGTTGACTGAGCGTCGACAGTCCCGTCACAAATGAGAGAAGTGTTACTGCTCCCATCAATACGACTGCAGACTTCGGTCCAGCAAGTGCCTGCCAACTGAGTAATCTGATCTGATCACTCGGATAAAATATCTGTTCGAAGGGTCGCTCGTCGGCACCGCCTGAGGCATCTGACACAAGCAATCAATGTGTGTAACATAATATTAACATTTGTTGCGAACCGCCGGAAATATCAATTCACAGTTATTTTGTGTCCTCGCGGAGACCATCTTAACTACCACTCCCAACGGTCTGTATCATATTCCATCGTGAGAACGAGAGCACTGGATTTGCATCACATACATCTGAGCCAGCGCGGTGCTGCATGAGCGAACATCTTTGGATTCATGCTCCAAGTGATGTACATGTACGAACTCAGCCGATATCTTTCCGTCCGACGGGCATATGGAGCATCATTTTCCACCGATGGAACGCTATCATTCCTTCTTGACACAACGGGCGTCCCACAGGTGTGGACAGTTACAGCACCAAATGCATGGCCGACCCAGCAAACGTTCGCTGATGAGGCTATCTCATTTGCGTCATGGTCGCCTGAGTCACAGTCGCTTATCTTCGGTATGGATGAGGGCGGTAATGAACGAACACAACTGTATCATCTCGATACCGTCTCAGGAGTACGCAAAAATCTCACTGAGACACCAGATGCAATTCATCGATGGGGCGGATGGGCGCACAATAGCGAGTCCTTTGCCTTCACGGCGAACCGTCGTGAGACGTCCGTCTTTGACGTTTATATCGGCAATTGTGACACCGACAGCGGTCTCACTGCTGAATGTATCCATGAGGGAGATGGATGGCTCACCGTCAGTGAGTGGGCACCCAGTGATGATCGCGTGCTCATCTCGCAGACACACTGGAGTTTCGATCAAGATTTGTTCGAGATTGATATCGATACCGGGGAGATTCGACATCTCACGCCACACGTCGATGATGTCCGGTTTAACCGTGCCACGTGGGCACCATCAGATGATGCAATTTATGTCATTACAGATTACCGTGCCGACACACTCTATCTGGCACGACTCGATGTGACCGGGAGTGGTGATATTACCGACATCGATTCTCGAATCACGTGTGTCGCCGATGGTGGCTCATGGAATATCGATGACGTTGTTATCGATCACGAGACGGGTCGAATCGTGTATTCACGCAATGTTGACGGCTACACTGAGCTGACGGTCGGTGAATTAACAGAGACAGCAGAGATCAATCCATTTCCAACGCCAGATATTCCAGGAAGCATTGCTGGTGGGATCACATTCGATGACTCCGCGGAGCGGTTTGCAGTTACAGCCACCGGGCGGAGTGAGAATCCGAATATCCATGTTGTTGATATCAACTCAGGAGCTACGACACAATGGACCAATGCCTCGACAGCTGGGATCCCCCAGAGGAACTTTATTACTCCAGAACTGATTCGATATCCAACATTCGACAATCGTGAGATTCCTGGATTGCTCTCAGTGCCAGACACATGGGAAGCAAATCAAACACCAGTCATTGTCGATATTCACGGTGGTCCAGAGAGTCAACGACGACCCTCCTTTCGGGGACTGACACAATACTTCCTCAATCATGGCTATGCTATCTTTGAACCGAATATCCGAGGTTCGACCGGATATGGACGGGCGTATACGCATCTTGATGATACTGAAAACCGGATGGATGCGATTGCAGATATTGAGGCTGCTGCTGATTGGCTTGCGGGTCATGATGCAATCGATCCAGATCGGATTGCTGCGATGGGCGGATCATACGGCGGATTTGCGGTCTTAGCGGCACTCGCTGAAACACCAGATAAATGGGCAGCAGGTGTTGACATCGTCGGGATTGCTAACTTTATTACATTTTTAGAGAACACAGGGTCATGGCGACGCGAACTCCGCGAAGCGGAATATGGGTCACTGGCAGATGACCGGGCGTTTCTCGAATCGATTTCGCCAACAACAAATGCTGATTCGATTGAGACACCACTCTTTGTTCTTCATGGTGCAAATGACCCGCGCGTACCAGTTGGGGAAGCAAAGCAAATTGCTGAGGCGGTCCGTGAGCAGGATGTCCCCGTTTCGATACGTGTTTTCGATGATGAAGGTCATGGAATCACAAAGCGTGAAAATCGAATCGATGCATATACCGATATTGTCGAATTTCTCGATGAGCATGTCTAAGAATCGAATAATTATTATTCCGATATATGTGTCTCAGTCTGCGTATCTGAGTTTGTAACCGTTCGAGCCGGGAGACGCGCATAGAGCACGGCCGCAATCGCGGTCACACCCGCCAATAAGAAAAATGACTCCGCGAGGAGTTCACGACTCGCCATTGCTCCAACGACTGTTGACCCGGTAGCGCCGAATAAGAAAAATCCACTTCGGAGGGTTCCCCATGCGGTTCCGGTGACTGTATCGGGTAGGACAGCGATAATATACGCATTTGAAACCGGTGCAATGCCAAGTCGGGACCCGATAAGCACCGAAACGACAGCAAGTGGTGCGATCCCATCGACAAGCGGCACTGCAATGAGTGCTGGAACACCAATCACTGTCATTGCAGTCAGGGTAATACGCTCACCAAATCGGGTAGTTATCGCTCCGGCAGTGACCTGTGTGATTGCACCACCCAAAAATAAGAGTGCAAGCATCCCTGCTGCGAGAGACTGATCAAGTTGTTTCGCAGAGACAAGATATGTGACATAAAATGCCGATAGCCCCTGAAATGCGAATAACATCAATGCGACTGCTGTTCCCGCGAGAGCAACTCCCCGGTGACGAAGCGCACGGATACCATTAGCTATGAGCCCCTGAATCGAGGCTGTTCGTGAACGTGAGGCTGATTCAGATGTATTCGCCGATGCTGATGTTGATTTTGAGACTGATTGAGAGGCTGTGGTATGTCTATTTGCAATCACACGATGCGTAAAGACACTCGTCACTACAAGCAGGGGAACTAACGATGCAATCACAACGCGCCACCCAAGCCCGTCAACAACTGCTCCGGCTGTCAATGGTAATACTGCTGAACCGACACTTCCCGCAGCAAGCGTTGCACCAATCGCGGCACTGTCATTGCTCGGAAATGTCCGTGATAACGCTGTACCACGGGCGGGACCGTAGAGTCCGGTCGCCAGACCAAACACGCCGCATCCACATAAGAAGATGATGAATACTGGTGCGACTCCGAGGATCACAACACTTCCAGCTGTAAGGAGAAGGCTCCCAGTAAGTAACCGTTGTTCGCCTAATCGATCGATGAGGATGCCAGCAGGTGATTGCATCAGTGCATATGTTGCCCACATAAGTGTCACTGCGATGCCAACACCTAGATTACCAACAGCAAATGTCGTTTTCACCTGTGGGAGGACAGCAGGAACGAGAAACCGACCACCAAGAACGAATACCCACCCGAGTGCAATCGCGATGAGCGTCCATCCGCGGCCATCACCACGCAGCCGACTGACTGCTGTGTTAGTCCCCATGTGGTACCTCAAGGGAGTACCCATGAGGGCATTGTGATTTTACCTGCCGATAAGTGATTGTGAGTTCAAACAACGAGAGAGGATATATTATATTTACATTCATCATTTCATACTGACTCTACTGAGTCGACTGTCGAGATGAGTTTCTTATGAGATCAGAAGCCCTCAGATATGAGGAGTAGCGTCTCAAAGTTGGTGTTTTACTTGGATTCTCAGCTATTTACAGTACCTCGATATCCTGGAACACTGAAACAAAGCAAATAATCACACCAATGCTATCAATATATTACGATCTTGACTACATACGCTCTGTTATCTCATCCGCAAGCCGATCATACATTCGAAGCGAAATAAATTCGCCGTCAAGATGAGCCGTCCCATGGTGAGCGTATTGAGTTGTCTGGTCATGATTGCCAACTGAATCGTCCAACTGGGCTGTCACATGAGTATAAATGAGAATGATCGCAATGAGTTGGAACGGTCAATACTGAGGGCCTATGACGCATGCTTTCCGTACTGAATTTTCTCGTGATTTGGCTACCAGCTACCAGCTACTATCCTGTGAGTCTCGTTATTCAACACAGAACGCGCATACCGGTATTCTACTCGAATAAGCTCGGTTCCGCAGGGAAACGGCACTCAGGCTGCCAGCGATTATCAAAAGTGTGATCGAAACCGTGACTCCCATCTGCTCACAACAGATTACAGATATGCAAGGCGAGGGTCGGGGTTTTGATATTGATGGTGATGGTGATGATGATGATGATATGATGATGTGACGTCGACACTGAGACGTGTTCTGTTCGTTCGATATACTGTTCAATCGTCTTCGTTGAGACAGTTCTCGCAGCCTCGATGGAGTCCGACCGTTGCTAGAACTCACCGCCCCACAGATACTCGTTCAAAATGACTCGTGCTGTTCTCACATCCTTTGAACCGTGATGTTGTTGAGTGTCCGAACAATCTCGCTTGGTACGTGTCGTTCGAGAATCGAAGATTCTCGTGATGACGAAGGAGCTCCGGTCTTTCGAACCACTTCGGGTGCGATGAGAGGAACTGATACTCCGATTTTTTATCTCGGGAATAAATCTTGTGCTGCCTGCAGCGTACATCAAGAATCCGCGGCGATATCTTATATCACTCTGACGTATGTTGAAACATGTCAACAACGACTGAGACGACTAACAACCCACAAGCAGACGTATATAATGGTGAATGGACAGCAGGTGTCATTGGGGGCATCGCTGGGGCAATCGTGATGGCTGCTGCAATAATCGCGATGAACACGCCAACGCTTGCTGTCGCGATTCCATCATTATACACACTTGCACCGCCAGCAAACGTTGGGCTTGGATTATTTGTCCATCTCTCTCATGGCGCTGTTCTCGGCGTTATCTTCGCAGCACTCATTGGTGTCGGAGGATTCTCAGGGCTTGGTGTACGGGTTGGCATCGGTGCAGTATGGGGAGTTGTCACGTGGGTCGGACTTGCTGCGCTCGTAATGCCGGTGTGGCTCGGTGTTATCGGGTCACCCGCAAGCCCACCATTCCCAAACTTTGCACCCCCGTCATTGCTGTGGCATCTTCTCTATGGTATTGTACTTGGTGTTATCTATGATGTCTCCGAGGATATCGTCTAGAACGTGGAATTCGGTCTGAACCGCTGTTTTGACCACTAGCCGTCAGAACGAGAAGGAGAAGCCTCAAATCAGATCCAACGTCCCGCTGTTCAAGCGTACGTCTCCGTCACTTCGGGTTGGTTGTAACGGGGAGTTCACAATCCACTGGTTTTCACGATGGGAGGGTTCGAATGTCTCTCGTACCCGCATTTCAGATACTGGAACGCTTTGTCCTTGCGGTTACCGGGACAGTTGACTTCCTCCCACGACTGAACTCGTGGGATTCCTCTGTGGGCAACCCAACCAGTCGGTTGCCCCAGCTGTGAACTTGCGGGTTTGCTGATGCTCGTTTGGTTGAGTGAATACGCCTCAAACCTACTGAGTATCCACTTGTGTTCATCCCACTCCCACTCCCAGTACGCTCCGTGTGCGTCCCTATTGCGGCCAGCACATAGGGTAGCAGACCGAGCCATCAGCCCTCGTTCTGACTGCAACAGCAACATATTCCACGCTCCAGCTACACACGCATGCGCGTCAAGTTCGCACTCCTGACAGCGGAACCCATCACCATCTCGCCGCACGTTCTCAGACCCACATTCTGGGCATTCGCTGCTCGAATCGGCCTCACTTCGCTCTTCGACAGTGACAGTGATGCCGACATCAACATCACCGAATGTGAGTGTCATCCGCTCCGTGCTCCGTCAGCTGCCCGTGAATCCAGAATGCGTGCGTCTTCTCGTTCACCGCAGACAACCAAATGCGTGCTCAATACATCACCTGTGACAGATCACCAACGTACACGGTATGGTATCAAGGTTTCCTCCGAGTACCGTTGGAACTGTCTGAACTGTGGGCGAGCATGAGAAACCGCTGTGTCACCAGTACCAGTGCTGGTGATGAGAGCCAGCGTGAGCGTGTTGTTCGCACCTACCACCTACGTCGACAGCTGCAGCGTGCGTCGTGTTCTCGGTATCGAGTGTATGAGTGAAGGCATCCTGCCGCTGTTGTTGTTGTTTCACCTTATGTGGGTGAATGCGAACAGGATGCTTGACACGAAGCCTGTCTACCGTCTCGTCGTAGATGAGTGCAACTCTGGCATCGTATCGTCACCGTTCCATTGTGGATTCCCACGTACTCCGAGCGTGATGCACTCGTTGTCCTCGAAATTGGACTTCTCTTCGAGCGCATCTCCAACACCGAATTCAAGCGTACTCTTGTCTTCGTCCCAGTCGAACTCGGAGAGGTCGTTGCGGACGAGGCCATGCAGGTCGTATCCGTCGGTTCGGTTGCCCCAGTAGCCAGGCGGACTGGGTTTCCCTTGGACAGACGGGTCGCCTGCGTTGTATTGATCTCAAAGCGTGAGGAACGACCGCCACGCTTCAGAGTTCTTGCGAGCGACTTGTTGACAGACGGTTTTGCCGAGGATGGGTGCGTAGTCATCGGAGAGGTCGGTATACTCTCCATCTACATCGTCCCATACGTTTTTCTCGCTGTCAAAGTAGGCTTAGCGGCGTCGGTACGTGATTTGATTCCACAGAGGAGCGTGGGCGGGGGCGGCCAGCCACTCGAACAAGCACTGCCTGCACCGCTCGCTGACAGGCGTGGCAGTATACTCGTTCGTTCGTTGTGGCAGGTCGCTCACTAACCGTTGGTTAGGACTTTTAGAAATCTAACTGTTGGGGTTGCAATCAGGCAGAAAACAGTCTGATAATTCCATGTCGTCGGCTTCATCCCACGAGTAAAGTCGTGGGCTTTCTCCTCGACCCGCTGTAAATCTGCACTGTGAGTCACGCTGGGACGTATTTATTGGATCAATTTGCTTGATTGTAACGCTGTATCTGTGAGTTAACTGACTGCCTCTCACCAACCGGATTGCTTGGCTCCTGTTTCATATTGTGGATTGTCGGGCGGTAGTAACCTGGGAAAGAGCCATATCCAAGACATGCGTGATTCGAATATCATCATGTCCGACACAGACACAGACCCAAACCCAATTGTTCGGCGTGCAGAAGAGGTCACATATGAATCGGTTGAGTTGACCGATGGACTGTCTATGGGAATGCTCCTTGGGGATGCACAGGATACCCCACATTTCGATATGCGGCGATTCATACTCGACCCAGGACAGAAAGTCCCTGAGCATACAAACACCGTCGAACATGAGCAGTACGTCCTTGAGGGGTGCTACGAGGTAGGAATCGGTACGGAGAATTTCACCGTCTATCCAGGTGATGCTTTATTGATCCCATCAGGCGTCACACACTGGTATCGCAACGAGAGCAGCGAACGAGGCTCATTTCTCTGTGTTGTTCCCAAAGGAGATGATGAAATCGAACTCAGTGACCAATCATAACTCCGACGTCTCTATTAATGTCTAAAAGAGATAGTATTCACTCTTATTTGCATGAGTGCACGTATGAGACCCAATTGGGATTTGTTCGAGTCCTCAAGTAGAGTAGCGGACAGACCAGAATCAAACTCGATATCGATGGAGTTGGTACCGGTGTCCTCAAGAGACATCGAGCCCCGTGTTGAACGAATATGACTGAGCCTATCGAGCCTTCTGTCTCATATTTACCTGAGTGATGATCGCCCTATTCAGGGGTCTATTGTGAAGTCCCTCGGGGACAAGTCCCGAGGCTTCACCGTTTTGGACCCGCACCCGCACCCGCAGGCGAAGATGAATTTCAGTCGTCCTCCTCACGACCTTCTCCGTGAGGAGTCGGCTGGAAGTCACACCCGAACACGCGGTGTGTCCGTGGGAGTCGGGACCTCGGTCTCCACCAGGACCAGCTGAAACCCCCGTCGCACCGCCAGTGGCGAATGTTGAGAGGGACCACAGTTCCAGTTCCAGTTCCAGTTCTAGATTGTCACAGTCAGCATTGAATTAAGATCTTTAATCCGTCTTTGAGATTCTCTGACTGTCCCTTTCGAGAAGACATGTGGCGGAATAACTGTTCATGTCGGCTTTACCATCGGGGTCACATCAGTATCAGTATCAGAAACAGCCGTATCAAAGCCCTATGGCACTCGCCTTGATATCGAGTAGAAAATAACGATACTGACAGCGACAGCTGATCGGCGTAGTCTCCTCAACTCTCATGAGTCTCATAAGTGCCTTCACAGTATCGACAACTCAACCTATCTGTTTACGAGAGTGAGCTCTCTGTAACGATAGTATCAAGCTACTTAGTGGTGACATCATAATCAATTCCTCAAGCGAGAGACTTCATCCGATATATCATCTGCTACTGTTTGTGATCAATCACGCTGACTCCATCATCTGTCATGCGGATATGTAGCAAGGTTTGTTCGGGTCTCTGATTAGGACTGGAGTCAGAATCAGAGTCGGAGTTGGAGTCGAGATCGACTACATCAGTGAGTTCGGGAGCACATCCCATCATTCCAACCTGATTGAACCCGCATGCATTACAGACTGCATCCTGTGGGTTTGGTTTGTACTCACCATCGGTCACTGTCGCTGGGAGATATCCGACATCTGTAATCTCATCCGTACATACTGAGCAGTTCAGCGATTGTGGTGTTGAATGCAACTGCATATTTCTGTGTTCGTATTGTTTGTATATTAGTGGTTGGCACCTGGTCATGAGATGCGTGTTTCTGCATGAATCCACACCTGCCAGAACTGGAACGCCAACTCGCGTGTTTCGTGTCAACTCACGACAATTGCAGTATCAATAACTGATATAGAGCGAGTTGACACATAGGATGGACTGCTCAGAATCACTACGTGAGCTAGAAGGATGCCCTCACTCGAAACGTCACCCACGACGGGAAAACTCAGAGCAAAGTGGTGGTATTTTTGTTTTCTTTGTTATTCTCAGATGACTCCGAACCACCCAGCGATCACTGATTACATCTCAGTTTAAAAAACCGGGGAATCACTGTTCCCTCCTCGACTAATTGAGACAACTCTTCGAGAACTGAGATATCGTTATGAATATGAGTATAAGTGTGTGTTACAGTTTTTTGAGGCGCAATCCCATCCTGAGCCGTGGATGAAGCCGACAACAAGGGTTTGACCGAGCGACACGCACTAGATAGCACGCCCTCGGTAGTGATTGGACGGCGACCTATGACGCTGGTCGCTCAAAAGCGTCTCTGAGCCGCCGAGGAAATGTGCAGCCCTCATATCCCAAGCTTCAGCCGTGGGAGGAGGTCAACGCGGGTTCACACCCTCCTCACAAATCGAACCACGCCCGTGGCGACCGAGTCTAATTGTATACTCCAGCGAGTCGGTGTTATTCTGAGTAAAATACCTCCCAAGCTGGCTCCCCATCATCGGGATCAGCGATTGATTCGACCTTTTCACGTTGAAGTGCATTCAATTGTGCTGTTGCCGTTGCAGTCCATTGGTGGAACTCACGGCGTAATTGCGCTCGGACTGTTTCCGGTGATACTGGCGTATAAACATACACTTCACCACCACTGTCGAGCAGCCGTCGCTGTTTTTTCACGACACCAATTGATGCAAGATGATTGAGATGCCGATTAATGAGACTCCGGTCGTATTCAGTCTGCTCTGCGAGTGCTGTCACCGTCACTGACCCGCCCTCCATCACACATAAGCAGAGTTCTAATTCTGTTTCTGACATATCAAAGACGCTTTTCAACAGCTCAGAGAGCGTTGGGGCAGTTGAAACAGGATCACGCCTGATTTCCTCCATTGTCTCCTCACAGCATTTGATCTCTCCATCACCAATCCCGAGATTTCCACAGTGTGAGCACTCAAACGTCGTCACATCATCGTTCATGTCTAAGCCGATGGTGTTAGGATATAAGAATGTGTACCCGCCGAGTATTTCCATCGCAATAGCGATGATTCAATCACAGTACATGGTTCCTACGATGTGACATATTACATACAATCGGTCATTTCGACAGCTCACCGATTCAGACATGAGATAACTAACAGTTGTTGAGAATACGATTTCTTTATTTAGCCGCACCACTGCCTTTTTCTTGCCCGATTCACCCTGATTCTGGTGTAATCTCTACAGCGTTGACGGGGTCAGATGAGATATTGATATTGATATTCATAACCAATTACTGTTAAAAGTTTCAACAGAACCTCATATCTAAGACTGAAGAGCAAATTGAGTGTCTTCTTGTATGTATATGTGTGGACGACAGTATTCGTCTTGCTCTGAGCCTCTTCTCATACCACCCGCAGCTTGGAAGCACTACTGAATAGAATAGGCGTGTTATCGACCACTGGTAAAGAATCAATAACCAATGTGCTAACATGCACACAGTCACAAATACGCATATCAGATATCGATGCGAGACACAATCCCTGAGCCACCAACTGAGTCGCTATCACCCCTTGCTACAGCAACAACAGAAGTCATCACGCAGTATGCATACGACATCACAGCAGCGATTGACGCGATTGACGATGCTATTCCTGGATTTGGTGGGCTTTTTGACCCAGGAACAACCATGAGTGAGCGACGAACAGCAATTGACACAGTTCTTGAGACGACGACCGACATGGAAGCGTCTCATCGATCGCAATTAACTGATCGTGATGTTGAGAAGCTTATACTGTATACAGATGGCAGTTCTCGGGGAAATCCAGGACCAGCAGGAGCAGGGGCTGTCGTTGAAACGCCGGATGAAACAGTGTTGTGCCGAGTTGGGCGGCCCGTTGGATCACGAGCAGGGAATAACACTGCTGAATATGCTGCACTTCATCTTGGGCTTGCCTGCGTTCTCACACGATATGGGGTATCACCACTTGAGATTCGGATTGATTCAATGACAGTCATTGGTGACATCTGGCAGGATGCGACTCGAGAAGAATTCACGAACTACCGACGTGTCATCAACACACTGCTTGCGGAGTTTCCAGATCATCACTGGACGCATGTTGCAGATGCTGAGCGAAATCCTGCTGATGCGCTTGCAACAGTGAGTGCTGATATTGCCGGGCTTGGTCCTGGCGCATAAACTGAAACATCGATGATAGTTTTCTCTCGTTGAAAGCTGAACAGTGTCTGTCAAAAACACGAATCAGAAAATAACTAATATTTGAGAAGAAAGATTACCCCACGTTATGAGCCACTCCAGACCCATGGGCAGCACGAGGTGGATGTGATCTTGTGCCAGTTTATCAACTTGGGTAGTGCTCAATTTAATTCATGATTGTCTCATATTAACGTAAGAATTGCAGTGCGCAAATGCAAAATTGGATAACTGATATTGCTGTCTAGCCAGTATAAAATATAATGATACAGCCACTGGTCGGGGAGACCCCGACATATGAGGTGGATGGTGAGACGACAGTGCCGTGGATTCTTGGCACCCAACTCCATCCTGATGTTGGTCCGCTCGCACGGGCGCCCTCTGGATCTCGTGTTCTGCTCATTGAGGCACATGATTTTGCACGACGGAAGCCATATCATCATGACAAACTCGCGATCATGTTCAGTGGGATGCGACACTTCAGAGATGAGCTTGAGGATGCGGGATATGATGTTGTCTATCTCAAAGCCCCCACGTTTCGCGATGCGCTTGCGGAGTATTTCGAACGGTATCCTGATGATGAACTCATACAGATGCGCTCACCGAGTTATAACAGCGCGATGCGGTTTGATGAACTCGTCGAGGACGTTGGTGGGCAGTATCGATCTGTCGAGAACGAACTCTTTGTTGGGACAACAGCGGCCTTTGATGAGTGGGCAAATAACTCGGAGACGGATCCATTCAGACATGAGACATTCTATCGATGGATGCGAGGTCAAAGCGGTGTGTTGATGAATGAGGGTGATCCGGTCGGCGGTGAGTGGAACTATGATGATGAAAACAGAGACTTCCCACCAGATGATTGGGAGTCACCACCAGTGTATGACCCAGAGCATGATGAACTCACAGCGGAGACGATGTCGTGGGTCGAATCAACATTTGATACATGGGGAGACACAGACTCACTCATCTGGCCGGTTACCCGCGAGCAGGCACTTGAGAAACTGCATCATTTTATTTCCGAACGGATTCCATCATTTGGTCCATATCAGGATGCAATGCGGCGTGAAGATTGGGCAATGTCACATGCGTTATTAGGTAGTTCCATAAATCTTGGATTGCTCCATCCTGTTGAGGTAATTCAAGAGATCGAAACTGCATATTATAATCGCGACGATATTCCGCTGAACTCTGTCGAAGGCGTTATTAGACAAATGCTTGGATGGCGAGAATTCATGCGACATGTATACCGTCATACAATGCCTGAACTTGCCTCAGCAAATCAACTTGATGCGCAGCATGACCTTCCATCAGCGTATTGGTCAGGAGACACGAACATGGCTTGTCTTGGCGAGACAGTTGATGATGTCAAACAACGCGGATACTCACATCACATACAGCGACTCATGGTGCTTGCAAACTTTGCAACGCTGTGGGGTGCTGACCCAAGCGAACTGAATGAATGGTTTAATGCAACATATGTTGATGCATACCATTGGGTGACAACGCCGAATGTTGTCGAAATGGGACAGTACGGAGATGGGGTCTTCGCGACTAAACCGTATGTTTCCTCAGCAAACTATATCGATAAAATGAGTGATTACTGTGGTGAGTGTGAGTATTATAAAACAAAAGACACCGGTGATGGCGCTTGTCCGTTTAATGCGCTGTATTGGGACTTCCTTGATCGAAATGAGGAGACCCTTCGGAGCAACCATCGGATGGGGCTGATGTACAGCCATGTGGATAACAAACGCGAGGATGGCGAGATGGAGAATATTAAAGAACGTGTCTCAGAACTTCGAGAAATGGAACGCGCAGGAACGCTCTAACACCGTTTGACCCTCCGCGCAAAGAGATATTTTCCATACCGACGGAACGTATCAGTGTTGATAGGTATATAAGAAATCTATCAGCACTGAACACAATGTGAGCCGATAGCTGGATTGGATTGAGTCGGGTTTGATTCTCTATTGTGGGCGAAATGTCCCACGTGTAAATATGAGTGCATGCTCAGACATCCCCTACAATGTATATCACTTACATCATTCCACTCAGTTTTCGGGAGTGTAACACTGACGTATATTTACCTCATTACAGGTCACACCGAATTATATCACATCGTATATGTATGGTATCACGACCGGTCCGCGTGACATATACACACCCGGGTCCATGTGACAATAATGCCCGAGTTTACCCTGTATGGTGGAAAGGGCGGTGTCGGCAAGACCACTTGTGCATCGGCAACAGCACTTGCCGATGCCCGCCGTGGTGAGCGAACGCTTGTGGTCTCAACAGATCCTGCCCACTCAGTCGGAGACCGATTTGAGACGACTGTTGGCGCCACGCCGACATCGGTTCATGACACGCACCCGCTTTATGCTGCTGAAATCGACCCTCAACAGCGACTTGACGATAATTATACAGACACGATTGACGCGCTGACGAATGAGATTGAGAATCTCGGTGTCGATATTGGTGATACCTTCGGGATTGACGCTGGTGATGTAATCGGCAGCGATGAGCTTGCCGTTGTTGATGCGTTCAGTCAGTACATTGGTGATGAGGCGTGGGATCACATTGTTTTCGATACAGCTCCAACCGGTCATACGCTAAAACTTCTCCAACTCCCGGATATCCTCGATTCAACGTTCGGTAAAGCATTACAGGTGAAGTCTCAGGTTGAAAGCGTGACAAACGCAGTGAGTGGCTTCTTTAGCGGTGGGAATGACGACCGAGAGCGTGGACTCTCAGATATCGATGTTGACTCGACCAAATCCCGCATTGAGCGTGTTGCTACGGTTCTTCAAAACCCAGATCAGACCCGCTTTCGAGTCGTCATGGAACCTGAACGACTCTCTCGACTCGAGACTGAGCGGTTGCTTGAACGACTCGAGAGCGCCTCAGTTCATGTTGATCAAATTGTCGTGAATAAGGTGCTTACCGATATTGATAGTTCATGCACGCTTTGTAGCACTCGTCGAGAAAGCCAGCAAAAGGTGTTACAGCGGACTCAAGAGCAGTTCGACCAACCAGTGACGACGATTCCGTTAATCGCCGGGCATGACGGATATGAAGTGCTTGAAATTGTCGCTGAGCATCTTGATCACACTGATACATAACTGCGCCTATCGCTTTTGAATTCTGTCGTAGTCTCCATTACAGAGGATGCAAGCGTTAAACCTCGCCCTTCAGCGCAAGGAGAATATTAAGATACCGAATTATTGTATGGACAGTATCATTTCGAATCTCCTTACAGGTGTGTTATATGATGATATTATAACCTTGGATGATATGCCGCGGAGGACTCTTGTGTCTCGGTGCCGATATATAATATATGTCACGAGAAGTTACACACGAGGCAAATGGACCGACACCGCTTGATGAAGATGATCTTGAAGAGCAGGGTGGAACTGCATACCTTTGTGCGTGCGGTCTCTCAAATAACAAGCCGTACTGCGATGGGTCACATAATGCAACGGCAAATGAAGAGGATGATGTGAGTTATAAATACGAGGATGACGATGACGAAAACCCTCGTCACGAAATTGATGAAATTGTTTTCACAGACGACTGAAACAATAGTTGGCGACATATTCTCAGTAGTCGGGGCTTGACCGTCTCATAGTTGACACGAGGATGCCCGTTGAATACGCGTGATTGCTTGAGTGTCAGCTCAAAATAACTCAAATCACTAGGTATAGCCAAGATCTTCAAGTTGACTTCGCGTTGCTGCTGTCACTTCAACAGCATTGCTGTCTGATCGGTTATCTGGAATCTGATCGTCAAGAGACTGTAGTACTAATTTCAGTTCATTAGCAGTGACATCTGTCTCATCACCTGCGATACGGAACCCCTCATCTGTTTCATACCCATACGCAGTGTCTGTAACAACACCACAGTAATCTGTATCAACGGTATCGATAGCTGCTGGGTCATATCCACGTTCGAGCAGCGTCTCACGCCGCATCGTTGCAATCCCATGATACTCAGTTCGCACAGGTGCACTACTACCGTATGTCCGGAGATCTCGACCACGGCTTACACTCATGTCATTGCCTTCACTCCCGGTCGCAATTGATAATATCGTTTGATGCACGTCAAGCAGTGATACTAGATCATCACGTGAGGTGGTGGGAAATCCCGGTCCTGTAATCACCAATGGAATCTGAAGCAGTTCGGGATAGACCCCGTATCCATGCTCCCAGACATCATATGTCCCGAATAATTCACCGTGATCAGCGATTGTTATCACGTAATCGAAATCCTCACGTAATTTCTCGAAGACATCACGATAAATATCCGCGAGATATGAGACTGAGTCATCGTACGCTGCGGTTGCGTGATCGCGATCAAGCGTCGCCTCAGGTGTGGCAAGTGCGTTCGGATTAACACCAGCAGCGACCGCATCCGCTGGATCAGCGAACCTTGTTCGGAACGTTGCTTCAAATGCTGGACCCATTGCGTACGGTTTGACCGATCGATGTGATGATGGGACGCGATATGGCTGATGCGCTTCCATGAGATTCACAAATAAGAACGTCGGACGCTCATCGGTGTGGGTGCCATCCGGTCCATCGCGGGTAATATAATCTCGAAATGCTGTAGCACCGCTGTCAACGGCTCCAATATCATATGCGTGACGTGCATGTTTGATACCAAGTTGGAGTGACCGTTTGGTATCATACTCACCAGACAGTATCTGACGCACACCATCTGCATATGCAATTGCTGCTGGCGCATCGTTTTCTTCCATATGTCGAAACCAATTGAATATCTCCGATTCAGGAAGTGCAAGACGCCATGTTCCCTCAAATGAATCAAAGCCGCGATCATAATCATACGCCGGTGAGACATTGATGTTTGCAGAAAACGCGTTTGTGTTATACCCGGCTGTTTGCAGTCGCTCAGCGAGCGTTGGGACTGACGTCGATAATGTCCAGTCATGGACAGTCACACCTACTTCGCTTGGATATCGCCCAGTGAAAAGCGATGCATGGGCAGCACCGGTCCAATGACTCGTTGACCATGCGTGTGTGAATCGCGACCCAGGAAGCCATCCAAAATGTCGATCAAATGCATCCGCTCGCACCGTGTCAAGAACGACGACTGCAATATCACTCATAAGATTAATAGATACTCATATAGTGAACGTGGCGGTGTCGGATATATCTCTTGAAAGTCCGAGGATATCGCTTTCATCCTCTAGGCGTTATTCCCCTCATCGTCATGAAACGAATAAAGTGAGTATAATTGGACAATTACGTATACAATATTGCTGGAAACCAGCTACGAGCACCGACATCAGGAGGATAATCAGTAACTGAAAGAATGCAAGGGGAGGATTTCTTTTGCGTTTTAGCTGATCTGAGGTGCTAAGCCCCCTTCCTCAACGCCCGAACAGAGTGAGGGCGTAGGGAGGGGATACAGCGCCGCATAGTTTGTTTGCGCGTTCATCGGTACGTTTACTACCCACACGGTTGAATATAATAGTACGATACTCACCACGTCTCTAACGGTAACGGTGTTCAAGCGCGACAAGAAGCGCGCACCGTCGGTTGTGGCCGAGTGTCCATCTGGGAGGAGTGGGACACTCCGAACCACCTGTGAAGGGAAATCGCCTGCGGAGTCTGGAACCGCTGTGTCCACGTCGGGTACAAGTTCCGACACAGAAACAGGAAGCCCTGTCCTCAACAAGCGAGGGGCGGGGAGCCCCGAGCGCGGTAGGGCAGGGTAGTTCACACAGAGTATTCTACCGATCGAAGTGAGTTGCTAACTGAGGGAGTATTAAGAAAAAACTACTATTTGATGAGTTCAGTGCAACGACAAATGTCCTCTCACAACAATCCGCTTCGGTCACTCCAGCGGAGTCCGATTGGACACAGTCCTCTGTGGCTGGTGGTTATTTCTGCGTGCCGGCATCTGCTCACCGATAGAGCCCTCTTTACAGTAGCTCAAACGGCGAGCGTCCGAGCGGTATTTTATTCATGCCCGTATTTGTATCTCTCTAGAACCCATACTGAGCCTGTGAGAGAGATGAAGAGACCATCGAAGCGTACGATAAAACCCTTTTTACGTCTGGAGACAACCCGAAGTTATTCAGCACACCCCATTGGTGGGTGATCATAGACGAGCATAACGCACATGTCTCTCATACTGTGACTCCGCAGGATGAAGCGATATAAGACTCTCAGCTCTTTTGATTGGGGTCTCATTGCGACCGTCACAATCGGCGTGGTGTCGTGGCAACTTTCTATCGGAGACTCGATTACTTCGAGAGTGGCTAGCGCAATACTGGCTGGTGGAGTGACCCTTGCAGTCAGTCTGCGGTTAATCCGGTGGTATCGCAAGTGGTGATTCTGAACTATAAGATGGTCACTAGCCAATCCCTTCTGACTCCAATTTTGAGTGGAAAGTTTACTTCTTTGAACATTGGTTGATCAGTCCTTACTCTTCGCGCCCATGACTGGAAATACAGAGAGATGAAGAGAACGACAGAAATACTTTGTATTCCGAAGTCGCTTACAGCGGCAGTGACTGTGGCTGTAACTGCGGTTGGAAATAGATAGAATCAGTGATGCGAGTGAGACGGGTATGACGACGTCTCAAGACTGAAACCAGAATCAAGATACTCGGACGAATTCCCCGACTCAACACTCACTCCGATTGCGGTTGCTCCGACTCAACTCGACTCACTTCGACGTTAGTTACCTCAAAGCGTGCCCCGCCTTCGGCACTTTCTGTGATGGATATCTCCCAGTCGTGGGCTTCGACGACTTGCTTCACAATTGAGAGTCCAAATCCAGTGCCCTGCTTGCTCGTTGTATAGCCCGCTTCAAACACATTGTCTCGTTTGTCTTCAGGAATCCCACTTCCATCGTCTGCAAGATAGAATCCATCCGCAAGCTCACCAATCGTAATTGTCACATCTTCATCCTCACCCTCATCATCCTGCGTCTGAGTCTGAGTCCGTGCATGCTCGATTGCATTCCGCATCAGATTCTCAAGTAACTGTGCGAGTCGATTTGGATCTGCTTTGACTGTGACAGTCTGAGCAGCAGTGATATCAAGCTGAATTGTTGCATCGGCCGTCTCAACATTCTGCCAGCAGTTCTGAGACAACTCGGCGAGATTCACTGACTCTGCGTTCTCCATTTGCTCGTTTGCGCGGGCTAACGTGAGAAGATCTTCGATCAGCTCGTCCATCCGAGTCAATGCCGAGTCAATCTTACCGATTCTGTCACTCTCACATTCCTCACGGAGAAGCTCTAAATTTCCCTTTGCAACAGACAGTGGATTCCGCAGGTCGTGGCTCACAACGCTTGCAAACTCGTCGAGTCGTCGGTTCTGCCGTTTGAGCTTTTCTTCTCGTTTGGTACGTTCAGAGATATCTCGGAGGATTCCAGCAGAGCCATTGAATTTCTCTCCCACATATGGGAGGGCTGTAAGATGATCCTCACAGGGGATTGTCTCTCCATTTTTTGCCTTGATGTCTGTCTCGAAATAGACGCTGTCAGGTCCCTCCGAGGATAACACCTGTCCGAGATTTCTCCTTCCCTGTTCGAGAGCTGTTTCATCTTTGATTATCGAAACATCATTTCCAAGCAATTCATCTTGTTCATATCCAAACGTCTCAACGAATGACTCATTGACAAACTCAAATCGACCCTCTTCATCAAGCACATATACGGGATCCTGAATCACCTCACTGAGGGCATCATATCGGCTGAGACGCTTTTGTGACTCGATTTGCTCGGAGATATCTCGCACTGTCATGATAATCATATCTTTGACAGTTGTTGAGACAACACACTCTTTCGGAAATGTCGTCCCGTCAGCACGGAGACCAGTTGTTTGACCCTGCCAGTATCCATCCCCCTCCACGCGCGAAAAGATTTCAGTTCGAACGTGCTCCGCTTCATCTTCTGGATGGACCACCGTCCAGTGCTCACCAATCAGTTCCTCGGGGTCGGTGCGATGGATATTAGCGTATGCTTGATTGACGCTGACATGATACCCATCTGAATCGATAATCGCAATGCCGTCTTGTGCGGCTTCGATAGCATCCATCTGTCGCTGTTGTGTCTGCGTCCGTTCAACAACCGATTCAATACGATTTGCAAGCACGGTGTACTGGTCTGTGTCACCTTCTTTCTGTAAATAGTCAGTCGCACCAGCTGAGAGAGCCTCGCTGGCGACCGCCTCAGATCCTTTGCCAGTAAAGAGAATAAACGGCAGCTCAGGGTAGGTATCACGCACAGTTTTGAGAAACTCAATTCCGTTTTGATTAGGCATATCGTAATCAGAAATCACGCAATCAAACGATGAGTCAGCGAGACGAACGAGCCCGTCTGTTGCACTCGCGGCGGTCTCAGTATCGAATCGGTCGTTTTCCTGTTCGAGAAACGTCGTCGCCATCTCAGCGAACTCTAAGTTGTCATCAACGTGGAGGATGCGGATTGTGTCCTTACGCTTGCGTCTCCGTTGAATAGTCATAATGATAATTTTTCATTTCTACTATAAGAATCCTCAGTGGTAATGCGACTGTGATGAATATCGATTTGCGGGTTTGTGCGCTCAATGCGTGTTATTTCAGCTCAGATCATACTGGTGGATTTCACCACAAAGTACTTTCTTGTCGTTTTTATCTTCCTCTGATCGGGTAACGTCGAGAAAAATCACACTGGCACCTCTTAACGGTCTCCAAGAATCATCTCTCCGCGACAAACGAGTGCATGAATTGACGCATGCGCTGTCGGTTATTTTTGCTTCTATCCCTGCTGGTCATCAGCATACGCGATGTTTTGCACTCTCACCTGTTTTGTTCGTGAACTCCATGACCCTCCTCACTCACTACCGACGCAGTTTGTTCCGTACATCTGAGGGTGAGACTTTGAGCTTCTCGCTTCCGCGACGATATTAGATGATATCTCACAGCCGCGGTTTCAATCTCCTGTCCCGTCCCTGTCGACAAAGCCGATGACGGTAGTGTCTCTCCTGGTCGTCTTGAGTATTGAGTCTTGTTCTCTGTTCTCGCTCTCGTTTGCCTCAGGGATACCCCCCAACTTACCGCCCGTATTTACCTGAATCAGCGTCGGCTGAGACTGCTGTCACTGCAGGCAGACCCGAGAGTCAAATCCATTACTCATATTTATGTTTCGGAGCATCATTGTAATGTCACCATCGTTATCAGAAAATAAAATATTCACATCTAACTGACAGAAACCAGAAACCAACCTCACCGACTGAGCGAGCCCAGAAAATACAATATAACTGCTAGACATTGGACCGCATTTATATTCTCCTCCGTGTGTTCAATTGACGTATATATATTTATACCCGTAACTAAATGTGAGGATTTAATCTGAAGGGGCACGTCGTCAATATGTTGTGTCGAACACCTTCGATGAGACGATTCGATTCTCGCTTGTGCAACTTGATGACTACGGGCCATGGACGGTCACACCGGCTCCGCGCCGAGAGACAGATCTCCAGGCATTACAGGCTCGGATTTATGCTGATTTTGCCGACTTTGTTGGTCGGAGCGATGGGTACGCATTTTATAATCGTTTTGACAACATGCTCGGAGTTGTCAATAAGATTTCACCAGAGGCATTCGCTCGGTTTCAAGAACGGATTCGAAATCGGTATCCTGTCACTGCTAGTGTCGGCATCGGTGAAGCAACGACACCTGTTGAGGCGGTCCGTCGAGCAAGTGAACAGTTACAACAGGCTGGGAGCGCTCAAGACTCTAATCGACGCGAAGCACTTCGATATGGTGGGGTTTCAGGAACAACGACATCACCACAGTTGACCATTGCACATTTTGATATTATCGATGTGACGGGGACATACACCGACGATACCAATGCTGTTGATACTGAGTTGGCAATCCGTGATTCCGCGATGACGCTCCGCAAGCATCTCCGGGCAGAACATGATAGTGTTGCACAATTCGTTGGTGGTGATAATGTCATTGCAGTCTGTCCACAGCTCTCATATGATACGTTTGAAACAATCCTTGAGCATGTCAGTGCAGAAGCTGGTGTTGAGTATCAGGTTGGCATCGGGCGAGGACAAACAGCACACGGTGCTGGCAGTGATGCGAAACATGCACTTGAGGTATGTCGCGAATCAGGCATCTCTGCATATGAAGTGGATAGCACAGATCATACCGCAGACGACGAGACGGAGAGTATCAAAAGCGGTCATGGTCGTGACACAGTTGAGTCTGAGTGGGTTGGCGAGTAGTGGCGATGACAAAATCAGTCTCCCTCAATCGTCTGACTGCTGTCAGTGGCGTTGAAAACGACGGTACAGTCGTATATGCATGGACATAGACACATGGATACTGAGATAATGCAACCTGGGATCGGTGCGAGCATGAACGTCGCGCGCTCTCTAACATCGGTGATCAGGGCACCACAGCAATCGTACGGACAAACGTATGACTGATAGTTCTGATGGTGACTCAGGCACGCGCGTGCACTCAGAGACGAAGACGAACACGAGTGTCGAGCACACCGATAGCGCACGCGAACTTGTCTTTAGCGATGTCCGCGAGGTCCGTCTCAACTCAGTCTCGATCGACAATCCTGACCCGAACGACGTCATCGTTGAGACGACCGTCTCAGCAATCAGCCCTGGAACGGAATTGCTCTTATATCACGGAGAGGTCCCCGAGCAAATGGCTGCTGACGCGACACTCGAAACGCTCGATGGCGATTTGTCGTACCCGACAGCATATGGATATGCCGCTGTTGGCGATGTTGTTGAAACAGGAAAAGAAGCAACTGACCGACTTGGTGAGCGGGTCTTTGCGTTTCATCCACATCAAAGCCGGTTTTGTGTTGACTCCGATACACTTGTTTCGATTCCAGATAATTGGGACGCTGAGACTGCAGCATTGTTACCAAGTGCTGAGACGGCAACAAATTTTTTACTTGATGGATCGCCTCGTGTTGGCGAACGAGTTGTTGTCTTTGGGGCTGGTGTTATTGGACTTTGTACGATACAATTACTCGCCAATCTCCCAATCAGCGAACTTGTTGTCATTGAACCAATCCCTGCTCGCAGAGAGTTAGCACGCTCATTTGGTGCAGACCGTGCGCTTGACCCATCAGCAGATGATGAGATATTTACTGCTCATGACCCACCCGGTGCAGATCTCGTGTATGAGGTATCGGGGCAGCCAGCCGCGCTGAATGCCGCAATCGATGTTGTTGGGTATGACGGTCGGATTATCGTCGGATCGTGGTACGGGAATAAACCAACAGAATTAGAACTTGGTGGTGACTTTCATCGCGATCGCATAACAGTTACCTCAAGTCAGGTGAGTACGATTGACCCTGATCTTCGCGGTCGATGGACCACTGACCGTCGGTTATCTGTCGCAATTGAGCAACTCAACACAATCGATGTTGATGCACTCATCACTGATCGAGTCTCATTTCGCGATGCCCCAAGTGCGTACCGTCGACTGACAGAAACACCCGAGTCGACACTCCAGGTATTACTGACGTACTCATGAATAAACACACCACCCGATGCATGAGAGACGGCATACGAACGGTGACAGTAATCAAGCCGCTGACCCACACTCACAGTCATATTCACATTCACGACCGCAATCGACTCACTCGTGGTCGGAACTCAAAGTTCAGGGCTTACAATGACTGTGATACATAATCGAACACAACCTTTCAAACAAGCGAATACTATGATGATTGATACAAGACTATCAGCAATAAATGAGACGACGACGGAGCGTGAAAGCAAATAATGACGACAGCGTACCCATATGAACTCGCTGTCCAACGTGATTTCATCGCACAGCACGTCCTGACAGTGCCGGATCCAGAACCGCCAGAGGGACAGATACATAGTCATCATTTTCAGGTTGAACTCCACTTTGCAGGTGAGTCACTCGGTGAGTATGGATATCTTCTGAATATTGTTACCGTTGAGTCAATTCTTGAAGATCTTGTGGAGCGATATCGTGATTCAGTGCTCAATGATCTCCCGGAATTTGAAGGGCTCAATCCAAGCGTTGAGCATTTCTCACGGATATTCGGTGATCATGTCGCAGAGAGGCTGAGTGCTGCTGGTGAGGACACACCTGATCAACTCCGAGTGCAAATTTGGGAAGACGATGCGGCGTGGGCAAGTCATACACGGACACTGTGACAATGGATGTTGATCATGCACTCGTTCGATATCTTGAAGCAAAACGAACCGTTGATGACCGGTCGTTCTCACGACGGGTGAGAGACACTCTGTATGAATTGCTCCCCTCCGAGCCGCGAATGATTGATATCGGTGCTGGGACAGGAGCAACGGTCCCGCGGTTACTCGACTCTGGAATCGGTGGGTCATACCGCGGTATTGATTCATCCGAGCAATTGACTGCATACGCCCGTGCTGTCCGCTCTCGTGAACTTCGATTCCGAGGATATGATGTCACGACAACCGCTGAGGAGAACTTCACTGTCAGTGATATAACAGATGCTGACGCTCACACCAATACTGATTCTCCATCTCACACTGAATCGACGCTTGCCGTTACTTTTGAGACAGCTGATGCACTTACTGCCGCTGCGAATACCGATGATATCGATCTTCTCATGGCACAGCAGTTCATGGATCTCGTCTCGATTGAGCAAGCATTAGACGTGTTCTTAGATGCACTTCGTCCAGGCGGGCTAGCGTACTTTCCGCTCACATTTGATGGCACGACTGTCTTCCAGCCGGACCACCCCGCAGATAGCGAGGTTGAAGCGGCTTATCACAATGCAATCGACACCGCCCCGGATCGAGATAGCCACGCCGGACGGCACCTCTTGGATGCACTCCGCAATCGTCCTGGCACAGTGCGTGGAGTTGATGCTGCTGATGCAGTTGTTTATCCACAAGAAAACACATACCGCGGTGATGAACAGTATTATCTGCAGCAGCTACTCACGTTTGTTGAAGAGACTGTAACGAGTGATGCCGTTCCTGAGATTAATGACTGGATTGCATCGCGACGTCAACAGGTGTCTGATGGAACACTCACATATGTTGGTCATCGATACGATATCTTATATCAAACCCCGACACATCGCTCATGATAATCGATATTCACACAATCACATACCAATAAAAAATGTCGAGCCAGGATCCGTCTTTGACCTCCTCCCACCGCTGAAGGGGTGCGCTTCTGCTCGCTCCGTGTTCTTCCCCCCATCGCTTGCGAGGGAGCGTTCAGTTCGCTGATCGGTGATTGATGATCGATATCCGATATCTGCTATCGGATACTAATTGACAGCCGAGTCGTGCGGACTACCGTATCTGGTTTGAGCTCTGGCTCCGATTTGAGTTATTCTCGGGGATTGAGGTCAATCGTTCCGTCAACGGTCCAATGTGCATGTTCTGCATCAGGTCCGGTCTTGCTTGGAACCTGAATTTCCATATCGCGAAGTCGGAGCGTAGTCGGCCCGTCACCACCACTTACCTCTTCATACACCATTGCAACAAGTTCAGGCCAGTTGTTTGTTTGCTCGACTGGGGTATCGTCATTCGCACTCATACATATTTCAATTCGACCGCAGGGAAATACCGGTGTCGGTATTCATTTTGTATGTCCACGCGTTGATGTTTCCTCAAAAAGAGTCATGAACACATCCAATCCATCAGTGCTCTGAATACATTACTCCGAGACAGCACCCAGCTCCGGTCGATGGAGTCGTAACAAGAGTATTATTCTGGCATAAGAGAACCGGCAGTTGAATCAATATGCTCACGAGCAGCAGCAAATGCTTTTTTCGGTGTCTCGAATGAGCCAAGATGCGTCCATTCACCAGCAGGTGTCGCTGTGTATGTATCAAAGTCATCACCACGATATTCGTGTGATTCAACATAGAGTTCCTCTGTGACAGCTCCAGTATCATCCCGACAAAGCCAGACACCCAGTTCTTTTCCACCCTCAAGATCTCGACGTCGATGCCATTTCATATCCATCGTATATTAGTGACCTGCATGTTCAAATCATGATTGCCGTCACGCAGCGTTCATCCAGTATGCTGTAGATACTCCTGAGACTAACCGACAGTGATACGAATACAAAATAGTGATGCTGATAAGCACAACCCAAAATACTCGCCCACAGGTGAATCAGTATCTCAGCACTGCTTGAATCGCATCTCAATTCGATTTCCACGTGGGTCTCGTGTCTCAACATCAACCGTCCCATTGGATCGCATCACAACCCAGTACACCAGCCACAACCCAAGCCCACTTCCGTGATAAACAGACCGAATTTCAGTCCCACGCTGGAGTATTTGTCTATCCATGCCTGGAATTGGCTGATTTTCATCTTCGACGCGTACAACCACCTCATTTTCTGTTGGGAGCCTCTCAACTGTGATTGACACCTGCGCCTCAGCAACGTCAGAGGATCGCGGCAACGACACCAATGATAACGACTGGATCGATTCATCATCTCCGGTATGAGTGACTGTGGTATCTCTGTTAAACTCGTCATCTATTGAGACATTGTCACCAGCAGAATGAATAATCGCATTATTGATCAGTTCCTCTATTGCGGTACGGACCTGTGGAATTGCTTGCACCGGTGGTGTTTCTTGACAATTAATCTCGATTGACGCCTGTGTATATGTTTCTGAGATACGCTCAGTTGTCTGTCGAGCAATATCACTCAGATTCACCTCCTGACACTCAGGCGGGTCAATAATTAAGTCAGTGATTGTTGTTGACTGTTCAGCGAGCGTTATGACGTCGTTAGCCGTCGTGATAATATTCGCAGTATAGTTTTCATCGCTGACAGCCGTATCACTATCCATTGTTTCTGCGTATCCCCGAGCAATATTCATATCATTCCGCAGATTATGCCGCAGAACACGACTTAATACCTCAAGATGTTGTTGGTGTTGTTTCAACTCCGTAATGTCTGTGAGGATTACCACATATGATGTCGTCGCCCCATCCTGTGGGTTAATTGGCGTAATCGTCTGTTGTGTATAATATGTCGTTCCGTCCTTCCGTTGTTGGATAACCTCCGTCTCCCTTCCATTGGTCTCTTGTATCTGTTCCCAGAGATTATCTGGATATGCATTGGGGGCATCTGGAGCGTTCAAGATTGCTGGTGAGCGACCAATGAGTGTTGACCGATTGTACCCAGTGTTCTTTTCGAACGCTGGGTTAACATATTCAATCGTCCCACGGATATCAGTCATAAATATGGAGTGATCGACTGCCTCAATCGCCTGCTGGAATCGTTGACGCTCGATCTCAGTCTCAGCAAGTTGTAATCTGGCTTTTTCAGACTCTGTCACGTCAATGTATGCAAATACCGTCCCCGATTGAGACCCTGATGAATCAAGATCACGTTCAACGACAGTATAATATTCGGTGGTGCCATCCCGATCCCACTGAAATGATCCGCTGTCATGTGTGAGGTGATATAATTCTGGTGCGACGGTTTCAAATGGTTGCCCCTCCGAATTGGCGAGTGCCGAGAATACCTCAGTCGCATCAGACCCAAGATATCTAATTCGATCCTCTGCATCGGTGAGGACAATCGCATCAGCAATGTCGTCGAGTGTCTGCCGACGCCATGATTGTGAAACCGAATATAATTCTTTATTAGTGACAGTTGCGGTTCCGAGCGCGAAGACAGCCATGCCAAGTGGTGCATAACTCACTTCGATAAGCACTGTTGGAATGGCATCTGCATAAACAAGCACATCAAGAAGTGCTGGTGCGGCAGTTAACGCGAGCACCGTTCGAAATCGGGTGGTGTCAATGCGTGCTTGAGGAGCGGTGGTGAATAACCAGTATAATCCGATTGAGACAGCCGTATATGCAATCCCTGTAACGAACCAATACAGCGGTCCAGGATTGAATGAAAGATGTACAAATGGAAGTGCTTCCTGTGTCGGAATAAAATAGAGATTGTGAATCGGATTGGTAACCTTTGCAATGACAATACCCAGATATATCACCAGTGCCAGAGCGCGATTGACTGTACTCCGATGATAGCTAAATCCTGCGTATGCTGAGGCGACATACAGCCATGCACCAATACTTGCAAGGCCGATAATCAATCCCCCAATCCGAAGGGCGGTGTCGATGCGCATATCTGGGATTGCAATCCGTGCTGTCGTCGTCAGCGACCACGCTCCAGTGAGGGTGAACAGCCACATGAGACCGGTTCGAAACTCACTGTCAACGGCGCGACGAGCACGATATGCTCCAGCGAAGCAGGCTATAGTGGCGAATCCGAAGACGGATAGATATGCTATCCAGATATGATTCACGAATGAATAATTGATATTCTTACGCCAATAATATTGTGTTCCCTATCAAATTCGCTGACTATTGCTGTGTTACATTAGAGATAATAGTCCGTTAATTGCCTCATCGTTGGGTTCTTTTTATTTTCTCTCACAGCACTGTATTAATCATCAATTCGATGATTGTACAGTGCACGGGGAGTACACATATTGTAGCCTCACCCTCAATACTTCGTTTCTCCAAGTGTTGAGTTTGCGGATATTGAGATGAGCGCTTCGGGAGGTGTCTCTGATATAAGCGGGGGAATCCGACACGAGTTGTCCGTCAATCATAATCCGGATAACAAGCTACAGTCAGCAATCGTCGCAGACAGACGAAACACTGGTATCAAGTGCTGACTGAGGCGCAGCATAGAGCTGTTACGCCTCTGGGAACACACTGCTCGACGTGGTGAAGCGGATACACCCTGGATCACAGTCGAGTTATGGATGATAAAAATGTTCTTCAAGACGCTGTGGACGGCGGTATCAGTGATAGTGTATTTATTTTGATCTAATCTTGTTGAGACACTGTAGAATATCCTGCCGTGGCGTATCTGGAGGATTCTTATATATAGTGACGGTATGTATTCACGTCGTACACAACGTGATATTGCACCTGTCCTGCGTATAATAGACAACTCTTAGATTTCACTCTCTGACAGAAATTGCGGCGCGTTTTGAATCATACATACAGAGTGTAACCCACCAAATTGAACGACTGCATCCCTGGTATATAATCAATCAGATACGTTGTGAGAAAATCTAACTTATTCTATGACACAGTATAATCCTCTTCACCCCACAATTTCGTATCTGATCGGAATTTCGTTGATACTTTATTATCTTCTGGTGAACAACCACATTGAGCACATCTATCGGAATACTGCGACAGAATTGTGCTTACTTCGATAGTACTGCAACAATACAAAAATAACCGCTATTGAATCGCTCCGGGGTCACATTCAATCTTCAACCGTCAAGGCACTCGGTCTGTCGATTCAGACATATAGAGCGTCTTTCTGGTGCATGGATATCCAACGCCTCGTATTGTTATTGCTAATATATGTTATATTAGTTATACGATAAGTGGGTAATACCACTAAAAAATACATTTGACGGCTAAATAAGTCTCCTTTCTCAAATAACATATACATGACAAAAGGACTATACGGTCTTAGCGTGTATTATCCATAACGAGTATATCACGCTGGGTCGCTCAAATCGACCAATGAGCGATACCATGAATAATCGAGAAATACATGTACAATAGCTATCATCCTACGGTTAAGCAGAAATCGTTTCGAGATTATTATTCTGTCATCGTAACCGAATAGTATCTGTCTGGCATATGATTTCTCTCAACATATTTCATGAGATTATTCAAAAGATAATCGCAGGATATCATTATGACACGTAATATGTCGGATGAAAATGAAGAAACTGATACGAAGGAGTTCCTCAATTGGGCTGAAGAGATGGCTGAATCTGAAGGAGTGTCCACAGAGGAAATATTAGATCAGGTTGTTTCTGCATATTGGGTGTATACTGAATTACAACGCACGCTAAATTCTGTGACAAATACACGCCTTCCCCGTAATCAAGCGACTGATACGAGCGCTGATATAGATGAGAGTAGCGATCAACAACAACAGCCATCATCAGAGGGAACACAGGAGCCTGCATCCAGAAAAGAGCGTGTCTCCGAGGATAGTTCAACTCAGAACAGTGGATTCAGAACAATGTCAGATGAACGGTCTCAAAAAGAACTGTGGCAGCGACTATATGATCTATCAGATAAAATTGATCAACATCGTCAAAGCCAGACCGAGCGGTGGATGCGTCTCCGAGATCGTGTTGACGATATTGAGCAAGAAGTGAAGACAGTGGATAATCAAAATCAAGATCAAGCACCCGACCGTCCATCTGGGAATACAATGAGGGTAAATAATATACAATCTGACATAGATCAACTCAAAGAAGAAATTGATCATCTTCAGAACTCACATGAAGAACTTCTCGAGTTACACCAGGAATTTGAAACGAGGATTGAAGACTTTGAGAGATCACAAGAAGCAATTCAATCACGGATTGACACTGAATTCGATTCAATCGAGAGTGCATTCGAAACAGCGATGAATCAACAAGAGGAAATCCAGACACGCCACAGTAAACTAACAAATCAAATCGAAAATAACTCCGAGACCATCGAGTCTATCGCTGATACTAAAGCAACTTTAGAGACGATTAAACAAACAGCACTGGAAGAGGGAATCAAAGAGGCAAAGTGTGACTACTGTGATCAGAATATACAAATTTCAATGTTAGCCTCACCAGAGTGTCCATTTTGTGAGACCCCCCTCAACGACGTTTCTCCGGGTGGATGGAATCCGCTTGACTCAAATGTTCTCACTGGTGCCCCCCGAGATCTCTCAAACGATGACTCAGAGAATTTGAATTCACTTCTCGACGAGAATGTGACTAACGGAGGTCTCAGTAACTAATGAGAGCGATGGTGGGGATGAAGAGGAGGATCGGTTATCAATTGTGTGATATAAATAGAGCAGATTAATCGATATTCCCTAATTCCAATGACAGATCAGGATAATTCAGACGACGAAGCACGGGCAAGTCATACTCGATCGCGGTTTGCCAAGTTCAACGATGCGCACGACGCTGATTCAGAAGAATCAACGGAGAGTGATGGTGATGACGATGACAATGAGACCACTGAGCCTGACTCTGACCTTCCAGTTGAAGATAGCACAACCACAGAGTTAAGCGAGAATATCAATCATCATAGCTCAGATTCGCCAGGTCAGACGATGGATCGTTCTCAATCTAACCGCCCCTGGTCTGATGCGACGATTACTGACACTGACGCTGACGCTGATACCGATACTAATACCAATCGCACATCAGCATCTGATCATGACAGCTCTCCGCCTCCGCCTGAAGAAGGCTCTCACGACATATCCAACTCCACTGCATCTGGGTCCAGAGATTCAGACAAAGAATCGATTGAATCTGTGAGTGACAGCTCTCACGATGATTCAGGTCGTCTATGGAATCAGATCTCACATTCAGACTCACCAGCGGAGACGCATACTGCGGGTGATCAGGATGAAAGTGAATCGGCTCCTGTCAGCCAGTCGGATCCTCG
>KB659956.1_pt93 | contig 44877 bp, 44 predicted proteins | sample 558768 | NCBI scaffold set KB644980.1 | reverse complement strand
AATCAAGTGTCTGAAGACCACTTAGTGCTGTGTGGGTCGACGGCTGAATCTGTTCGTCGCCTCAAGTGACATCCCACCGAGAATCCCAGCTCCTCTATTTCAGAAAACGCAAGATTATACGCTGGTTTTGTGTTCGATGCAATCCAGTCAAATCCACCGGTGAATGGTTGCAGAGCACCCATTGTGATTGTTCCACCATCACCACCCATGGTTCCACCGTCACTAGCCTCACCGTCGGTGTCACCGCTTCCGCTCTCGGTGTCAGTCGCATCATCACTGCCACCGCCGTCACCATTACTGCTCCCACTGCACCCTGCGAGAAGTACTGTTCCTGCTGCGCCAAGTCCCTTCAGGTATGTTCGTCGATTGGCTATGCGCTGTGTTTTATTTCCATCTTCGCTCGACATACTATATGACATTCATGATTTAAGGTTATACTTTGTGGTTTGCGTATTCAAATATATCTCAGATAACATTCTTTTTTGATGGTATTCATGAGCCTACATCTCGGGTGGTTCCTGCGTGCTATTGTAGCCGTATTGATTCTACAAAATCATATTGTATATATGATAAATTTTAGATTAAACCGACAGTTACGTTTCTGACAGCTATTATCGAGCTTCCAGAAACGCTTTGAGAGCAAACTCTAAGTATAAATTGTGTCGATCTCAGACTAGCGGAACGTTCAGATTCTTTATGTTAATACTGATTCACGGGTCACGAGGCTGGTCACATCCATGCTTGAGCGACAAGACGACCAATTCGATATCAAGACCGCACCCAGTGCCAGCGATGGACTAGCGATTGTTGAGAGCCACTCTGTTGACTGTATTGTTTCAGATTATAACGTATCGGATATGACCGGGGTTGAATTCTTAGAGATCATCGACAAACAGTACCCGCATATTCCATATCTTCTCTTTATCGAAACAGATCGTGACATCATCGCCACCGATGCGACTCCCCCCGACGCTACTGACTCGAATGAAACCCAAGATGCATTTCGACGGTATAACCTCCTCGCTAACCGAGTCCTCAGTCTTGTCCAACAACAAAATATAAAAAATATTACTTGTTGTAAAAATTTAATACAACTTACAGAAGCCGTCGGTCAGAATGATGGATTTCGATTCAACGTCCGATAATGGAACCGGATTTGGACTCCGGATCGTGAAACAGATTGTCAACGCTCATGGGTGGGATATCGCAATTACAGACAGCGAAGACGGCGGTGCTCGATTTGAAATTACTGGGGTCGAAATCACCGACGAGACCCAAGAATGAATATATGAGCCATCTTTATTACAAGAGCACATAGCTTAGAGACAACGGAAACTCCCGGAAACGCTGACACCCATCCTATTTTTCCCGTCCCGAGAGGAAGGACCGTCATATTCGTGTTTCTGGCTGCTTCGAATGTCCTACGATAAGTTCACTTACGCAAAGAGAGTCACCGTGGATTTGGAAGTGATGTTGAGTTACGTTCACTCAACGCTGTCTGTGATCCTCGTGATTTGATAATATTGAATGCAGTCATGAGATCCGATCGAGAAATGAGTCCAACGAGTTCACCATCCTCAATAACCGGGAGTCGACCAATATCGTTTTCCTGCATTCGTTGCATTGCATCCATCGCATCCGCATCAGGACTGATTGTCGTTACATCAGGCGTCATCACATCATTAACACGATATGCCTCACGTTCGATTTCATCGACTGAGCGTGCATCATCCAGTGTGACAACACCAACAAGTGCGCCATTATCGACAACAGGATACCCAGTGTGTCGCTCAGTGAGCATCCGTTCAAGTAACGTCGCGACCGATACGTCCTGACCAACAACATCGAGATCTGATCGTTCAGTCATGATATCACTGACAGTGACTCCATCGAAAGCAGCTTTCATGACCGTCTGCTGTGCCTCTGAGGAGGCACCGATATAAATGAAAAAGGCAAGTGCAACAAGGAAAAGATTCGCAAACAATCCAGCAATACCAAGCAAGAACGCGAACACCTTTCCTACCTCCGCGGCAATTTGTGTTGCACGTGCATGTGATCGGGTCCGTGCAAGCAGCGCCCTAAGAACGCGACCACCATCGAGAGGAAACCCTGGGAGCATATTGAACACAGCGAGCAGTACGTTTGTCAACGCGAGATATCCAATCACGAATCGTGCTGGCTCAAGCGATCCCGATAGTGGTATTGTAATAAATCCAATGTATGAAATCACTCCAACCCCAACACTCACAATCGGTCCTGCAATGGCAATAACGAGTGACTGCTGCCAGCGTTCAGGCATCTCGGTGAAGCTTGCAACCCCTCCGAACAGCCATAATGTGATCGAATCAATCGTATATCCATAATACATCGCGACAAGTGAGTGACCAAATTCGTGTAACAGGACGCAAATAAACAGCCCAATAGCGGTTGCAGCACCAAGGATCCACTGCGTTGACCCGGTCACCAATGGGTCAGTGGCAATCGCTGATCCGAGAGTCTCATTTACAATATCAGTAAGCTGTGCGATATCATTGCCAATGAGCCAGGCAAACAATGGGAGAATAAGCAGGAATGTGACGTCAAGTTTGATTGGAATGCCGAACGCACTACCGATTCGGATACCTCGCATAAACGCCTGTAGTTTGTGCTGGGTTTTAGCAGTTGGTACCATTGACTGAGCTAATCAATCATTTATTTTTGTGTCCTTTCAACCACAGACCTGACCCTGCCCCTCCCACCACTCAGGATTCCTCTCCGTTCACATGGAGAGGGTGTCAAGTGCTCACCCGTGTCTCCAGATACTCACCCAAATTATTCAATAGCCCATATACTATGATTGTTCATCAAGATCAAAAGTAACACACGACAATCAGAAGCTGATTTTATCCACCTCTCTCCAGATCTGAGCGCCCAAGCGACGGCGATGATTGATGAAGAATGCCACTCATTTTTTGACACCATCAGACGAACGGCTAAAATACTTCGTCATCATAATTAGAATGTGTCTCGACAGGTTAGTCGCGTCGACACCCTATTTCTCCACGAGAGAGGAGAGGATTTTCTCGTCGTTGTCAGACGTGATGGTGGGCGCGTTTTTCAGGGAACACTCGAATTAAAACAGACAAGCGCTGGTCCTCGTCCAGCCAAATTCCGCGTCAAACGCGGTGATAGTGAGGAACCACAGGATCCGAGCAGTTTCGTTGACATCGCTCGAGAGGCATCTCGTATCCGGATTTCACAACAAACATCGCCTGCAAAGCGAACCGCACTCTCTGAGCTGCTTGATGGGTATCAACTCGATGCGCTAGTAGTGCGCACGTGTCGTTATTGCGCATCAAACGGTCGATACTCGCCAATTACCGACGAGACCGCGATTGCCACTGATCGAGAATATATCTGTCCTGACTGTGCGAAGCGTGAACTTGAACGCGAACTCGATTTCTCAACGGGCACAGGTCGTCTGACCGGAGCCGCACAAAAGAGACTTGAAGAGCTTCTTATCGAAACACAGGACCTTGACCGAATTACTGATCTTCTCTCAGGCGGTCTTGATCCTGATCTTACTCGATTTGATACAGTGAGTGCAACGACTGATGAAGTTGACCTCGTTGAGACGACGACGCTCAATCTCCATCCCAAACTCCAAGCAATTACTGAGAAGCGATTTGACACACTCCTCCCAGTGCAGTCACTCGCCGTTAATAACGGTCTCTTCGATGGTCATGACCAACTTGTCGTGAGCGCAACCGCAACTGGAAAAACACTTATTGGCGAACTTGCTGGAATCAACCGTGTTCTCACTGAGGGTGGGAAACTTCTGTTTCTCGTGCCGCTGGTTGCTCTTGCAAATCAAAAACACGAGGATTTCACTGAGCAATACGGGGATTTGATTGATGTGACTATCCGAGTCGGCGCCTCACGTATTGCTGATGATCAAAACCAATTCGATCCACACGCGGATGTCATTGTTGGAACGTATGAGGGCATTGATCATGCGCTTCGAACTGGAAAGGATCTCGGGGATATTGGGACGATTGTTATTGATGAGGTTCATACGCTGAAAGAAGGCGAACGTGGTCACCGTCTTGATGGGCTCATCAGTCGGCTCAAATATTACTGTACAACCCGTGCTAACCATCACAGCGGATATGAGGGTGCACAGTCAATTTATCTCTCTGCGACCGTTGGGAATCCCGAAACTCTCGCAGAACGGCTTCAGGCGACGCTCATTGAATTTGAAGAACGCCCAATTCCAATTGATAGACATGTCACATTTGCTGACGCTCGGGAGAAAGTTGATATCACAAATAAACTCGTTCGTCGTGAGTTCGATACAAAATCATCAAAAGGATATCGTGGACAAACAATTGTGTTTACTAATTCACGACGTCGATGTCATGAAATCTCACGGAAACTTTCGTATTCATCAGCCCCGTATCATGCTGGATTAGACTATAACCAACGGAAGCGTGTCGAACAAGACTTTGGCAATCAAGACCTTGCTGCTGTTGTCACAACCGCAGCACTCGCAGCGGGGGTTGACTTTCCAGCTTCACAGGTTATTTTCGATTCACTGGCGATGGGTATCGAATGGCTCTCTGTACAGGAGTTTGAACAAATGCTGGGTCGTGCTGGTCGTCCGGATTATCACGATGAAGGAACGGTGTATTTACTTGTCGAACCTGACGGAGCATACCATAATTCAATGGACCGAACAGAAGATGAGGTGGCGTTCACACTCCTAAAAGGTGAGATGGAAGATGTCATCACAATGTATGATGAGTCTGCTGCTGCTGAGGAAACGCTTGCAAATGTTGTTGTTGCTGGTAAGCATGCAAAACAACTTAATCAGCGCATGATTGGTGAAGTGCCGACAAAACGCGCTGTTGGAAAGCTTCTACAGTGGGAATTCATTGATGGACTTGATCCAACGCCGCTTGGACGTGCCGTCTGTCGTCACTTTCTTTCACCACAGGATGCGTTCATGCTACTTGATCAGATTCGAAACAACGTAGATCCATATGAGATTATCGCAACAATGGAACTTGAAGATGATGAGTGAGTGTGAGTATACCAGTCGGTGACACTCCGAGCGATGTTTCTCTCTGAACCCACACTCACCTCATGTTCCCATTTTTCATTTTCATTCTCATTTCGAACGCCTGTATCCATGTTCAGATTTCAATTCGAACAGCGAAACTGACAGTCCCAATAACTCATCTGTCAAGTAAATGGAGTTGAAACTCTTCACACCGTGTGAATACATCTTCTCAGTTGTTGGTAATTTGATTTTTGTCTTCGAGGTTGCAACCGAACGCGTCACCAGGTGTTCCAGTCGAACTGAGTGTGGTTCTGGATATACACAGTGGTCATATCGCCAACGACTGTTGTAGACCCGCGACAGTGTTGAATTATCCACGGTTGACACACCAGGAACACCTATACAATAGAAATAGAATTTACCTGCGCGTGTGTGAATAGAAGTCCCAAATCTGAGTTCCCCAATCAGTGGGATTATCCTTGACAGTGACACCGTTGTGATTCAGGGCTCAGATTCTTCATATTTATCCAAAACACCGTCTGGGACCACTGCCATCATTTGCGTCCCGGAAATATCTCTTCAGGTGAGCACTCGGGTAATGCGACTATTTTGACGGACCGATATTTTTTCATCGTAAATATCTCGTTATGTCTCAGCATTTATATACTCGAAGTGCGAATTGAGATTGTATGCAAACGACCGGTCTCGAACAGATAAACAGTGCCGTATTGCAACTTACGCAATCGGATGCATTTTCACAGATACAGAACGATGTCTTATTGAACTCCTCGTTATGGGTGAACATTGCCCTCGCTGGATTATCGATCCTTCTATTCGTGTATATGGGACGAAACATTACGAGTGGACGTGCCCAACTCATTTGGGGAGCAACATTGATGATTCCACTTGTTTCAATATCAAGTTATCTTGGATTAGCGTCTGGTCTCACCGTCGGATTTATTGAAATGCCGGCTGGTCACGCACTTGCTGGTCAGGAAGTGATGAGTCAGTGGGGTCGATATCTTACCTGGGCACTCTCAACGCCGATGATTCTCCTCGCGCTTGGAGTGCTTGCAGACGTTGACCGTGGAAGTCTATTCACCGTGATAGCAGCTGATATTGGAATGTGTGTCACCGGACTTGGGGCTGCGCTCATTACTTCATCATATCTGTTCCGGTGGGCGTTCTATATTATTAGCTGTACATTCTTCGTCGTTGTGCTCTTTGCACTGCTCTTCGAGTGGCCGGTCTCAGCCGCTGCAGCAGGCACTGACGATATTTTCTCGACACTTCGTCTCCTGACGATTGTGTTATGGATTGGATATCCGGTTATCTGGGCTGCTGGAGTCGAAGGATTTGCACTTATCCAGTCAGTTGGGCTTACTTCCTGGGGCTATTCTGCGCTTGATATTCTCGCGAAGTACGCATTCTCGTTCTTGTTGTTACGGTGGGTGGCTGAGAATGAACCAACTGTCTCATCACCTGCAAGTAATACCGCTGAGAGTGGAGCGGTTGCTGACGACTAATCGGCAATAGCACCCTGCGGTATTGAATCAACACGGTCTCCATCTGCAATCAGAACTCGTCATTCCGCTCGGTATCTGATTTTTCGAAGCTATAACTTACCGATTCGGCTGATGAGTTATTCAACTCGTCTCCTCTCCCGGTCGTCTGATGAGACGTAAATAAACACTTGGATCAACGAACAAGTACCCTCTCTGTATGATACTGTCTCGCTAGGGAATCAGTTATTATCGATTTTAATGCTCGATACCAATTTGCATCATCAATCGTTGCTCCTCTCATCAGTGCCGGTATCGACGTTTGTATCGGTTGATTCAATATCTTCGGCCTCAAGGAAGCCGTGGTATGGACAGACATATTCATCACGGATTAACTGCTCATCAACAATGTCCAGTCCAAGTTCGTCAATCTCACCCGCGATACGATTTAAATCATCATGTGACTGTCCAATGGCATTCACATATATATTCCGCTTTCCTGTCATGATTTCACGGACCGCTGTCACGCCGTGAATGTCACGAGCACGGTTTGCGAGCATGTCGCGTTCAGGAACAGGTGCCGTACAGATAATCTTGGTATATAGCGGATATCCAGCTAAGTCATAATCAATATCAATGTAATATCCTCTGACGATTCCACTCGCCTCAAGCTTATTCAATCGTGTCCTGATTGTGCTGGGTGATAGCCCAAGTTCTTCGCCGATGTCACGAGAAGAGACTCCCCGAGCATCTCGCTGGAGATGATAAAGAATCTGTTTATCAACTGAATCAAGCTCACCGTCTTTCATTACGGTGTCCTGCTAGCCTGCAGTAATGTGAGTCTTTTTCCATCGATGAGAAATCTGTTTGCTGTCGTCTCAAAGAGATTCATATATAAACGCCTAAACACGCTCTATTGAGTGTTTCGACCATTTCACCGAATTTGATCATAGAATCGTGGGGATTCTCGATTGTAGATCATCTAAGATACAGATATACATCATGCTTGACGGCGAAATTCACAGAGACGATTCATCTCATCGTGGGTGATGTCGACACACTCACAGTGAGTTGATCTAAAGACGCTTGTCGTTCGATATAAAAAAGATCGAGAATGAGAGATGGCACTCGTAATCACTTGCATTCAACGCTCATCTGTCGAAGCGAATACCTATGATTTCACCCTCTCTGACCGCAAGTGTCAGTTCGTCACTCGGGTGACTCGAATCCCGATATTCCGCAGGCACCGACTGCGACAGATGAGCGGCATTCAATTACATGCGATTGCTCTTCAGGTTTTTTACTCACCGTGGTCGGGAATCTTTCCGTGTCCTCGCAGTTAGTGGCTCGTGGGAGTGATGTTGTGAGACGACGTCTCATGAGTTCTCAAACGCTGGCTAAGAGCATTCCAGAGCCTGCTGGCACTCTATTGCCGGGTAAGCATCTCAGCCACTTGCGAGTGGTTAGGAACTTTTACTCAATAGGTGTGGTGGACTCCCAGCATTTGTGACGTCGATATAAGCTGTAATATTCTCATCTCTTCTCAAGAATAGGGTTGAGAACGTGGACTGTCCGGGCTTGTTATTGCCAGTGGAGCGTGTCGGCGTTGTCGGACATGTTACCGAGACCGTTGGTCTCCATCGCACACCAGCAATCACAGATCTCTGGGGACGCCTCAAGACGCGAGTATTCCTCGTGCTTTCTATCATTGTCAATCATAGTGATTTGTGTGGGTTGTCTGCTATTGAATTGAGTATTCAGCGTGAGACGTCAGCTCAGCAGTTAATCATGGTTGAAACGGTCAGAGACCGGTGTGTGGTATCTTTTTCGCGGTTGAGACATCAAAAGTAGTATGCAGAACTCTGATAATGATACCCTGTCACGGACAGTCGATGAGTCACTGAGCAACATTCTCGTTATGGGTGAGACGGTGATTGATTTTATCCCCGACCAACCGGGCGAGTTATCGATGACTGAAACATTCCACCGCCGCGCTGGTGGCGCCCCAGCGAATGTTGCGGTCCGACTCGCTGAATTGGGTCTGTCGCCATGGTTCTGGACACGTGTCGGCGATGATGGATTTGGTTCATTTCTTCATCAAACACTCAGAGACAATGGACTGACAGATCGATTCATCATTCATGACGATACGGCATCAACAGCACTTGCATTTGTCAGTCATGATGATGATGCCGACCGTGAATTCAATTTTTATCGGACTGAGACGGCAGACACCAGGTTTGACTCGATGACAATTCCTGATTCAGTGCTGGGAGACGTCTCATGGGTCATTTTTGGCGGTGTCTGTCTCGCTTGTGAGCCTGCGCGAACGGCGATGCTCAGCGTTGCGAAGCGGGCTCAACAGAATAATTGTACCGTTGTCTTTGATCCGAATGCTCGCCCTGAACTGTGGGACAGTCCGGATGAATTTGCCACAGCATGTAGAGATGCCTGTGATATTGCTGATATTATAAAAGCAACACCTGAGGATATTGCAGCCGCCGGGATCGATCATGATGATGAGCATAATACATCATTAGATGCGCTTCTTGACCTCGGACCACATACAGCGTTCATCACCTATGGAGATGCAGGAGCAGCGGCTCAGGCGACAGATGATGCGCCGTGGGGAGCTACTGAAGTTACACATGAGGGCTACTCGGTCAATGTTGTTGATACAACTGGTGCGGGCGATGCATTCCTTGCAGGTGGAATCCGTGGTCTTATCGATGGTCTAACACTCGCTGAAACACTCTCACTCGCGAATGCAACAGCAGCAATCACCACAACCAAACAAGGGGCAATGGATGCGACCGTCTCTCAGGAAGCGATTAATCAAATACGCACGGATGACGTGTCCTGATATCCCCTCCCGATTAATCAAGTAGTGATGCTCACGCGACGGAATGATGAGGTCACAGTCAGATCACGAACTCCTCAACTCGCTGAGTATCGATGGTTCCACAGTGTCGCGGTGGACTGTCTGTTGATATCGTCCCTGCCTCTCCGCCTCCCGGCGAGGATTCCCCGAAGAGGATGTTCATGATGTGTGTTTCCTCGGTTCTCACGGACGCTTTCGCGTGGAGCGTTGACGAGTGTAAATTATGACCAATGGTGTACGTTGTAGCGTGTACAGATTGTCAAGGCGACTGCCTCGGGGCTTTGATATTGATACTGATGTGACCCCAAGGCGGTTCACAGCCCTGTCAATGGAATCTTCCTCTCCACATACAGCAGGCGTCACCGACGGTTGGCTATTCAATCGACAAGAGAGCACGGTTTGACTCGCCCGAACGGTTAGCCCGTGCATGGTTCACCCTCCTGTTGTGCAAATTCTTCCGAAGCGTTCAGTCTGGCGTCTGCGAGTGCACTCCGAATAATCCATGAATTAGGATCCATGACGACCTATGTATCGTCTGAGTGGTATCCGAAAACGGGAGTAGTCGCTCTAGCAGATATGCAGCGGTCGTCACAGGAGCCTCAGAGTCGGCATTCGAATATGATTCCGCATTGTTTTGATCTTAGAAATAATATCAGTAATCGCACGTACCACAGTACAGAACTTTTATACAGTCTATCCATTGTATTGGAATTGAGATGATTTCATCTAATATGATATATAGAGTCTTGAATCAGCTTTCGCGACGACAAACGGACGTGTGAGGATAATAAATGGATATTGAAGGTCAACTCAAGTGTTTATTCTCTGCGCAACTGAAAGAGAACGATGGACAATCAGTCATTGAGGTCCCAGCAACTGAGATTACACTCGGCGATATCGACACTGAGACGACATACCAAGTGGCGATTCTCTCAGACTCGCTGACGGAGAGAGATGAGGACAACTCTACGAGCACTGAGTATGCTGACGCGACGACATCAGCGGGTACCATTCCGATCCAATCTGATAGCTCTTCAACGCCAGATGTGTCACTGTCATCGTCTGCTGCGCAATCATCTGTTTCATCACCAGCAGAGACGCAAGGAGACAATAACGATACAGCAAATACTGACACTAATACCACTCACACAGAGACAGACCGACCGGATCCGCCAGTTGATGAAGGCGAACAGCGAATCGTGACGATTGAGGATACCGGTGATTACGGTGATGGACTTACCCGAGTCGAGCGCGGATTTGTTGTCATCGTCCCTGACGCGACAGAGGGTGACCGCGTTGCAATTGAGATTACATCCGTGAAAGAAACGGTTGCTTTCGCTGACGTCGTCGAGCGATTTGATACAGATGGGTAGTCAATACGAACCGCTTCGGGGTTACATCAGTATCAAAGTCATAAGACACTCGTCTCGCTTTCCCTGTCGATACCCTCGCTAGGCGTCTTGATTCCACACTTCTCGCACAACCGCCTGGGGATCGCGGTTTGTCGCTTTTGAGGCACGCACACTATCTCAATTCATATGTATAATGTTATTTGACGACTACCTCGGGGCTTGACCCCGGGTGAGTTCACTATTAGCGGTATCGCAGTCAAACAATCTGCGATTTGATATAATGTTCCACGACCAATCTATCAGTAGCGTGGAAGTGACTCTGAAAAGGGTCCCGGTAGTCAGAACACCGAGGACCGTGCTAGGTGAGCCAGCGATGCGATATAGGGAGCTGATCTTGCAAAACGGAGTGAAAATAACTATTGTTCACACATCGTGTACTGTCTTCGCACGAACCCACTAGATTCTTACTCGTCTATACATTACGATCGGTGATGTCTAATCTTACGCTGTACGAACTGAACGGCTGTCCATACTGTGCAAAGGTAATCGATAAACTCGATGAACTCGAGTTAGAATATGACTCTGTTTCGGTTCCGCGAGCACACAGTGAACGGACAGAGGTCGAGTCGATTAGCGGTCAAACTGGAGTTCCCGTGCTTGTTGATGAAGCGAACGATATCTCGGGAATGCCAGAGAGCGATGATATCGTTGCATATCTTGAACGGACATACGGAAACTAATATTATCAATATTGGCATCGACACGCTGTCAATGCCGCCCGATTGAGTTGTTATCAGTTGTTTGGACCGTGATTTTTTATTCGAATGTGATGTGAGTGTGAAATAGAGTGCACATATGGGCGTCCTATATAAAGTGAGTGTGATCTAAGAGAAAAACAATATTCAGAGTGTCACCGACTGTTATTGACCGGGTGAATCTCAGATATCTCGTGATGACAGATGCTCCATTAATGTAAGATATACCAATGAGATATTATCTATATCAATATTACACTCAGCAATAATATGCATGAGCCGATAGTCTCTCGACATTCCTTATGCTTCAGTTGGCTTCTGTGATCGCTCACGAATAAGATCGCGAATTGCTGCTGGGTCATCAACATCAGTAAGTTCTTCACAACTCACAAGAGCGGTTCCTTTGACCGCATCCCGCTTTGCATCAGCTTCAGTGAAATAAACAGCACGTGTCTGTGTAACCTCGCCAAGAGAGGACATGATTCGTGCCCGCTTTTTTGCACTTTTCGTGAATGAAGAGTGACCTGTCAGTAATGACATTACCCCACGGTGATGATCATCATCTTCGCCAACAGCCTTGAATGGGGCTCGAGCGGTTGGATGCACAGTAAACCCAGCACGAGTAAGAATATGCACGACATGTTCGTCATCGGCATCAGGGTCTGGATCATCAGGCGTTGGTTCAGAGTCACGAACTGATTCTGCTCCCTCCATCACCTCAAGCGGGCTCGAAAATGGTTCATCAAACACCTCTTCGAGTTGAATTGCGACCTCAATACTTGCATTCATCCCATCCTCATACTTTGAGACGGTTCGTCGCGATACACCGAGTTCGGTCGCAAGCCGTCCAAGACTCCATCCCCGCTCTTCGCGTTCATCCGCAAGGAGGTCTCCATCGATATTGACATATAATCCCCCGGGTGCTGCATAAATCAGCGGTGGGACGCCCTCTACGAAGAGATCCATCGCAGTATCAGGACTCAAAACCGGAACACCGTGTCTGAAGTAGACAACATTTGGCTTCAGATCTTCATCGCGCGTCCGAACTCCAATGACGAGCGGTGTTGCATCGAGATATGCACCAAGCCGACGCATCTCTGCACCAGTCATTCCATCAAGCGCATCGACGTTTCCAAGAATCTTTAACAACACAAGGTCCTCACCTCGCCGTGCAGCAACGTCAAAGCTTTTTGGACGAATTGCACAGCGGTCGCTCACCAGAAACCCGGCGTCCTCTAACATCGCCGTAACGTTTCCGACTAGTGCGGACCGAGACATGTCTTAAAATAGGTAATTCAGCGTATATATGTGTTGTGCACGCACAAGACGTCACTGTCGCTTAATTCAAGCCGTATTGACCGTCGTACCATTATTTACTATCTTACGATAACGGAAAAAATACATTTCAAATAGAATATATCTTACTGCTCGCATGGGTTGACCAATATCCTGCTGCGTCTACTGAGTTAGGTTTGAACTATCCTTCATGTATAACCCTTTGGATCTCGCATATCTCCCTGGAAATATTGTCAGTATCATCGGTATTGGTACCGGTACCAGTGTCGTCCTGTTGGTATGACATGTGAGCCCTTGTCAGCTACCTGCGTACTCGCGGCGCCTTCGTCGGTTTCTTTACTCAGAGGGGATTTTTGCTTCCACGACATGCTTTCCATCCACAACATCGAACAAACCTGATGAGCTAACCGACAGTGGTTAATTTAGTAATTAAATACAGCACACAATGACGATCATCGGTATCGATGACACTGACTCTCGTGACCGTGGGATGTGTACAACATACCTCGCAACGCGGATTGCGACGGCGATTGAAACTGCCGGCGGTACCGTCGAGCGTCGCCTTCTAATTCGATTAAATCCAGCGGTCGAACACAAAACTCGGGGAAACGCAGCAATTGCACTTCATACCGATATCGATCCAGCAATAGCAGCTGATATATCAACGCGGCTTATCGATTCATTCGCAATACGCGACGATCCACATACAAGCCCTGGAGTGGTGATTGCTGATAATTGTGACCCACATTCAGTCACCGACTCAGTCATTGAGTTTTGCTGGGATGCGATTCGTGAATTTCACAGCATAACCGATGCCGTTGATCTTATTGAGCAGGTTGGATATCGTCATCAGGGATGGGATGGAGGTCGTGGGCGGGTCGGGGCACTCGCCGCTGTCGGGGCATGGGCTGCCCTGACAGAGTGGACAATTGAGCATATCGCATATCGTGAGTTTGATCGCTGCGGAACCCCCCGCGATGTTGATCAAAAATCAGTCTTCGAGGCTGCCAACACACAGTATCCAACGGTGTGGGATACGGTCGACCGTAAAGAAGGCGACGCCGTCTGCGTTCCGAATGCACCAGGACCAATCCTCTATGGTATTCGTGGTGACGATATTACAGCAGTCAAGACCGTTGCAGCAGAAATTGATAGTGAACCAGTCGAGCGGTCGTCGACATTCATTACAAATCAAGGCACGGATATTCATCTTCGTTCAGGCACGATTGGCTCATTACGAGATGGTCGCGCATATCGTGTGACTGGGACTGTGATTACAGACCCGGACACACGTCCAGGAGGACACGTATTTGTGACGCTTGGCAAAGTAGAATCAAATGAAAAACATCATACCAAAGCCGCAGCGGCTACAGATACGCATCATCGTCGAAGACCATCGCCGGATCACAGTGTCACCAATCAGAATACATCTTCAACTGTCAGATGCGTTGCATTCGAACCAACAAAACGCTTCCGTCAGTGGGTCCGTGGGCTTCGTCCCGGTGATGTCATCACTGCCTGTGGAGAGGTAAGTGACGGAACGCTCAAGTTGGAGAAATTCGCCGTTCGCTCACTCACGAGAACAGTCAATACAACACCGATCTGTCCGGGGTGTGATCGAACGATGGAAAGTGCTGGTCGGAATCAAGGATATCGATGTCGCGACTGCGGTACGTCATCCCCGAACCAGAGTGAGAAGCCGCTTGATCGCACATTATCACTCAAATGGTACGAAGTTCCTCCATGTGCTCGTCGACACATTGCTCAACCGCTCATTCGTGGTGACTTCGATGCCCCAATTATGCCTGAACGATAACAGCGAGTATGTAATGATTGTTACTACAACACGAAATATACAGCACACCTGCTCACAACACAGTCATAGCCGATACAGTAAATCAATATACCCTTTAGATACGTGACACTCAAACGGTTTTATATCTCTCACGTATCGATAATTAAAATATCCGTATTCGCCCGTCGATCAGCGTATGACCCGCTCGCTGGTGGTTTAATATCAATACGTAATGTTCCGGTTTGCTGATTTGCGCGTATCTGAGGATTGATATTCACAGTTGCCGATCCATCAGACCCAGTTCTCGCAGTCACGACACCATCGATTCGAGCACTTCCAGCTTTAATGATGACCGTGGCTGCTTCAACAGGCGCTCCATCCGGTTCAACAACGGTCAATTTAATCGTCTGTTCTCCCGGTGATATGACTTCTTCAGACGGTTGCACATCAAGTTCAGTCACACCGAGACCTTGCACCCCTGACAACATATTGAGCATAACGCTGAGTGTCGCAACTCCGACAACGAGTGCAATGACAAGTCTGATCGGAAGTCCCTCAATTGCACGATCATCATCAACAAACCGTCGAATATTCTCAAACATACCGCTGATGGGCACCTCTCATCACATAAACACTCGTCCGGATATTCATACAGGACCACAAAGACAGAGATATTCATGCCGAAATATTTTGAGATTATCGGTCGAGAGGATGCTGAGACGACTGTTGGACCAGTCGGTCATCTTGGAACGTATCGTGCACGAGATGGGAGCATGGGTGCTCCTGTCGGTTTTGACTTTGATCGACCACATGCGACCCTTATCGTCGGGAAACGTGGATATGGGAAATCCTACACACTCGGTGTGCTGATAGAAGAGGCTGCTCAAGCCAATGGTATTACACCGGTTGTCATTGACCCCATGGGCGTCTTCGATACTGTAATTAATGATTTAGATGATGATCCGAGACCGGCGCACATATATAACACACCAAAGATACGAACCGATGCCGTTCCGCCCGCTCACTGGCCAGCACTGTTAGGCGCAGACCCTGATAGCCCTCCTGGAGCGTTAATCTGGGATGCAGCAGCTACAATGGAGACACTTGCGGCAATGATTGATTATACTGCTGATTCGATGGTCGCTGATCATGTCCGACGCGGCGCACTGAATCGACTACAACGAGCAGTGACATGGGAGGTTTTCGACCCAGCGGGAATCGATGCTGAGACACTTTCCGAGAATGCAGTGACTATTTTTGACTGTCGTAATCTCGCGGATGCAGCGATGAATGCACTCGTTATTGGTGTTGGGGAGGAACTGTATGCTGGGCGTCTTTCTGAGCGGATTGATACACTCCCGTGGCTGTTCATCGATGAAGCACACGTCTGCTTCAATGGTATTGCTGTTGATACATTGCAAACGCTCCTCACCCGTGGACGGACGCCAGGCGTCTCGGTCGTTATTGCGACCCAACGACCAACCGCGCTTCCTGCTGTTGTCGCCTCACAGTCTGATATTCGAATTATTCATCGACTGACTGCTGGGTCAGATGTCCGTGCACTTGCCGCTTCAGACCCAGTTTACTTAGATTCTGATCTCGCTTCGATAATGCCGAATCGTCCCGGTGACGTGGTTATCATTGATGACACCGCTGAGACTGTTCATCACCTCCGGATCCGAAACCGGGAGACACAACACGGTGGTGCCAGTCCACGAGTGAGTGACGAAACGTTATCATCTTGAAAACTCTGGCTTTGATGCGGTCACAGGGGTACACGCTGTTCGCACTTACATGAACTCCGAGGCGAAGGCCCATGCTACTCCGTGAAACATTTTGAACTATCGGTCCGACGCAACGGTATCAACAGCTATTCTATGACAATATTTTGAATTGAACTCCTCAATAAGTTTCAGGAGCACTATCGGCTTTCGCCGTGGAATAAGCCGACATTCAGAGAACCAACCTACTAATTGAACGCTAGACTGGAGTTGTTCCCCACACTTTTCTGATGGTTCACGCATATTGATCAGTGATGGCGTTGCCCGGTTATGCCATGGGGTCCTCAACCTCTCATAGACGCCTCGCGTCGACAGCCAACCGGGGAAGGAAGCTGGAGACTCACGCCACCACGTCCCGGCTAATCGGTCGGACGCGAATGGTGGTGCACAGTCGGCTAATATCCGACCGTGGAAGCCTGAATCGGTATTCGGGCTGTCGAATGTGGAACACGTACACCACGATGCTCGAGGATAACCGCACACGCAAACTACGAATTTCGTTGAGGTTGAATCAGCAGACACCACCAAGGAATGCCGTCGTGTGTCGAGTCAGACAAACCGGTGGATGAGAGCATTCTTGATCTACCTGCGGGTCCGGAATGCAAAGAGGTAGAGGTGCAAATGCTGCAATGAATATCCTCTCTCGCGGTTTCGAGAAACTCAACAGAGAACCGGGAAAGTCCGAAGAAAGCCTGTGGAGACTCCACTTGATCTGTTCATCTCGTCGGGCGCTTTTGATGTCTTGGATGGAAAGTCCGTCATAGAAATAGGAAGTCCTCCCGTGAATAACCTAGCTGCTGGCGAGCCGAGTGATTCATGAGACGACGTCAGTGCAGAACGCGAGAATAAACAGAGAATCAACATAACGCAGTTCAGATGTTCGAGAAATACAAGCGCCCGAGGCGGGATTTGAACCCGCGTCACGACCGTGACAGGGTCATATGATCGGCCACTACACCACCCGGGCTTCATATATAAATATTGAAGGTAAGTAATTAAAACTTACCATCTAGGTTGATCAAATACTGGACGAACTGGTTCTCCGCAGACAAAGACCACGGTCGAAAAACTGCCGTCTATGGAATATTTGCGTTCAATGTCACTGTGACTTCTGCAGCTTTGAATTCGCGCTTAGTTTGGCTATTCCCCCCCCGCATCCTCCTGGGTAATAATGAGCACAGACAACCGTTAAACATCCTGCAGGTTCGCTCGAATCATTTAACCTTCGGCACCGGATAATGATTGTATGAAACACGTAAAGGTCCCACAGGACCGTATCGGCGTACTCATCGGCGAGGGTGGGGAGACGATGCGTGAGATCGAACAGCGGGCTGAAGTTCGACTCGATATCGACTCTGAAACGGGGTCAGTCGCGATCGATGATGTTGGTGATCCCGTGCGTGGAATGCTTGCACCGGACATCGTCCGTGCGATTGGTCGCGGATTTACACCGACAGCGGCGCTCTCAATTCTCGATGACGAGATGCGAACGTTCGAACTGATTGATCTTGATGCACATACCCGAAATAAAAACGATCTTCAACGACAGAAAGGTCGATTAATCGGTGAGAATGGTCGAACAAGAGAATTGATGGAAGAACTGACAGGTGCAGAGGTTGTTATCCGAGGGACAACACTTGGTGTTATTGGTCAACCCGAGGAAGTCGAAGCAGTTCGACGTGCGACTGGCATGCTTCTTGATGGTGCCCCACATGGGACGGTGTATGCATTCCTTGAACGCAAACATAATGAACTCACGCGTGGATTTAATGTGCAACAATCTGGGTGAATAAAACCGTCTCAATCAGCGCTATATCAGCGCTCAGTTGTATCTGATATCTTCTGCACGGGAGAAATCGGAGTTTCAGCCGTGTACATTTGGATCTTTGAATTAATCTACTGAGGCTTTATATGTCGTTGTGAGGTATGACCGAAGTCGACGGATTGAGTTGGCATCGGAAGTCCATACCCCCACCCACTCATTCTGTTCAATATCAATCGAGTAAGCAACGAGTGCTGCACCAGCTATTTGTGTGTTTGCGGGTGGATCGAAAATGACGAACCACCCGCGTCGAAGTTCAGATGCATCATCAGCATGAACAGTGAGATGCCATGAAGTCGGCATATCTAGTTGACCGACACCGTAAACATGGATTGACAGGTCAGTTTGTACAAGCTCATCATATGCCCGACGTGTTCCTCGCTCGTGGGTAAGCCGTGAAAGCCGTTGAAATCCAGCATGTAATTCACCTCCACCGGCATCTGCTGCGAGTGACTCAATGTATCGTGATATCTCAATGAGCAGAAGCTTTCCCTTTGACGCTGCGGGATATCCGCGAACATGAAATTTGATCCCCTCAAGATCACGGATTACAGCAGGAGTTTCAACATCTGCGAGTGACCGAACACCAGTTGTATAAATATCTGCATTGACCGCAAGAATAGTATCTCGTAAATCGCCGAATCTCGACTCGGAAACAACGTGACCGTCTCGACGAAGTTGCACCACATCTTCCTCAGCAAGGGCTCGATTGACAGTCTCAATATTTACCGGTTGATTCGTAAAGAGCCCAGTGAGCATTCGTGTGACCGTCGGAGGCTGATCGCTGTTAACCACCGTGAGCGACTGATCACCGGTTGCAGTCGCGAACTCCTCAACAAAGTCCCGGAGTCGCATCTGATTTGAACCAGAGTATCAGTAGTCTTAGTCATTACGCGTTGAATCCATACGCGACGGCTGCGTTGTCCTGTAACAAATTGGTATATAAGTGGCGGTCCTATGGTAACTAATGCCACGTTATGATACCTGTTCGTCGTCATTCAAATCTAAGAGCGTGAGATTTTTATAGAATCACAAACAATCACTGGATGAATATGTCTCAGCGAATGCAGCAGGGTCAACCGATGATTATTCTGGGAGATGACTCCCAGCGCACGCAGGGCAAAGACGCACAATCAATGAATATCTCGGCGGGCAAAGCCGTTGCGGAGTCCGTTCGGACGACGCTTGGTCCGAAGGGTATGGACAAGATGCTCGTCGACTCCGGTGGTGACGTTGTCGTAACGAACGACGGTGTAACCATCCTCAAAGAGATGGATATCGACCACCCAGCGGCAAACATGATCGTTGAGGTGTCTGAGACACAAGAAGATGAGGTTGGCGATGGAACAACAAGTGCTGTGGTCATTGCTGGTGAACTTCTTGATCAAGCTGAAGAACTCATTGATCAGGATGTCCATGCAACGACAATCGCACAAGGATTCCGGCAGGCCGCAGAAAAAGCAAAAGAACAACTTGATGAGGACGCAATCGAGGTCTCCGAGGAAGACTATGATACCCTCTTAGAGATTGCTGAAACGGCAATGACAGGGAAAGGTGCTGAGTCCTCGCGAGATCTCCTGTCGGAGTTAGTTGTTGACTCTGTTCTCTCTGTTGCTGATGACGATTCGATTGACATCGATAATGTTTCGATCGAAAAGGTCGTTGGTGGGTCTATCAGTAACTCCGAACTCGTTGAGGGTGTCATCATCGATAAAGAGCGCGTCCACGAGAATATGCCGTACATGGCTGAAGATGCCAATATCGCGCTCTTTGATGGTGCTCTTGAGGTTCGCGAAACCGAAATCGACGCGGAAGTTAACGTAACTGATCCAGATCAATTGCAAGAATTCCTCGATCAAGAGGAAGCACAGTTACGAGAAATGGTCGACCAGTTCGTTGATGTTGGCGCTGATGTTGTCTTCGTTGGCGACGGGATTGATGATATGGCACAACATTACCTCGCTGAGGAGGGTATCCTTGCAGTCCGACGAGCAAAATCCTCAGATCTTGATAGTCTTGCCCGAGCAACAGACGCTACTGTCGTCGGTTCAGTCGACGATATCGAGGCTGATGACCTCGGATACGCCGGTTCCGTCGCACAGAAAGACATCGGTGGCGATGAGCGACTCTTCGTTGAGGATGTTGATGACGCACGATCAGTGACACTCATTCTTCGAGGAGGTACTGAACACGTTGTTGATGAGCTTGAGCGTGCTATTGATGACTCACTCGGTGTTGTTCGAACGACGCTTGAGTATGGACAGGTGCTGCCTGGTGGCGGTGCTTCCGAGACCGAGTTGTCACTTCACCTCCGAGAGTTCGCTGATTCTGTTGGTGGTCGTGAACAGCTTGCCGTTGAGGCGTTCGCTGAGGCGCTTGATGTCATCCCACGTACACTTGCAGAAAATGCTGGACTTGACCCGATTGACTCGCTTGTCGACCTACGAAAAACTCATGACGAAGGCGAGATCACGTCCGGTCTTAACGCCTACACAGGTGAGGTTATTGACATGGAAGAAGACGGCGTTGTTGAGCCTCTCCGCGTGAAGACACAAGCGATTGAATCAGCGACTGAGGCAGCTGTCATGATCCTTCGTATTGATGACGTCATTGCTGCTGGTGATCTGAAAGGTGGTGGCACCGATGATGATGATGACGACGCACCTGCGGGCGGTCCTGGTGGTCCAGGCGGCGCCGGCGGCATGGGCGGCATGGGCGGTATGGGTGGTATGGGCGGCGCGATGTAACCACTGCACACTGCACTGCGTGAGCACGTAATAATCGGTAATCCGTATTCGTATTTGTATTTCTTCTATTCTGTCCTATACTCATCTCACTGCTGGAGCGGTACACGCACGAACATAACGGATATCACACCCTGAGCCCGACTACCACCCCGACTCAAGCTCAAAGTATAGTTGAGACAAATCGAATTGATATCGATGCCTGCGGTACATTGTTCTGTCTCGCTTTAGTTTCCATCTGCTGCGATATGTCCGGACTTTGATGATTTCATTCATAGGTTCACTCAGTCATCTGTGAGTTATTCATTATTGTGATATATCGATCCGACGCGGACACATGGCGCGTGTGGTAATCATTGTTATTGTCGCTCAATAGTACTCACGGGAGTATCCTCTCTGGACATGCATCAGTGATACAATGATAAACACGGAGTGGATACCCTAATTACTCACCCACTGCTTGCGTGGTTCGTTTTTCGAGGACCGGGACTCCGCCTGTATTAACTACATTTCGAGAGGAAAGGATCGCGGCGACGAGCGCGACGGGATTCGAACCCGCGACCGTCGGATTAGAAGTCCGACGCTCTGTCCAGCTGAGCTACGCGCCCATATTGGGTATATCTCATCAACGGTAAAATGCGTATGGATTCACGGCTGACACAACATGGATATCGCGGGGGGTGATCTTTGACGATTGAGTCTGGATGACACCACTATAATCAGACATTCCTCAATAGATCACTTTCGGCGAAAGTGAATCTGAAATACGTGTCCTGCAGCCTCTCAATGCTGATATACTGTGATTGTCACCTCAGCTCAGTGTAATCTGTGAGCGGAACGTGTAAGTCTCAGTGTCGTGAATCGACGCATAATGAGGATTATCGGCACTGTTGGACTTCCCGGGAGTGGAAAGAGTGAGGCTGCTGCTGTTGCACGCACGCTTGATATTCCGGTCGTCACGATGGGTGATGTAATTCGTGAGGTTTGTCGCAATCGAGGATATGATCCTGCAGAAGATCATGGCACTGTTGCAAAATCACTCCGAGAGGAGGAGGGACCAGCAGCGATTGCTGAACGATCACTTCCAATCATTGAAGCGAAGCTTGAAGCAAACGAGACAGTGCTTGTTGATGGACTTCGCTCTGATACCGAACTTGATTGTTTTCGTGATGCCTTCGGTGATAACTTCGTTCTTGTAAGTATCGAAGCACCCTTTGAGTCGCGCGCAGAGCGTCTTAGTGAGCGTGGTCGTGATGAGACGGATATCGAGAAAACAGCACTTCGGAAACGTGAAGAGCGTGAACTTGGATTCGGGATGGGTACAGCGATGGACCGTGCAGACGTCGTCATCGAAAATACTGAGTCACTCTCGGAGTTTCATGAGACGATTCAACAGTTTCTCACCCGCCGGGCTGTTGATACGACTGAGCATGCCGATCAGCGCCAACGTACCCAATAAATCATATGATACATCGAACAGACGATTTCCAGACCAGTAACAATCGAGAGTTGGGATAACTTATCCACAAGTGCAATTACGATTACAATTACACTCATAATGATATATCGCGTTGAAATACAAATTACCACTCCGGTGCATGATACAGAGATAACGGATCGTGTTGAAGACGCAGTTCAGAACTTATTTCCGAACGTTACATTTGAACGGCATCCAGACGAGATTGTCGGTGAGACACACTCACTCGAACAGTTCGCTGCATTATTACACGAACAGGAGATTCTTGATACCGCTCGTCGAGAATTCTTCGAAAACGCTGATGATGAATCGTTTCGATTCTCAGTAAAAAAACAGGCAGCATTTAAAGGAATTATTAATTTTGCTGTCGGGAGTCCAGACGAATTAGGCGATATTGGAGTGACAGTCACTGTTCACGACCCAGATGTTGAGAGCTACATCGATCATACTGTCCCTCCGACTGAAGATGGGCAGCCACAGCCTATTGATACTGAGTGAAATTATCACAGACGGGTTAAACTCATCTAATTTGATAGGTCCTAGCTTGCGGTGTACCGAGTGTGGGAGGATCCGTGAGGATACCCGTCACCAAGGCGAATTGGCGTGTAAACGATGTGGAAACCAGAACCATACGGACTACAACCCGGTCTCTGGACTATGCCTGGCGGGCAACAAAGTCACGGCGTGAGTTTGCGACGGTGAAGAATATTGCAGAATAATAGTTCCTCCCAGGTCACCAGTCGTCTTAGAAGGAGCGTCAATCAGTACGCTCTGAACTCAGGGTCAGCGACACCGAGCGAGGGCAGACAGCTCTCGCCCGTGTTTGGGTGAGCGGAAGAGACAACTGACAAGCTCTCTCAATAATCGAGGCTGTTTCGGGTGAGCGAAGTAGGGTGGGGTGGTTGACTACAGACACAATCACCAACCGGGTGACAATGTGCCGAGTTTTTGATCATGTCTGCTCTCCGGTTATGCGGAGTATCAGCCTCAGTGATTGATTATAATTATCATGAGCTATTCAGGATCACCATCGGACCTCGGAGTGGTATTAGTTGTGCCAGCGACACCTAGCCTTATACACAACCAAGGGGAGTGACTTGGGGTTTGATTTAATCATCAGCCGGGTTACGCATAAACTTGAGCAGGAATAACCTCAGGTGAGAATTAAACTCACACTGGGAATGGAACCAAAAGCAGGATGACAACTGCCACCCCGATCCACACTATCTTCAGTGCCGTGTTGACAACGATTACTTTGCTTCCGAACTCGGCACCCCAGATCCCATACTGGAATGGGATGGAGCGCTTGAACGTCGACACAGCGAACGAGATGATACCCCCGAGGAGCATCGTCACAACGGCCGTTCGTGGGGTGAATACGTCACCGACCAACGGAGCGATAGTCGCTGCCCCAGCCGTGGTATCAAGCGCAAAGACAGCGATGACTGGGATCGCTGCCCCCGGCAATCCGACAAGGGTCGCCAACGGATCCGCGATCTCAGTGAGCGCCGTTAAGTCCGTTACTCGGGTGAGGATGACCACCAGCGTGTAGATGACAGCAAGACGCGGGACGATACGCCGGAGTTTCGGGAGCGTGCGGTCCCAAGCCTCGCGGACAACCTCTTTGGGGCCGTCAGAGCCTGCATCCTGCGCGCCGCCGTCAGCTGCGACGGTCGCCGAGCGATCAACGTTCGCCGACGAGAGCAGCAGCGTGCCGGCAAGGATACCCGTGATTGTGATACTGAGGGCAATAAGTGCTCGCGACCCGACGTAAAGAATCCCCACCTGAAGACCGAGAAGAGGTATCATAATTGGCGCATAAAACGTGAAAATGTGCTGAACAAAGCCAAAGAATGTGTTGATGGTAACGGCAACGAGCGTCGCGCGGTCGTCAAGCATTCCAGACTCACGAAACTCTGCGAGCATGCCGTAGCCCGCGGTCGTGGAGGCAGCAGTCGTGAGGATAGCCGTACCGACTTCGTCAGGGAGATTCGCGGGACCGGTGAGGAAGCGTGAGAGCCCAGCCACCCGCTCAACGACGCCGAACCCGACCGCGAGGTTCGCGAGAAACACGCCGATAGCGATGAGCAAGGTGATCCGCGCGACTCTGGGAAGCACCTCAGCAACGACTGGGAGAAGTTGACTCAGCTGTGACTGGAATGCGACGACCACAAATGTCACTGTCGCTAATCGGAAGCGAACGGTCAAATGAGCATCGATTGGTCAGTAGGGCAGGAGGGGCAGTGTGTCCGTCAGGGATGGGCTTGTGTGGTCGCGCCCACTGGATGACAATGATTCGACAACGATGATAGAGATTTTTGGAAGATTTCGCATCCGTCAAATAGCAGAAGTCCACAGAGATAGCAGGTAGAGTGCCTCGGGGCTTGACCCCGGACCGGAGCAGTTCACCTAACTAAGATTGGTGCGTGAGATATAGAGGGCGTATTCACACGGTTGCAAACAACTAGGGACCGATCCCGGTTTGTGCGGATGAGAGGTCGAATCACCGAAATATCGAGGTCGGAATCACTACCAGCATACCGATGAGCAGAAAATAGACGTCGGTCTCAGTGACATCGTTAATCAGAGATGTAGCAGTCACGAGGTCCACCGGAGATAATTACCCTTGATTGTGTAATCTGACTGTTGTGAGTTGAATTGATGATTGGTTATACTGTGTTTGCATTCGTGTTTGTGTCTTCGAGTGTGGGTAGTAGCGTGTCGAAGCTGACAGCAAATTGAGAATAAGTACAACGTGGTTAATCAGACTGAGATGGAGAATGTGAGTGTGACTGAGATTGAGATTGAGATTGAGATTGAGATTGAGATTGGGGCTGATGCTGTACTCGCGCTCGTGTGCGTCTAACACGAGAGTGAATCAGACGGAGCGGATACGATGATTTGATTGATGATATCGATGCGAGTGCCCACTTCCGGAGTCGCATCCATCGTGTCCACATCTGCGGATAGCGGTGTGTAATCACTGCTGTAATTGAGTCACCACCGAGAATCAAGAACCCACCAAAGATCACCGCAAATCCTGTGATTGTAAGTGTTGAGATTGTCTCATCAAGAATAATCCATCCACCAAGTGCTGAGACGACAGGGGTGAGATAGAATAATAGATTCGCGCGTGTGGCGCCTACGGTGTCAATCAGCGCAAAGTAACTGAGATACGCGATGGCACCGGATCCGATACCGACATATAATAATGCAATTACTGCTGTTGGTGTCACCGAGATAGCAGCCATCGACTCGCCTGTCGTGGCCGCAAGAAGATGTGTCACAATAGCAGCAATTGGGACGCCCCACACAGTTCGTGCAGCGCTTGACATCGTCGGCGTTGCCCATCGGATTACAACAGCACCAAGCGCGCTCATGACCGCAGCAGCGAATATGATCGGTAGTCCAATTGTTCCAACGAACGCGCTTGGGTCTGGATTCGCTACTAATCCAACACCAATGAGTCCTGCAATGATTCCGATGATTCCACGTCGTGTCAGCGATTCATCAGAGAGTGCAAACGCAGCGAACACTGGTGTTAAAATTGGATTAAGGCTCATGATAATCGCAGCGACACCACTTGTAATATATTGTTGACCAATGAAGATGAGCGAGTTCGTCAATCCAATAACAAAAACGCCAGTCGCGAGGATCGCAATAATATCGCCTCGAGTGCGTGGTCGAAGTTCGCTAACGGACAGTTTATGTGCTGCGTACCCAGCTAACACAAGGGCTCCAATATCAAATCGTATCGCGACAAATGTGAGTGGTGGGAAATATGGGAGTCCAGCTTTCGCGCCAACGAATGTCCCACCGAACAATACAGCTGAGGCGATGAATAGCCCAAATGCTCGTCGAGCACTCATGATTGTTCACCACCAAATCGTCGAATCCAGTATTCGTCCACATGGTTAATTCGACCCCAATACACCTAATAGAATTGATAAAATATTGCATGCTCCATCGTTGTATCCCGGTGTGTCTATTGACTGTGGCGTGAAATGATTGCACGCGGCGAAGAGCGTATGTCGTGGGATATGATTCAATGTAGTATGGATGATGCCTTATCAGAAATTGAGTTTCTCTCGCGATCGGCAAATCGCGTACTTGTGCTTGAACGACTCGCAGAGGACCGGTATACACGGGGTGAACTCGGCACGGAGATTGGTGCATCACAGGCAACTCTCGGGCGGATTCTCGAAGATTTTACAGAGCGGTCATGGATACGACACGACGGGACCGAGTACGTTGCAACAGCAACAGGACGATTAGTCGCTGATAGTGTGACTGATCTTCTCGAGAGTCTTGAGACAGAGACAAAACTTCGAGAGATTATTGATTATCTCCCAACGCATGCGATGGATTTTGATCTTGAACATCTTTCAGACGCAACAATCACTGTTCCGACACAAACGCGTCCGAGTGCCCCACTCAGGGAGGTTCTCGCTGTTATGGAGGATGCAACCCACCTTCGGGTGTTTTCGCATGCGTTCAATGAGCAGAGTATCGAGATTGTCGAACGAAGAGTGCGGACTGGTGCGCAAACATTTGAGGCTGTTCTTTCTGAGTCTGCTGTTACTGCGATTGCTGATAATGAAACGTTGTGGGAACAACTACAGTCACTTGCAAGCGCTGATGACGGTCGCCTTCGTGTCCGGACCGATGGTGTCCCTCTTGCAGCGACACTAACAAATGACACGGTTGTGTTTTTACTCCGGGATGGTCGCGGGCTTGTCCAAGCATCACTTGCGAGTAATAATGACCGCGTGTATCAGTGGGCTGTCGAAACACACGATCATTACTGGCGAACAGCAGCACCCTTTGACCCAGAGCAATATGACGCCAGTGTCTCCTGACCGACTCAATCTGTCTATCTGATTATTATCACATCGGCTTCAGTGTGCAGCATTCGGTGTGAGTTCTGCTCTGGGTTCACTAACCACTTCACTCGCTTTCTTCGAGCCGAGCGCTCCCAGATGAATTACTGAAAAAGCGTCCCATCGATAATTGCCGATGCAACTGCCTTGGCGTCAGCCTCTTGGCGAGTCGTGCGACCGACAATTGGAGGGGCAATATCATACGCCGAGAGGTCAGTTTCATCACTCTTGGTAAGAATGAGTTTTGGATATGACGACGAATGGAATCCTTCGATGAGGATGAACTGATATCCGCTTGCGTTGAGGTTAGAAACAATCGTCTCAAGTCTGTCGGCTTCACTCTCGGTGTCAGTCTTTCCATTTGTTGAGATCTGAAATGAGAGCGATGGTGTCACACCAACAACGGTCTCAGCACCAGCCTGTCGGTGTCGGTATGTGTCCTTTCCTGGGGTATCTGGCTCTATATCATGATGTATTGACTTAATCGCCCCAACCTGACCAACTGTGCTAAGATGATCAATAACTGATTCAAGAAATGTTGTCTTTCCACTATCACTTGGTCCAACGACACAAAGCGGCTGTCTGTTTATTTCTGCGGGTGATGTCGACATGCAGGTATCCCTACTCGCTGAGGACGTGATTTACTTGTGGCGTGTAATGATTCAAACGCAGTTCACATTGTACAGATATACTCGGATACGCCTGCGATATCAATTAATAAATATCGAGAAACACTGTCTTTCACTTAGTATTTATCTCAGTCGAACCAATAATTTAAATACATAGCCGATATTGATTGTACATATGTGTGTTCGGAAAGATGTGATTCTGCGTGTTCCCCCCATAATTAATCATAAAGATTTATGATAAACCCGTGTCTCCGACGAAGTACGATGAAAGACCCCGTGTTCGTACGTGCGTGACATCGTTCACTCACATTCACACACTCACAGTATCGTTCGCTCACTATCCATACACAACAAATCCGATGTCAGCGCTGACATCATCCGAAATAATAGACAAATGACACGACATCAACAAACCCGACCGACAGACGAAATCGAGCCAATGGTTCCACTGATCGACGACGAAGAAACGCAGTCAATACCAACACCGACGCGCGACGGTGGACAACACGAACGACCACCAGAAACCGAATATGCAACATCGTATACACGTGATGTTGAATCGATACTCCCTGGTGTTGCTGAGTTCTAGAGATAATTAATATTTTGATTACAGAAGGGATAGACGACATCTCACGGCTTTCGCCGTTAGAGAAGTCCAAATAGCCCATGTAGAGAACAGACTATCTGGTATCTTTATTTGTCTCAGATAAACGTATAGAGTGCTTCAGGATACGACATCGATGGGCACATTTTACATTCGACTGTGATAATCATCGAATAAAATGAATGCACGACGGTTTGCAGTTGCTCTGTTTGGGCTCGCAGTATTCAGTATCATTGGCTTTCTTGCGTACGAATTTATCGCTCCGTTAACTATTGCTGTCTTCCTCTATTATTCAACTCGGAGATACTACAGCCTCCTAGAGCGGTTTCGACTTCCGTCGAGTATCCGTGCTGCTATTGCGCTTGGATCACTCGCAATTCCGCTTATTTTTCTGATCAGTTATGCAGGCGTTCTCATAGTGCTTGAGGCGCGTGCATTCGTTGATAAATATGATCTTATCTCGGTCGCAGCGGAGAATGTTTCATGGTTTGGAAGTATGAGCCGCGTTCCGGAATTTACAATCCAAGGATTATATGAAGCATATCAATCAGGACAATTGACGCCCCTAATTGACTTTGCAACGGCTCATGCGAACGTTCTCACGAGTCTGATTTCACAGTTCACACTGAACTTATTTATTATTACCATCGTCACGTACTATCTACTCGTCGACGGTGACAAAATCGGCGCATGGCTTCTCCGATTTGACGATGAGGCAATTATCCGTGAGTATCTTGAGGCGACTGATCGCGAGCTTGAATCGGTTCTATTCGGTAATCTACTGAATGTACTCTCAATCTCACTGATTGCCATTGCTGTCTTCAGTCTGTATAATGTGGTCGTGCCAAGTCCTGCTGAAGTGCCATATCCGGCTTTAGCTGGCGGGCTTACCGGCATTGCAAGTCTTATTCCCGTTGTGGGGATGAAAATCGTTTATTTCCCGCTCACAGTTCTCAGTGCGATTCCGATTTTACTCGGTGGCAATCCCTCTCATTTGACATACATTGCTGGACTCCTCGTGATTGCGATTGTTGTGGTTGATACGATTCCAGATATTGTCCTTCGACCTCTCTTAAGCGGTGATGAGACACATGTCGGATTGTTAATGTTGGCATACACACTCGGTCCAGTTGTGCTTGGATTTTATGGACTCTTTTTTGCACCAATTCTGCTCGTTATTGGATTAACATTTGCCAACACAGCACTTCCACGACTCCTCAATACAGCAAATGATACTGACACAGCCCCATCACCCTCGGGTGTTAATCCAACAAACAGTAGCGATGAAAATCCAAGCGGGGCGGCTGCAAACGACTGATGAGGTTGAGACGACTACAGACAGCGAGTAGCGGGCAGGCACTCGGGTCATTTGTCATCGCGTGAATCAATCGGGGCTATACTCTGGAAGCGGAACGAGTGTTAATGGTCGTGATGTCTGTTCGATGAGTGAATGTGAGACACTCCCGAAGATGACACGCTCAGTCCGTGAATGACGCCGAAGTGCAGTCACAATCTGGTCTGCATCGATAGCGTCAGCTTCTCGGAGTAATTCCTCTGTTGGCGATGCCTCACGATTATACTGTGTTGTTGATACCGGAATGTCCGTTTCCGCAAAGCGGTCATCGAATACCTCAAGTGCGGTCTCGCCATCCCGACGCTCCTCAATATCAGAACTTGTCATAACATGGATCACAGTGAGTGTTGCATCCGTACCGAGGGTCCCCTCAAGATGATCACAAATGACCTGACTCGCCTGCTCGCTGTCTGTCCCAATCAAATACGTTGTCATGAAACAGGTCGGTATCAGTAATAAACGATACTGTAGGTTTCGGTTTGACATCCTCCTCCGCCTGAAGACAGGAGGGACCCCGACCGCATTTTGAACTTTCAGGTTCGTAGTCTCACCAATCCAGTACGGTGAGAATCTGTATGGAATTCACGGACTGTCGTGAGTGCGACTACCGGGAGTGCCGAGCCCCCGGTGCTCCCATCCGTAACCAACGTGAAGTTTTTGTCACAGAAACTTCAGTCGGTATCAGCGGACTCGGAGCTACTTGCACTGTGGACGTTCGCCCGGTGGTTGTTGTTTGATTCCCACATTGGGACATCACTATTTCCAGCGTGGGTGGACATCCACACTTGAACCACCACTTTCGAGCGTCCGTATACACTGGGGTCGTAACCAGTGCACCGAAATAAATCCATACATCATTCGAAATGTTACTGTGATGACGCGTATTCACGCTGTGAACGACGTAGTATTACGCCTGTTCGAATATAACTGTCGACTACCCTCTTCAACAGTCGAATTCGACGGCAGCGGCATGTTTATTACGCTCAGACGACAGGTAGATATATGGTAACAGTCGCCTCGACAGAAGAATTTGGCACAACAGAAGCGGCGCCCGCAGACGTTGACTCAACGATGGTCTCGCATGTCGCTGAGTCACTTGCTGCTGATATGATGACGCTTGACATGTATGAAGGTGCCACATCCGGTCGATTATACGTTGCAGCGACAAATGGATATGAGTGTGTGACGGTGAATTCAACTGGATTATCGGTGACACATATTGAGACACCAACAGAATCACTCACCGAGTTGTTTCGAATCGAACCTGATCCAGGTGAAACCGTCTCTGATGCAGTTGATACCCTCAGTTTTGCTGGCGACTAATTGTTCTCGATGATGACGTATCAATCATAGCCGTATCTGTCGACCAGTGTCTTTCACAGAGTTGCTGTCTGTTTCGTTTTATTTCCACGGGAGACACACAGTATCGATATCAGGATCTGAGTTTATTCTTGAGGAGTATCCAGACACCATCAATATACTCGAATAATGATCGGGACGATTCACGGATTGAATATACGACAATGACATCACCACAACCCTCCGATGCAGGTGACACGATCGAGTTACACTCAGACTCAGCAACCACCGCCGGGACTGTCGCTGATGAGTCGCCAGTCAGCGTCTATGAGTCAGCAATGACGACAAGTCGTCGACTCACAACCGCATTGAAGCGTGGCGTTATCGCGCCTGTTGCCAAATGCCACTTCGAAACAGATCGCGGATATCCAGTCACGCAGGAACTTCCTGATCGCACTGAGTCATATCAGTTTCAAAGCCATGATTTTACGGCGCTTGTCCGTCCAGACGAACGAGAAGTTTGTAATGAAACGTACGATGGTCGTGTGATTACTCCGACGATGCTTCTTCGTAATCCCTCAGTTGCTGCTACATTATTTGAACAGGCTGAGACACTTTGGGAGAGCACCTTCGGCACATATCAGCCAGCACGTACACAACCGAACCACCCTGGACCATTTCCATTTCAGGAACTCTTCCCGGCGGCTGTTGCGGATTCATTTGAAACTCAGTATCGGACAATCTGTGAATCGCAGTCGCTTGCGGTTGCAATCAAAGCGATTCGGGAAGACATGCTCTCGATTGTCGCTGATCTCTTCGAAACGAGCGAATCTGAGTTACATACCCCCGGAGGAACGGACCTATCTGCGCTTGCTCGTGCGGACTCTCTGAGGGTCCCATACCGCGATGACTCAATCGCCGTTTTGCGCCCAACGACAGAAGTCCAATCAAACACACCAACACGTGGTGTTATTATCGGCTGCGATGATACACCCGTTGGTCTTTTTGCACATGTGACTGATGTAACAGCACTTGACCCGACACAGGAGACAACGCATGCAGCGATTCGTGATGCAATGGGATTCGATCGCGAACTCGATCCATATGTCGATCACGACCGACTTGATGCCGTTCCAGGAGAGCGGATTCGACTTCAAGGCGATTTGCGCGTCGAGCGCACTGATGACCTCAATGGATTTCCAGAAGAAATTGCCAGAACAACCCGCCGTCGGGAAAACCGCCGACTCGTTGATGAGTATCTTGAATCGACAACGCTCCCGGCTGAGCACATATGGGGGCAGAATGACTCTCCAGCGGTCAGTACAACACTCACCACAACGGTATCTGAAACGGGTGCTGTAATACTTGAACCAGCAACTGCCGATGGTGATCTTGAGTTGCTCTCGTACGTTCAATTATTACTGTCACTTGATCATGGACCGGCTGTTGTCTATACTGACTATGATGATGTCCCGTATATTCGCAATCCTCGTCGTCCCGGTGGACTTGCAGGCACGCAACGACTGTCTGTCGCAATCGAAACCGCTCGTGAGGAGGCTAGCCGGGCACTTGAGGCAATGCTTGAGACTCAGCGTGTGGATATCGAAGCCACAGCTCGTGACCGTGCAAGTGACGCGCGCGTTGGAATTGATGTCCCAAAACAAGTGAATCTCCCCGTTGACAACCATCTTACCTTTATTGAGGCTGGATATGCTCCTGCTGTCGAGACTGAACCGGTTCCTGTGGCGGTTCCGTCTGAGACGACCCTACATATTGTTCATGATGAACACAACACCGTCACCGTGCAGGTTGCCCCCGGTGTATACCGATTCAGCCTTCTCCCGCGGGGGCTTCAACCGCCTGCTGATCGTCCAAGATGGCCATCTCCGTAAGTTGCTGTGTTGGTACGATTCTTAGTTATCAGTAGTTCGTCCCACAGTGATTTTATTTACTCATGATCATGAAAGAAAGACGTTGAGCGGTTTCTTGCGCTCTTATTGCTGAATAAAATATTCATGTTTTCAACTACTGTTATACGTGGAGCAACAACAACAGAGAAACTCAATGACTTTCATCCGGAGAATGTCAGTACCGAAACCATATTGATTGTTCATTAATGAGCGTCTGCATGCGTATTGTTCTCCATGGTGGTGCTGGGGACAGCCCAGAGGCCCCAATACAGCGCCAGTCAATCCTTGATGAGACCGCTACAGATGCTGTGAGGTCTGATACTCCAATTGATGCGGTCGAGACAGCACTTCAAGAACTTGAGAGTGCTGATCAGTTCAATGCTGGAAGCAGTGGCGCTGTACAGACTGATGGTGTTCCCCGAACCGACGCAGGAATCATGCAAAGCACTCGAGACATTGGTGCTGCGTGTGCGATGACCGGCGTTGAGCATGCAATTTCAGCTGCTCGGGTCGTCTGTGAAGAAACACCACATATCCTTCTTGCGGGCGAGCAGGCGGTTACATTAGCCGCCGATTACGGGGTTCGAACAAATGTCAGCCTATTGAGTGATGCTGATCGAGCTCGATGGGACGATGCCGACATCCCAATCGGCAGTTCGCAGACTACTCTTGAGTGGGTTGCAGATCGTTTTGGTGGACACGATACAGTCGGCGCAGTTGCACATGACGGCAATCGATACGCCGCCGGGACATCGACACGTGGACGATGGTTTGCACTGGCTGGGCGCGTTGGCGATGTTCCGCAGGTGGGAGCTGGATTTTACTGCTCACCGGCTGGTGGTGCAAGTGCAACGGGTGCTGGTGAGGATATCGCACGTGTCACATTGAGTCGAATCGCAGTGAATCATCTGATGAATGGTCACACAGCGGATGAGGCTGCGACAACAGCACTTGAGACGTTTGTTGAGACAACAGCGTCTGAGGCGGGGCTGATTGTCATGGGGTCTGAAACGGTCGGCATAGCCACGAACGCCCCCACGATGCAGACGAGTGTTGCACAGCGATGAGCATCATCTTTCGGCTGATATAAACTCATATTGTTCTAAGACAATCGTAATTGTTTTGTGCTCCTCCACGCATGACACACTGTAGCGTGAGGATGCATGCACACCATTGACACGGGTAGTAAAGACACAGCGGTATAGCCACTGATGAACAGACACACGAGTTTTGCATCGACTGCAACGCCCGCCTCGGACGGTGGACGCTCCATCGACAGTATTGGGATTGTTAGTTTTGAGCGAAAGTGGGACACAGCAACCACAATCCAAACAACGCTCACTGAACAGTTCCCAACTGTTGATCTCATCGAGTATGATGGGGATGTGTTTGAGCGCTTCTGGGGTGAATATGATTGCCTTCTCGGGTTGATGGCTAGTGGGATTGTGATGCGAAAAAGCGCCGATCTGCTCGCAGACGCATCTGCTCCTTCACAGCCGATTGTCGTTACCGACGAGGAACTCACGTGGGCAATACCCATACTCGGCGGTGAGGACGGTGCAAATCAGGTTGCCACAGCGCTTGAGCAGATGGGAGCCGTGCCAGCAGTGACAAGTACGTCACTCAGCAATCGAAATGACGCACAATCGACAGCGCTTGAATCGCATGTCGAAAGCGAGACGGAGACAACCGCCACCCGATTAGACGTTCAGACAGACGCATCACCAATTATCGCCCCAGATGGGCCAACAGTCGTATTGGTTGATGATGAAACAGCGGTCACAACCACACAGACGACGGATACTCCGACCGCTATCCTTGGCGTATCAGCCGCGGATACGGCAACAGCTGATATAATTGATACCGCCTGGACAGAGATCCTTGCCGATCATGATACGGTGACAATTGATGACGTTGCCGTCATCACGACGCTCGCTCCAACTGATGCGCTCACCACCGCGGCAGAAGAGGTGGGTCTTACAGTCGTCCGTATCGACGCAGATACTCCCGAGACCGGGATGGACGAGGATGCGGACGCAGTTACGGATGCAGAAGTAGCAGCAACACAATTGGATGCACCGATAGAATCGATCACAACCACAACCTATGACCACAGCCACATCAGAAATAGAAATAGAAACACCAACACCAGCAACAACGAACGGTGATGTCGCAGTGACGGTCGCTCTGACAGTCATATCGGAGGAGGCACAATGAGCACAACCGCTGAAACACCATCTAACGCTGGAACGTTGTATGTTGTTGGCATCGGACCTGGGCTTCCAGAGGCAATGACACAACAGGCAAAAACGGTGATCGAGACAGCCGATTGTGTGATTGTCTCAAATCTTTATCAGGAATTCCTCCGCGCTGATGGGACGCTTCCAGAGATAACAGCAGACATCGATGATGGGAAGTACACACGACCAGATGGAACCGAGCAGGAACTGCTTCGCTCCTCGATGGGATCACAGGTTGAACTCGCAATCGAGGCATTCGAACGTGTCCGGGAAGGACAGGATATTGCACATGTCTCCGGTGGGGATCCGAACGTCTACGGCAAATCAGATCTGCTGTTTACAATGGCACGTGCAGAGGAGGCAACAGATGTTCCTATCGAGGTCATCCCCGGTGTCACCGCAGCGCTTGGAGGAGCCGCAAACCTGGGTGCTCCATTAAGCAATGACTTCTGCACAGTCTCACTGTCGGACAAGTGGCGCGGATGGGATGAGATCGAAGAGAAACTCCGTGCAGCAGCGATTGCGGGCTTCATTATCGTTCTATACAACTGCTGGCGTGATTATGAACGTGCGATTGAGGTAATTCGTCAAGAGCGTGCTGATGACGTCCCGGTGGCGATATTCAATGATGCCGGTCGCGAAACAGCAGGTCGAAATCTCGACGATGAGACACACACGATCTGCCGACTTGATGAAGCGACGACACACGACGAGAAGGTCGGGGGAATGGGAACCTCAATTCTTGTTGGCAATCACGAGACGACAGTATGGCAGAATGACACCCGGGCATTCCTCGTTACGCCCCGCGGTGGACGTGATGTTGAGGACTTTTAAAATGAGTGATAAGACTATCATAGACAATACCAATGAGCACTGACGAGACGACAGACACGACGGACGCAACGGACACGACAGAATCGAGTGCAGACAGAAAACCAACTCCGCAGGCAGAAACCACTGAGACAACAGCGGAATCAGCATGTGGTGCATCACAGACGCAAGCGAGCTCTGAATCGACGACAGCATCTGATTCGACATCACAGTGTGGTGGATCGACGGGCGCATCGGGATCGACCACCAGCAGTAGTTCCTCTTGTGGAGCCACAGCAACCGATGAGGATGATACATCCGAGAATGTTGGTGCCACGATTGATGACTTCGAAGCGGACCCTGGGCGACTTCTCGCTGTTGGACTTGGTCCTGGGCAACCAGAAGGAATGACCGCCCGTGCACGTTCAGCACTTGGATCCGCTGAACATATTGTTGGATACACGACGTATATCGACCTTCTCCCGGATGAGATAACCGAAGGTGCGGATGATATTTATGACACCCCAATGTGTGGTGAGGTGTCACGAACAGAGGAGGCAATTGATCGTGCACTTGCTGGGAATGACGTTGCGATTGTCGGCTCAGGCGATCCAAATGTCTACGCACTTGCGGGACTTGCACTTGAGATTCTTGAATCAAAGGGTGGGACGGCTTCGATGGTTGATTTTGAGGTCGTTCCAGGCGTTCCAGCAGCACAATCGTGCGCGGCGCGTGTTGGAGCCCCCTTGGTCAATGACACTGTTTCGGTGTCGCTGTCAGATCATCTTACGTCGATGGAGACGATCGAATCCCGACTTCATGCTGTTGCTTCTGAGGGATTCACAATTAGTATCTACAATCCATGGAGTCGAAAACGGCGTGAGAACTTCGAGACTTGTTGTGAGATTCTTCTCGAACATCGTGACCCAGACACTCCCGTTGGAGTCGTTCACGGTGCCGGTCGGGATGATGAGCAAAGCAAAATTATCGAACTCGGTGAACTTGAGTCACTCGGGGAGACTGACCTCATTGATATGACAACGACAATTATCGTTGGGAATGAGGAGACGTACGTCTGGGATGGACGTATGGTCACACCGCGTGGATATGAGACAAAATACGACTACTGAATATCGAATATCGGCGTATCTCTCCCGAATATCGGTCAAGATAATATCAACATCAATCCAGTTATGATACCACTAACAGCATGCGGATATACACGAGCAGATAATCAGAACAGCCAAATCGATCAATATTATCAAAGCGCAGTTGACGTCTGTCGCGCTTTCGCGCAGAATCAACAGGATCGAGCGGAGAGCGAAGAGCGGAGGGGAATCCAATGAGTCTTGAAATCACTGCTCCCGCGAGTCTCCTTGACCCATCTCCAGAAACGGCGTATTTCTGGGGTCGCGTCGTTGGTGATGGGGCAATTGCAGATGATCGGGTTCGTATCCGAACGAGCGATGAAACGGCTGCTCATCGACTTGCCGCTATCGCTGAGGCTGAGCAAACACGCCAAGTGAGTGATGACACTGAACAGAAACAGGAAGGAATCACCCATAACATTCGCGAACGCGAGTATCTACATGATACGTCCATTACTCGTCGCGAAAACGAATATATGGTTACGGTGACCGGTAATATCACCGCTGAGGCGGCATCAAGACTTGGACTGCCAATCCCGATGGGAACATTTGAGCAGCCAGTGTCAGATGAGTCATCGGACGCTCAATCGAACACCGAATCCGATATCACCACCACGTCTCACCCACACTATGACTTCGGGGAACTCACAGAGCATACACAGCCGTTACTTCGTGGACTCTTCGAAGGATGTGGGACGATCTGTTATAAGCAATCTGCTGGAGCGGTCGGACTCTCATTTGTTCACACTAAGCAGATACTCGAACGGATTGACGATCTACTCAAAAATCTCTCTGTCCCAGCACCAACAAGCGACCCGGCTCCGGCATCAAGCAGTGGTTATTGGTTCAGTCTCGATGATGACGCTGCTCCTGCTGTTGGTCGGCAACTCTACGCTGACACAGACGCAACTGGGTTATTCGCACCAAGTCGCCGTCGTAAACTGCTCGGATGTCTCGATCGAATTGACAATGAGTAATCAGAGCGCTGAGACATCAATCTCTCCATCGCCGCAGTCAACAACTGCAGCGAGATTTGATGATGAGGCAGTTCTGCTCATTGGTCATGGCTCTCGCCGGGAAAAGTCGAATGAGCAGGTTGAGACCCTTGCTGCTGATCTTGAATCCCGTCTTGATGTCCCAACTGATGCCGCATTTCTCGAACTTGCGACTCCAGCGATTGAGGAAGCAATCGACACACTTGCGGCTTCGGTGAGTGCTATTTCTGTTGTGCATCTCTCGTTGTTTGCTGCGAGCCATGTCAAAAACGACGTTCCATTGGCACTTGAGCAAGCTCGTTCGGACTATCCCGAATTAACAATCAATAATGGGGCGCATCTTGGTGTTCATCCGGCACTCATTGACTTATTAGATGACCGCGCTGCAGCAGTCGAATCGACGCTTGAAGTTGACAGACAGACAGATGATGTCGCGGTCGTCCTCTGTGCTCGTGGCTCAAGTGATCCGGACTCAAACGGCGACGTTCATAAACTCGCTCGATTGCTGTATGAAGGACGAGAGTTCGACGATGTGGCGGCTACATTCATTGGAGTAACAGATCCAGTACTCGATGAGACACTTCATCGCGTTGCAAAAACGCGTCCCGACGCCATCGTTGTCCTGCCGTACATGCTTGGTGATGGTGTGTTAACCGGTCGAATCCGTGAGGGTGCCGACTCATTCGATGAGGAGTATCCATATATCTCAGCCGCCGCTGGCGACCCACTTGGGACAGACTCACGACTTCTTGATGTTCTTTCAGACCGATGGCAGGAAGCCCGCACCGACAGTGTTGAGATGTCATGTGATACCTGTAAATACAAAGTTGATCTTGAGGGATATGCTGAAGATGTCGGTGGTGCGCGGGCGACACTCCGGGCGCTTATTCATCAAGAAACACACGCAGATCGCGACGATGTAGACACAGATCCGGATACACATGATGCTCCCGCAAAGCATGTTACCGTCTGTATGAATCAGACCTGCGCTGCGGAGGGTGCTGCGAGCGTTCTTGAGCAGTTACGACAGTCTGCTCGTGACTCTGATGCCTGCGATGTCCGCATTACACGAAGTTCTTGTCTTGGTCGGTGTGGTGACGGTCCTATGGTTGCGGTCTACCCTGATGGCGTCTGGTATGGTAGCGTCGATGATGAGGGAGCAACCGAGATTGTCTCCTCACATCTTGATCGGGATCGAATCGTCAGTGACTATGTTGATCAGACATTATAATTGATATATAGACAATGACCTGCCACGAAATTGAAGCACTCAAACTTGGATTGATGAATGTTCTTGGGACGAGTGATGAAAGCGCCCGACAGCACGCATATGCAGAGCTTGAGGGTGCACTTGAGGGACCAATTGAAGCCCTTGCTGAAGCTGAGGATCTCTCAGCCATTCAACGGCATCTTGACGCAGCACTCGTTGATCTCGAAGAAACAGTTGCAACGACTGAGAAGACCGACCCTGAGTATGATTATCTTCGCGGGCGACTCATTGCTGTCCGCGATGCCGAACAGTCAATTCAACGACTCAATACACAGGGAGAATCGGTACTTACTGGATTCGCTGAGACCCATGACTTACTCCATGAGACCTTCCCAGTAGAAGAAGAATAGAGCAGAGCCGAGTAGATTGACTTCCTCCCGCGCCTGAAGACGGAGGTATGCGCTGTCGATCTGTCTTAGACCTCATTTGAAACTACCTGTCTTTATTTACTGAGTGACACACGACACCAGGAGTGGTTTTTTTGGAGTATGCGTAACTCTCGACGAGACAGTCATATATCATTTCTGATTGCTCACTGTTGACACTTCGTTTCCGAGGTAATGACACTATCAACGAATGCCCCGACAGCAATACTAACCTCATCAATGGAGCTTTGAAAAGAATGGTCCGTCGGGAATGAGCGAATATCACATTCATCGCGAGACGTGTGTTGTTGTAACATTTCAACAATTGGATCAACAGTGACTATCTCATCCTGTGTTCCATAGATGAGTTGTGTCGGTGTGTCTGTTCTGTGTATGGCGGTCGTTGTTTCGATAACCGAGCCATCATCGATTGATTGTGGTGGGGCAAGCGCAGACACACAATCAATGCAGGTGCTCGCCGTTGCCACACCAATTGCGAGTGCAGCGCCGAAGCTATATCCAAACAATCCATATTTGTCATATCGGCTCCGTGCCCACTCGACTGCGTTGGTAACGTCAGCATACTCACCGTGACCATGGTCCCATGATCCATACGCAATCCGTAAGCAGTCAATCTCCGGAGAGAGTTGGTCACTCACAGCACGGAGTCGCTTATCAGTATAATGACCGCCGTGCTGTGGATGCGGTGGACATGCAATTACACAACTATCGACAGTATGTTTGTCTGTCGTCTCTGTTGTATCAAGATGTCCACGGGCGTCCCGTCCACCGCTGAAAAGAACAGTGTGACTCACAACTAGTCATTCATACGAGAGAATTTAAACAGCCTCACACCAAATAAAACACCATGGGAATCCTCTCACGCGCATCGTATGTCGTCCGTTCAAAACTGAACTCGCTGCTCAATCGCGCCGAGGATCCAACGGAAACGCTTGAATACTCATATGAGCAGATGCGCGACGAGCTGCAGGAAGTCAAACAGGGGATCGCCGATCTGACAACGCAGAAAAAGCGCCTTGAGATGCAGAAACGACGTCTCGAAGAAAATGTTGAAAAACATAATGAACAGGCGCGAGAGGCTGTTCGTCAAGATCGTGAAGACCTGGCTCGACAGGCTCTTGAAAAGAAGCAGGCAAAGATGTCACAGATCGAGGATCTCGAAGGACAAATCTCTGAACTCCAATCGACACAAGACAATCTTGTCGAGCAGAAAAATGAGCTACAAAACCGGATCGAAGAGTTCCGGACGAAGAAAGAGACAATGAAAGCGCGGTATGAAGCCGCTGAAGCATCATCGCGTGTCTCAGAAGCAATGACTGGTGTGGGCGACGAAATGAACGATGTCAGCCGAGCTATCGATCGTGCAGAAGAACAGACCGACGAAATGGAAGCCAGGTCAGAAGCAATGGATGAGCTTGCTGATACTGGTGCCTTTGATGAAGCCATCTCTGATAAGGATAATATTGACCGCGAACTATCTTCAGGACGGACTGACGCTGCTGTCGACAGTGAACTGGCAACGCTCAAATCGGATGTAAACGAAGATACTGAAGACACGAGTAGCACTAACACTAGCACTGAAAGTAAGAATACAAATACTGCTGAATCAGAAACATCTGTTTCAGACTCCGCTGTTGAGACAGAACTTGAAGAGTTGCGTGATGACGAAAACAACTGATTGCGTTCTTAATTCTATTCTGCTCTGCTCTCCTTCCTCTTTCGTTTCCTCTTAGTATTGACATTGCTATTGCTATCGACACTGTCGTAAACGCACCTGGGGTCACATCCACATCACCATCATCATCAAACTCCCAGGGCAGTCGCCTCAACCGTCTGTACACCTGCATGAGGAAAAAACCACGTTGTGGCTTCCATCTGATCTCTCACGAGGTATGCTCACACGACAGTTTTATACACTAATTGTTATGATACACAAAGAACGCTAGACGATATCCGTCGCTGCTATGGACATAATCGAATCGATAGGGCATCGGATGTGCTGTTGGATATGAAAACACAGATGACAGATACTATCGACGTAGTTGAGAAGGCGCTCACATCGGAGCAAAAGGAGACGTTCGATGCACGGGTTGCTCGTGAAGCCGCACGACTCAAATATGATATCCGCAATGGGAAATTCGACTCAGATCATGTTGCGGTCGGACTTGAATTAGAGGCATATGTTGTTGATTCGAACACACGACTTGCCGCCGCGCCAGCGACGGTATTCGAACTTGATGGATGTAGCCCTGAATTAGGCGTTCACAACGTTGAGCTTCATACAACACCAGACGCCATCGGGGGTGACTCTGGCGGTCAGGGACATGGATTCCGTCGTCAGGCAAGTGAACTCCATCATATCTGCGACTCAATTCGCACCCATATCGATGATGCTGACCGCACGCTCGTCTGTGATTCATTATGGACTATCCCACCCGAATCGGGGACCGATGCATACCTTCGAGCGGGGACAACAAAACGGGGAATCTTTTGCGCAGAGAATGTCCGCCCGATTCCTCGATATATCGCACTCAATGAAGTAATTCGCGAACAAAGTGGGGGGACAATTGAACTTGGTCTCCCAGGACTTGCTACTGCTCCCTCAATGTTGGTTGAATCACTCGCCACTTCAATTCAGCCACATCTTCAAATACCGGATCCAAGTGATGTCCCGGCGTATCTAAACGCTGCAACTCGAACAATGGGACCGCTTTTATCGCTGACAGCAAACTCACCGTTTCTCCCGGCTGATTGTTATGCAGGTGTCAGTGCTGAGGTCGCGACTGACCGACTAGCGCGAACACCGCATGAAGTCCGCATCCCGATTTTCGAACGTGCAGTTGATACAGGTGCTGAGAAATGCCGGGTCCCAGCGGATGCAGACGATATTTTCGAAGTAATCGATCGAATTGTGACGGACCCGACGCTCGTTGCCTCACCAACGCTTGAAGCACCGATTCCAACAGTCGACGCTGAACCATGTGATCTGTCCGTTTTTCCGGCAAAGCGTGGGACGTACTGGCGATGGGTCCGACCGGTCTTTTGTGGACAGACACCTCGAGATGGATCAGAGATAACCGCCATGCCGACGGATCACACCGGTCAGACAACACATGCGTCAGTGCGTATTGAGTATCGACCACTTCCAACCCAACCGACGGTCCGTGATACAATTGGAGTGCAAGCACTCGTTGCTGGTGTCCTCCATGGGGCTGTCACCACCGATCACCCACTTGAGACGCTTTCATGGGATGACGCTGAGGAATCATTTTATGCCGCCGTTGCAGATGGCCCAACAGCAGCGCTCGCATGGGTTGATGATGATGGCGTCTATCAGATGGATCACAACACGATTTATGATGATCTCTTTTCACTCGCACGCCGTGGACTGTCTGCGCTTAGTATTTCCGATGAGACGATCGAGTGGGCGCTGACGCCGATTGAAGCACGTCAGCACGGACCGTATCAGACGCCAAGTGAGTGGAAACGCGACCGTGTCGAACAAGCAGTGTCTGCTGGAACCCCGCTTCCTGCGGCGATTACACAGATGCAGACAGCATATGTCGAGTACGCCGAAAAAGAGATTCCATTCGCTGAATGGTCATAGCGAATCTGATACTCAATCATAACCACGACCACGATAATATCGAATCGACATGGTCCCTCATATATGATCCAGATATGAATCACACTATCTGCCTTGCTTGCCCTCACAGATTTGCCTCGGTACACAAAACAAACTGCGACTGAGATTGGACCGGGGTAGTTCAGATTGTTTGAGTCTGTCCCAACTCTTAGATGAACTCCGATAGCATATATTACAGAGTTGAGACCCGAATCGTCCAAAATTCATCGACTGCATCCTCAAGTGCCGATTTTGGATCACCCGTCGCATCGACCGTTTCTCGCCGGTCTGCAAGATCACTGAATGCACCTAACACTGTTTTCTCACCGAGAACGACTACCTCATCCTTACTTTCACTATTACTTGCCTGTGTCTGTGTCTGACTATTCTCTGCCAAATGTGTCTCGATTGCCTCATGTGCATGCTCAAGATGCTCTTCAATCTGTTGATCACGACGACGTTCGAATCGTGCTTGTGAGAATCCACCCTTTGAGTGTGCGTCCATTATATCAGTCGTAACCTCTGTGACGTGTGTGAGTGTTGACCCATCATAGACGCCAAGTGCAAAAATATCAGACCGGACAAGTGCAACAGTAACTGGTTCTGTTGGGGCAACCCATTGTGGCTCGATCCGAAATGTTGTCCCCCATTCAACGAACGGAGCCGGCGGGGCTGTCAACTTAATCGCAACAGCGATGAGCCCAGCATCATCGACACAAACAAGACATGGTGCAAGCCGCCGCACGAGTGCACTTCGGTCGTCAAGAGACCGTTTTATTGCATCAGGCACTGTCTCAGTAACCATTGCAGTTAATGCACCCTCCGGATCGGTTTCGACAGAGCGTATCCGATCAAGTATGTCTTTTCGACGTGTACCACGGACATTCTGAGTTGTGCGAACCGAGAGATCATCTCGCTCCGTTTTTGACTCTGAGAGTCGCTCAACGCGCTCTTCGAGTCCCTCAATTCGATCCTCAAGTCGATTAACTTCCCGCTCGGCCTCTTGACGCTCGCGAACGGCATCTGTCCGACGTTCCTCCTCGGCTGCGAGCTGACGCTCCAGATGATGTTTCTCTTCTTTGAGATCTGCAATCTGAGCCTTTAATTCGGCACGGCCGAGCAGTTCGTCAAGCATATATCAGACGGCTATGATAGGCGGTCGCTTGAGTGTGTGGATTTATGACTCATGTTTCAAAATAAGCTATTCCGCCTTATTCGTCGGCTCATGATTACTCACTGAGGAGAGAGTGCAATCGGGACTTCGAACTCTGAAGCAAGACT
>KB659944.1_pt53 | contig 45176 bp, 49 predicted proteins | sample 558768 | NCBI scaffold set KB644980.1 | reverse complement strand
TGAACAATCTGCTTCAGCACTTTGCTTCGTCTTTAGCTTATTCATTTCATCTAAGAAGCGTCTTGTGAGGTTTCCTATGTCTTCTGTAGAATCTTCAAATTTTGAAATATTATTTGCTACTTCTCCACTTTGTTCCTCGAGAAACTGTCTTAACTTGATATCCTCTCCGTCTAAATGGATTAAATCCTCTGCTATCTTTTTCCCCAATCTAGATTCTTGCATGAAAACGGAAACGGCTTCCTCAATCTCATCTTGGTCTAAGTTCTCCTTCTCTACTCAAGTGAGTTATATATTCTTTCTCCATCTCTTCCTTGTCCTGAAGGTTCTCTTCCTCACCACTAACATTTCTACTGAGGCTGGTAACAGTGTCTAGAATATCCTCTAGAGACATGTAAATTGTTAAGCTGCCGCCCAATAAAAAGCTAGCTGAAGAGTTGATGTGAGGGAAATGTTCCCTCATCTAAGAACTTATTCGTCGAGGTTGAGGCATTTGCCGTTTTCGGATAGGTGTACGTCTTCTCCTAGGCTGTAGCCTTCCTCTCGTGCTAGATCTACGTAGCTTCCAAGCTTCTGGATTGTACCGTGTGAAGGTACAATGTGTTCCGGTTGGAGGAATTTAATGAAGTCTCTGTGGTCTTCTTTGTGGGCGTGTCCCGTGGTATGGATTCCAGGGTAGATTCTGACTCCATCGTCCTCTAGCTTGTTTTCTAGTTTGTGTCTGTTCGCCTTGTTTTCCGGTGTAGGGATTACGTTTGATGAGAAGATCATGTGATCTCCTTTCTCAAAGTCGAATGGGTATGTTCCTGATGCCATCTTGTCAAGCTGTGCTCCGGGCTCTCCCTGGTTTCCGGTTGCTACTACAAGCCAGTTTTCTCTTTCTCCGTCAACCTTGTCCATTAGTTCCTCGCATTCATCGTAGTAGGATACTACCTCTATCTGATCTGTGTTGATCATTCCAAGCTTCTCAGCTGATTCTACGTATTCCTTGAGGCTTCTGCCTACGAAGGCAATCTTTCTCCTGTCGTCGTTGGCCTCTATCAGTGAGTTAAGTCGGCCTATCTGTGATGAGAACGTTGAGAAGAATACTGCTCCACCTGCGTTGTAGCATGATTCAAGTACGTCTTTGATCTCTACCTTAACTGATTCCTCGGACCTTGCACGTCCTTGATCATCAACCCGTGTTGTACCGGGTATCATGCATTTTACTCCTTCTTCTCCAACCTCTTTCAGTCGTTCAACATCTGTTGTCTCTTCTATCACAGGTGACTGATCTATTTTCATGTCGTTTCCGTATACAACATATCCTTCAGGCGTGTCTAGAAGACTGAGTGTTGAGTCAGGTATTGAGTGGTTTACATGAGCAAACTCTAGGTTGAAGCTACCTGAGACATTCATCTCCTCTCCCTTCTCGAGTCTTATTATCTGGTTGGAGAGGTTTTTTCTATCGTCTTCTATGGTTCTTTCAACAATTTCTGCTGTGTAGTTTGTGCAGTAGATTGGACAGTCATGTGAACCTGCCAGTTTTGGAATAGCTCCTACGTGGTCAAGGTGTCCGTGTCCGATGACGATTCCCACTACGTTTTTGTCTAGAACCGGTTCGTCTTCCGGTACTGCCCCGATTTCGAGGCTTTGATTTGTTGTCATTTCGTCGACTTGTCCTTCAGAGGATATGACGTTTTCCATGTTGTAACCCATGTCGAAGATGACGACTTCTCCGTCAACTTCCACTGCGGTCATATTCATGCCAACTTCTTCATATCCACCTAATGTGTAAACTTTCATAGTTAGAAATTCACCTTTGTTTTAAATTCTTACAATAGTCTAAGGGTACACGATTCTTTTAAATCAGGACTTATATTTCAGATAATTTTCTTAAGCTTTCCTGAAACAAGCTCTGATATGTATTCTCAGGAGATCAGGGATAAACTAGACGAGAAAGGTATTGAGTTAGGTGACCGTATAACTGCTTCCGGGCGTGAAGGCAGGTTGATGCCGAAGCCGGAGTCTGGAGACTCTGATATTGTGGTGTTAAAGGATGAGTCAGGCTATAATCTTGGACTGGAACCTGAGGACCTTAGACTTCTGGAGAAGATGGAAGGAATTGATGATTCAGAGGGTTTGGAACCCAGTTACTCGGATGATAAGCCTGATATACTGTTTCTGCATACAGGTGGTACAATATCCTCTAGGGTATCCTATGAGGAGGGAGGTGTTGATCCTTCTGCCCATGAGGTAGAGGACATGGTTGAGATGTATCCTGAGCTTGCTAAAGAAGTAAATATTCATTCGGAGGTTATTGCGGAGATGCTATCTGAGGATATGGAGCCAGAACACTGGCAGCAGATAGCAGAAACGATACATGAAGTGAAAGACGAGTATGACGGTATCGTAGTTGGACACGGAACTGATACCATGAGTTATACAGGCGCAGCACTTTCCCTGATGCTGAAAGGAATAAATACGGGTGTGCTTCTGGTCGGAAGCCAGCGTTCATCTGATAGACCGAGCAGCGACGCGTCAATGAACCTCAGATGCGCCTCAAAGTTTCTCAAGGAAACAGATTTTCAAGGAGTTGGAATCTGCATGCATCAGAACTCCGAAGACCTAGAATGCAACATTCTACCTCCTCAAAAGGTTAGAAAGATGCATACATCAAGGAGAGATGCATTTGAATCTGTAAACACTGATCAACTGGGAACGGTAAATATTGAAACCGGTGAAATAAGTAAAAACTACGAAAATACACAGGAAGATTACAGTTTTGAACCAGGATTTAACCAAGATGTTGGCTGGTTGAGAGTCCGGCCAGGTATGAAGCCTGAAGAACTTGATTTTATACTTGAACAGGATTATCAAGGGCTTGTAATTGAAGGTACAGGACTGGGGCACATGCCTGTAAATGACTTTGATGAAAACACCCAACATCACGCCGAAATCCTAGATAAGCTTGACGAAGTTGCAGAAGATACTCTTGTAGTGATGACCTCACAGTGTCTGAATGGACGCGTTGACATGGATGTATACTCTGCAGGGCATAAAATCCAAGAGGCTGGTGTGATAGGAGCAGATGACATGCATCCGGAGCTTGCCTATATCAAGCTTATGTGGAGTCTATCCCAAGCTAAGGACCTAGAGGATGCGGAACAGATCTTCAGTAAAAACCATGCCGGTGAACTTGAGAAGAGGAGTATCTACAGTGACTGAGATCTATGGAGTTACAGGTATGCCTCTCTCAGGTAAGACACTGGTAGCTGACATTATGAAGGATCAAGGATTCAAGGTCCTAGACATGGGGGATGTGGTCAGAATTGAGATGCAGAAAAGAGATATAGAGACAGAGGATACAGGCAACTGGGTAAACGATATGAGGGAAGAACATGGTATGGATGCGATTGCAAAGCTTTCCCTGCCTTATCTACAGGAAATAGTTGAAGAGAATCAGGACGTGGTTATCACAGGTATGCGTGGATGGAGTGAGAAAAACCGGTTTGAAGAGGAAATAAACCAGGACATATCCAGTGGTATCGGTCTGGGCGTCCAAAGAGACTAGGAAAAGTAGAAGAAATGACAGACAGAGGGAGGAGGATGTGAAGGGAGATGAGTTTCATGAAAGAGATATTAGGGAGATTGAGAACGGTGTAGGCAAACTGATGGCCTTAAGCAATCATATTGTGAAAAACGACAATAAATCCAAACAGGAGCTTGAGGAGAAGGTGAAAACTGTACTTGGATCTTGAGGATCAAAACGTAAAGAAAACATATGAGACGAAGAACGGCGAGGTCGCAAGGAAAGTCGTGAAGAAGGTTGCCGACCAACTCGATTATAGGTTTCAGGAGATGAACTCGATTGCAGTCGCATACAATGGATCCAGAGAAGCTGTAGTAAAGAACGGCCACAGAATCGAAGCATACTCGGATGAAGCACAACAAAAGGTAGAGGAGAAACTGGAGGAATAATAAATTATGGACTACGACAAATTAGGATTCAAATGTGGTATTGAGATACACCAGCAACTTGATACAGATACAAAGCTGTTCTGCAGATGTCCTGTAGATCTTGAGGACGAAAACCCCGACACAAAGGTTGAGAGAAGGCTGAAATCGGTAGCAGGTGAGACAGGTGAACAGGACGAGGCCGCAGAAGTTGAGTCAACCAAAGAGAGAAAGTTCATCTATCACTACCATGAACGAAACAACTGTCTTGTAGAGCTGGATGAGGAGCCTCCTCACAGGATGAACGGCCAGGCATTAGATACAGCTTTGACCTTTGCCAGAATGGTTGACGCAGAGGTTCCTAGAGAGATCCAGGTTATGCGCAAGATGGTTGTTGACGGTTCAAACACCTCAGGTTTTCAGAGAACAAGCATGGTAGGTCTGGACGGAGAGATTAAAACTGACTCCGGCCAAGTTGATATAGAGGATATTGAGCTGGAGGAAGAGTCCGCGGGGATAAACAAGAGAAATGACACTGAAGCAGTTTACGATCTTTCACGTCTTGGTGTTCCGTTAATAGAAGTAGGTACAGATGCTACAATAAAGAATCCTGAGCATGCAAAGGAGGTAGCCGAGGAGATAGGTATGCTCCTTAGGTCGACAGGAAACGCTCGGAGAGGAATTGGAACGATAAGACAGGATGTAAACGTATCTATTCAGGGCGGAGCTCGCGTGGAGATAAAGGGATTTCAGGACGTCAAAAATATTGATACTCTTATTGAAAACGAAGTGAGGCGTCAGAAGAACTTGATTGAACTTGGAGAAGAGTTAGACAAAAATGAGGTTTTAGCTGATAACGTCACTCATATTTTCGAGCAAACTGAAAACCGGATAATATCCACAGTGCTTGAAAATAATGGAGCAGTCTATGCATTCAAGCTTCCTCAGCTAGATGGGAAGCTGAAGCAGAATATTTCAGGCGAAAGGTACTTGGCGCTGGAGCTTGTTGACTATGCAAAATCTCGAGGAATACAGGGGATAATCCATACCGACGAAGAAAAAGACTACGGCATCAAGGATGAATTAGAAGAGATCAGAGATGTGTTTAAGGTCGGAGAGGAGGATGCAGTGGCTATTCTTGCAGGTCCTAAGGATAAGGCTAAGCAAGCAGGAAAAGCAGTCAGGGACAGAGCAAACCAGCTGTACACAGGCACTATTCCTGAAGAAACCAGAAATGCGGAACAGAACTTCACAACCTCTTACTCACGGCCTCTACCAGGTTCTGCAAGAATGTATCCAGAAACTGATATACCGCCTATAAAGATATCAGACCAGAAAATCAAAAACATAGAGAAAGATATTCCAGAAACTCTGGATCAAAGAGAAAAACAGTACGCAGATGAGATAGGTGACGAACTTGCCTCACAGATAATAACCTCATATTACTTGGAGGAATTTGAAAAACATAGACAGCAAGCTAATCCAAAACTCACGGCCAACATCTTCGTGAACATAATACCTAGACTGGAGGCTGAAGGGCTCGAAACATCTAAGTTGAGTGAAAAAGAGTTCAATCTCCTATTTGACGCCCTAGAAGCTGACAGAATATCTAAAGGAGATGTCGAAAAGGTTCTCACCGAAATGTGTCAGACTCCTGATTCTGGAGAGGTTATTGAAGATATTGTTGAGAGCAAGTCCTCAAAGGATGAGATCCGAGATGCTGTAGATCAGGTTATCGACAGGAATGAAGAGATGGTTGAGGAACAGGGGATGCATGCACAGGGAGCTCTAATGGGTCAGGTTATGCAAGAGGTGGAGGCCACCGGTGAAGAGGTATCGAACATTCTGAGTAGACGTCTAGAAGACAAACTGTGATTATGCAGTTCCATCTCACCGGCTTCTTTGAGCTTTAAAAATTTTTACTTACGTCTATAAAACAGGTGAATTATCTATGCCAGGATTAGGAGGTCAACCAATTTTCGTAATGTCGGAAGACGCAGAACGTAAAACCGGAGAAGACGCACAACAAAACAATATTGAAGCGTGCAAAACTGTTTCCAGTGCTGTAAGAACCACTCTTGGTCCTAAAGGTATGGACAAGATGATGGTGGACAGTGTAGGAGATATTGTCGTAACAAATGACGGTGTTACAATACTTGAAGAAATGGATTTAGACCATCCTGCTGCACAGATGATGGTCGAAGTCGCACAGACACAGGAAGAAGAGGTTGGCGACGGAACTACCACAGCAGTCGTTCTTGCAGGAGAACTACTGAAAAACGCAGAAGACCTTCTAGACCAAGACATACATCCAACCGTAATAACGAAGGGATACAGGCTTTCACGCGAGAAGTGTACAGATATCTTGGAGCAGATCTCGCTTGACGCAGATCTGAACGACGAAGATACTCTTCGCAAGGTTGCTATGACAGCCATGACAGGCAAGTCAGCCGAAACAGCTCGTGACTACCTCGCTGACATTGCTGTAGAGGCTGTCAGTTCTGTAGCGGACGAGTCCTCTGGCAGAATATTTGTAGATGAGGACAGCATTAAGCTAGAGAAGAAAAAAGGAAGCTCTGTAGAAGACACTGATCTGGTGCAGGGCGTAATCTTGGATGAGGAGAAGGTTCATTCAGGAATGCCTTCAGAGGTTGAGGATGCCAGAATCGCTTTGATTGATTCAGCTATTGAAGTAAAGGAGACTTCGACTGACGCTGAGATCAACATTTCTGACCCTGCACAGATGCAAAACTTTGTTGAACAAGAAGAGGAACAGCTCAAGGACATGGTTGATGCCATTGATGAAGCAGGAGCAAACGTTGTCCTCTGCCAGAAGGGTATAGACGACATTGCACAGCACTATCTTGCGAAGAAAGGAATCTTTGCGATCCGACGTGTCTCTTCCGGTGATCTAGACAAGCTATCCAACGCCACCGGAGGCAATATAATCACAAGCATAGATGAAATCGAGGAAAGTGATCTAGGAAACGCTGGATCAGTAGAACATAAACACGTAGGGGGAGACGCAATGACCTTTGTTCAAGACTGTCCAGAAGCTGAGTCAGTTTCAATCCTGATTCGTGGAGGAACAGACCACGTGGTAGATGAGATTGAAAGAGCCATGGAAGACGCAATTGGTGCAGTAACATCCGCCGTAAAGCATGGAAAAGTTGTCGGCGGTGGAGGCGCCACAGAAGTCGAACTCGCTCAGGAACTCAGAGATTACGCAGACTCCGTAGGAGGTAGGGAACAGCTTGCCATCAATGCGTTCGCTGACGCACTGGAGGTTATTCCACGTACACTTGCAGAGAATGCAGGGTTTGATCCTATTGACTCACTGGTTGAGCTCAGGAACCAGCATGACTCAGGAGAGGAAATGGCTGGCCTGAACGTCAGCTCTGGAGAGTCAGAGGAACTGTACGAGCAAGGAGTTGTCGAACCAAGACAGACTAAGACTCAGGCTGTACAAAGTGCTTCTGAGTCCGCAGAGATGATTCTTCGTATAGACGATGTAATTGCTGCTTCAGGTTTTGATGCAGCCGGTGGAGACTCCGGAGGTGGAGCGCCTGAAGGAGGTCCTGGCGGAGGAGGCATGCCGGGCGGAGGAATGGGAGGACTAATGTAACTCCCAATTACAGCTCTGCTTAAATCCTCATCACTTTTCTTAATTTATTCTCTTTGACCTTCCAACCAATTGTTATCCTGCCTTAATTTTCTGATTCTTGGAAAGTATCTTCCAGTGATTATAAATACGCTACTATAGACATTGTGTGTATAGGGTTTTCCAAGTCATGTCAGAAGATGAAGTACAGCTAGGCAACATGGATGATGATGACTATGAAGTTATTCCAATGGGGCCTGTAAGAAAATTGGAAAGAAGAGTTGAGAATCTTCAGGAACAACAGGAACAGACTCAGGAATCAGGCGGAGGCACAGGAAATGAAGAACTGGTAAGAGATATAATGGATATAATGAAGTCCAACCAGAAAATCGTCAACGACATGACGGAGTCCACACATGAGCTCAGAAATTCTGTTGAAGACCTGACCAACAAAATGGACTCTGTAATTGACAACATGAACGAGTTCATGGATCTTCTAAACCAGGCCTCAGAGATGGATATGGAGGGAGAGGTCGCAGGAAACATAGAAACCAGGGTAGCAAATGCCATAGGAGACAAGATGGACGATATGGTTGACGAGGTCAGAAACTCCAACCAGAAAATTGCAGATAACCTTGAAGATCTCAACTCCCAGATGAGACAGAATTACTACGCATCCCAACAAGCTGCGGATACTGCAACAGATCGTGGAAATAGTCAGCAACCGCAACAGACTCCAAATTCGAACCGTGGTAGAGGAGGAAACAGGAACCAAAGTAGCGGAGATGGTGAGGGTATGCCTCTAGGCTCTGACAACTCCGATAGAATGGAAAAATTGAAGAAGAGATTTGGCTCCATGAACAATAATGAATAGGAAGGGTATAACACCTGTAATAGCTACCTCGCTTCTTATACTGATTGCTGTGTCAGCTGTTGCGACTGCAGCGGTATTCTTCAGGGATACAACCGATGATATTACAGGTTCAGTAAACGATCAGCTCTCCGAGCAGCAAAGGATAGAAGGAACTTCCATCAGCGTAGAAAGAGGATACAACAATTCCAATGGGAACATCAGCTTAAAGATAAGAAATACTGGAAGATATGTTATCTCTATTGAGGAAAACGATCAGAAATACTGGAGTTTATTTGCAGATGGAAGACCAAACTCATTCAGCTATGCCTCCTACTCATCGCCGTCAACGGTTTCCCTCGATACAGGTGAGGTTATCACATTACAGACCGACGTTGGGTATCCCAGCTCAGGAAGCTTCACTAGGCTCGAACTACAGGGCAGATTTGAGATTGAGAGCGGTATAGTCTGCAGCAATAATGGAGGCTCACAGAACTGTTAGAACCAAGGTCCAACTTATTTAAACAAAACTACAGAAAGATGTATCATGAACATAGGTATTGACAGAAAGGGTATTACCCCTGTTATTGCTATTGTCCTACTCCTGATGGTTACGGTTGGTGCGGTTGGAGTAGTATACACACAGTTCCAAAGCTTGTAGGAGACCCAACTGAACAAATAGATGATCAACAAAGAAATCAGAATACTGACATAACCATAGTGAGAGGAAAGTCCAATGATACCAGCAATCCGCAGAGCGGTCAACTTGTACTGGAGGTGCAGAACACTGGATCAGTAACCAGAAACACCACATCGTTCAGAGTAACTACAGATGACGCTTCCTTAATCCCTGGACAGGATGGAAGTCTCTCGTCAAACCCGAGCAACTCCACACTTTTGGATCCTGACGAGACTATGGACTTCTACACAGGTGTTACGTTTCCAGGTCCGACAGACGGCGTAGTAGTAACACTTAATCTCAAGGGATCGGAGAAAACATTTAATATAGATTGCAGACCAGAGACGTCTACAACTGCGTTCTGCCAATAGGCCACCACTCTTTCCTCTTATTTTTTAATCACTCAAGCGCAATCTCAGTATGTACCAAGCCTGGAACGGAAGGGTATTACCCCTGTTATTGCTATTGTCTTGCTTCTGATGGTTACAGTTGGTGCTGTTGGAGTTGTCTACTCGCAGTTCCAGAGCCTTGTAGGAGATCCAACTGAACAGATTGACGATCAGAGAAGGAATCAGAATACTGATGTAACTATAGTAAGAGGGAGATCTAATGATACTTCAGATCCTGACAGCGGTCAGCTGATCCTAGAGGTGCAGAACACTGGATCAGTCACTAGAAATACGTCGGCTTTCAGGCTCATTACTGATGATCCTTCCATGGTTCCAGGTGATGGAGGGATGGTTGATGGTTCTCTATCCACAAACCCTGAGAATGCCACACTGCTCGATCCAAAGGAGACTATGGATTTCTACACAGGTATCCCGTTCCCGGGTCCGACAGACGGTGTGGTGGTTACATTGAACTTGAAGGGATCTGTCAAGACATTCAATATAAATTGCAGACCGTTAACTTCTAGTACGGCTTTCTGCCAGTAGGTTCAGGATTCTCCCGAACTTATGCGCTGGCTTTATATTTTAGCCAAGTGACTTTATTTAGTATGAGAAAGGCTCAGGTCGGAGCGATCACCGCTGTACTCCTGACTGGTATTACTGTAGGTGTAGCTTCTGTTGTTTATGTCTGGGGTCAGCCAATCCTAGATAAGAGGGATGCAGGTGATCAGCTGGATGAGGTTGAAGGCCTTGTACTTGATATACAGAGTGAGGTTAACCGTGTTTCCCAGGCTGGGGTAGGAGCCACGAGCAGTATACCAGTCCAGATTGAGTCAGATGAGTATTCAGTCAATATTGTGGAGTTGAATGCCTCAAGTGATTATATTGATGTAGTGGTTGAGGGAGGAGAGTTTCCATATCCTGAAGGCAGCTGGACCTTGTTGAGCGGTGAAGGAATGAGAAATCTCTCTATTTCAGGAGGTGACTACGTGCTTGAGGGACAGGATTCTGGTTCTGTGATCCTAGCAAGACCTGAGTCAGGTATTACAACTTACAGAATCGAGTTTAGAAACGTCTTTTCGGATGGAGATGAAGTTCCTCTTGAGAAAACTGATCTAATCTCAACAGGAAGCACTGTGACGGGCTCAGGAAGCATATACTTAGAGAATGCAGGCACACAGGTTAACAGAGGCAGTAGTGGCTTAACTGTCTCTTCCGGTCAAACCTTAGCCAGAGAGCTTTCAAAGATAGAGGCTGAGATGAGATGAGTTCAGTTAGAAAAGGACAATACATGGCGATCGAAGCTGTACTGTCTCTCGGACTTAGTCTTATTGTAGCCGTCGCAGCTATAGGTGTTTTTAATAACTACAGAGGTAGTGTATTTGACGCTATTGGAGACCGAAACGTGGAAATTACTTCCTCCAGAGTTGTTTCAGCAATGTATAACTTGGGCCATATGGGAGAGGGAAGCTCGATAACTGTTGAGGTACCTCAGACTGGCTCCAGGACATATGATATAGCGGTTACAGCTGACAACTTGGAGATCTCCTCAGGAAGTTCATCTTACACTTACTCTCTGGACAGCATAACGTGGACATCTAACATTGAGGGATCGGCCCAGGGAGACGAAATAGCTCTTGTTCGTGTAAACAATGGAGTAGAGGTGAGGTCTGACTAATGTCTCCGCCTTTGAACAATTTAGTAGGAAAGATGCGTAAGATGAAGCATCCGGAGCTGTTTGAGGACGAGGAAGAAGATCAGGAAGAGGATTTAGGTCCGGGTGTTGAGTTACCTACTCCTGGAGAGTTTACTGAAGAAGTGGTTGAGGAGGCGGAAGAGGAAGAAGATCTAACGGACGTTGATATATCTTACCCATTGGTCCCGGAAGATCCTGATGAAGGTGAGACTGTCTATGCATGGGCACACATCACTTGGAATGACGAGGAGGGAGAGCTTGTTTATAGGATAGTTGAGCCTGAGCTTGGTGAAGACATGAAGGAGACATACAGCAGAATTGTGGAGATCATGGAGAGAAGCTTTGATATTAACTTCGATGAACTCGAAGCTGGTCAGGCAAAGGAGTACTTAGAGGACAAGATCGACATGATAGTCGATAAGTACAATATCAGTATTCCTGAGGAGAAGAGGGAGGTAATAAGGTATTATACTAAACGGGATTTTGCTGGTCTTGGTAAGCTTCAGCCTTTGATGAATGATACAGAGGTTGAGGATATTTCATGTGACGGATTAGGTGTTCCCATCTACGCGTATCATAGGAATCCTAGATTTGGATCCATCAAGACTAACCTAGAGTGGAATGATTCGGATCACCTTGACAGCTTTGTTATGAAGCTTGCTCAGCGATGTGGTAAGTCAATATCTGTCTCAAGCCCTCTGCTGGATGGTTCTCTACCTGATGGTTCTCGTGTACAGGCTACGTTAGCAACAGATATTGCGAGACATGGCTCCAACTTTACGATTAGAAGGTTTTCCGAGGATCCGTTGACACCTATCCATATGATGGACTACGAGACGGAAAACGCCAGGATGCTGGCGTATCTATGGATGATCGTGGAGCATGAGAAGTCCATGCTGGTCTCTGGAACCACAGGTGCCGGAAAAACATCACAGCTCAACTCAATGTCTCTATTTATCCGTCCGGAGAAGAAGATTGTTTCAATAGAGGATACACCTGAGTTGAGGTTGCCGCACGAACACTGGGTGCCGGAGGTTTCAAGATCAGGTTTTGGATCATCTGCAGGTGAAGGCGGAGAGGTTACTATGGACAATCTTCTCAAGGAGTCTTTGAGACAGCGACCTGAGTACATCATTGTTGGGGAGGTTAGAGGAGCCGAAGCATACATCCTTTTCCAGCAGATGGCCACAGGCCACACAGGCCTAAGTACCATCCACGCAGATTCCCTTGACATGCTTATGGACCGTTTAACCACTGAGCCCATCAATCTGTCACCTTCACTCATTGAGACCTTAGACCTTATCATGGTTATTGCACGTATCCGTAGAGGAGGTACTTACATCAGAAGGATAATGGGTCTGTACGAAATAAGAGGCTACGACAAGAGAAAAGGTATTGATGCTAATCAGGTTTTTGGCTGGAATCCGGATAACGATGAGTATGTTGTGAAGAATAATTCCATGATTCTGAAGGATATAGCTGATCAGGCGGGAAAGGACTACAGCGAAATCAGGAAAGAGTTGAGAAACCGTCAACATGTCTTGAACTGGATGCAGGAGGAGCAAATAAAGAATTACAGGAAGGTGGGTGACATAATCTCACGTTACTACTCGGATCCGGAATCCATCTTGAAGAAGGTAGGGCAAACATTTAATTCTGAACAGGCCGAAAAAGACACTGATGGATCTTGAGGACTACGCAGAATTCTGCTACGATCAGACCGGAAGCGTAGCTCTCAGAATAGTGCCGTACTTCCAAGACTACAAGATGCTGCTCACACAGGCAAATATCGATATTTCCCTGCCGGAGTATCTGTCTCTTGGAATCTTCACAACAGGACTGATTTCGGCCTTTGTGTTCAGTATATTTGGCTTAATATTCTTTCTAAGTTCAGGTCTTACAGGCCTCTTTACGGCGTTTTTTATCACCTTATTTATCTCAATTATATCTGCGTCCTTGCTTTATTTCTATCCTAAGACATTGGTTAGCAGTAGAGCAAGCGTGATACGTGATATGATGCCTTTTGCCACCATGTATCTCTCTACCCTTGCTGGTACAGGTAACTCTGTCTCTGAGATATTCACTAAGCTTGCCGACGTTGAAGAATATGACGAGGTTGCAACTGAGGCAGAAAAGATTTCTCGAGATATCGAAACGTTAGGTATGGACGTCTCAGAGGCCCTTGAACGGGGCGCTGACCGAACCCCAAGCGAGGACCTTGAAGATCTGCTGAGAGGTCTTGAACACGTTATCACCACTGGAGGTTCTGTAAGAGAGTTCTTAAACCAGAGGTCTGATGCATTGATGGACGACTATCAGAGACGTATTGAGAAGTTTGCTGATCAGCTTGGGTTACTGGTTGAAATGTATATTACAGTTGTAATCGTTGGTTCAATTATATTTACTGCAATGAGTGCTATTATGAGCTCTTTTACCGGATTTGATCCTACTATAATAGTGGCTATACAGGTTATACTTGTTTTTCTGGGCCTCCCAATCATTACAGGGATGTTTATCATCTTCATTAAAGGTATATCGCCAGGAGGTGTTATGTAGTGGTCAACTTCTTCAAGGAGGAGGATTATGAGCCAGGTTATTCGCTGAAAGATAAGATTGTATTTGGATCGGCTGGAGGCGCGGCTTTTGTAGCCATAATTGGGATAGTTATTTTACTGGTGGGGAGTCAGAGAATTGGAGGATTGGTTCTTCTATCGTCTATTCTTCTTGGTATTCTCCCATATGGAGTGTTTTCTTTCCTGAAGAACAGAAAAATCAGTAAGATTGAGAAGCAGTTTCCTGATTTCTTAAGTGATCTGGCAGAGTCTAAGAGAGGTGGTATGACCCTTTTGAAGGCATTTGAGTCAGCTAGAGAAAACGATTACGGTGAGCTCGATGCACAGATCGAGAGGATTTATCATGAGCTCAGTTGGGGTATCCCCTTTCCAGAGGTTATGCAAAGGTTCTCCAGAAGAATGAGCGACTCTGTCGTAATACAGGAGTCCGTATCAATTATTATTCAAAGCTTCAAATCCGGGGGCGATATTACAGGCACTATCTCTTCTGTGGCCGACGACTCTGCCAGGCTGAGAAAAGTAGTCAAAAACAAGAATGCACAGCTTCAACAGCAGCTCTTCATTATGTACGTTATTTTCTTCCTGTTTATAGGAATTACAATAGGGATCTACACGATGCTTGCACAGCTTCTAGGCCTTGGATCCACAGAGGATGGTGCGATCAGCGGTATAAGCGACGTTATAGGAGGCAGTTCTGGAGGAGGCCCAACTAACTTCTGTAATGGGGAGATTGCAGCTGCTCAGCCATTCTGTATTACTTCGAAGATATTTGGCTTTGTTCCCGCAAACATCTCCAGTGGACAGGTATCGCTGTCTAGCGAGTACGCTGTCAATCACGCATATGGCAGAATGGCTTATTATAAGGCCTTACTCTTCGTGATGATGGTGGTTCAAGGTATACTAACCGCGCTTGTTGCTGGTCAGATAAAGGAGGGCTCTCCAAGCGCAGGTATTAAACATGCAATAGTTATGCTTCCAATAGCATTTATTGCGTTCATCTCAATTGTAGGGAATGCGGGGATATAGATGAAATCTAAAGGACAAGTTACGATCGAGTATCTGCTCTCGACCTTGTTTGTAATCATAATGCTGTCCACTCTTCTATTACTGTCGGTTGACAGAGTCCCTGAGATAGATGAGGCCTCAAAGCCGGCAGAAATTACCATGGAAGCTAGAAGAATCTCTTCCATGATGATTGCCTCTCCAGGCGGCCACTCATACGGCCTAGGAGGCTCCCAATGGGAGAAAAATAGTTCAACCCTTCAAAATATTGATTCCGTAGGTTTTGCAACTGACTACCATGCTGTCGACAGGGACAAGGTTGAAAACCTCACATCTTACTCTCCTAGTGGGCTTAACTACTCGGTTTTCCGCAGCCTGACCAACATAGATAATCAGTACAGGTTTCTGTTTACATACATGCCTGTAATACACACTCCTGAAAGATACCGGAGAAATAACCCTCCGGAAAATCCAAATATCACTGAGCCGCAGTCATCAGATTATGATAGCTCTGGCAATACAGTAAGGTATGGTGACTTTACAATCGGAGGTGTAGAATACAATTTTATTGTTACTTCTCACAACGATGTTTACGACACAGTATATAGGAACAGAAACAGCAATCGGAGATGGGACTTCAGGTCATCATCACCCAAGTTCGAGGTAGGCGAGGAAATTAAACTTGACGGCAGAAACTTTACTCTAAGAACCATCCAGAATACAGAGAGAAAATCTGGCAGTTTTCTTATGGTTTCGCGCCAGTTCAAGGAGTTTGGACCTTCGTTTGATGCAACATCATCTATACAGAAGCTGAACAGGTATGCAGTGCTCAACGAGACAGGCACAACCCTTCAACCTCTGAGGATCGAGGTGTTTGCATGGAGCAATTGAATAGAAAAGGAATAGGCTATTCAATTGAGGCAATTCTTTCAGCTGTAATACTTTTCACTTTTGCCTTTGGAGCGGTAACTCCTCCTGAGACACAGGAGTTTTCACAGTTCCAGAATGAGATAGCTGCCAGAGATCTTACACATATGATCAAAAAGACAGGAGATTTGAATATTTTTCTCAGGAACTCCAACACCGGCGGAGTCAGGTCGGAACTATCCTCTGTATCGTCAAAAAATCTCAAGGCGTCAGGCACAGTAAGCAACCTTCCTGTGGGTGAGACCGAGATAGCCTTCCATACGATGCCTTCTGAGATACATGTAAACGGTACGGAGCCTGTGCAATCTGGTGATAGATGTGACGGTGACCTAACTTCTTTGGATGCCAGTTCGGAGGAACCTATTTTGAGAGCTGATGTTTCACAAAGTCTCGTTAACAGGCATACATCCTATCTGTATTTTGGTGACAATGATCCGTTAAACCCCTCAGGTTACAATGGAAAGGAGGACTATGATACTGTTTGGGTTGATAACGGAACTAAGTGCGTCTTCTCTCCTTCTGAAGGACCCTATGGGATTAATGATATATTTCTGTGGGGTAACTCCTCAGATCCTAATTCCAGATACTATGAATTCAAGAATATTAACGCCTCAAAAGGACAGTTCACTGTGTACGAAGCTGACAACGCATTTGACGTCAAAAAGATGATGAATAAAGATCTCAACGGCATAAACACAGACACTGTCGTCAATACTGTTAACTTCTCGTCACCTGATATATACGAATATGATGTAATGGTTTTTCAGGAGAACGAAACTGTTCCTAGGTTTAATGCTTACGAAAGCTTGTTGAGGGATATGGCCTCAAACACGTCGATACTGCTTTTGATGAATATGACTCAATCAGATGCACAAAACAGTTTCATCCGGAATCTGGGCTTTAAGTGGACGCCCATGGATTACAGCCCTGTGAGCAGTTACCGTGCGACGTTTTCTGCCTACGGCAACAGTGATAACATTGAAAGCTATTTTCTTGGTTTAGGAGGCGAGCCAAGAGATCTTTCCTTGAAGCCTGGAGGCCAGATAATATCCAATCAAGGCTCCAGAGAAACATCTAGAGATGATATCCTCTACGCAAGAAATGTCAGGTATAGCTCCGGTGACCTGGACGGCGAGATCTCTCCCAGTTCTTCATGGTCTTCAACCTCTGGTCCAACATCCTGTACACATAATGAAGCAGATTTCTCCATCCCTGACTCCTCATATTCATCTCAAAATGTACCGGTGAAGAATATTGATGTTGAGGATGGGTGTGGAACCCGTGCTCTGAACATTGATTTTGATGATGATGGAGACTTTGAGACGGGGCCGGTATTAGAGGATGAAATTGTAGAAGTATTCGACAGAAGATACAGCCCTACCATTTCTGGTGCTAGCAGCGCTTCATTAGAGTTTGTAGGTAGTAAGAAGGTTGAGCTCATTAATCATAGAAAGGCTCTGGAGAATATCTCTGGCGCCAAGGCAGCTAGAATGGCTTATGAATCAGATTATGAAGAAGATGATCTCAAGATGGTGGCTTCTACCATCTACTGGCTGCGTGATGATAATGTCAGGTTCAAGTCGACAGATCAAAAGTCATATACCGCGACAAAGATTGTTGGCGGAGTTGAGAACAAGATTTTCCTCCCTTACAGACTAGATTTGAGGTGGTCTAGGTGAAGGGCCAGCTTCTGTTGATATCTGCAGTACTTGTCAGTTTGATTATGCTGGCGGCAGGCTCGGCGGTCGAGAGCATGAGCGAGCAGGAGTATGATTTCATAGAGGAAGGGTATACTGCCGACATTATAGAGCAAGAGACTGAGTCGCTTGATAAAACTGTTCCAAAGAACAGGGAAAATTATAGGAAGATGATAGGGTTTCTTACAGAGTATCAGCCCTCTGTCAGCTACGGCGACACAAATCAGTGTTACAACGTGACCTTACGCAGCGATGACTCTGTGATTGATTTGAACTGTGTTGGATGATCAGAACTTTTTGACAAACTTAGTCTCCTCGTCCTCGAGGTCGAAGTAATTCTCCAGATTCTCGTCCTGATCTAGCAGTTCCGATATGAATGGCAGTGTCTTGACGGCTTCACGTCCGGATATATGCAGTCTCTCACCTATTTTTGATGTTATCGAATCCATCTTCTGTCTCGAAGCTCTTGAAGAACCCATCTTGCTTATCTTGGATGGATACTGATATTTTGTGTAGCCCGAGTATTTCTCCTCTTTTGACAGGGCCACTCCTACAGTTGAGTACTTGTAAAGGTATTTGAGAAGCTTCCAGTTCTGTCTACGTCTGATTCTTCCGTTAAACAGATCTGCCTTTGATATGTAGTTATATGCTTTGGCTACATCTCCCTGTTTTTTGTATTCTCTAGGCGTGTTCTCACGTATCCACTGCAGGAATGTATCTGCATCTTCCTCAAGGTCGTTTGTAGCATCTTCTGCAGTGGAGGCTGTGGTAGTATTAAATACTATTTTTAGTGCTTCGAAGATGTCCTGATTTCCGTTTCTTCCACCTATTACTTCTAAATCATCTATCAGTAGCTCTTCCTGTCCCATGGCGACGGCCTGGAGATCGTTTATTGCTGAACGCATTTGACCCCCTGCGCTTCTTGCAATTCTCTTTGGTGACCCGTCCTCGTACTCAATTCCTTCGTTTTCTAGTATATCTCTCAGATGTGCGGCTATCGAGTTGGTGTGTACTGAGTCAAGCTTGATGGTCTTGGATTTGTTTCTGAGGGTTCTGATCTTGCTGTCATATGCGTCGTTTGCTGTCATGACAACAGGAAATCTTGTCTCATCTACTATGTCGCTTATCTCTGAGACACCTCCTCTATCGCTGTTTCCTGACATTCCATCGACTTCGTCGACCAGTATGAGCTTCTGTCCTCCGTAGAAGGATGCTTGTCTGGTCGCCTCCTTCAGTTCTTCTTTTAGCTTGGATTTGGTTCTTACATCAGAGGCATTGGTCTCAACCAGTTCGTAGCCCAGGTCGTTTGCCAGAGCCTCGACAAGCGAAGTTTTTCCTGTACCTGCCTGTCCGTGGAGTAGTACGGGCTTGTCTCCTTGCTCCCAGTTTTGAGCCCAGTTCTTTATTTCCTTCTTTTCTTTGGAGGCTCCACGGTAATCTGAAAGGGTTTCGGGTCTATACTTTTCTACCCACATAAGATTTCACTGATTAAAGATTGGCAAAATGAGCAAGTTTTTCTCCTTCTGGTTTTCTGCTTTCTATTATTTCTCATGATCTAGGTCGGCGATCTTGGCAAGCAAGGCCTCTATCTGTATGTCTGGGCTTCCTCCTTCGCTTATACGGAACTCGAACTCTCCAAGGTTGTCTATTATAGTGAGCTTTGCCTGTTCAGATATGTCTAGATCATATACCTCTCTGTGTATGGAGTCAATTACGTCCTGTCCGTCCAGGCCTCTTTCTATCATTAGGTCAGAGAGCTGGTCTCTTGCATCCATAAACCGTTCTTTTAAGGCTAGCTCTAGGATCTTTGTAATCTCTTCAGGTCTTAGAGAGGCTGCAACACCGTATACATCTTCTTCTTCGATCTCACTGTTTTGAATTGATGCGGTTTGTAGCACGTTTGTAACCCTTCTCAGGTCGCCGTCTGAAACTCTCATGACAGCTTCTAGTGCATCTTCTGAGACTTTGAAGCCTTCTGATTCCCCTATCCTCTGGATGTAGTTTTTGACGTCTTCTTCTTCAAGTCTGTTGTACCTGAATACGGCGCATCTTGATTGTATAGGGTCTATTATCTTCGAGGAGTAGTTGCATGATAGTATGAATCTGCAGTTCTCTGTGAACTGTTCCATGGTTCTTCTAAGTGCCTGTTGTGCATCAGGTGTCAGTGCGTCGGCTTCATCAAGGAATATGATTTTGTATTCCGCCTCTATAGGTTTAGTTCTGGCGAAGTCCTTGATTTTCTCTCTTACGACATTTATACCTCTTTCGTCGGAGGCGTTTGTCTCCATAAAATTCTGATTCCACTGATCGCCGTACAGATCTTTAGCAAGTGCGACCGCTGAAGTTGTCTTCCCAGTTCCAGCAGGACCTGCGTAAAGCATGTGGGGAATTGATTCCTCCTCTACAAATGCGCTTAGCCTGTCTATTATTTCTTCTTGTCCAACAACCTCAGAAAGCGTATCCGGCCTGTATTTTTCCGTCCATACATCAATCATTGGAATTGCACACCTCTAAATTCCATCTTTTCTAGTTTACTCATCACTGTTTAACCACGGTTGGTCTAAGCTTTTATGCTTTCTTTGAACCTTACTTAGATGTGATCATAGGTATTACAGGAACTCCTGGAACAGGCAAGACTACGGTATCAAGATACTTTGATATTGAGACTGTTGATCTGAAACAGTATGCGGAGGAGAATAATATGGGAAGTCTAAACACTCAGGGTGAGCTGGAGGTTGATATTGAGGAGCTAAGACAGAATCCTCCACAGGAGGGAGAAGGTGACTTGATAGTAGAAGGTCATTTAGCACATTTTATTGACCTAGATTACTGTGTTGTATTAAGGTGCAGACCAGACATACTGAGGCAGAGACTTCAGAAAAGAGATTACTCAAAACAGAAGATAGACGAGAATGTCGAGTCCGAAAAGCTTGATATTATTCTTTCACAAGCTGTAAGAAATCAGGAGAGGGTACTTGAGGTTAATAATACTGACAAGGAAGAGGAGGAAGTTGTGAAAGAGGTTAAACAGGGTTTTCAGGAAGAGATTGTTTCGTATGGTGACGTTGACTGGTCTGAGTTTATCTAGGCGTTTTCCTCTACCCATGATGTAAGCTGTTCCTTATTCATGAACCCCTCGTTTTTGGCGACTACATCTCCATCCTGAATAATTAGTAGTGTTGGCAGCGCCTTGACGTTGTAGCTGGTCGCTAGGTCGGAGTTCTCCTCCATGTTTACCTTTCCAAAATTGACGTCTTCAATCTCGTTTGAGACTTCTTCGTAGACAGGTTTCAATTTTTGACATGGCCCACACCATGAAGCCCAGAAGTCTAGAATCCAGGTTTCATCGGAGCTTTCAACTTGGTCTATCGATGATGAATCTAGGTCAGTTGGCATATAATCTATATCCTATGATATGTTAAAAATGTAGGCGTGTGTGGGCGGTAATCGGTTTTATTCCTGCATGTACACAGTTCTGATAGGATACGGTATGTCGATTCCTGCCTGGTCGTACTCTTCTTTGATTAGCTGTGATACCTCCGATGCACCTGCAACTATATTGGATCTGCCGTTGTCAGTCCATCCTCGAAGTTTTAGATTTACTGATGATCCTCCCAGTTCATCGACCAGTACCTGCGGACTTGGATCATCTTCGACGCTTTCTGCACTCTCCAGTACATCTTCAGCAACTTCCTTAGCTTCTTGATATTGTCGTCATAGCCTATACCAACTATAACACTAAATCTTCGGTTGCTGTAACCTGTTTTGTTGACTACCTGGTTGCTGTAAAGTTTTGAATTAGGCATTATGACTTTTCTACCATCGTATGTCTTTATCTCCGTTGCACGGGTGCTTATGTCTTTTATAGTGCCTTCCTCTCCACCTGCTTCTACCTGGTCACCTATTTCAAACGGACGTGTGATCATGATCAGGATTCCTGAGATAAAGTTTGCTATTATGTCCTGCAGCGCGAAGGATACACCTAAACCGATTAAACCTATTGCGGCGCCTAAGGCGGATGGAGGAACTCCAAATACACCAAGAACGGTAACAAAGGTTAAGGGATAGATTATGTATGCTGAGAGTCTCTTGGCTGATTTCTTTGCATGTAAGTCTCCGCCTCCATGCTGAATATACTCACCAATTGCAATGTTTGAAGCCTTGTTCAGAAGATAACCTCCCAGTATCGTTGCCACGGCCAGAACAATAGTTTCAACAGTTAAACCTGAAATTAGTGTCCCTGCCTCCTCTACGGGAACCTCCCCTACACTTGTCTTATTCATAGATACCATCTGGTGGAATAGACTTAAACTTGTTATGACATACCTCATACCCTAAGTATCTGAAAAGGGCACGTGTTGATATATTGCCAAATTGATTCCTCTATAGAATCCTCCAGGATTGAATCGAGTTATTCTCTTAAGGCTGATACAAGTAATCCCTAATATGGGAGAAATAAAATTTGCTGATAAAGATGATGCTTCAGACGCTTTACCTGAGGGCTTTGAACCTTATGTTAAGGAATGGTTTAATTCTGAGTTCCCAGGCCTGAGTGATCCTCAGAAGGTATGCCTTTGAATTAATTCACGAAGAGGAAAACTCTTTGATCTGCGCGCCCACTGGCTCGGGAAAGACGTTGAGCGCATTTATGTCAGCCTTGAACGAGCTTTTCAGGATGGGTGAGGAGGACGAACTTGATGATGAGATCTATGTACTGTATATTTCCCCTCTCAGAGCCCTGTCAAATGACATAGAGAGAAATCTTGAGGACCCTCTTCAGGGGATAAGAGAGAAAGCAGAGGAGATGGGTTATGATGTACCTGAGATTAGAAGTATGGTGCGTACAGGTGATACAACTGATGCGGAGAAGCGTGAGATGCGTGAAAACCCTCCACATATCATGATAACTACTCCCGAGTCTCTCGGAATCCTTCTTAACTCTCCGAAGTTCAAGGAAAACCTGAGGAATGTAAAGTATACTATCACAGATGAGATACACTCCCTGAGCGCAAACAAGAGAGGTGTTCATCTTTCTCTGTCTATGGAAAGGCTTGAGGACATGGTGAACGGTTCTCCAACAAGAATCGGCTTGAGTGCCACACAGGCTCCCATAGACGAGATTGCAAAGTATCTTACAGGCTACACTGCCGACGAAGATACGGGTACAAAGCTGGATCAAAACGATGAAGAAGTTGTTTCAGCACCTATAGCCTCCAGAGAGGACTATTCTCCCAGAGACTGCACTATTGTGGATGTCGCGGCGTCTAAGGAAATAGATCTTGAGACTGTATCACCTGTCAGAGATCTTATACATACACCTGCCGCTGAGATACAGGAGGCGATGTACGACAAGATACATAACCTGATACAGGACCATGATTCTACTATAATCTTTACCAACACCAGATCTGCTACAGAGAGGATAGTCAATAACCTAAAGGAGAGATTTCCTGATAAGTATGACGAGAATATTGGAGCCCATCACGGCTCAATGAGCAGAGATAAGCGTCTGGAAGTTGAGGAGAAGCTCAAGAAAGGGGAGATGAAGGTCGGCGTTACCTCAACGTCCCTGGAGCTAGGGGTCGATATAGGAAGTGTTGAACTGGTTCTGCAGCTAGGCTCTCCTAAAGGTGTTGCCAGAGGAATACAGAGAGTAGGCAGGTCAGGTCACCAGATAGGGGAGAAGGCAAAAGGGAAGATGATTGTTACAGACAGGGATGATGCATTGGAGTGCAGCGTTCTCTCCAAATGTGCTAAGGAAGATGATTTAGACAAGATTCAGATACCTCAGAACTCTTTGGATGTCTTGGCTCAGCAGGTTGTAGGTATGGCATGTAACCATAAGTGGGACATTGATCATGCATTTAACGTCATCAGGAAGAGCTACAACTTTGTAGACCTTGAACTGGAGGACTTTGAGAATGTCCTGAAGTACTTGGGTGGAGAATATGAGCTTGAGGATCAGAATGTCTACCGGAAAATATGGATAGATCATGAAGAGGGATTGTTTGGTCGGTCAGGGAAGATGACACGTGTAATCTACATGACCAATATTGGTACTATACCAGATGAATCTGGCTACGAGGTAGTTACACGGGGAGATAAGAGCTACGTAGGGACTTTGGATGAAGAGTTCCTGGATAGGCTTACAAAGGGAGACATCTTTACCTTAGGAGGCTCTACGTATGAGTTTAAGTACGCCAAGGGAATGAAGGTTTTTGTTGATCCTCAGCCGCAGAAGAAGCCGACGGTCCCAAGCTGGTACTCACAGAGACTTCCTCTAAGCTATGATCTTGGTGTGAAGATCGGAAGATTTAGACAGGAAGTAGAGGAGCAACTGGACCTTGGTGCCGGCGATAATGATATTATACAGTGGATCATGCACAATTATTATCTGGATGAGAATACTGCTGAGGCAATATTCAGGTACCTTAAGGAGCAGTACCAGCTTACAGGCGATGTCTCTAATCACTCTGACGTCACTGTTGAAAGATATATTGATGATGACAACAGACAAAACTTTATTTTCCAGACTATCTACGGTCGCAGAACGCATGATGCGCTGTCAAGAATCCTTGCTCACCTTCTTCAGCAGAAGATCAACAAGAACATTGGAATGGTGATCGACGATAACGGATTTATCTTGGTTACGCCCAGAAGACCTATAGATATTGAAGAGCTTCTGGAAGATCTTGTAAACTGCGATCTCGAGGAAGAGCTGAAAGAAGCTGTAGGTAAAACAGAGTTGATGAAGAGAAGGTTTAGGCATGTAGCTGGAAGGTCCCTTATGATACTTAGAAACTATCAGGGAAACTCAAAGACTGTTGGGCAGCAGCAGATGAAGGGACATTTCCTGATTTCCGCAATCAGAAACCAGTATGACAGAGACTTCCCAATGATAAAGGAGACTTACAGAGAGATAATGGAGGACGCTATGGATATTCAGCACACAAAAGAGGTCGTTGATGAGATAGAAAATGGTGGCATAGAGATACAGCAGAGAAAAGCAGATGTTCCGTCACCTTTTAGCCACAACCTGCTGCTTCAGGAATCAAGCGATGTGATAAAAATGGAGGACAAGAAAAAACGTCTCCAAGAACTCCATGACCAAGTAATGGAGAGGATAGAAGATTAAAGCATGAGATCAAAAACCCTAGGACAAAGACCAGTAGCTGGCGGTGAAATATACTGATCCAGAGCCTTCCAGAATCGCTGTCAATTCTAAATCAGTATTTCCTTGACCCCTTTGGTCTAGCGGCCCTTCTGGCATTAATTCCTCTGCTGATCTTTTACCTGGTTAAGCCGAAGCCAGAAGAGGAGATAATGCCGTCCATAAGATTCTTTGAGCAGAAGGATGAACAAAGCGCTCTCAGGAACGCCTACAGAAGACTGCTCTCAAATATTCCCCTTATACTTCAGATTCTAGCCGTAATAGGCTTCGCTGCGGCGCTGGCAAATCCTTACATCACTCGAGCAGAGACCTCAGAGGCCAAGGTTATGGTGCTCGATACGTCTGCCAGTACATCGCCAGACCTAGAAAATATGAAAGAAAAACTTGAGAAAAGAGCGGGCAGAGAGAATACCTTGATCACGGTCGGCAATGAAGCTAAAGTGGTGGCAGAAGATGCATCAAAGTCTAGATTATCTAGGTTGCTGGACAACGTAAAAGCTCTCGATACTGAAACGGATATAGCTTCAGGTTTACAGGTTGCCTCAAGCCTCAATGGAGAGCTAGTCATTGCATCTGACCTGGATCAGACCAGTGACAATAGAGACCCCCTAAATATTCTCAATGAACAGATCCAAAGACCTGTAGAAGTTGTAAAACCTGATGTGGAAAACAGATGGGGCATCACTTCAGTTAAGCCAGGTGAAAACGCTACAGAGATTGAGGTGACTAATTTCCAACAGGAGCCTGTCTCGATAAAAGTATCCAGAGACGATACCTCGAAGACCATAGACCTTAGAGACAGGGAATCAAATATTGTCAGATTCGAAAGCAACACAGGGAGAAATACTGTGACTCTACCTGAGGATGGGATGCAATCGGATAATACAGCCTACTTCTACATACCTGAGTATGAAACAACAGAGATAGGTTACATAGGCGAACCCAATAAGTACTTTCGAGAAGCTGTCAGCCTTATGAAGGACGTGAGCGTCTCTGAAGGTTATTCTGAAGACGCCGAAGTCTACTTTGTCGACGCGGAAATAGAGGATAGAAGTACTGTTGAAGATGTCAGGTCTCAAGTCCGTCAAGGAGGCGCAGCAGTGGTCAAGCCTGGATCAGATGCTCTAAAAGACGTATTTGAACTTGATGCTGATGTTAAGAATATAAACACCTCAGTAACTATAAACCGACCTATCAGAACATCCTTAGGTAGAGATGTCTACAAGTCTTGGAATGTCTCCGGTACCTCACTTTCAAATCCGCCTATCATAAAGAGGACAGAGTACGGTGAGGGAGAGATATTGCTTTATGGAGTTAAATCCGACCAGTTTGGAGAAAGCTTTCTTTACCCGGTATTCTGGAAAAAAATTCTTCAAAACCTGGTTGAAAGACCTTCAATATCTAGTCTGAACGTTGAGACAGGCTCAAAAGTTCAATCAAGAGAATTAACTTCTCCAGACGGCAATAAGTATGCGGGAAGCATCAGGCTTAATAAGACAGGATTTTACGAATCAGAGTCGAAAACTTATGCTTCAAACTTGGAATCAGTCGATGAGTCCAGAATTGATACTGTAAATTATACTTCAGGCAGCCCAGAAACCCTGAAAACGGAGAAAACAAGCATCCGGGCCTATGTTATCATTGCGGTAATCTTTCTGATGCTTTCTGATCTATTATATATTCGCTCAAGAGGTGAATTCTAGATGATTTTGCAGAACCCTTTGATGGTTCTCCTGGCTCTGCTGTCACTTCCTTTGATTGTGAGAGCTTATAGAACCGAAGAATTACAATGGAAGATTGTCGGAGTTCTGAATATAGCTACAGTTATTTTGCTGTCTCTGGCGGCGGCATCTCCTGCAGTCCAGACACAGGTAGATACGGTCAGTGACAAAGAAGTAGTTTACCTTACTGATAATTCAAACTCAATGCTCAATACATCCGAACAAATAGATATCGAGGGAGTATCTGTTCAAGAGAAGATTATTGGATCGGGAAACTCATCAAACCTTGAATCCTCTTTAATCAACTCTGTAAGGAGGAATCAGACATATCTTGTAAAATCAGATATGAGAGGTATTGATGATCCCCAGAGGATCATAGATGTCTACGAAAATCATAATTCCAGCATATACTTTGTAAAGCCGAAGTTGCCTGAGGAAACCTCTATCTCACTGAAAGGACCTTCAACGACTGTTCCTGGGGCAGAAAACAGTTTTACAGCCACAGTTAGCTCGACAGATAACTTGCAAAAAGAGGTTACAGTATTCATAGATGGTGAAGAAGTCGCCTCAAAGGAAGTAAGAGAAGATCTAACGGTGAATCAAGAGTTCACAGATAAGGGATACCATAGAATCGAGGCCAGGGTTAAATCAGATGATCGACACTCATCTAACAACAGGTATTACAAATCTGTCAGAGTTGTGGAGAAACCTGAACTCCTGATTGTCGGCGAATCCGGAGGATTACAAGAGGAGCTATCTGAGTTCTACGATATCACCACTGAGACCTCACTTCCTGAGGACATGTCTAGGTATCATTCAGTTCTCCTCAAGAAAAAACCGGTTTCATCTGAACAGCTCAAGCCTTACTTGACGCAGGGTAACGGATTAGTCTACACAGGTGATGGCTCTATGGATGTATTGCCAGTAAAAACCGTAGAGGCTGACCAAAACACAAATAATCCTGCCATGATTGTAGCACTAGATATATCGAAGGCAAAATCAGGTATCAATAAAATCGACATAGACACCTCACGTAGCTTTGCCTTTAATTTGGTCAAGAACCTAGGAAATCAATATCCCGGGACAAAGCTGGGCCTAGCTGCCTACACCGACTTTCACTCAACTGTTTCCACCTCTTCACCTCTCGGAGCAAAATCAGACAGATTATCCAGTAAGATCACACGACTCAAATTAATCTCAGGGCAAGAGTATCATCAGCTTGCTATACATCGGTCCATAGAAAATTTGAATGGATCAGGTAATATCTTGCTCGTTACAGATGGAGAGATTCCCTCTGACAGGGGGGTGTACAGCTGGTCATACAGATCAAATCAAAACAATCAAGTAAGAACCGGTATCGAAGAAGATCTCTACCCTGATGGATACAATATTGGTAAAAGCTTCAGTTATGGATCGTCAATAAACTATAAGCAACGTGTAATACAATACATAAATGACCGGCTAGATGAGGACATTCAGCTTTTCACTGTCGCTGTTGGAGATGACGAGAATAAGAATACAGAATTTCTGAAGGAGATGGCAGACCATGGGGGAGGTAAAGCATATGATACCGTTGAGGAGTTCTATCAAAATCCACCTCAGGATATTGGAGGAGGAGGTTACGGAGGTGAAAGCTATGCAACTGAAACCGCTGTACCTCATCCTATTACCTCAAGCGCCGAAGGTGTTGATCTGGCAGCGACAAAAATTGATGATGTCGAGGTAAAACCTACTGGAAAGGCCTTAGTAGAGACTTCCTCAGAAAGACCTGTTCTGTCAACTTGGAGATATGGATTAGGCAGGGTTGCAGCATATTCAGCTGGAGATTCAGACCTGGGAAGTTTTTTGAATCAGGCGCCGAGGCTTGTATCAAATTCTATTTCATGGACCGCAGGGAGCCCCTTGAGAAAAGACAACAAGAGTCTGGAGGTCGATTCGGCTCGTTATCCGGACAAAGTTGAGGTTTCCTCCGATCGAAAACTCGATTCTCTTACAAGAAAGGCCGGAGGAACTTACGAAACAGAGGTTAAGCCTGAGTCACTGGGCTTCCACAAATACAGAAACAGGCATGTTTACACATATAACTACGATAGTGAGCTTGAAAACCTAGGCTATAGAGATGGTATAATTGAAGATCTTGCTCAGCAAACAGGTGGCAGGGTGCTGAAAGCGCAAGATCTGAACTCAATTAAGCCCGAGATTACGTCCTCTACTTCCAAAACTGTCGATTACAGGTCTTTTACCCCTTACTTGCTTATCGTTGCCCTCATCTTGTTTCTAGGTCAGGTAGGCTATAGGAAGAGAAGAGGTTTAATCTAGGTTTCAAAACCTTTAATTACTACTTGAGCAATAATACGTCTATGGGAGTTCTCGGACCTTTGAAGAATCTTGTAGGAGATAAAACCGGTTCCAGTAGTTCTGATAGTTCCTTTGGCGGCGATTCTGACTTTGGCTCAGATGACTTTGGAGGCTCTGATAGCGGTTCTGATTTTGGTGGAGGCTCTGATTTTGGATCATCAGATTCATCAGGATCATCTTTTGGAGGAAACAGCGACTCAGGTACAGGAATGGGACAGGCCTCAAATAATAATTCACAGCCAAATGGCGGAGCACAAAACTTAGGAGGACAGCAAGGTGGACCAATGCGGGGCGGTCAGCCTAGCGCTCAAGGCGGTGGATCGCAGCCTGCTGCCCCAAATACGAATAATAGCCAATCAGGACCTCAAGCGCGAAACGGCGGTACAAATACTCAGTCAGCTCAAGGAGGTCGATCATCTGGTGCAGCCTCTATAAATAGCTCTGGTTCTTCTGAAAATGGTCTGGACCCTACTGGAGGATCTCCGGCTTCAGGGAGAGCTGGGGGAAATACCTCGCAAACCACCTCAGGTAACAGAGGTTCACCGAATGCAGGTGCTGGGTCTCCTCAAGCTGGCAGTTCTTCTCCTCAGTTAAGTAGGTCTACTCAGAATAAGATGGAGAATGCAGGTCTTGATCCTTCAGGTGGCTCAAGTGGTGAGGGCCAAGTCACCCGTGAGGAGTTTGATCAGCTTGTTGATCAAAACCAGCAGATTATCGACCTGCTTGAAGACGTAGTCAATCAGATCAAGAGCCAAAACAGCGTCAGGTGAGTACGCCTAGAATTTCTTCATAAGTCCGAAAAGGCTCCAAAGACCCTTTATAAGAAGTGCTCCCGCTACGATTTGCTTGTAGCTATTTAACACAGGAGGTGTGCCTGTGAAGAGTATTGCTGCTGACAGGACATCTGCCATACCTCCTAGAACGAACATGGAGAAAGGCAGCCTAGCAGGTCTTATGACAGTTCCCAGACCTTTGACAACAAGTACGCCTGCGTGTACCTGAACTATCCCGGGCGGCATAAATGATTGGGTAAAATACACCAGTACGGCCGAGAGCAGGTCTATGCTACCTAACGGATCCGGCTTTAACAACTTTGCCATCTACTAGAAAGTACAGGCTTAAATTCTTTTATTCGAGAGTTACTACTTCGTCTGCCGCGTTTTTCAATGCGGTCGAGAATCCCGGATCCATACCTATTACAACAGTATCCTTCCCATGCTCCTTTGCCTTCTGAATTACAGGTAGAAAGTCTGTATCTCGTGTTACCAAAACTATCGTATCTATATCTTCGTTAAAGACTGCTTCCATTGCGTTTACAGCCATGTATACGTCTACGTCGCTTTCCTTGGCTTTTTCTCCTCCAAGTCCAAGATCCGCCTCAAATCCCTGTGATATGATTGCTTCAATCAATTTGTCCGAGGCATACTGGTTTAGAAACACCTTGCCAACTTTGATGTTTCCAAACTCCCCTGTTTTCTCCCTTAGCTCATCTAGGTCTAGGTCAAACTCTTTTCTGACAACATTAGGGCCGTCCACAAATATTGCTACATTCGGCTCGGTGTTTACAGAGTTCTTGATTTTTCCAAGTACCATAACCAAGTATTGTTTGTAGGGCTTTTTTATTACATATCTTCTAAATCAAAAACCTGCATAGAGTTCTGAGTGGTCTTTGAAACCACTTCTTCAGTGCTTATCTCCTTCATATCAGCTATCTTTTTTGCGGATTCTAACACATTTGATGGCTGATTTCGTTCACCTTGGTATAGGAAGGGAGAATCAGTCTCCAAAACTATATCCTCTACATCCAGTTTTCCTACTATATTTTGAACTCTGGTTGAGTAAAGAATCTGCGTTGTCACACCAATTTTAGTGTCAGATCCTATTATTTCCTCTGCTAATTCAGGTTTTCCGTTGAAGCAGTGCATGAAAACCTTTGGTATATTATACTGCTGTATTAATTCATATGCCTGTTTTTCAGCTTCTCTGGAGTGTACTACTACCGGCTTGTTCAGCTGTTCAGCAAGCTCGAGCATTTTCTTAAATGCTTTTCTCTGTCTGGTCCTCTCATCCTCTCTGGTCACATGATGATGGTCTAGGCCGATTTCCCCTATAGCTGCTGGGTTAGCTTCTCTAATCTGTGATTTGATGCTTTCGACGTTATCAAAGGCCTCTTTGTAGGTTGGATGCAAACCCAAATTAGGCACTATGAACTCGCTGTAGTCGTTACTGAGTTCAACGGCCTTCCTGTTGCTCTTGTAATCCACTCCAGGCACCACGACTTTCTGCAGATCTTCCTGTGCAGATTCTATAACTTCTTGTCTATCTTCCTCAAATTCTTCGAAGTATAGGTGACTGTGTGCATCTATAGGCTTTGGCTTCATATTTGACCAGTATTATCCTCAATATATGTGTCTAAAGGTTTCCTCCGGTCTTCTTCGTCAAGTCTTGATCCTGTTGCTCCTTCCTGTCCCATGTACTTCGAATCAGTTTTCTCACCGTAAGGGTTTTCTGCTTCTGAGGTCATAGTCTCAAATACTACTTGACATATTCTGTCCTCTGGATAGATTGTTATAGGCACGTTTCCAAGGTTCTGTATTTCAAGGGTTATTTGGCCTTCAAATCCCGGATCCACAAATCCTGCGGCCGCGTGCGGTATTAGACCTAGGCGTGCATAGCTTGATCTTCCTTCTATACGTGCAACAAGGTTTGAAGGCACATTCAGAGTTTCAAGGGTTGTACCTAATAAGAACTCTCCGGGGTGTACAACCATGCCCTCTTCCGGTGTGGCCTCTCCTGCCTTCTTTGATATCGCTATAGTCCTTCATTGATTGTGTGTCAATAGCTTTTACTCTTCGCGTCTTAAGCACACCGAACTCGTATCCAAGTCTTAGGTCCAGAGATGAAGGACCTAGCTGAAGGTCTAGATCTACTTCAGGACCTTCTTTCACTTTGACGGCGTTATTTTTGTTTATAAGCTCTCTCATGTCCTTATCAGATAGGACTGTCATTACCTATTACACGGTTCTGCGGCTTTTTTATTCATTGGCTACTTTTTTTAACACAGTGAGGAGACACGGACTGATTCTGTTGTTTTTCGTAGTTCTCTGTTCGGGAGCGGCTGCAGAAGTCTTCCATACTGTAGACGCTAATACAGATGAGGTTATGGTAAACACTACATTGGAGCTTGATTGTTCTCAGGCCGGTTCGAACTGCCCTGTTAATAGCTGGAGGCTGTCTTGGAGTATACCGGAAAACTCACAGGTAACCTCAGTTAAAGATACCTACGGCAATATAACAGATTACGAATTTTCTAGTGGCCAACTAGATATTTCGACTAACTCAGGGCCGCCGAGGAAAACTGAGAAAGTTAAGATTTCTACAGTAGTCCCCTCAGAAGCCGAGGAGATACATGAAGGTTTGTTTAAGCAAGAAATCAGTCTTGCCGGACTTCCAGGTGAGCAGACTGCAGGCATAGTGCGAAACCCTGATATTATCTCCGGATGGACATCCGGAAGCTTTAATGAATCGTTTAATGAGGGTGAAATGGAGTTCAGGGGTACTGGTTCGACGAACATCAGAATAAACTTTGGTGAAGGCGACAAGACATCTCACTACGAGTTTTTTACAGGGAACCCTGATAATACGTCTTTGGGTTATCAGATCAGTGTTGGTATGACAGGCTTGAGCAAGCCGTTTGACAGGTTTCCAGTAGCTTTGATGGGCTCTGAGGAGTATGAAGGTTCAGTCACGTCTTGGAGCTCGGGTGAGTACGTAGCAGGAAGCTTCAGAATGAGAGAGGATCTTGAGGATAGATTTCTTCCTGTTCTTGTACATGAGACTGTGCATGGTTTGAATGAGAGACATCTTGAGTGGGATAGAACTTCAAGCAGCTGGTTTGACGAAGGTACTGCGAAGTACGTGGAATCGATGACCAGTCGCTATGTTAATGGTGAGGAAAAGACGCGCAAGCTGTTCTCAGAGGATACAGTCTACTATGAAACCAGAAATGGAACTAGGTACAGGATCACGTTACCTTCATCAGGTAATCCAGATGCACTTTGGAGTTACTACCAAGAAAACAGAAGTTTCATGAAGAACTGGAATCCACGTAGGTATTCATCTCAAAGGGATTTTGGCTATGCTTACTCAGAGCTGATAGTTAGAAACTATGTCGTTAACCAGAATAGGAGCCTAAGAAGCCTATATCCTCGGCTTAATCCCGATAAACCTATTAAGTCCAACAGTGAGAAGTGGGACTTTTATTCAAGGATGCTTGAACTTGAGCCGTGTAATTTTGAGTCCAGAGAAATGTTTGATAGATGTCTAGAACGTATAAACGATTACAACTATAAAATATATCGTGCAGAGAACTTCTCAAAGCAAAACAAAAGTATAGACGTCGAGCCGCTTGAAATAGAGCAGAGTGGGCCTGTTAGATTTTCAACGGTTGGAAATGTCTCGGTGGATTCGTCCAAGGTTCAATCAAACTTGTTCAACCTCTTTGGCGGTTTTGAAAACCTTTTGCAGGATATGTGGGGTCGAGTGGATAGATGGATTCAATAAGGAAGTGGTTCGTGGTGTATCTGAAGGGTGTGGCAATGGGTGCTGCTGACGCAGTCCCCGGAGTCTCTGGAGGTACAATAGCTCTCATCACGGGGATTTACGAGAGATTGATAGATGCTCTCAGCATCCCTGAAAGAGAACAGATTAAGCAAGGCTTCAAAGCGCTTTTCAACAGAGATTATCAGAAAATACTAAACTTGGCAGCCGCCCTAGATATACCTTTTCTCTCAATACTCGGTATAGGTGTTATTTCTTCACTGATTCTAGTTTTGAACACTATGAACTTCTTGCTTGAGTCCTATACGACCTTCACGTACGGCTTCTTCTTTGGTCTTATACTTTTGTCGGCGGTAACTTTGCGTGAACAGGTCTACTGTCTGGTTTTCGAAGGAAGGTCTGTGCAGTTTCCGGGTTCAGTATTGCTTTTTTTGCATCTGGTCTTGGTGCTGCAAGCTTCAACCATTCTGCTCCTTTATTGTTTCTGTCAGGTGCCTTGGCTGTCTCTGCGATGATTCTTCCAGGTGTGTCCGGTTCCTTGTTCTTGGTGGTTTTGGGCCAGTACAGCTACGTCTCGTCTCTTGTATCAGATCTTACCTCAGATTTTACGGGCCTGCTCCTACAAGGCAGGCTGTTTAACTTCCTGTCTGAGATATACCCTGTTTTGGTGTTTATGTCTGGCGGGGTTGTAGGCATACTTTTGAGCGTCAACTTAGTGGAACTAGCATTGGAGAAGTATAGGAAGGCTTCTATGACGTTTTTGATAGCTTTAATGGTTGGGGCGCTAAGGTCTCCTCTTGATTCAGGTGGTGAGAGCTACCTCAGGCTCTACAGGTGTGCTGAGCTTGGCTCCAGAATTTTCTTTGGGAGCCTTGATAGGTGGTCTTGCTGTTTTCATTCTAGATAGAAATACTGCTGATATTTAGCTTATCTTATTCGGTATCTAAGTATTGCTGCGACTCCTCCCATGTTCATGAGTCTTCTTCCTTCCTCGTGACTTGTTGATATTATTTCTAGGTCAGTTCCCATGTTTTCGGCTACTTCTCCAAGTGCGTCTACTATATGGCTTATCTCTTCCAGCTGCATATTTTTGCTGCACTGAGGGCAGTCTACTTCTTCTTCTATTTCAGGCTTCTCCTCGAATATCTCTTTCCTGTTTCCGTTGTCACATTTGTATGTGGCGTGGAAAAGTTCTAGGTCTTCTGATATGAGTACGGTGTCAACTGCACCCATGTCCAGTGCCTCTTTGACAGGTTCTGGACCGTACTCAGATTTCCCATTTTCCTCCTTTAGGTTTTCTAGGAATTTGTTTACAATATTTTTTTCTCTGACTGCCTGTGAGTCCTGTATTGACTCTTCGGCCTTTGAGACTAGTTCCTTTAATGCACCTTCACCTGAGTGGCCGAGCGACTTTGTAACTACAACCTTGTCTTGCAGCTGTTGATGCAGGTATCCGTCTTCGACCAGTTTCTCCTTAACAAATCCTGGTCCTCCAACAATTATACCAAGGAGTTTATCCTCTCTTGCCTTACTGAGGAATGCGCTTTTGGATTTATCCGCTATCTCCTGTAGAAATGTTTTCAGCATTTCCTTTCTGAGGCGGGCAAATCTCTGTGCGGACTGTCCTCCTGCCTTTGTCTTTCCTGGTACGTTTGAGTCAAGTGTGTAGGCGGTTTTTATCGAGTTTCCTTGGAGGTAGCCGATAGCTGCTTCTGACTTGTCCGCCACGATAAGTCCGTATACTCGGTCATCGACGACCATGTCCTTGAGCGGCTGCAGAACGAATTCCTTGTCGCATCTGTAATGCCTTGATTCTATCGGCTGAGGTGGATGTACCTCCCATATCTTTATGTCCGGTCTTCCTTCTGTGTCCGATACGTTTCCTGAGAAGAAGGCTACTCCGTTTTCCGGTGTTTGTTGCTCCTCTTTTACTTTTCTGCCGATCTTGCCAAGCGCGTCTTGTACATTGGTTCTTGTGTGCTTGGATTTTATGTTCTCGGCCTCAGATTGTTCAGATGTTACAAACTCCGAGATTTTTGACATGTCGTAGCCTGCAGGTATGTAGAGTGAGACAAGTTCGGTGTTTCGCCCCCTTATGTCCTCAAGTTCGTTCAAAACCCTCTTGAGCTCGTACTTATCCATTCCAAGATTATCTGAATCATTGTTTTGATTAGACATAGTCCTAGTTCAGGTGGTGAATCCTTTTAATTTGAAAACGCTTAATGCTTGCATACCTTCTTCTGCGTTTGAACGTGCAGATATGTGGGGGGTTGCTCAGGTTTGCTCCGAGTTTATTATCACCAAGGAGTTCTCTGTCTCTATCATTTTGCCCTGCCCTGTGTATGTTCTCTCCTCTTGGACCTCGAATTCCTCCGGTTTCAGATGTTCGCCCGCAACGTCAAGGTGGCCGTCCTCAATCATCCATTCGTTCCTGTCAAGAGCATCTTCAATCTTGTTAATCTTGTCTCCGTATTTTGGACCTGCTTCTCATAGTTCAGCGAGATTTCGACTATCTTCTCCTCAGTCTCAGGTTCATGGTCGAGTTGAATCAGGTCCTGTACATGCATAACCTGTTTAACTGCTTTCTGGAATCCCGATATGTCTCCATAGACCTCAACCTGTGATAGCTCCTGATTTAACGGTAGCTGGTTCTGTGTTTTGAATTTTCTGATGGCTGAAACTACCTCCATCGCTCGTTCCCCTGCTTCTTTGTCTGCATTAATGCTTTCCTTCTCAGGCCACTTACTCCTGTGTATTGATGTATTCTGGTACATCTCGTTCCATATTTCTTCAGTGGTGTGTGAGAGCAGAGGTGCAAACATCTTGAGGAATTTTTTATGTACTTTCCTAAGGGTGTAACGCGCCGACCTGTCATCTTTGTCGTCAAGACGCTGTTTTGCAATCTCTAGGTAGTCGCTGCAGAACATGTTGAAGAACCGGGTTCTGAGCTTATCCCTGGCCTGCGAGAATTCGTAGTCTTCAAATTTTTCTGTGACATACGCTCTTAGTTCATCCATTTCAGCGAGCATCCATTTGTCAATTTCCTCGAGCTCATCCTCACTTATTTCAAGGTCTTTGTGTGGTGTAAGGTCGTCGATCAGCTTTGAGGCATTCCAGAGTTTTCGCATGAGTTTTTCTCCTTCTACTAGGTCTTTCTGTTTTAAGGCTAGGTCGTCTCCAACTTTGCTTCTCGCTCCCCAGTACCGTGCGGCATCGACAGGAAAGTCTTCAAGTACCTCTTCAGGTGTTGTAACGTTTCCGCGTGATTTAGACATCTTCTCTCTGTTCTCGTCTAAGACAAAGCCATGCACCATTGTATCTTTGAAAGGGACTTCGTCTGTGTGTTCGACGCATTTCACAACTGTGTGGAACAGCCAGAAAGAGATGATGTCGTGTGCCTGGTAGCGTGCATCTATCTGATAGAGCTCAGGTCGCCCAAGCTCGTATTCTTCTTTTTCAGGGTTCCATCCCCAGTCTGCGTTTATCAGAGGTGTCAGGCTAGATGTTGCCCATGTATCCAGCACGTCTTCTTCTGGCTCAAACTCTTCATTTCCACACTCCTGGCATTTCTCGACAGATGGTTCGTCCTGAAGAGGATCAACAGGAAGTTCAGTCTTGTCTGCGATTACCTCTTCCTCGCATTTGCTGCAGTACCAGACCGGTAGAGGTATTCCTGAATCTCTCTGCCTTGAGATACACCAGTCCCATTGAAGTCCCTCGATCCAGTGTTCGTATCTGGTATACATCTTTTCTGGGAACCACTCCATTTCCTGACCTGCTTCAAGATACTTCTCTTTGCGGTCAAGGAGCTTAATGTACCACTGCTTTGTCACCAAGAACTCTATCGGCTCATCACATCTTTCATGGACCTGTACAGTGTGTTCGATGCTCCATCTGTCAAGTAGAATGCCTTCCTCGTCTAGGTCGTCAACGATAGCTTCACGTGCTTCCCCACGGTCCTTTCCCTCATACTTTTCGGCAAGCTCTGTCATTTGACCGGATTCATTCATGGCAATCCTAAGATCAAGGTCGTGAGCCTTATACCATTCTATATCTGTCTGGTCTCCGAACGTACAGCACATTACAACTCCTGAACCGGTGTCCATATCAACTCTTTCGTCTTCTATAATCGGGACCTCATATTCAAAGAGAGGTACCTCTGCTTTTTCACCTACAAGGTGTTCATTACTTTCATCGTCGGGATGAACTATTACAGCAACACATGCTGGAAGAAGCTCCGGACGGGTTGTAGAGATAACCAGTGATCCGTTTCCTGTGGCTAGATCAAACTCTATATCATTGAAGTGTGAGCCTTCTTCCATGTCCTCTGTTTCAACCTGTGATATTGCTGTCTCACACTCAGGGCACCAAATTGCAGGTCCTTTTTCCCTGTACTCACGGTCCTGTTCATATAGGTCGATGAAGGATAACTGGGAGATTTTCTGTACTCTCGGCTCAATGGTCTTGTAGGTGTTGCTCCAGTCCATTGAGAACGCAAACTTCTGCATCGCATCTGTGAACTTACCTTCGTATTCCTCACAGACATCCCTGCATTTCTCCTGAAACTGTCTTCTTGTGAAGTTTTGATGCTGGATATCGAGTTCACGCTCAGTCAAGCGTTCAGATGCAATCCCGTTATCATCGTATCCGAACGGGTAGTATACGTCGTAGCCCTGCATCCGCTTAAAACGGGCCATAAAATCCATTAAAGTATTACCGTAGGTATGTCCAAAGTGTAGGTTGCCTGAAACCGTTGGAGGAGGTGTATCAATCGAAAACACCTCTTTATCGTCATCCTCTTGGTATGCGTATGTATCGTTTTCAACCCATTTCTGGCTCCACTTCTGTTCGTAGTCCTCCGGCTTGTAGTCTCCTAGCATAGTTTTTTCCGCTCCTGTAAACTGGTTTTTGAAGAAATGTTAAATTGATTTTCTGGTTGCATAAAGTTGCCGCTGTCTAATTTTTTAGTTTCCATAAGAAATTCACTTTGGATTGGAAGAATACAGGTGGAGATGAAAGAACTACTCAAGTTCTGAAGCGTTGAAGGACGGTACAAAGTATCCACCCTTAGTTCTATACTCCATAATTTTTCTCTTTCTGTGAAGTTTTTAACTCCTTCGAAAAGTTACGTATCAATCTATATGAGTTTACACAGATAGAGGAGTGTATGAGAATTCTTGTTGTTGGTGACTGTCACGGCAGGAAACCTGATGTAGATCAAGAAGCTGTAGAAGCAGATCTGATACTTGCAACCGGTGATATTTGTGGAGACCCTGCCGATGTTCGGGATGCTATGTTCAGCTCGGAGGAAAACGAGGATTGGTGGCATATTCTTGGAGAAAAACAGGCAGAGGAGAAAATTAACCAATCATTGGAGGAAGGTAGAGAAGTTCTCGAATATCTTGATTCATTTGGTAAGCCTGTTTACCTGGTTCCAGGTAACTGGGACTGGACAGGAGAAGACTCTCAGGAATTCCTATCCGAAAACAGATTCCAAGAAATTGTTGATAAGTTTAGTAATGTGAGAAATATTGATGGAGATGTAGTAAGTTGTAATGGCTTCTCGTTTGTCGGTTACGGTCCCTGCTCAGCCCCGGAGATACCGCAGTATGAGGATGATATGCCCGAGTCAGATGAAGACCTAGAGAAAATTAAGGAGGAATATGCCGACATGAAGGAAACATTACAAGAGCTATTCAAGGAGGCGGAGAATCCTGTAGTATTTCTTTCACATAACGTCCCATATGATACATCTCTTGACAGGATTGAAAACCCAGATTCTCCGGTTGACGGCCGGCACTACGGTTCTTTAATTGTCAAGGATATATTAGAGGAATTTAAACCTGTACTCTCTGTCGCTGGACATATACATGAGGGCTATGGCCAGCAAAACGTTTCAGAAACCGTAGCATTAAATGCAGGCCTTGAATCATATGTGATGATAGAGCTCGTAGATGAAAAAGTTGAAAATACGGAGTTTAGCCCTATATTAGATGACTAGAAAGCGTCCAGTTTTCTGTTACCAGGATAGTCCATACCGTCGTCCGCAAAGACAACACCTGGATCGACTTGTTCTTCAAGCCAGTTTTTCTGTGCCTCAAGATCGGATTCAAGAAATTTGAATCCAAAATGTGTTACCACTACTTTTGAGACATCAAGTTTCTCTGTGATCTCAGGTATGTCATCCAAAGAGGTGTGACTTCTCGTACCCTCATTTTTGGGTCTGGAGCAGTAAACTACCAGAGTATCACATCCTTCATAGAAGTCCACGAGCTCATCGCTGTACTCGGTATCGGTCCAAAACCCGAATTTTTTGTCGCCGTTGTCCACAGTAAATCCCACTGTCTTGGGGTCGCTGTGGAACATCTCCTGTGTCCTGATCTCGAGGCCCTTAAATTCCGCCTCTACGCCTTCACCTAGCTTCTTCACTTCTCCGCACAGGTCTTGATGATAATCGGAGACCCGTTTCTCTATATCACCGAAGCCCGATAGAACTGATTCACTCGCCATCAAGAATCCTGCATGGTTGTACGCCTCAACCATCATCTCCGTCAGCGCTTCTGCATCGTTTGAGTGATCTACATGACCGTGAGAAACCAGAACAGCCTCAGTATCCTTCGCAACCTCCTGTTCATGTGCCTGTACAAGAGCTCCAGGACCTGGATCAATATGTATCTGTGTTTCGTCTGATTCAAGTATTATACCGCCGGACTGGCGTTTTTGCTGCCCCATGGCGTATCTGCCACCACATGTCCCGAGGAATTTCATCTTCATACCTCACTTTTTGACCTGTAATTATATAGAGTTAGATGTGTCTACTGACAGAATGCGTATCCAAAAACTATTTAAGTGTGAGTGTAAAGTAACAACACATGTATACAGAAAATCACTTGAAGTACAGCTCCATAACTGAAGAGAACTTGGAGGAGCTAAAGAGAGACCTAAACCCCTCTGAAACCCGCTTGAATAAAACCTCAATCTCCACTGGATCCTGAAATGGAATCTGAAGATGTACTCATATCGGTTCATTCCCAATATGGATATGGTCATGGAGAGGGTAGAGACGAGATTATACATCGAACTGAGGAGTTTGAGGGACATACAATTCTCTTGAAAGACGACGACGCAGGTGAGGTCTATGGGGACGAAGATATGTACGACCTAGTAGTTGAGGACGATTTATATGGTAATCTTGACGAAGATCTTTCTAATGTTGTTAGACAGGCTTATGGAAATATTGAGATAATCGGTATTTACGGCTCTGAGTGTGTCGCGAACACAGCAGAGTCGATAGGTATAGAAGAAGTTACTATAAATCCTGATGCTCTAGTAGATCAGACGTTTGGAAGCGGAGATTATGTTGTCTCAGATCTCTTGGAAACCCGTGACCCAGAGATCATATCTAGATACGTTGAAAAGTTCAGGAATGCCGACACCGCGGGTAGAATCGAATTCAAAGACGGACTTCTGGATGACTACAACATTAGTTTGGACGTTCCAGTGAATAGCAGTGAGGGCGTTGAAGCTGCAGATGAGGATGAGGGCGTTGAGATCCTTACTTGATAATAGAACCTTCTTCTACATTCTTATCTGATTGTAACAATGAAACAGTCTCCCCATTCTCCGATTCTGCTGCTAGCATCATGCACTCGCTTTTTTCTCCTCGCAGCTTGGTTGGCTCAAGGTTTGCAAGTACAACTACGTCTTTACCGTCCAGATCTTTTGGTTCATAGAAGTTCTTGAGTCCGGCACAGGTCTGCAGTGTGGCCTCACCTACATCCACCTGTATTTTATATAGTTTATCTGCGTTTGGATGCTCTTCTACCTTCTGGACTTTTCCGGTTCTGATGTCCATCTCTTGGAAGTCTTCAAAGCTGACAGTGTCTTTGTTGAACTCGTTTTCCATATTATCTTTCTCCTCTTCTGTCTCGTCTCGATGTTCTGACGTATCGATTTTTTCGAATAGTATCTCTCGTTCTCCAAGCTCGTGACCCGGTTCTAGGCCTCCTATGAGAGGATCCATTAGTTCATCAACTCCTGCAGTGGAGTGTATACTGATGTTCAGCATGTCGGCTATCTTTTCCGACGCTTCCGGTGTAAATGGGTATAGTGTGGCTGCCAGTGCACGGATTATTTGTAGTGACACGTGTATCGTTTCTTTCCTTATGTCTTCGTTGTTCCATGGTTCCTGTTCGCTGAGGTATCTGTCTCCAATTCTTGCCAGTTCCACAGCGTTATCAAGAGCCTCCTGTATGTTCTTGTCTTCAAAGCTTTCTCTGTAGTCCTCAACTGCTTTTTCAGCCTCCATCAGTACTTGCTCGTCTTTTTCTTTAGTTCGCCTACAGGCACTTTTGAGTTATGCCAGTCCTCTGCTAGAGTTAAGGTGCGGTTGACAAAGTTGCCTACAGTGTCGTTGAGGACGTTGTTTACCTCTGACTCGAAGTCTTTCCACGAAAAGTTTGTATCGTGGTTTGTTGGAAGCATCTTTGCTATGTAGAATCTCCAGTAGTCTGCTGGGTAATGTTTTACTGCCTCATCTATGAATACGCCTCTATTTCTTGATTTTGAGAAAGCTCCTTCTTCCCACATCAGGTACTGCTGTATGAATTCGTAGCTTGGGAGGCTGTACTCTATGTCTTCATTTGATGCTCCTAGAAGCATCGTAGGCCAAATCACAGTATGGAATATTGTATTATCTTTTCCTATGGAGTAGACTGTCTTGGCATCTTGATTCCAGTGTTTTTTCCATTTGTCTTTGTCGTCATATAGCTCTCTTGTAAATCCTATGTAGCCTATTGGGGCGTCAAACCAGACGTACAGCACTTTGTTATCGTATTTTTCCGCGTCTAGCTTGTCAACTTCGAGGTTTTCTTCTTCGATTCTCTGGTTCACTCTTTCTACAGGTATTTCAAATCCCCAGTTCTGGTCACGTGTGATTGACCTGTCCTCTGCTTCATCTATATCATGTAGCACTTGTTCTTTCATGTTTTCAGGTACAGGTTCTTCGTTTTCAACCCAGTCCTTGAGCTCGTCTTTGTATGCTGTAAGGTCTAGGAACAGGTGATCTGTATCCCTGAACTCGATGTTGTTTTCTCCACAGATCTGACATTCCAGGTTCTTAATTTCTGATGGCTGCACAAGCTTTCCACAGTCATCGCATTGATCTCCCCGTGCAAGACCACCACAGTGAGGGCATTCACCTTCAACATATCTGTCGGGTAGAAACCTCTCATCGTTTATGCAGTATGCCATGTTCTGTGTTTTTTCATGTATCAATCCAGTGCAGTAAAGCTCCTCAAACATGTCATGTGTCTGTTTCCTGTTGTAGTCCGAATGTGTATCTGAGAAGATCGAGAAATCAACATTGAGGCTTTCATACGCTTCTCTTCACTTTCTTGTTTTGTTTATCTTTAATTTCACGTGGATCTTTGTCTCTCTCCATGGCCTCTAGTTCTAGAGGCGTACCATGTACATCTCCTCCGCATACAAACTCATTTTCTTTACCTACTAGGTCTAGATACCTGTGGTATAGTTCTGCTGGTAGTACGCTACCTGCAAAGTTTCCTAGATGCGGTACACCATGCACATACGGCAGTGCTGACGTAACTGTAATTTTATCCTGTTTAGAGATAAGTATCCACCTACTTTTTGTATTTATTGAGAAGCTTATAAGTCTGTACGGAGTCCTTAGGTGCGGCTTCCCTGTGTTATTTGATTCTACTTATGCAAGTTTTTGGCATGGTTGAAGAAGTATTTTTTGCGACAGGTAATGAGGGTAAGATTAAGGAGATGCGTCCACTGTTCAGGGATAGAAAAATTGAGTTGAGACAGGTTGACGTAGATGTTCCTGAGATTGACGCTATGGATGTGGAAAAGGTTGCTGAGAGAAAGGTGAGAGACTCATTTGAGAAGGCATTATCAAAAGACCTGGTTGATGAAGATGATTTGCTTATCGTTGAGGATACAGGGTTCTATGTAGAGGGTTTAAATGGTTTTCCTGGCCCGGAGGCAGCTTTCTTCAGTAGAACTGTTGGCGTAGATAAGCTTCCTACACTGATGAATTCCGTAGATGATAGATCAGCATACTTTAAGACAGCCATCGCCGTGAAAAATCAGAATCAAGTCAAGGTTTTCACGGGAAAGCTGGAGGGAAAGGTGCCTGAAATTCCCGAGGAGAGTCGCATGACCATCTTCCGTACAACAGCTATTTTATCCCAGACGGTAGAGACTCTTCGCTGGCTGAGAATTCAATGCATTCGGATGAAAATTTCCATAGAACGGAAGCAGTAATCAAGTTCCTCGAAAATTATATTGGGGCTTCATCTAGATAACTCTTCTTCTGAGCTTGTCAAGTCTTGTAAGTGCGTAATCCGGAACCTGCTTGCCTTCCAGATTCCTTAGAGTCTCTTCGTTTATACTTCCCTGCATGACGGCCGCAGTTGACATACCTAGCTTGTTTCCGGCCTCTATATCGGATGGCCTGTCACCGATAAATACGCTCTTTCCCGGAAAGTAGCTGAAGTAATCCTTGAAACAGTCAATAAAATCTTGACTCGGCTTTCCAACTAGTCTAGAGTCAGCAAACTCATTTATTGCAGAGTTCAGAGCTTTCTGATGAACCTGCTTTCTATCTTTCCGTGAGAAATACTTTTCATTGCTGCAGACCAGTACCTGACCGCCGTTTTTTGTTATCTTTCTCAGTTTCTCAAGCTTGTCATAACTGAAGCTTCTGTCTAGACCTACTACTGCATATTCTGCATCCGCTGAGATTTCAATTCCAGAGTCCTGTACCTCCGAAACTAATCCGGACTCGCCTACTACATAGGCCTTGGTAATGTTGTTTTCATTCAAGATCTTGGATGCGATAAAACCTGAAGTTATGATCTGATCCTCGTCCGTTTCAAAACCCATTTTTGAGAGTTTTCTTGCATAGCCCTCCCTGTCATGTAGTGTATTATCTGTGTGGAAGTAAACATTCCTACCTGCAGACTCTAGGGATTCAAGGAGATCTAAGGCGCCTGACTTGAACTCGTCCCAGTTCCAGAGGGTACCATCCAGATCAAAGAAAAAAGTCCTGTTTTCTGAAAGATCCATATTAACCATATTTACCGTAAAATCTTATAATTCAGAATAAAGAGGGTAAAGAACTACCCCGTAGATTTTTGTGCATCTCCAACTATTCAATAATTGTGAACTCATACAATAAGGGTGTACTAATTCTTCTAGTATTTGGGCTCGTGTCATCTTTAGTATACGCAGCGTTCCTCCTGAGGATCCTGATGTTCAGCTTGAGCCAGCTCCTCTATATGACGATAATGATGCCTACTGTCTTGCTACATTTACAGACTTAGACGATAGCTCAGGTAAGCTTATGTTTAATTACTCAGTAGGTGGGACAGAGGTAAAAAGCACAATTTTCTCCGGGGTAGGCAATAACTCTCAGAGGAACTATACCCTATCAAAAACCGAGTACAACGAAGGTGAAGAAGTACTCTGTAATGCAACGGCTATTAACACAAGTAGGACCATGGGATCAGAGAGCGTGATAGCTGATACTTTTGACCCAGAAATTATTTCAGGTCCTAATTTCTATAATTACACCTCAAAGCACGCTTTTAACGTATCGGCTGTTGTACTGGATCGTGAAAACGATACAGAGATAAAAAATTGCTGGCTGAATGCTTCGGGACTCTCCAGTGGGCTTAATATTAGAAAAGACATGAAAATAGACAGAACGTACGGGAATGGGAACGAAGCACAATGTACATACAGTAATATTAGCAATATCAGCTTTACTGTGCTAGAGGACATTAACACCACAGTATTTGCAAATGATTCTGGTGGCGGACAAGGAAATAGATCACGTATAAACCCTGTACCAAACAGCCCTCCGAGGGTCTTCGATGTTCAGCCTTCAACAAATGCAGTTATCTCATCCAATTCTGTAGACCTCTCTGCTCGATTCACAGATCAGGATGGTGAGGATATCAACGTGACTTTCATAAATTCCACGGGATCA
>KB659957.1_pt1 | contig 46719 bp, 51 predicted proteins | sample 558768 | NCBI scaffold set KB644980.1 | reverse complement strand
TGCCATAGTCAATGGACTCTCGCATGTCTTGAGCTCTCAAAGATCATCACTGGATCGGCGAATTGCGAAACCCATCGGATTACGTCACGAGAGACTTTGTGGAGTTGATCGTGAACGAAGTCGCGTTCTTCCGTTCAAATAACAGTCTCGAACGCGCCTTGCTTGGCTTTCTGCATCCGCTTGTGTTTGGTGTTCGTGACGGATGCGTTTGATATCGGGATACTCAATGACTACCGAATCGAGTACATCACCAGCAGGGGTCAGTGTGGCGAGTGCAACACAGTCTTGGCTTATATCCACACCAACCACCGTGTCAGCGTCTTCAGGCGGTCGAACCTGTTTCATCTTGTGAATGACGGTAACGTGCAGTCGCCATTCGTCGTGCTTGTGAATGAGTTCTGCGACACCAACTCGCCACACATCTGATTCGAGAGCTTTTTTCACTCGCTTGAGGTGGACTGGACTGCCGCGAAGAACTCCCTTGGCGTGGTTGTACGGTTTGTAGCTGACACGAAACCGAACATATCCCGATTTGTCTACGGTGAGTATGTATCCCTCGTTGTGGTTCATCCGCATCGGATACGATTCGTGGATGTACGGGATCGGTCTCCCCCATCCCTCGTCTTTGTGGTCGTGGTACGTCTCGATCTCATTGAGTGCTTTCTGCACGAGAAGTTAAGTCGTGTTCTTCACGAGGGTCGAGTTGTCCACAACGGTGTCGTGAATGTCGTTCCAGTCCCAGCCTTCACGATCTAATCGGTTGACTTCATTTCGGACTTGCCGGGCTTCAAGACACCCTTCATGCAAATTGTCAAAACATCCTCCGTGGATGGGTAATCCGAACGAGAGTGTCTAGGTGAGTTCTGACTCTTGCGTTATCCATTAGTTGCCGTGTGGCAGTGTAAGCGTAGCGTTATGACGACATTCACCTACCAAGTGATTCGTCGTACCTGTCCTGAAAGCCAATAGAAGCTTATTGATCTCCACGGAGAACTCCAGAGTGAATGGATCCGAAGTACACGACGCACACCGATTCGTTGAAGATAAAATGCGGATAGAAGGTTCAGTAGTGGACATCAGCGGGGACCACCCAGAGTTTGTCCTCACCATTGTGTTCGAGATGTCGTTCGACCGCTGACCGAGAGCGAAGCCCAGCGCCGTGTCGGTCGTAGATCCAGACGGAGGGGCCGGCGAATTGCCCGAGTCGATACCAATCGAACCGAGTGAGATTGACGTCGTCTATCACGGACTCAAGATCGAGAGATTCGAGTTTCACTCGTAGTTTGTCGAGTGTCTTATGCAACCACGCTTCTTGTGCTTCGACAGCGTCTTCGAGGAATTGCCTTCCCGTCTCCGACTGCAGGGACAGGGCTGGATCAATGTCGCCGTAGCGGGGATGATCTCGATACCGAGTCGTCGATTCATCTAGCGTTTTGTAGTAGTCGAACGCCGTCGAAGCCCCGTTGCCGTTGCTGTTCCCGATACCGATTCTGATTCCAATCAAGCAGTCGAGTGCGTATCGAGTTGTGCTAGCCGCCTCCGAGCTACCGACCGCCGGTACGAGGACTCTGATGAGCATATACATTTTCTATTCCTCACCTCATTCGGGGTCGATAAATCGCGACCTAAGGCTAACTAGGAGGGTATACAGAACTCTGTCGATCAGTCAACTCAGCAGATTATCGAAAAACACGACGAAGAGCCCAAAATCGAGAATATACGTCGGACGGACAGTTACTGGCAAGTGCTTCTTCACCGGCTTCACCGAGCGTTATTCGTACTCTGACAGTTGCTGCAGCCGCCATGTCTCCGGCTTCAGGATCGAACGGGAGGTTGATGACGGGTTCGTTGAACCAGACGACGGGACGCTTGCTCTGACCGTCCTCCTCAAAGAGGATGATTCCTAGTTGGGCAAGTCGACTAAGTTCCTCGTGGACGTTTTTACGTCTCGATCCACAATCCGGGCAGTCTCGTTGATGCTGAACGGTTCTTCCCGACGATCAGTCTCAAAGAGTTCGAGAACACGCGGTGTCAGCGTCTCCATGAGGTCGTCATAGCTTGTGAACGACAGTGTCGGCGTTGTGTCCACTGAATCACCGTGTTCCAGTGACCCGATGTCCTCAGTAATGTCGTCGTGGAACTCATCGGACGATTTGACCGTCACAACCAGGGTTGACGCAGCCCGAAGCTGTTCGAACTCCATCTGATATGAAGGTGCCGTTGATTCGGTCACGGTATCACCCTATGTAGATTTCCTCAGTGACTGGATAAACTGAAAGGTCGCATACTCGGTCCAATTTCTGAATGAGCCAATCGAATGAGAACAGATAATCATCGTCATGTTTTGCCTGCAGTATCAAAATTGTTTCCTGAACTAAGACATCGTGCTTTGGGTACTGAGCGAAAAACTCTGCTGCTGCATCGAGTACGGTCCGTGGACTCGCAGTCAGATCCATGCTGGACAACTAACTCAGAACCTTTGATATCTCCGTACAGATCAAGTGCCTGTGTGCACCACGTTTGGACCGGAGTGCAGAGATGACCTCCCCAACGACGTATGCATCCGTGACGTAGTAACCCCGATTGCCGGAAATTTCGAAGAACCGGCCGACTACAGCCTGTTTGCGTTCAGAACGATGATCCGTCGTCAGTCGAGCAAGTAACGCTTCTTTATCGAGAAAGACGATTGCAGTACCGACGTCGTCAGGGAAAACGAGACTATCGTTGAATGAGAGCTCCCTATCTGTATCCGCCACGTCTACTCCTCGTCAGACTCAATTTCGACGCGGTCGCGCGTGAGCAACGGATCTTCGCCATCCTGAAGCGGGGGGTCACCCAGAGTTTCCGGATCGGGAGCGGGTCCACTCAAGAACTCCTCAAGCGGACTCGCACGGTCTTCCTTATCAGCAGCTATGGAAACTCGCCTTCGTTTCATTAAATAATGACCGATAGTACTTACTCGTACAGTCTCGGAAAACCATAGCGACTACACGGGTAGTTACCCCACAGGCCACTCTCGTTGTGATTTGTAGGAGACTACAAGCTCGACTCGAAGAATGTAGATACGCCGTACGAACAGGAGGTCGACTGTGTGGAGAATGTTGGTACTCCGTGGAAAACATCGATAACAGCAGTCAATCGGCGATATACCTATGCTCCGCTACGCGGTGTTGGTGATTGATCTCTCTCGACCATGTGTGACGCGACGATGAAATCAGACTGCAGCTCTCTTGTTATGCTTCAATACTGACATTGTGAGTGTCAACGTCCCTCCGACTACGTCTGTCATCTCTCTTTTTGTTTTCGCCCTCATCGTATGCCACAATTGAGACAAGGCAGTCAGTCGCACGGGGACAATGATTCTACGCTCATCCCTCTGGATTAATTACGACTCTTTTTGGAGCTCAGTTGCTTCGATGCAAAGCACGTCTCACCGCTGGAACCACCGACAATTGTCTAGTTCGACTCTGCACTCGTTACATTCGTCACAGAGAGGTCAATATCAGTTGGGTCAGTATGAATCGAGTCGACATTAATCACGCTAGGATATCGGGACGGTCACCACTGGATAACGAAATACCGGGAAGAGTAATCTGTGACTGTGACAATAACCGCTGTACTGGAATCACCGAAACAGGAAGCTAACTCACCTCAGAACGAATGGACGTTTAATTTGTTACCCTCATAGATGTGGGCGAAGCGTTCGCCACAAAATCCGCGGGTGTAATAATGAGGTTGCTTGCCGCTCGAGACGGAACACACGTAAAAACGCCTCTGTCAGCATCCCATCGTCATGAGCTCTCTTAACCAACCGGGATGCGTATGTATTGAGCAGATCGGTTGCGAATGGTTTCGGACCTGTTGTTTCGTCAAATATGAAGTCATTCCCCACCGCTGTTCGCCATGCCTCGTGTATAACCGGCTTTATGAGATCAAAAACCCGTGGTCCCACTCCAGTGATACCATCTGACAGTGCGTGATGAACTGCGAGACTATCAAGCGCAGCGACTGACATTCCCTGTCCATAAATTGGATTAAAACTTGCAACTGCATCGCCAATGACCACAAATCTATCTGGGAATCGACGAAGGGTATGATAGTTATGTCGAACGCTTGCAGGGAACGGATAGCGACGGATATCCGTCAGCCACTGTTGTTCCCGTAGTTCACGCACAGGATCCTGAATTGGGAGCTGAGCAGCCCAGCTAATGAATCGCTCCGGATCGACAGGAGCCCTCTCACCATGCACCCCCTGTAAGAGAATCTGCCATTGATTCTGCTCGATTGGAAGCATAGCTGCCCCGCGAGGTCGCCCGGGCTCTGGGGCGATGAGAACACCGTGATGGTCATCTGCTGGTCGAGAAATACAGACAGTGCTGTATGTCACATCGATATTCACGCGGTCAACATCCGGCTTTGCATACCCGTTATTCGCAAGCCACGATGGAGTCTTGCTTGCTCGCCCACTCGCATCAACAGTGATTTTCGATTCAAGCGTTGTTTCTTCACCCTGTTCATCTCTGAATTTGATGCCAGTAATCTCATTAGCCGACCGATTCTGAGTGTAGGTAATAAAATGACAACCATCTCGAAAGGAGATATTCGATTTAGTACGCACTTTTTTTCGAACAACGTGTTCGAATAGCGGTCGACTTGCATAAAGAGCTGACAGTGGAGTTTCCGCTTCCTTGACGGTATCGCCCCTATCATACCAGATAATATCTCTTGTCATGTTGAGCGCGAGTCCCCCAGCGTCTCGAACGCTCTGTGTGAATCCCGGAAAGAAATCCTCAAGCGTTGCTCGACCAGCTTCGAGCAGTGCATGTGGTTGACTGGTCTGTGGTGCCCCACCACGGATTGCTGCTTCGTCGGATAACGTATCTCGTTCAATGATTATGACATCATCAAAGACATCAGCAAGCACTCGGGCTGCACAAAGACCAGCCATGCTCCCACCGATAACAACAGCAGTACCGGTGATGTGTTCAACACGCGACTCATCATATCGTTCCATACTGTTCAGTGGCATTATTATAATAAAACTCGAATATATTATGAGATATCAGTTGCAGACCCATTTACACCCCTATCATAATAAAATACGCGAGATACCGTATCCTCCAGCGTCGACTCCGGATATTAGAACTTCTATTATATTATCATTGGACCTCATAGATGTCTCTGGCTCGATGACTCAAATGAGTCGACGGCAACGCGGTTGAGTGCTTCCACACTCCTCGTCATCGACCAACCGACCGGAAATCGTGTTGTCGGCGGACAGGACGGTCTCCCGCTGCGACTGGACTTGGGTGGTGAACAGTTTCGCAATCGTCAGCCTGACCACGCGGTTCTCGTCGGTCGGAAACGCCGAAAGCGGGTCAACACGCCTCAAAAACAGATGATAGTTCCCCAAAGCGTCCTGGACTGCTCGCAACGCACACTTGTGAGCCCTCAACAGTGCCGAGTCGGTTAAGACATGCCGCTGTCCCGTCGTTGGTTGCTTTCTTAAGAAGTCCGGTCAGTCGTTGGACCCTGGTTTGTATCACTCGTTGATAGGTGAGTTGTGACAGATTCCCACGACCAGCCGGTTCAATCCGATGGCTTCTCGCTGACCTGTGTCCCTGTCGGCGAACGGCGATGGGCGGCGAGACCAGAGCCGATTCTATGTTATTACAGGCACGCCAGTCTGGGCACCGATCTGAAGCAGGATTTTATTCACTTGAGGGGATGTCTTAGTGCCAAGGAAGCGGCAAAGAAAGGTCAATAAGCTGTTGATAATACTCCAACCGCCCGGTTCTTTCTCCGAGGCGCCCTACAGCTTTGTAGCCACCAATGCGGTTGCGTTCATGTGTTGTTCGTGACGCGTAAACGTTTGACAAAGATGACGTACTCGGGCTCGTGCATCTGAATATGTGAGTACGTTCTTCATAAAACGGAGCGCACCGATCAGCCCCTCATCGTCGATTGCACGCTGAGGTTCCAACAGATGCATTATCGCGGTCGCCCGCCACTCAACCTCGAAGCCAGCATTTTCGAGTAATGCAATCCATCCGGAGACGGTTCGTACTTGGGAATTCACACGCGTCGCCTCCGAGAGGTCCGATTGAATCCTCGGCTTGATTTTTTGTCAAGATTATTCGGTGCAGTCCAAGTTCGTGAATGCTATAGCGCCCGCCCGGTCATAACAATCGGTGGGCCTCCTCCGCGATTGACGCTTTTCTGTCGTCAGAGTGCATCGTCAACATCGCTTCTCCGTAAACAACATCGGCGATGCCATCGTCTAAGTCTGTGTTCGCCGCGTTGCCGACGATAATCTCTCGACTTGGACCCCCGAACCGATCGTCAAGATCAGCTTCAGCCTCTTGACTCAACTCGACGGCGGTGTATGAACGCGGACTCCGATTTAAAACACGTTCTGCCGTGAAGCCAACACCCGGAGCAAACTCAACGATATCGTCTTCAGGACTGATATCAAGCGCATCAATAACTTCGAGTGTCAGCTCTTTCCCACCGGGTCCCAAAACGCGTTTACCCAGTTCTGTCAGTGCCCAGTGAGCGGGCTGGTTGGCGATGTCAGTCATTGCTCTTCATGCTACTCTTTATCTGTGAGACCAGAACAACAAGTACTTGACTGGGAGTATCTGCAGTAGGTGAGATATCCTGATCGCTGCTGAACCGTGCGATATCTCCGTCCGTGAGTTCAAATTCTTTTCGCCAAGCTGAACCGTGGTTCTGCCCTGCAATAGGTAAAGCACGACTTCTCGCTCCAGATGTTGATGTGGGGCAACCCGTTCGCCGGCGTTAAGGGTGAGTCGAACCGTCTTTATTTCCGCCCCAAGAAACACGTCCGTGCGTGGGCCGCGGTCGGGATTGGGTAGGGGACGGATTGTTGGCATAGCTAACTCAATTCCCGTTTCCAGTAATTGTGCCATCTGTGGGGTCAAACTCACTGTGCCGGATGCCTTCTTGAGCCGGCTCGTGTTCAACGTTGCTCGGTGGTGGTGCCGTCACAGGTAGGAGTTCAAGCCGTTGATCCTCGCTAGCTCGAATCCCACAGGCGGTTTCGACCTTGATGACGACGATGTCACCGGACTCAACTCGGTGGGTGTCCTCATCATCGCGGAAAACACCGATCCCTTCTCGGACGCTGATGACGATGTCGCTTCGTGGAGCGTGAATCGGAATGAATTGACCAGCCTCGAAGTAGCTACATTCGATCTTCAAGCGGTCCGTCCAAAACGTTTCCTTTGCCGAGAATCGCTTGTCGTAGGCACGTTCCGCATCGAAATCGATAGCTGACATCGGCATGCACCCCGACCGCAGGAGTCACACCCAATTGACCAGATACCAATTAAGACGATCACGATGAGGACATGAGCGATAGCAAGCAACGGAAGCGTCTGCCAGCACATGTCCCGTGCGGCGCCAAGCGTTCGAACACTCGCTCCCAACAGCAGAGGTGCTCCAAGCATAATCCCAAGCCAGACTGGGAATGATTGATCGCCAACCGTGTACCCAAGACAACCGATGTATCTGCGTATCACTGCACTCGTATGCTGGCAAGTTTTTGAATTGCCCGAACTCCTGATTCACTGTTCGTCTGACCGCGGTCTATTTTAGGTGAGCCTCAAATCATGCAGGGACTGCTAGCGGTGACTATTGGATTAGTATTTCCCGAATATGACGGCTGGTTGTGGAAATGCCTAGGGAGGTGCTCATTTTCAAGTTCAACGGGGCAAGGCATGTGACCTGCACAGTTGACCAGCATCTTCTCCAAGTCGCTGCTCTGAAAAGTCGTGCTCTCAATAGATGTCGGCTCAAAGCCGAAGAATTTCCGCCCGGTGACTATTGTGACTCGGCACAGAGCGCGTGCCTCGCAGTAAAGATGAGCCAGGGTAAGGCTCTTGATTGATACAATTAATATATAAATCACGACGGTCCAGTCATGACGAATGACATCGAGATAACAAATAAAAACTTAGTTGAATACATCGCTGCCATTTTTGGCTTTAATAAACTAGCACAAATGCTCCCCGGCAAGGATATTAAACCATCGTATCTATTTATTGGGTTCTTTAGTATCTTAGATCTGGCTATTTTACAAGTCTACGTCCACTTTACCGGAGGTACTCATATATTCCTTCGATCGCCAAATGTTGCCATTGGATATGCGACTGTCATATTAGGGGTATTTGGCATCGAATACATGTCACGCTCGCTGAACGAATCCATCTCTGCTGTTAGAGTTCATGAACGTGTTGAGGATTATGAGAACAGTGAGACTCAGTGGATAATTAGTTGGCGAACAAAGATTATCATCTACATTATAGGCGTTATTATCCTGTATGCACACGCAATTTTCAATGTTGGTATTCCGAATCAAGTTACAGCCGTAAATCTTCTATTTACGTGGGAATTTGTTTTACTTCCGATTATTATCGAGTTTACTCTCACCTATATCAGTATTCACATTCGCTTACCACGTCAAATTAAGAATACTGATATGAACATGTTCTTTTATGATCCGCGAAATATGGGTGGATTCGCTGCAGTTGGCGTTTTATTAAAACGGTCATACTATCTTTATACAATTGCTTTGCTGATGTTTTTCATCTATGTGTATGGTAGAGTGTTCCTCTCATTAGGCGGCTATCAACCTGGTTTGTTTGATCTGATATTCTTTTCGACCGCATGGTTCATTGGTCTCCTTTCAATTGCTCACTCAATGTACACTATGCACCGATTTATGTCAAATGAGAAAGAAGACAGAATCCGTGAAATTGAGGAGGAACTCCATGAAGCCCTGGAGAACCCATATGATATAAATAATTCAACTGTAGATGATCCTGGGAAACTTGAGGATGCTCAACGACGACTTGAGCAAGTGAGGAATACCCGGGTCTATCCAGCTACATTTACCATGTGGTCCCAGATCGGGATTAGCGTATTTCTTCCACAACTACTTCAACTCACAGTACAAGCGACGTTATAATCGCGTGTTCGGCTATGCTGACTACGCGTTCCCTGTTCAGCACAGCGTCTAAACGCTATCATCGAAGGAGGGTTTCAATAGAGCCCCTTCTCAATTGGCAATATCGGGAAAGACGACTCGAAAACGGATGATTCGGTCTGACATATTCAGTATCGTTGCAAGCATCAATCAGCGGCGAGACATCTCTGGTATACTCACGCTGCTTCATGCCAATAATCAGCAGTGCGATAAAATATAAAGAGAATTGCGTTAAGCACGCCGACGATTGCAAATAATCCTCCAAGCTGCGTTAATACCCGCTCGAAGGAACTCGTAAATTCAGTCAGACCATGGCTAAAAAACGCGGCAATCAGTCCCCAGATAAGAAGGATCGTGGCGATACGCGCACCATCTGCGACGTAATCGACGACAGACTGTGATTCTGGAATGGGGGGTACCGTCAACACATACTCTAGTCACGACAATCTTACTTAGTGGCACCGATACACACACTCAGTTATTAATTCCAGTTCACGCTCTCACAACAGTCCGTTGAACTCCCTGCTTTGGAACGCACTCTGAATGTGAGTGCGAATGCAGACTGTCTCCTCTCAATTCAGTAGATCAATTCTAACAGTACTCTGGTTGTCGCTCTGAACCTGAACTGATTAATATAGAGAATATATTCAGTTCTGGTGAGCGGAACTCTCTGTGAATCACGTCATCGAATCGATAGTCACTGATTGCACATTCAATCACCGATAGCCAGAAAAGTAACGCCAAGAGGTGTAAACATCGTCCAGATGACAGGCAGTGGGATTTGATCCAGTACCCCAGACGACTGGATAAGAATCCCGAGTCCACCCCCGAAAACGACGAAAACCGGGAGAAGCAACTTCACCCGTCGTGGGTTGTTCCACGCCTCAAAATCCGTCGAAAGCAGGCGAGATCGGAGTTTACTACGTATATCCGACATGTTTTGTATCATAGCAATCATCCTAATTCAAACTTTGTACCACCCATATCAGTCGTTGATACTATCATCAGTGTTCATATCCAAATCCACACTCAGACTGAGTTCACCCGGAACGACCGGTTACGGGATACTCGTTGATGATATATCTATAACGAACCGCGAAGCGATGGCTGAGAAGCTGGAAGCCGAGGTCCGTAATAACCGTTGGGACAGGTGGCAACCGTGACCGACGACACCATTGATGTGGTCAAAATGACGTGGTCGAATCATGAGTCGGCGACAGGCACACAAAGAGCGATCACTCGAAGCGTTTGCGGATGCAATGGATGGAGTCGACAAAAGCCTAAACCAGTGACCCACGAAGCAATCAAGACCAAACAACACTCTGAGGAGACTGTGGGCGAGGAATAAAAAGAGAAACCCCACCCCGTGTGCGATATGAACTTCTATCGGGGGAAGACGTGTTTTATTTAGAGACGATACACAACACACGAGAGATGGTCACAAAAGCCACGTGTCAACAAGTGATGATTGACGCTTTTTAGTATCTCTTTCATATCTGCTATCCTGCGGTATCTGTATATCAATTTCTGTGAATGCGGGCAGATTAACAGTTTTCGTTCCGATACCGCCTCCTCTTCTCTGTTTGTTCCGGATTTCATCTCCTAACTGGGTGTGGAGGAGCTTCGGAACGTTCATGTCTGTTCTACTGAATACTTATATCACGAACGGTCTTCGCTATCACTATCGTTGGTGTTCTCTCCAGCACTGGAGCGTCCTCACTGGCAGTTGAGTTGTCGGTCATCACCGAGGACTCCCAGTATGCAGGTGTTAGGACCCACGAAAGGGAGAAAAATTCTCTCTGACACTTGTAAAGCGGGGTATGTGCATCTTATAACCAGATGCGACACTTGCACGGACGCTTCCCGTCTGTGTATAACCAAAACGTCACCCGCATAGGCTGTTCCCACTTTTTTATGAATAAAAGCGACACTTGTATGCGTGGTTTACCGCTATTTATACTTCAATCGACACTTATATAGGCGGTTACCCAAGACCGTGCCTTGTTTCATCAATATCGAGATATTATGATATATCGACTTTTTTGATTCATCAGTGCTTTCTTTTTATAATAGTGAATTAATGCCAGAGGAAGAGCCAAGTGTTAATTGTCTTACGAGCATATTGATAAATAGAAAATAATGAGTTTGGGTGTGTTGACCTCAGGCGACAACCCTCCATGCCGACCTGCCTGATTGATTGCACACAAGGGACAACGGACGGGACAGGGGAGACCTCGATGCAGCACGCGACACCTGTCCGTGGCGTGAAACGAAACTCACTCAACTTCTTGAGACTGCGCTTGCGCAGAGAATTCACTCACACGCTGGAGGCGAGCGAAAGTGCAACATGAATATGAAGCACAATCAGAACCAACCAGAACCAGAACCAGAATAAGAATAAGGGGGCAACCCGAATGGAAGCTGCTCAGATCTGAATCTGGGTCTGGGTCTAGGTCTGCGTCTGCGCCTGCGCTTGCGTTTGGACCTCAGTCTGGAAGCGACCGGAGACGAAACTCCGGAGCCCAATCTCAACGATAATTCGACAGTTTCGTCATTTGCGCTCGCTTTTGCGGATTGCTGTCTCCTCCACCCAACGAGAGCAGCCTGCGTCACACGTTTTCACGATATTTACATGGATATGAGTTCAACGACGACAATCACGGTCAAAATCAATGGACAGGAACGGACAGTGTCGGCTTCGGTCGAGACTGAAACACAACTCCTCTCGGAGGCGGGGTTCCCTCCATCGGAGTATCGATTGTACTGGGATGATCTACCACTTGCAGATCGTGGGGAGGACCATCGAGTTGGTCAGTCGATAACACTTGAAGATGGAGACAGACTTGTTGCGATTCCCCTCAGTCGCCAATGAATCAATGCGCTCTCAGAGAAGCCACAGCAGCCTTATCCAACCGTTGAATAACCGCCGAAGAAGGATGTTGATCGAGATTCGTCCGCATGTCGTCGCAGCCGTTGGACAATCGCGGACTTTCACTGAGTTACCGCTGGACGATTTATCGGGGTCGGTGGATAAAATGGTCAATCTTGACAGTCCTTCGAGGCGGGTCTCATCAACCGCGGTGTGATCCAATAAAGGAGCCGTTCGCGTTCTGCAATGAGAGTTCCGGCACCAGCGTGCTACTGCAGACAGGGGGACAATCGGCTGCGACACCTCCCATACGCAGATGAACATACCAGGGCGCAGTGAGGACCGAAACAGCGTGGAGATCCTGCTGTGAGTCCGAGAAAAAATGTCACAAACACTCTCAACCCGGACCCCAACCTGACGACGTTGAGAATGGAGCTACGATGTGACATAATCATGCGGCTATGATAAGTAAAAAACGACTCGGGCGAGCGCCAATTCGACGCGATTCTTAAATGTCAAACACTACACCGACGACGCCATCGAATATCTCGCCGCGTCCTTTGAAAGCTCGCTGACGCTGGACATCTCCAGCGGACCGAGGGCGAGATCGGATAAACATCATCAACCAGCACCCGCGTGATGTATTCGGAGCAGAAAACCGACAGAGACTTGTTGGAGCCTAACCGCAAATGCATCCAGCAGCGTGAGTCTGTCTCACATGTCACGCTTCAATCTCCAGTAGGGCAGGCAACGTGGGAATGTGAGGTTATTCCTGTCTTATCAAACGGCGCAGTCGAGCAGTTGGTCGCCGAATTTCAGGACATCACTGAACGAATCGGCGCCAGCAAGAACTAAACCAACACGCGACAGTTGTCGGGGCGCTTACCGATGCGGTGTATATCGTTGGTGAAACAGGGCGGTTTAGCTATGTCAACGACGAGTTTGTCGAGTCAGTTGGCTACGATTGGGGACGATTATCGGGAGCCCTCCCTCACTCATCAAAAACGAGGAGTCCGTCGACCGGGCAGAGCGCCACCTCGGACGGTTACTCTCGAGTGATGACCCGGACACCGCCGAATTTGAAGTGACTATCCAGCCCCGTAACGGCGATCCGATTATCTGCAATGATCACATGGGCGTTCTTCCTTACGAGGGCGATTAGTTTGACGGAGCGGTCGGAACACTTCGAAACATCACCGAGCAGAGACAGTGGAAACAGGAATTAACAGCCGTAAGTCGGCAATATAAGACTCTCATCGAACACCCTCCAGACAGTGCTGTGTTCTTATTGGACACGAATCTGGAGTATGTACAGGCCGGTGGACAGGAACTAACCGTGATGGGACTCTCCGGACGATATTACAGGAACGACACCACGCGAGCTGCTTCCCAAGAAATCGCCGAGGAAACCGCTCAGTATTATAAAGACACCTTGGACGGAATAACCCACACATTCGAACAGGACTAGACCGGAGAGCGATACCGGACCCAGACCATGCCTGTCCAGGTCGATGACGGAGAACTGAGCTATGGAATGGCGGTCTCGAAGAATATCACAGAACAGACTGACGGGAGTCCGCACTCGAACAGCAAAACGAACGGCTGGAGGAGTTCACGAGCATTGTGAGTCACGATCTGCGGAGTCCGCTCACTGTGGCTGATGGTTATGTGAAGTTAGCACAGGAAACCTGCGAGAGCGAGCATCTCGCTCGGGCAACCGACGCAATTGACCGGTGTCAGGCACTTATCGATGATCTGTTGACGCTAGCACGATTTCGAGAAAACACAGACAGAGATACGGACACGGACGATAATGAGTGTCAAGACGTATTCAACCCTGAACCTGTCGAACTCCCGACCGTAGCCGAGAGCTGTCGGCAAACTGTCGAGACAGCAGACGCAACACTCGAAGTTGATCTTGAAGTCGGCAGTGACGCTGACAGAGGTGGTGACCCTCGGATGAATCGCGCACACACAGTCTCTGCTGATGAGAGTCGGCTCAGGCAACTCTTTGAGAATCTCTATCGAAATGCAATCGAACACGGTGGTGAGTGTGTGGCGGTGTCAATCGGGCTGACAGAGGATGAGAGTGGATTTTATGTAGTCGATACCGGGTCTGGGATCCCGGAGTCTGCTGGCGAGGAAATATTCGGAAGCGGGGCACTCGACTACCGAGGACGGAACCGGTCGTCTGCGAATCGTCACGCAAGTCATCGAGGCGCATCAGTGGGAGATTTCCGTGACCGATACCGACACCGAGCGTGGGTAGGGTGTGGCTCGATTCGAAACCACTGAAATTGAGTTTGTTGACGACTGACGAAGCAACGAAAAGAGTCGAGTTCCATATTTGTGTTATATTTCTAATGCCCCAGAGTCAGTCTCTGATGCTACCACCTGTGCGGCGGCTGGTCGAATGAACTTACATAATTATCACAATATTGACTGAATTGAAATCGCCTGGGACTGGAAACACGAATCACTATTACTCGCAACATATTCATCCATTTGAGCTAAGCCGACTCGCTGATTATTCACAATCCAGGGTATCTCTCATTCGTATGATCGAACGATCAGTAGGGTCACCATCGTCTCACTTCTCAACTCGACTCGACTCGAATCGAATCAAATGAGCAACTGTAGGAAACGTGTTTCCAAGTTCACTCCACACCACACTATTAATACAGAAGAATCGGGTCACATGGTATGGTCGAGTTAGACGAGTGGCAGGCGGAGGAGATGTCGGGCTTATCTGAGGATGAAGCCCTCCGCCGAATGTATCGCATCACGATGGATTATGAACGCTCCTACGAGCAAAAACGACGTGAGCTTCTGGAAGTTGGCCGCACATATCTCAACGTGGAAATCGGCTTTCTCACCGAAATCTCTGATGACACACAGCGAATCGTTGAAACAAGTGGCAATCACGAATTGCTCACCCCTGGCGAGTCCTGTCCGCTCTCGAACGCTTACTGCCGGAAAACGGTCAGACAGGAGGGCGCACTCACTGTCCAGCACGCGGCGGTCGACGGCTGGGAGGGTGACACCGCCTATGAACTGTTTGGGCTCGAATCCTACATCGGTGCGAGGGTTGTTGTCGATGGCGAACTGTACGGAACGTTTTGTTTCGCCGATTCGGAGCCACGCAATCAGCCTTTCTCTGAGACCGAGGAGACGTTCGTTGAATTAATGAGCAAATGGGTGAGTTACGAACTGTTTCAACAGCGTGCGAAAGCACGCATCGAATCCCAACGCGATCGACTCGAAGAATTCGCCAGCACCGTCTCCCACGATCTCCGGAATCCACTCAGTGTTGCCAAGGGGTATCTTGAGTTGGCAGAGGAGACGGGTGATACGGAGCAATTTCAACAGTGTCGGAGCGCGCTTGATCGCATGAGCGAGCTCATCAGTGACCTGTTGATCCTCGCTCATGAGGGAAAAGAGATTGATGGGGCAGAAGACACTCACATACCGACGCTGGTCAAGGAGTGTTGGTCGTTCGTCTCGAACGATACTGCGACGATCTCGGTGACGGCAGATCTGACAGTCACGGGCGACAGAAGTCGTCTCCAGCAACTCTTTGGGAACCTCTTTCGGAATGCCATCCAACACGGAGACGAGGATGTGACCGTCCGTGTCGGACAACTCGATGATGAAAACGGGATATATGTTGAGGACGACGGTCCTGGGATTCCTGAAGAAAAGCGTCATCGAGTTTTCGACGATGGCTACTCGACCGGGGAGTCTGGCACTGGCTATGGACTCGCAATCGTGAAACAAGTCGTTGAAGCGCACGGCTGGGATATCCAGGTCACCGATACTGCTGGAGGTGGCGCACGGTTTGAGATTACTGGCGTTGAGGATGCTAGCTGCTGAGCACGACTGCTGAGGGGACCATCCCAACAGTTACCTGATATCCTGTCGCGAACACCCCGCTCAAAACGATGTGAATATGACTGGTTCTGGTTTTGATTCTATTCCACTCAATGAGCCTCTCTGAGAGTTTATTTATTAGAGAATCATATGATATCATGTGAACCGGACAGTTATCCGACATACTACCGCAGCGGCACTCTCGACCGGCCTTGCTGCAGTGGTGGTTCTGGTGGCATCTTTTCTTGCTTTGCCATCGCTCTCGTATCCCGCTCTTGTCGTTGTGAGGGCTGTCGCCTCAGTCATCGGTGCTTCCATGGCTGATATCGAAGGGGATATTTACCTCAGTATCTGGACGCCGTGGGCATTGGCACTATTATTTAACCCGACACCAGCCCTTGCATATGGTCTATTGATAGGTATTGTCGTCGGTCTCCTGGCAATCCCAGTGGTGTTGAAACTCGGTAACACAATCGGCAGTCTCACTAATTAGCTGAAACGCACTGTGCGACGAGTGACCTCTCCAATTAGTTAGTTGTTGAACCGCTCGTCGACACCGTGTTATCAATCCCTTTTCCAGGCGGTGCTGGAAGAGTGCCCTCTCGGATTAATGTTTGTGGCTCGGTGTACAGTACGATGAGCACCGCACAGACGAGGAGGATCATCGCGTCACCCGACAATACGTTGAACACAGCGGGTATCTCGTCAGTCGGCGAGCCGATGGGGGGCATATTGTGGGATGCGTGCGTGATCATCACAACCGGCAGCGCCGCATGAGTGGTATTATACAGCCAGCCGAAGATGATCGACATCATTGTTATATTCAGCATATACTCCCAGAAAACGGTGAAATTTCCAAGCCCAGCGAGTATCATTGGAACGTGCCACAGTCCCCAGAGGACACTGATTCCGACACTCGCCCACAGTGCGCTGAACTGCTGTTGAAGACGCGGTTGTAGAAATCCACGCCATCCTAACTCCTCAAGTGCACCAGCGAAAAAGAGGGTAACCCCGAACAAAAAGGCGTATGTACCCAACGGAGCCGCCGGCGCCGTGACATCGCCATGCAGAAACAATACGATGAGCGTTTCAAACTCTGTTCCGATAATCATCATCGCGACCCCAGCAATATACCAGTGAATACCGACTCGCAAATTCCGGAGTTGTCCAAGCCAATCATGAATGCTCTCATCAAGTAACCAGACTGTCGCTCCAGCACTCGTCATCGGACCCCACGCATATATCGCTACGCTCACCTGCGGTGACGTTGTTTTGAGCACAGTAGAGATGACCGCGGCGATGAGGGCGGAGTATGTTAGTAGTATAATGAGGAATGTTCCGATCGGACGGTGAGATACTTGTTTCTTGAGGATATCAACGACATTCATTATTCCCACTTATGATGACCAGTTTGGCTGCTCAAATCCACCTTGTTCGGAAGTAAATCATCGACCGGACGCAGGTAATTCAGAATGATATCGTGCATAGCGTATCGACAGTGCTGATATCGAATAAATACATACCGAGCACCTCAGACTCTGTAACACAGCAATTTATGACGCACATACGGAGCTATTCAGCCTCAAGAGTTGTCTGCTCTCTGTAGTCGTGGTCACCGTCACCCACGTCGTGAGTCAACGTTTGTTCGACAGCACAGTCCGGGCAGTAGAAATTCCGGTTTTCCGATCTTGTCCACACGGGTATCCCTGCAAGGACGAGCTCATTGCGATATCGTCGGACGAGTCCCTCAGTGAGACTGGAGTCGCAGCTGACGCATGATTCGCGCCGATTCTCGGTTGCCGAGAGGACTCTGCTGTCGACGGTCTTATGACGACCGAATCGTGAGATCCCACACCGGCGGTTGAGTCGGTGACGAAAGCGTGGGTTAACGAAGACGCCAAGACTGACAAATACGAACGCGAATCCGAGCAAGAGGAGTGGAACGACCATTTCGGCTGTCCCAGCAGTTTGAATAACGCCCCCGGCACCGCTCAAAAGAGCGAGAACTCCAAGTCCTATTAATAACCATCCAGCGATTCCATACATCAACTTCGAGATGGTATCCGCGATATCGACGGTGGAGGGCTTTTCCGTCATTGTTGTTGCTCATATAACACTGGCGAGTAAGAAATAATATGTCTGTTGGACAGATCACGGTGATCTGTCGATTGACTAACGCGTTCTGACGAGCGGAATTCAGCAAGCACGCGGATGATAATCACAGCTGTGGCTTTCGAAAAATCCGATACCATTCACATCGTCCGTCAGCGAGGGTTTTCTGAAGGCACTGAAATCAGGGAAATCATAATCTCAAACGCGAACTGACTGGCAACCGACACACGTATCTCAGCATCGAGATGCCACATAATCGACTGTCGAAATCCACCTTGGACAGTCAGAATCAACGTGTGGGTAGCTAATTACCAGTATAATACCGAGTCACTGGGTCAACTTATCGAATCACTCGATCTCTCTGACAGGCAAGCGTGACTGCAGTGTGCAGACTATCGGCTGTCTCGCAAGGAGTACCGATCAAGAATTTGGAGTCCTGGCGGAATGTAATTGCTCTCTGACAGTCGAGCCGGAATGGACGGGGCGTTAGGGATCTTCCGGCGAGTGCTCGAAGAGAACTACGAGCAGGAATAAACGCACCTCATTGGACTGTTTCTGGTGGATACCATCACGGAGTGCTCACAGTGTGGAATGAAGATCACCAAGCGTCTTGAGTGCGTAACAATTGTTGATACCGTGATTTCTGTCTCCAAAGCGGAACGCGCACACAAGCGTTCCAGATGAGTTCAGTCTGCGTGTGGGTTCGGGTATACACGGTGGTCATATTACCGACGACTGGTAAGCACGCGTGTTCTGCCCGTGGTTCGAAACCAATCTGGATAACTTACCAAATTAACGCTTTCGCGGACTCGCTCTGTGTCAACACTCTCATTTCTGCGAAGAGCGAGTCCTGTACAGACCTATGCTCAGGAGGGCCAGAACAGAAGTCACCAGAGTTGGTGTCACGTTCATCTCCATCGCTGATGTCGCAGGGCTTGAGTCATCACTCCACAATGAATAATCATTGCCTATCTGGATGTCGGACATTGAATAACTGGTTTCAATGTGATTACAGATCAATCCTATCGGAGACTTGATTACTCTTGAGAACTCGTGTTCCAGCCCGTATACGCACCCGTCACCTGTATTGTCAGGAACGGGTGTCAGACTGAGCGTTTGGAAGTCATCGGGGTTGAGACTGAAGACGTGAGAACGTGCGCTGCGTCATATGCCTCAACCAGCACATTACTTAGATGATCGACAAGCGTGGTTGTCTGTCGTTATGCTGTGCGAACTTACATACAGGCAGTGTTGAATCGATTGTCGTCGACACTCAGGATATAAATAACGCTCCACCACGGATCGCGGGCCGTTATCATGCATACGTGAGGCTGTGGATGGGTCAAAGAACACAGATATAGGCGGTTGTGAAGACCGCTGGACGAAGATTGGAGATGGGAACCCCACACACCGTGTGCGATATGCATTCCCACCGGAGGAAGACGCCATTCGTGCCGGAGAGACAACACTCGACACACGAGAAACGGTCAGAGACGCCATGTATCGACAGGAAGACGCTGAAGTATCATAACTGGGTAATTATTGTTTCAACTCTCATCTTCGCGCTGATCAAAGGCGGCGATGAGAGGGCAGTGGGTTGGCTGTATCGCCGTTAATGTGGATGATTGGGTTATGATCACTCCATTGGAATCCCCAATAATTGATATGAGCAGCGCACCGGAGCTGTCATAGGCGATGAGGTCCGGTTCCATTTGGACCGTGCAGTCGACGCAGGTTGTGTAGTGACCCGCTCGTCCTGACCACATGTGTAGCCCTCGCGAGAGTGCCAGTGGGCGTTTGCTGCACCATTCTCCCTTCACGCCGACGTCGGCGTCGCAACCGGTCGTCCAATTATACTGGGAGATAACCAACTGCAGCATCAAACTGAGCCCGGCTGGTACGTCGTTGATGAGTTGCTCGGTTCATCCACTACTCATTGAGACGATGACCTCCTTTCGACTTTTTCTCATTGCTCTTTGACGGCAAGAAATCCTTTCAGGGTGAGTAATAACAGGCCGTCCCAGGTTGTTCCACTCCCCTGTTTGGACGCACAGAGACAACAGAGACTGTCATACCACATTCCACTCGCATATTCTTTGTATGACCACACCAGCGCCAGCCCCGATGAGTGCACAACCGAGACCAACTTGGGCGAACACCACTGCGAGTACCCACGCCGGGGCATCGCCGCTGCTACCGATTCCGGTCACCTTCGATCCCCACCCGAGCAACAGGAATGCGAAACCTGGAGCAACACCGACAGACACAGAGGTGAGGAGGCTCGCTCCTCGAAGCATGTTTGTTGCTGCAAGCATGAATGGCGCAATCGTGAACATGCCCGGAAAGAGAATCGGTTGATACACAATCTGGAGCAACGCTGGTCTCTCAGTGGTAATACTCTCGATGGCAATTCCAACGCCGACTATCAGAACGATACAGACTGTGAACCCGACTGGGATTAGCCACTCGCTACGATCTGTCGGGAGCAAGCGAAGCGACTCCAGCATCAATCAGAATAGTATGTCAAAATACTATAAATGTGTACTGACTCCATCTCTGCCACCTCGCCTTGTTGATAGTTGGTGGCGGTTTGAGTACTGTTTCTCTCTGAGCCCACACTCATACTCACTGCATCTGGAATGTTTGTCTGCGTGTTCCGCTCAGCATCCGAATAATGAGACCAAATTCCCAACAACTGTTAATTGGCTTTTCTCACATTACGTTGCGATTCATGTTGTGATACTGATCGTCGTCCACAGACTTCCAAGCAACGTGGAGTGGTATCGAACACGATGAAGACGATATCATTGTTGATCATCACAGTGATGCTCGGGTGACGCGAATCGTGTGCCCAGCACGCTAGACACCGTGCCGACCACTTCGTGGTCGCCTGTCGTGTGCAGATGGGAAGGCAGGCTTGACCCTGCTATGTGCACTGGAAAGTACTCCCCTGGTGATAATTGTGAGACGACCTGTGAGACCGCACGCGAAAGCGTATTTGAGGGTTGAGGAAACGTGCAATCTTAATATTCCCATCGGGGAATCCCACTCGCTTCAGCAGTGGGAGGAGGTCAATGCTGTGTGCCGTCAGCCACGAACGAGAAATAAGAACCGAGCGAAGACAATAGCCATCTGTAAGCAGATTCCTCACGAAAAAGGGACTCCAAACTGCAGAAACAAAACAAAAAATGAGAATATCATACCAACGATTCCTGCGAGGCGAGTTTTGAATTCAGTTTCCATGACATATTCTGATATCTCGGAGTAATCATTAATACGGGGGGCACTGTTTCAGAGTCTGAGAGGCTTTCAACATGTGTGAGTCACCCCTCAATCAGTGCGACCGCTCAGACCACTTACTGACTGAGGAGTTCAAGAGGATCATTCTGAGTTAAGCGAGCTCCTGCTTCTCGGTGCTTCTTCAGATACTTCATTGGCTCTGTCGCTTCTCGGCTGTGGTCTGCACAGATTGAGTTTCACTTTCGACATTGCCGACCCTCACTGACAGCGACTCGCCACTGCAAGCCACGTCAGTCTCTGGATATCTGTTCTCCGACCGGGTGGGGAACGGGGAAGCAATTATAAAACCCGCTATTCGATGAGTAGTGTCTTGAGCGCGGTCAGATTGGCGTCAGGGGGCAGCATCTCCGAATAACACGAGTAGAGCGAATCGAGTCGTCTCTCAACGTCGGCTTCACAGCAGCTCCCCACTTTCCTCGGTGATGAGACGTTTAGATGGTTCAGTTTGTAAACTTGCATCCAATACTGTTGGGACAGAGGAAATAGTTCATTCCATGGACTATACACACTCAAGACAGTCCCCACAGCAGCATACGCATCAAGACGAGCAGTCTCAGCTTCAGTTACTACTAGCGCTGGCGAGTGAAGATAGCGCAGACATTTTCCTGACTTTCAGTCTACAATCGGACAGCGACTGAAATATGCCTATGATACTGAATGAAAATCATTCGATTGTAACAGGTAGTTTGGATAGGCAGACATATCGACGAGATGAGACCGACCAATTTATGTCGGTAGCAGAACATATTTTGGATTATATACAATTATGGACCTTGTCCCCGCGTTCTCACCCTCCAAACTACCGGTTGTTGGCATTTTTGCTGACCTCCGCACGTACAAACACCTGCTTTATCTCCTGATGGCGCTCCCGCTTGGATTCGCTTACTCAGCGCTTTTTTCAGTGCTCGTATTTGGGATTGTATTCACCGTGGTGGGTATCGGGATTATTATGCTGCTGGCGGCGCTTTTCATCGCTCGGGGGACTGCCAGATTTGAACGCTGGCTTGCCAACCAACTGCTAGACGTAGAGCTTGATACATACGATGATGTGGCTACTGATACAGACAGCACGTTTGGAGACCTCACGAAGTATCTTGAGGCAGCCTCAACATGGCGTGGCGTCGGGTTTCTCTCATTAAAGTTCTTCATCGCCGTGTTTGCGTTTGTCCCACTGTTTGTGCTTGCGAACGGACTGCCGCTGCTCGTTGCGCCACTGCGATATCCATATACAACACGTCTCGGCGAAGTCAATGACGAACCAGTGAGGTGGTCAATTGAAACATTCCCTGAAGCGCTCTCTGCGGCTTTGGTTGGTGTCGTCGGGATTATCATAATGCTCCATCTGGCGAACTTCAGTGCCTATCTCACCCGACACATGGCGACGGCACTACTCGGAGTCGAGAAGTCGACAGCGGACGAGACAACCGTCTCACAGACGCACCAGGACATGATAACACAGGATACCGACTCAGCCACCGCGGAACATACAACCGATAATTGACCGAATGACAGCAGCGACGGTTACACCCGAAAGATATTTTATTTAATATCATATCAATCCATCGCCTCGGAGTCACGTTCCGGACTCTGTGATCTGTTCCGCCGATAGAAACCGTCGAAATACTGTGACGACTGTATAGGGATATCGACGTACTGAACGATCTTATGATGATCCCTGATATGTATACCACAGATATCGGTCAGTAATCGCTCCCAAGAGGGACAGGAATATCTGCCGAGCTTTTTCGCTGCGGTCAGTGACGAATCAATACAGCAACCCGCCCACACGAATGAGCGCTGTCGCCGTCCATTCGTATTACTGCATATTACAGTCGATAGTTTGAAATGTTAGGAGAAGTGACAGCATATAACTATCAATTCTCTAGAGTATGCTCAATACTTTCATGGGTAGAAGATGTATCAATGTGAGTTACTCAATTGAGTGCCAGATAGCAAAACCCTCGCTGGGCGTCTGAGCATCTTGATAAGGCAAGTCGTGAACGTATCACAGCACTCAAACTGCAGCTCCAGAGTCGAAATAAATCGAGTGAAGAATCACTGCAGAGACGACGTATGACACGCGGTTTGATCACCGGACGATTTCACGGCGACAACCTGCGTCGACATACAGGATCAATTGACATTATCGCTTATTTATGACCACTGAATCCACATGACTCGATCAATACGAATACTACACGTCGACGACGACAGTGCATTTCTCGATCTCTCACAGACATATCTCGAACGAGAATTGCCTACTGCAACAGTCGTCACTGCAGACAACCCACAGGCGGGACTTCATGAGCTCACCGAGAGTTTCGATTGTGTCGTGAGCGACTTTGAGATGTCAAACATGGATGGTCTCGAACTCTTTGAGGTAATCGATGACCGCCACCCACGCCTCCCGTTTGTGTTGTACACAGGCAGAGGCAGCGAAGACATCGCGAGTCGAGCGCTTAATCTCGGTGTGACAGGATACTTCCAGAAAGGCGGTCCAGACCAGTGGCAACGGCTCGCAAACCGGATTGAGCACGCCATCAATGAGTACTACACAGAACGAGAATCGGAGCGATACTCGACAGTGCTGCAGGCACTTGGCTATCCCATTTATGTAGTGAACAACAGCAGGGAATTCGAGTATGTCAACGATGCATTCGTCGAGCTGACCGGATACGATCGTGAAAAGATCATCGGGAATTCGCCGGGGCTGATAAAATCCGACGAAGGTGTCGAACAAGCTGATGAAATAATCGCAGACATCGTCTCAAGTGCCGGTCCGAACAGCCGACAGTTCTCAATTGATATATATACAAACGACGGCGAAGTCATTCCATGTCAAGATCATATGGCTGCACTGCCGTTTGAGGACGATTTTCGGGGGTCAGTCGGAATCTTACAAGATGTCTCAGAGCAACAACAGCGACAGCGTGAATTAAGAAGACAGAACGACCGACTCGAGGAGTTTGTTTCAATTATTTCACACGACCTGCGATCGCCGCTCGCCACGGCACAGACAGCAACCACACTCGCCCGCGAAACTGACGACGCGGAGTTCTTCGAGAAGGTGGCTGTTGCACACGATCGCATGGAGCAGATGATTGACGAACTGGTTACCCTCGCCCAAACAGGCGAGTCAGTGACACAACAGGACTGTCTGAGCCTTTCAACGCTTGCTGAGGAAGCGCATATGACCGTCACAACAGATATTACACTCAACGTTCATTCTGAGACTGCAATTGAAGGTGAGCCCGGTCGGATGCGTCGACTGTTTGAAAATCTCATTAGAAATGCCGCTAATCACGCTGGTCTTGACGTGACCGTCAGCGTTGGGACACTTGCCGAATTAACCGATGAGGAACCGAATGGAAGGGACGAGGGGTTTTATATTGAGGACAATGGTCCGGGGATCACATTTGACGACTATGAGCGTGTGTTTGAGCCAGGCGTGACGACCGACGACGACGGTACCGGGTTTGGGCTCGCGATCGTCCACCGAATTGCTGACGCCCACGACTGGACGGTCACAGTTGAAGACGGCTATGATGGGGGTGCCAGGTTCGTATTTACTGGTGTGCAGATGTGCCCGGTCAATGAGGCGACGTAGGTCACTGGCTTTGGAGTTGAGGCTAGCCGTGATTATACCAGTTACTGACACTCACAGAAATTCCAACACTACCGAGAAGAATCAGGACAGTCGAGATCAAAGCAAAGTTCGCAGAATCAGCACCGAATCCAGCAACGACAGACCCGAGAGACAACGCTGATAAGAATGTATTTCTCCTGAGCCTTCGAAGTATTGTGAAAGCCGCATAAGGCATCGTCCTCGCTTTTGATTTCACGACGCGGAAACGCTCTTTATCAGGCTCGACTGTCTGTGTGAATGTATCAGTTTCACTATCTGATATGTGGATTATCTCTCCGGTATGTTTCCGCATATGTTGATCATTTGATACACGTAACAGTGTAATGCGCTCTCGGCTATCTTGCTGTGTCACACCGACAGCGCGATAAATACCCGTTGGATAGTCAGTCCCTATATACTCATAGAACTCCCCAACTTCCATATCTATTCATACTGAGACGATTCAGAAAATCTATCGGCTGGTGTTACTCATCCAGATTGAATATGGATAACTGATAATCCCTTACGCTGATCAGGGAAACGTTTTGAGCGACTCCCGATATGTTCCAGTTGTCTGATCTTGCGCTCACAGCACACCTCTCAATCAGTTCTTGATGATGGCAGATGAACTGAGTCTGGGTGTGGGTTCAGATATAAGCGTCGCTCAAACTGCCACCGAGTAATAAGGGTCACTGTCCATTGCTCTGAACGATAATTTACGAATCAATGATCATGCGCTCGGTGAGCGTCGATGGGAGCATATCCCGTGTGGCTTCAGTGACCTCAAATGTCTCAGTATCGCTGCGATCTTTGACTTCTCCAATAAATCCATCCGTCGCATCGTAGTGAATCGCTGCTATGAGTGGCAAATCGGCATCTAGTGCCCGCCGGATCTGTCGTGTGAACTCCTCGCTGGCGACCTCCATCGGAGCAATCTCATCAACAATCAGAAAATCCGCGCTGTCGAACGCATGCGAGAATGCTGCCGCACAGACTGCATCAATGTTAGCGACGTTTACGCGATACTTGCCGACCTGTGGTCCCTCATCATAATCGACATGTGCGAGGGTCTCCGACTCGCCGGTCATGATGTTCACAATCTCGAAGCCGTGACGCTCCTGATCTGATCGAACCTCTGGACAATAGATTCCCCCCGGTTGATAGCCATTCGTATCAAGTTGATCAGCAATATTTTCAATAACGGTCGTTTTTCCACTTTGTGGTGGACCGGTGATCAGGTAATTGTTTGGCATCACTCACTATCAATTATATTTGACTTCTGAGATAAGAGGTGCTTGATTTTATTATCCTTGTCAACCGGCATCGCCAGGATCGGCGCTGTCGGCTTCGACCGCAGTCATGACCGAGAGACACTGGATGAGGCGAACAAACTAGATTATCGCTCCAGATTATCACAGCTGATAAAACGAACATGAGGCTTCGGACCAGCCCCCACTATCGAATGAATATCCGCTATTGGGACTGTGATTTCTGTCTCCGAAGCGGAATGGGTAAGTGGGCGTCCCAGGTGAACTCAGTCTGAGTGTGGATGTGTGGGTTCGGAGAGATACAGTGGTCATACTGCCAAGGCTGATATAGCGCAGGCACTACCCGCAGAACTGAGAGCGATTCGGATTTCTGGAGCTCTAAGTGTGTGACAGGCGCTCGGCAGTCGATCTTGAAAACGCTGGGGACGCCACTACCACACTCAAGATAATGAAAGTCACATACCAGCGACCGAAGAAAACAGAAGATCAACACAATATGTAATTCCGACGCCGCAAGGTTATTATAATGAACGCTATGAACGATATTTTATGTCAGAGGCTCTTCAGGCGACGATCCGGGTTCTGCACGTCGATGATGAGCCGAACTTCGCAGATCTCACCGCGACGTTTCTTGAACGCGAGAGCAATCGGTTCGCTGTCGAGACCACAGCCAGCCCCGACGAAGGACTGACAATAGTCACCGACTGCCCGCCTGACTGTGTGGTTTCGGACTACAATATGCCTTACATGGACGGTATTGAGTTTCTCGAAACCGTCCGAGACACCCATGCAGAGCTGCCGTTCATTCTGTTTACTGGCAAGGGTAGCGAGGACGTTGCCAGTGACGCGCTGAGAGCAGATGCGACCGATTATATTCAAAAACAATCGGGGTCAGAACAGTATGAGTTACTCGCGAACCGGATCGAAAATGCTGTCACGCAGTATCGATCACAGCAAAGACTTCGCGAGACGCGAAAAGAGTACACGGCTGTTTTCGAGAACGCACAGAATGCCCTGATTCTGGTTCAGATTGAAAATAACGGGTTCCGCTATCAGCAGTGTAACCGACGGACTGTCGAACTCATCGGTCGAGAGAAACCCGAAATCGTCGGCAATACCCCACACGAAGTGCTTGGACCGGAAAACGCAAAGAAGGTAATCGGGGCATACCGAACATGCATTGAGCGACGCGAACCTGTTTCGTACACAGTCACGCTTGATTTCCCGATTAGAGAGGTCATCCGAGAATGTGAGGTCGCACCAGTTTCTCCGGAGGGTGAAATCAGACAACTGGTCGTTGAGTTCCGGGATATCACAGAACAGCGTCAGCGTCAGCGGGAACTTGAACAACACGGGACAATTATCGATGCGCTGACTAACGCCGTATATGTGCTTGATCAAGAGGGACAGTTCAGTTACGTCAACGACAATTTCGTTGAGTTAGTCGGTTACGACCGAGAAATCATTCTTGGAAGCACGCCGTCACTCATCAAAGATGACCCGACCATCGAGCAGGCAGAGCAACAGTTAGGACGCTTATTGTCGGACGATGGTCCCGAAACTGCCTCTCTTGAGGTGACAATCCAACCCCGCGGCGGTGATCCGATTGTTTGTGAGGATCACATGGGTGTCCTCACCGACGAAAGAGACCAATTTAGCGGCTCAGTTGTGACACTTCAGGATATTACTGATAAAAAACGTGAGTGAGGAACGTGCCTTCATCGAACGAGCGCTAGATGCGCTCACGAATATGTTCTATGTGATAAACCCTGATAGTCGATTTCGTCGCTAAGAATGACCGACTGAGAGAGGTGAGCAGGTATCCAGATAAAACGATCACCGATATGAATGTCACTGAGTTATTCTCTGACGATCAGCAAAAACGGATTGCTGACGCAATCGAAGAAATACTGATAACCGGAAAACCGACTATTGAAGCCGAGTTGCTGACAGCCGATTGGGAATACATTCCACACGAGTTTGCTGGAGCGCGGCTGACGGACCCCGATGGGACCGTTATCGGGCTCGTTGGTGCCGGACATAATATGACGTGATGAACTTTGATGCGACGGAACCAGACGCATTCGATGAGTTCGACATCTCCTGAGCACGTACCCTCAGGAACGTCGTTCATGCTAGGCTGGCTTGTGCTGACCGTGAGCAGCATTCTCCAGAGTCAGCGGGGAAAGACTGGGGCGCTAGAACAATCGGCTTGATGAATGTATGAGCGTCATCTCGCATGCATTGCGGAATTCGCTCTCGATGGCAGACGGACGATTGGAACCCGTAAGTGATACTGAGAAGGGTGGAGGGCTCGGTTCGAAATCACTGGTGGTGAGTTCGTCAGTCAGTGACGAGTAGATTTGAGTTGATACGACTACCAGTCCTGATTCTGATTCTAATTTTCGACGCTATTGACTGCCGAACTCTGTTGGCCGGTCACTCGATACACAATTGATCGGTTCTGATAGTTTTGATTCATAGAGTGACAATTTGAGATAGCGATGACCCCACAGGGACCATACCGAATTTCCAATTGGGGACAGACACCAGTCCATGTGTCCGTATATATCGGAATCTTGGTCACAATGCCAAGTTACTTATTGTATGAAACCGGTAGTTTGGCTTGGTTGTTAGGGCTTATCTCAGGATTGATCGTACTGAATAATACTCTGGATGAGTCAGCCTCGATGAACTCTGAGAGAAGGGAATTGTTGTTCGACTTCCCATGCCCTAACAGTCACTCTTACTGTGAGCATGATATATAAAATGTCGTGATTTTACTTGATTCAGAGTAGCAACACTATTTTTTCAATATAATACTCATGCAATTATCCGTCTCAATACGAGTAAATGGCGGAAATAGTGACTCAATCACTCCACATTCCCGATGTTCATTCGAAGCAGTTATTAGACACACTAGCCGGTGGCAGTGTGAGTCTCGCTGTCCGAAACAGAAAAAACAGCACGCGCGGACTGGTAGTTTAACTCTAATAAGTGTGGTTTCGCGGAGAAACACTGGTCCAAGTGATAATGATTGACAGAAGAGTACACTCTGGGGATTGAGACACCTCATGATTCGAGTGTAATTTAAGCACAATATAACTCTGTTACTGTCCAATAAAATGAATACTCAGGAAGCGTCTTTGTTCACTCGGACGATACGTGCGCACATGACAGTAACAAATCCTGCCAGCCTGATAATCTGTATTTTCGTCTGCAAGACCAACGTGATCACTTGAGTCGCAACAATGCCACACTGCCACATTCAAGACACCGGTATTCATTTTCAAAGCCTCCTTCCTCTGGAAATAAACACTGGATTGCTCGTTGTGATCGATGAGACCCCATACACTGGAAATAAGACTCACGCCCGATGTCTGCTAAATCGACTATCTGTATTGAATCTGCCCTGTCGATCACATACGCCGGAATATCGTGTTTCGCTGCCTGTGTTGCGTTCATAACAACACTTGTTTGTTTCAGGTTATGGGTGTACGGGAGAAGGAGTAACTGTGGAAGTCCGACGGAGATGGTACTGTAAACTTCTCTCTTATCTCCACTGTATCTCGGATGTCTCGGACGTGCTGGCGGTGTGGGTCTCCGCGGCAGAACGTCACTCGAGAGGTGCGCGTGTCAAGTGTCACGACTGCGGAGTGGATGACAACGGCGAGTGGCGCGACGAACATCGGCAAATGAGCCGTCGGTAAGAACATTCAGAGTCCGCTATCGACGGGAGGGGCTGTTGTGGCTTAACCCAGAATGCAGGTCGTACTCAAAGGAACCACCGGTGAGATGGAACCTGCGAGCTCCCCAGAAGAGGCGGATCTAACCCTCAGTGAGGCAAGCCCACGACTCTATTCGTGGGAGATATCACAGTATCAAATACAACACTGCACCAACTATTAAGAGCTTTTTTAATATTAACACTGATAATATGATCTGTTTACCGGTTAATTGCTGAAGTCTCTCACCTGAGGAGATAATACTGCTTGGTGCATACGTAATCCCAAGAGTGAGCTTTCTAACTCCAGAAAATATCATACCCGGAAGAGTCAGGACTGTGATCATGAGCTTTCTGAATTCCTTCGCGGAGTTTGCGAGTGCCCATCGAATGGTTCTTTCTGCTCCATCGGCTCTTCCTGTATGACACAGTGGAATCCAATTTGTCCCGTCGTATACAAGCTCAAAACTGAGCCCGTCTAAATGCTCGACATTGTGAGGTGCTAACTCATGCTCTGTCGTGAGGTTTTTCAAATCATCAAATCCATCAGAATTATCTAAATCATAACGAATTTTCGAACCACCTGATAAATCCGTAAATCGAAATGTCAATATAATGTTATCCTCTGTGTACTCAATTTCGCTGACTTCCGCAGATACTGTGTGACCTATCTTCTCATGTTCCTTTCTTCGAATCTTCTGCACCTTCCCCTTCGCTTCGATTGAGGTTACTTTGCCGCCGGTCATGCTATATGATTCAGAAAATAACAATATATAAGACTATTGTATACCGGATTTCCCGTCATGCGATTCTGGCGGTGAACCAACCTGAGGGCTTTCTTTTGATCTGTACAAAAGGTCACAGGAGATGTCGACGGTGAGTGCGAAACAAACATATATCATAACTCGAACAGCCTGTCGCTTACGTCATTCGTAGTCACATCAAAGAGAGGACAAAATTCAAATGGCTAAAGTAACAAAAATAATACACGTATGGATTTTGAGGACGTGTTCGAACTCGGTGGACTTGGATTGTTGTTCGGCGGGCTCGAAATAGTTGGAGCGGCACTGAGTATTGTGTTACTGCTCGTGTTCATTGCAGGTATTGTCGCTGCGTTCTTGTGGTCAGACTTTGGTGTTTTGCAGTCGGTGACTGTGTTAGGGTTGCTCGTCATTGCCACTGTATTGGGTGGTCTTGGTGGAATAAAACTCGAACAAACTCGTCGAAGGCTCGCCGATACACACAGTATGGAGATCACGGACTAGATGTAGACTGCCCCAAGCTTACGTTCAAGCCCCAAGGCTTCTTACTTCGATGACGTGTTTTGCAGACAGAATGGGTGTCCGTGAGGAGCACAGTCTCGACAGGTAGATTCACGGGTCGCCCAAGTCTTCACAAATAAAAACCTCGGTGCAAGATGCTCATCGCCGCACTCGCATCGCGGTCACACTCAAACCCACACAGGGTTCAGAAGTATCTCTTGACGACGGGTTTGCCGTCTCCACACCGCAGGACGCACACTGTTTGGTTTTCCCTCCGGATTCAACTTGCGTGAGGTGACAACTAGACAGTTCAGCCTTGTATTTGAGCAGAGTGATGAATTGTCGCCGCGCCGCATTCTGCTTACTCCGAGCATCGTGTAGTTGCTCCAATATCCTTTTGACGTTCAAATCTCCAACAAATATCGCGGCAATAATTGATACCTGCAGAGTGGCGTCTTCATCATTCATGAGCATATCGGGGAGGGTCTGCAGTTAGACAATATTGTACCACAAGACCGTCCATCAGATATTATCGACACCTGAGAGGAGGCATCTGTGGACTCACCGGCTGGCACCTCATTCGGTATTAAAACTCACACTGGTATTTTCTCCGTCGGCTCATCTCATTCGGATTGAATCTTCAGTATCTCCTGACACAGACCCAACACGGTGGATTCAAACGGATAGAATAAGATTACTCATTAAGAATGGTCTCGCAGGCAGAGATCGATCGTCTCCGTCTGGAAGCAGATACAATTATGACGCGGTACCAGCAGGTCGAAACAGCCTTACAGCAGGCCCGCTCTGAGTCTGGCGACCATTGGGAAACGGGCGAGTTATTGATAACACTCGACACACCCCATGAGGAGACAATTGAAATCACGCTTAATCTCCATGCCGACCCAGCAAGCAACGCTCAGTCACGATATGAGAAAGCGAAAAATCTCAAAGCCGAACTTGAGCGTGAACAAGAAATCGTCGGTCAGTTAGCCCCGCTTCCGGTCAGTCCTGTTGCGTATCTCATCTGTTATCATCTTGATGCTGTTGAGGGGAATTACCCGCGATCAATGGCTGGGCATCTCGATGCCCGGCGTGAACAGGTTGACCCACTGTGTGAGAAAATGGAGACAGCAGGGTTACTTGACCGAGTCGAGTCAGGAACGGTCAAACAACGCCGCGTGAAAGCCAAGCAGGCTGATGAGGTTCGTCAACATCACACCTACTACCGACTGTCACGGGAAGGAGATCATCTCCTCCGATTTCTCGACGAACCTGACGGACAGCGGAACGTCCTTCGACACCTTCCTGATGGACACACGCTTATCCAACGACTGGCGCGTGGTGGACCAGATTATCCACGGATGACCGCCGAAGAATTGAATATGGAATTTGAATACGTCCGCCATCTTTACCGTGCGCTTCGGCAGGTCGGTCTCGTCACTGAGTATGAGGGCTCCACAATCAAAGCAACCGAGCGGAAATTGAAACCAAAGGACGAAACACATCGCAAGCACACCTACTATGTCACGACTGACTGTGGAAATGAAGCGTTGCAACACCTAGCAGATTGACATCCTGAAATGCGAAATTAAACTTGAACTTGAGGTTGAGGTCGTGGTCGTCTGTGGATAATTGATGTGGTCCCTCAATCGGTCCTGAGATGTCACGGAGATTCATGCTGAAAATCCCGAGTGGACAACACGACCCATTTCCGTTCGATACTGACATTGACACTATCTCATCAATGATCAGCTCAATTTTTGTTATCTGTGACTCGACCAATCATCGATGAGAGTAATTAAACGCTGAAAAACGTCAGGAATGTTATCCGAATATATCCTCGAAAACGCTTAGGAGGGCATCCACGAACAATAATAGATCTAGTCGTCCTTCTTGCTGCGGTGCTCGGTCATGTTAGACCGGATTCGACCGCCCAAACGACAATTGAGCAGCTCGGATCCATACTCCGCCCGAATGGACGGGTCGTCTGTAGCGTTCACCGACAACTTGAGGATACCCGGTCCCGCGAGTTGACTCGACACGCCGACGGCTATGAGATCACTCAGCGTGACGAACAGTGCCCAACTGAGGACGACACGTTTGAATGGTCAGTTACATTCACAATGACTCATAACATTACCGGTGAGACGCGACGGACAACAACAACGACGCTCAGAGCGTTTACCCCCTCGGAGTTGAGCAAGTGGTTTGAGCGTGCTGGCTTCGAGGCGGTCCAAACCCGACGGCGAGAGTACGTCGACGGTCCGGCCGAAAGCGACCGGGCGTTTCTCCTCACCGCGCAGTGTCCTGGCTAACGACGCGATGATGCGTGACATCTGATACGGAGCGATCCTGTGGGGGACTGAATCTTGACAGTTCATAGATCCTTGATGAGTAATTGCTGCTGAGGAATCTGTGTCGATGATTGCCCCAATTTCAAGTCGCTCGCCCGCTCAACTAACGAAATCGCTCAGAACGCCGTCAACTATTATTAATTCTAACCCATGACATAATTATGGGTATCCTAGTTGCGGTCAGCGATGATGGGCAGTTCAAAACAGTTCTAAATGTGGCAGTACGACTGGCGAGCGGTCTCGATGAAGGATTATATATAACTCATATAACAGAAACTGAGAGTGCATCTGGGGATGAACGAGACTTTCGTGATGAGATTCGTGAATCCCTCCCAGAGACGACCGTCTCCATTGATATCGGACTTGAGCATCTCAGTCGAAGCGGACTCCGCTCAGGAACAGCAATCGGTAAGCAGTTGGTCGAACTCTCAGAGAGTGCTGATATCGACCATATTGTGATTGGTCACCGGTCAAAAGGTCGATTAACAACGGCTCGTGAGGGACATACTGGCTTTGTCGTCGCTGATGAAGCAACAGTTCCGGTGACAATCGTTCCTGAAGCAGGTAACTCCTGATTGTTTTTGATAGCCAACTGATACGCAGTCGACATTGATACGACAGACACACCCCAAATGTCATTGAGTGGCTAGTAACGTGTCTACTCACACCCACAAGAGTGAGTGTGGGGATTGTCTCTGAAGCCGTTCACAGAAAACACGATTGGGGTTGAACTCCGACACAGACGGTATGTGCGGGAGTTCAATACCTATCCGGTGAGTCTTGGTATCATTGCTATTGGACGATAACCACACTGTCAGTTGGTGGGACTGTGACTTGATATTCGACCGTGAAGCAGAACGCCCACACAGGCGTGCTAGGTGAGATAACTACGAGTGTGGGTTCGGAAAGAAACAGTGCTCAAAGTGCCACCGACTGCTATGAGACCACAGCGACAGTGCAATCAATCTCAAAGTTTTCGATGTGTCGACAGTGGACGTATGATTTCGATAGATACTCACTCATGAATACAATCGCAGTATATCGGGTTTCATACTTGGGGTATCATATGTATCAGGCACATACACTCAGTAGACAATATTTATACAATGTCATCAATGTCGAAACCAATTGGATAGATATGCATACAATCACTATCTCACTATTACCCGTCATCGTATTATGAAGCGACGTATGCTGATTCGAGCTCTTATCGGGAGTATCGCTGTCGGAGGCACAGCAGGTTGTATTCGCGCGTTTCAGTCTGATCAATCACCACCTCCGCGCAAATCAAATGTCATCCGCGATATCAGTGTGATGAATAACGGTGAGACACTGAGAATAACGATTGTTCCAGATGAGTCACGATGGGTGATGACTCGACGAGAAATGAACGCTGCATCCTTACAAGCCCAATATGTGGATACAACCAATCCCCTCGGCTGGAATCACCGTGCCATCATGGAGATTGATGCAGGACTGGACACAGTATCCCCAATTGGGACAGTTGAAGCAGCAAAAGGAAGAGGCGCAACCGGAAGAGGACGCGGTGGGTTCTCATCTGCACCACGTACATCGAATGGTCGCGCGTGGTATGGTGGTGGCGCATACGCGGGAGCATGGTATAATAACCACGATGATGAAGTCTCTCGCGTCCCAGTCACGATTGACACACTTGGGATTGGATTTATTGGCGATAATGATACATTCACTGAACGGTCGCCTGGACCTGGACCCATCAACTGGGACACGACCTACGATGACCCGACTGGAGACATCCAATCTGATCTTAATCCGCGGAGCGGATGGTACAGAGTCGGTGCGGAGATCAACGCTGAACTCGCCGGTGGTGGAACCAGACCTCTTGGATGGGAGTGTATTGACCTTCGTGTTCGATCCAATGGGAATGACGAAGAAATAACGAAGAGATGGAAGGTTTCACCACGAATATAGTCATCTCCACAATGGCAGGTTCCCGTTATCTTACCCCACTCACCCCCGATCATAATTCAAATCTTGATCCACGCTTGTCGCATATGATAATTGCCTCTATCATCCACTCCAATAGTTACAACCAGTGAAGCGGCTCATAACCCCGTCGGCGCAAACCAGCCTACATGCTATTACCTTCCTCGTTGCGTTCTGTAGCTTTACCTATGAACTTGCATACTCAGAGTTATTGACTGTGATGTATGGCGGGACGGTCACTCAGTATGGATTGACAATTGGTATTTTCTTTTCATCGCTTGGGGTTGGATCTTACATCGCTAAACAGTTCGATAAAACCCGTCCTGAGAATGTCTTTCGCACCGAGCTTTATCTAGCATTTATCGCTCCTGTTGGTCTATTATTTATCATCTGGATCAATACGGCTGCACTGCCGCAACTCCTTCCGGAGATACTCCTTGGATTGCTGGCTCGTCTTCCAGTCGTCGGGATTGGCGTCTTATCAGGCTTCGAACTTCCACTGTTACTTGCACTTGTCAATGATTTAGACTCACCCTCGTTATCATCGGGAGTGCGGCGAATAACGAATGGGACCGACCGAGTGATCAATACGGTTATTGGAATATTCTTTCATACATCTCACTCACGCAGTGAATATGATACCTACTCTACAGTTCTTGCAATGGACTATCTTGGAGGACTGATCAGCGCTTTGCTCTATGTTTTTCTCCTATATCCGAGCGTTGGGCTTATTATCTCTATTTTCGCCCTCGCGCTCATTAATGTCGTCGCGGCTCTGTTCTTTATTTGCCGATTCAGCTCTCGACCATGGGGAATCCTTGCCGAAGGCGACCGTGATATCATCACTCACGAACGAACAGTGTTGGTCGTGATTACGATTGTACTCACAGCAACGCTTGGTGGAGCCGTCATCTCTCACCAGACAGTTGATAACACGCTAACAGAGTATTATCTTGAAGGGAACATCGAACAAGAGTATCCGCCTGGGACCGTCGATGCTGAGATCACGACCCAGTTCACCACCCAATATCAACACGTCGTGCAGTATAATCGTACCTGGAAGGGAAGTAGTTCGAACCCACTTTTTGCCGGGCAGACAGAGCGATGTCTCCGTCTTGACACAGCAATCCAGGTATGTGATAGTACAGCACGTCCATATCATAATGGACTGGTTGATGTCCCTCTCTCAATGTATCCAAACACCACAGATACTGACGTGCTTCTCGTTGGTGGCGGTGACTGGATTGCGCTTGATCACCTTCGTCAAGAGAATGTTTCCGTTGATCATGTCGATATTGACGCAGAATTCATGCAATATGCCAAAACGAACTCATTCCTCAGAGAGTATCATAATAACGCATATACTTACGAGCATGTCGAGACGTATCAGGCTGACATCTACGATTACTTGCAGCGGACAGATGCACAGTATGATGTGATTTTGCTTGACCTACCTGGTGCGAAAACTGATGATCTGCTTCCGGTCTACTCGACACAGTTCTATCGATTATTAAAGGACTCACTCACAGAAAGCGGTGTTGTCGCGACATGGGGCTACTCGCGATATACATATTCATCTCATCAGAAAGCATACTTCAACACTGTCTCACAGGCAGGTTTCACCCACTATCAGTCATATTATGCATATGATGATTATACTGGCAATGGTGAGACTCGACGCGGAGAGCTGTTTTATCTATTTGCTCCGGATTCATCACGACCGGTCATTACCCCTGCGAATGGGACTCACTACGTCACAGAATATCGAGAACGATACCAACCGAAAACGTGGCGCCCAATACCCACATATCGTGGTGTAAGGCCGAATCTGCTCTTTCATCCGAATTATGAGATCCTTATCGACACTCAGCGTAAGCAAGCACCGCTCCCAAATCGAGTTAATCGATTTCAGAATATGACACTCTCAGATTTACTATAACCATGTCAGAAAAAGAACTCTATCTTATCCAGTCAAAGCACCCACAGTCACTCGATGGCATTGATATTAAAACGACTCATGAAACACTGTTTTGTGCACACCCAGCAGAATTTCATATTGTTGGGGAATCCCACGCTGTAAGTGTGCCGGCACTTCCGTTTTATGAGATTTTTTCCTGTCAGCCAGTACGGACAGAGCAGCCACCGGATACGACACTCAATACGATTGAACTCTGTGTGAACACACAACTCACGACAGTTCACACGCTCGGAGATGAGCATACGAGTATTCAGACGACCGTCCGAATTGAGCCACTTGAATCATTTCCAGATGCAAGGTCGTTCACGATTGTATACAAATTCGATACAGACGCATACACAGCAATCAACTGTCTCTCACAACGGGAGTATCGAACCTATCATACGTATCCTGAACACGATCTGACGGTTATTTCATGTCATCAAATTTGTTCTGCATCGAATATAGAGCCGCGAGATATGATCGAAGCAAGCACACAGTGATAAATAACAGACAGTTACTACTCATCTTAGCATACGACGAATGAACTGCCAATATACAGTTACTCCAGACGAGAATCAGTTCTCATCATTGACAGCCACATGGTCGTGTCCACACGAGTCCCATCCAGAGGACGACCGCTGTCTCTTTCATATGACTCCCGAAGAACGGAGACACCACGACATTACACCACAGGATGTTCATTCGACACTTCTCTCCGAGTTAGAGGCTGAAGCAAACGATAAAAAGGAGTTTATTGGGGCGCACATCCCATATCTTGATCTTGATTATATCGATGTTGAGACAGACAATCAATATCCACTTGACTTTCGACATACGACAATCGAAAACGGAATCTCTGCTGCTCATGCACGATTTGAGGAACGTGTTGACCTCCGGAATAGTACGGTCAACGGCTTAGACGCACCAAATTGTGAATTTGAAGACGGATTACTCGCTGCTGAGGCGGTGTTCACTGACGTGGTCACTCTTTCTGAGACAGTTTTTACTGGTGATATGGTTGATTGTGTCGAGACGACCTTTGAGCAGTCCCTCGTGTGTGAGGAAATAACAGTTGCTGTTGATGTCTCATTCGAGAATGCAGCATTCAACGGTCCTGTCTCATTCGATGGTGCACGGTTTGCCGAACAGGCAAGCACCGTCGATGAGAATATTATTTTCAATCATGCAACCTTTCATAATATCGCCTCATTCAGACATACCTCATTTTATCATACGTCGTTTCAAGACGTCACATTTCATGACACCGCTGTTTTTGAGCACGCTACAGCAAACGGCACTATCCGACTAGACGGGGCAACGTTTCATGCCGATGCTGATTTCGATGAGTTACGCTGTGAGAAAGACATCTCCTTCAGCGACGCGGTGTTTCATGGAGAAGCCTCCTTCAGAGGGGTATCAGTTATTGGGGGCGCAGACGTGCTTGCGGATGACTTCTCATTAGTGAATGCCAGATTTACCGCGAGGGCTACCTTTGAACAGGGTACATTTGGGTTCACGAACGCAGAAGGAGCAGAATTCAACACATGCGTAAGTTTTGAACGGAGCACATTCACCGATGATGCAGCCTTTATTGATGTGACATTCGGTGATACCGCTGACTTTGATGAGGTGATCTTCGATGGTGATGTCACATTCACAGACAGCGTCTTCAGCGCGAACGCTGTCTTTCGAGGTGCCGAATTCAACGGGGGAACAAATTATCTCGCATCTGATGCAGTGTTCACTGACGTGATATTCACTCAAACGGCTGACTTCAGTGATACAGATATCGTCTCAATTGAGTTTCAGACAACTGAGTTCCGAGCAGCCGTCGACTTTACTAACGCTGAGATCACTGAGACGCTCATCATTGAAACGCCAACGTTCATTAATGATCCATATCTCGATTTTACTGATGCAACAATTGAGGAAGGAACAATCATGCAACCAGAGCGTGGGTGGGGATATTTCGATTTTACACAGGCAACAATCGGAGATGTTCTGTTGACAGCGGCCAACCCGGCTGATAGACGAGAGTTACTCGATTATTTTCGATTTTGTGATACAACGTTCGATACGTTTGACTTCTCACAACATCTTGAGTATCTTGACCGAAACAACTGGGTGCTTCACAATTTTGCTCAACCAGAAACTGAGTTCACACCAGCAGTTGAACTCACACCAGCACACGTCGAAAAGACATACTTGAAAGCAAAATCGAGTGCTTCAGAGCAGAGTAATATCAAGGCTGCTGGTGAATTCCGGGTAAAACGACAACAACACGCAAGGAGGAAATTCGCTCAGATTGCAACCGATTCGACAGAGCCAATCCGAACACGAATCAAAAACGGACTCCGGACAGCAGAGAATCTTTTTCTTGAATTTTCGTGTGGATACGGACTTCGCCTGTATCGAATCACTACCGTCTTTATTCTGTTTCCACTGATAGCTGCGATTCTCTTTGCTTTTGGAGGACCGCTTTTCGAAACTGGTGCTGGACAGACCTCACTGTCTCAGATACTGGGTGAAATCGTCATAGATACCGAGGCTCAAACTGGCACTCGCACTTTCCTGCTCAACGTATACTTTGCATATATTACATTTCTGACAATCGGATATGGTGGCATCGGTCCGCTGGGTCTCGGGGCTCGATTTCTTGCCGCCATCCTTGTTTATCTTAATGTGATTCTCGCCGGACTCTTCATTTACTCCCTAATCAAGCGGAGCGAGATTTAGCGTTGAGTAACTCAGCAAAAGCATAATACACACTCAAGCGGGTACAATCTTACAGACAATGAGCAATGCGCATACACATGAGTTCACGGGAGATGTCACACTCAATGGGGGTGAGGAAACGCCGATTTCGGTCATTGATGCTGAGAATGTCCACTTCAGACGGAATTCGGTGACCGGCAATGTCAAACTCGTCAACCCTGAATACGTATTTTCCTGTCAACGACCAACCGAACAGACAGTCCAATCAGACGATACAGAAACCACTGTCAGTGGATCAATTGAAGATATTTATTTTCCATACAATGGTGTTGAGGGGACCATCGTCATTGATGGCGCACAGGATGTGTATATCGAACCAAATGCAATCAGTGGCGATATCGAGATTGTTGGAGAAGAGCAACTCTTCTATACTCAACTCACAGACTCTCCATATGGACATGGCGTCTATGACGCACATGGCGTTGGCTGGAAGCGATCAGTGTCTGTGTCCGATCCCAAACACGGTGTCAGCGTCACTGGTGGGCGATGCACCGCAGAGATAACAGATGTAACGACAGATATCGAACTGATTGTCTCTGGCTGGAACAACACGATTGATATCACTGGGCGAACAGCAACGGTCACGGTCTATCTGCTTGGGTCACAAAATACCGTGACGACGAGTCCATATATCGACATTGAGACAGACACACAGGCCGGCATCGAGAATACCATCAAACAGGAACCAGTCCCTGCCAGTGATATCATCGAGACGACTAGAGAGGAAGCATATGCTGGTCACTTACTTGGACGAGACACCGTCACGTTTCAGGAACCAGCCACAGACAAAGACTACTGTCCAAACTGTGGTGCGAGTGCGAGTACTGTTATTACTCGTCGTCAAGAAGATGCGTTCTTTGTTACGAACGCTCCCGTGTATCGATTCGATGCTGGAGGGGATTCATATGAATGTGAGAACTGCTCACTGAATGCCGCCCCAGAGGTGCAGTTGTCCGAAGAGGAACGTAAACAAGTGTTAGGCTAATCGATTAGGTGAGGTCTCTACAAACGAGTAATCAGTACTTTGATTCCAGCGTCATCCATAGCGATACGATTACCCAAGCAGAAGAAAACTTACTCCACTGATTGCTGCACTGACAGCACTCAATATCAGCGTCAAAAGGATACCCAACCCGAAAAGAGCGGGTGCGAAGGTAAGTCCAAAAGTAAATCCGATTAATGCCCCGATCCCTGTTGCGAGCACTGGTGACCCATTCTCAGTCTTCGCGCCGACAGTTGACCCAGCAGCGACGCCTCCAATCCACGTCAGCGGAAGCGGGATTATCCCAGCGATGAGTGCCCCAATAAACATGAGACCAGCAAGGGTAACAGCACTAGAAGAACTATTGCCCTGATTCGCCTTTGTTCTCGAACTGAGTACATTGAGTGTTCGTTTGAGTAAGCCAGACCAACTACTACGGTCTGAAACTGGTCGAGGAGAGACCCGAGACCCTGATTGTGAACGTGAACTTCCAATAGTCTCATCACTGCCTGTTGTTTTTGTTTGTTCCTTCTGACGTTCTTTGCTCATGTGCATACATTTGCGCTCCAGACAGATGAATGTCTACGCTCGATTTCACCACTGCCACAATACCACCGGTATACAAAGCCAGCCACCAGTGAGTCAAACCTGGGGGACAGATATCACTGTGAGATTAATATATGGATTACCACGACTACGTCAGTTAACCCACGAGACTCTCTGTTGAACTACAAAGAAAGTGTGTCCCAGAGAGACAACGCGCTAAATTACAGTTGTTCAAGACGAAAGCCAACGGCTTGAGTGTGGGATGAAGCCGACATGATAGGAGACAACCCACCGACCGGTACTCGGGACGTCGAAGCGCCCGGCGCGTCCGGGCGGGAAGGCCCGTTTGACCGGGCTGTACGCGCTGGAAAGCACGTCCGGAGTCGTAACCGGATGGTCACCGTCGAACGCCCCTCCCGAAAGAGAAGTTGAGGACCGAGGAAACGCGCAATCTTGAACTCCCCTTCGGGGAATCCCACCCCTTCAGGGGTGGGAGGAGGTCAACTACGGCTAAAACTGTGGGTGTTCGCTTCGCACTTTCGATAAGAATTGTCTTTATATAGTCTGGAGAAACACCGCTTCGCTTGAATCATGGCTTGCGTTACGGTGTTAATAATGGCAGGATACCGCAATTATGCAAAGAGTTATATAAATATCAGTGAAATTAACGTACAGATAATATGAAATTTGATGCAATACGCGAACTGATCCAATTACTGAATAACATCGATTTCGACGAGGCTGATATTGACATCAACCAATCATCGAGCGTGACTGCACGACATATTCGGTCTCGAGAGGCCCGTCGTCGGTCATCCGCGAGAAACCGTCGTCAGTCAGAAGACACAGAAGGAAGAGAGAAGTTTGCTCGGAAGCGTCGTATCAAACGACTCAATCGATTGATCAAGCGAGCAGAGCGAAATGGTGAGGACATTGGCGATTATATTCCTGATGAGGAGCCCAGTATACATGTCTCGAAGCCTCACTCAAATACAGTAAAGATCGTCATCGATCGACATCCTGTTGATGTCGAATTTGATGAGACGACTCCACACGTCGAACTGCTATATAATGGCAGTTCAACAACGGTTGAACTCCCTGCGGTTCCAGTCGAACTTCGTGAAAAAACCGATCAAAACTCTATTACGACGTTACGATTCCGAGTCGTGAGTGACGAATAACAGTCACTGTGTGTCAGCTTCCAATACAAACGGATGTTTCGTCTCTCTATCAGTCGGTGGCACTCTGAGTAGTGTTTCTCTCTACCCACACCGACACTCATCCTCAGTTCAACCGGAACGCCTGTGTGCGTGTGCCGCTGCAACTTCGAAGAACGACACTCACAGTCCTAACAATTGAGAAGATCATGTAGTTGATGGAAAGAACAGTGACCCAGTCAGATTCACTGTTAACCCGGACGCGCCCTGTGTAAAATGTGTTTATCGATAGTGTGGCAGAAAGCCCACCCGTTTACATCCCGTTGTGAGAATCGGCACACACACTGGAATCGGTCAGGACCCACCTGATACGAAAACATAACATACTCGCGTCAGTCTGTCGATGACGTGCCGTCTGACATCGCAAAGACTGTGAGGGTGACGTGAACCTGCCTCGGGGTCCACATCACCGTCAAAGCCCCGAGGCAGTCACCTTGACAATCTATACAATTTCGACACAATAGCAATTACATTCAATGGGAATTAAGATGTGGAATTATTCGTCGTTGATGATGCCGAAGCAGTTGATGTTGTCACCGTCGTATTAGCTTGAGCACTCTCGATAGTCGCGGTTTGATTCTGTGGAACTCGGATTCGGTCGACAACAGTTCCACTCTCGTCGCGAACGACAATCACATACCCAATATCGTCGCCTGAGGCAGTCGTTGCGGTTTCGGTCTGCTCAGACTCTTCAGCTCTTGTTCCATTCTCCTGAGTACTGACTGATGCACCATTGAGGAATGAGACGACGTCCTCAGTCCGCCCGAGTTCAATCGCCTCTTCGGTATCAGCGTTAACAAAGACATTTCGGGTTACATCGGTGTTATCTGTCGGTGATACCTTGGTGTGCCACCATAATTGAGAGTCAACGACGACCGGAATTGGCTCAACGACTTTGAATTGTCCGTCTCCATCGGCACCAGCCCAGTTTGTCCGACTATCCTCCGACCGAACAATCCCAACTGCCCGCTCGGGACCAAGTAGTGTCTCTCGACCGGTTGAAAATACCTTCCGTTCATTCGTATCAGCATCAAACAGCCACACCTCATCAAGACCACGAGTCGACTCGCCGAACGGTTCCATTGCCATCACGTAGGTCATTCCGTCTGACTCTGTATCGATAACAAACGGTTGTTCATTGCTCGCAGTGGCTGGGAGTGATGCGGGTTCGATGACGCCACGGAATGAACCGACGACCGGGAGCTGATTGATAATCCCATTTCGGAACCGAAGCGACTCAGCTTCCTCGCGAGCGAGCGTCAGCGGATACAGACGTTGCCCATCGAGTATGTCACTTTCTTGTGCTTCTTCAGGTGACAGGTGATCGATTGTGCCGTCTGGATGGACAAGTCCAACACCATCCCAGACTGGAACTGTGTGTGGGATTGGGGTCAGTTTCCACTCATGACCGGTCTTCGGATATGCCATGTATGCCGTTCCATCGTGGACAAACTCAACAGGGTCATCTTGATATGTGCTCCAGTAACCACCAGTTGTCTTGAGTTGCCAACTCGCCGACCGGAACAAGAACATATTTTGCCCGTGCTCGAAGTCCTGTTGGTCGAACGCAGAGATGCTGCGGTTTTCAATTGATGTCATATCGCTGAGCAACACACCTCGTTGGTTCCCTGTCAGTTGGATACGAAATGGATCAGGCTCGATTGCATAGCTCCAGACCAGCGATCCATCTGGGGAGCGAGCAATATCGCTCGTTCCAAGTCGGTGTTGTCGATACGAGACTGATCCACGTGTCTGAACATCGGCGACTGGACGCGGGACGATTCGTGGATTTTCCTCGGCGATAGCTGGGAGTTCATCGATCTCTTCGACATTGAGTGTTGTCCGCTCAGCAAGGCTATTACTCTCGAACACTCCGGTCACTCCTCCGACACCAATCGAGAGGAAGAACACGAAGACAATCACGCTCCCAGCTACATTGACATCATTAAATCTGATGACGCTGCGAAGTCCTGGGAACAGGAACAGTAAAACGGCGATAACGACGCCAACGGTCGCAGTCCCAAAGAGAATAAGCCCAGTCGGGCTGAAGAGCATTCCATAAACCCAGAAATGGATCAATGGTCGAGCCAGATAAACGACCACAGCTGCAATAACGATGACGCCAATCCGCAGGGCTAACGAGAGTGGTGACGGGTCTGGACCGGCAGCGGAGCCAGGCAGTGAGTCCAAATCAGTGAATTTGGAGAGGACCGAGTCAGTGTCTGATGACATATATTCGAATCCTATCTTCTGTTCTCAGTCGATCTGGACGGTGGATATACAAGCGTAGTGCCTCGTGTCATGAATTGAGGAATAAGCGGAGGGAATTGACTCGCAGACTTGACCATGCTCATAATCTTTAATTCGTGGTGAGCGGTCATTTATGTATCGTTTTACAGATATGAATGACGGCTGTCTGGGAATTTAGTATAAATTATAAGCGTGAGTCGCGAATTATCATATCACACCGCGTGTTTTGATTGGGAATTGATAATCTCCGAGGGTGTAAGCGGTGTCTGTTCAACTGAGGTCATTATATCAGTTGTTGGGACTGTGAGTGTCGGTATTTGAAGTTGAATCAGAGCACCACACAGGCGTTCCACCTGCGCTGAGTCCGCGTGTGGATTCAAAAAGAAACGCTGTTTAGAGTGCCACCGACTGTTCTGCTACGCTGATCTTCATCACCTCCGATTGGGTCAGCCCGAGCCATAGCCCTGCTCAACAATATTGATTATCTCATATCGTAGTATAAATCCACGAGGTATATGTTGCATCGAACATTGCAGATCAAAAAGAATATTCGATAGCTATCTTTTCGGATTGACATCCTCCTCCGGGTTCACGCGGAGGAATCCCACGGCACCGCACCGCTGCGTTGAGTTGAGTTGGGAATGTCAGGTTTGGGTTGACAGACTCCCAATACCAAGCCAACACACCGTTCGAATCGGTATGGGGCCGGTCGTGGGCAGTCTCTTGGGAGTGCCACATCTCAGCCTACCAGCTTCCGCCCCCGCTCCCGGGACTCCTATCCATTATCATGTTCGGGCTCCCGAAGTTGTTTGTGCCTCGGGGAGTCCGGCAGATTTCGACAGATACGGACTCGGACTCAGAGTTACTTTGTGTGGTGTTTGCCCGGTGCCCGGTGGTTGTTGTTTGCACAGAGGGCACTCTGTTTCCAGAGTGGGCGGACACTCACAGTTACACTCATACTTACACTCGAACCGCCAGTTTTCGGGCGCTCGACCACACTGGGTTCGTAACCACTGGGCCAACACTAATATATGTGCCATTTTGGAATCAAAAGGTGTGGGAATTGCCGCTGTGACGGTGCGTATCCACAGCCTCAGTGGGATTGCACCTGCTCCACATACAATACTTCCTTCCGTCTGATAAGTTCGTGACTTCGTATCTATCCGGGGACTCGGTTGAGACCTTCTTTGTCTCAAACCGTTCGACTAAGAGCTGTCTGGAGGTGGTCATCCTCGGGGATAGCGTGCCCGTCCGCATACCCATTGAGTTTCGCAGCGGCAGGTGATTCTCGCAATGTTTCATCATCATACCCAATCTCGTCGAATACATCCGATAGTGTTGGGTCGGTACGGAGGCTGTGTTTTTGATGATAATCCTCGGCAGGATAGAACCGCAAGAGACGTTCAATGCGGGTGCCAATCGCGTCAGCAACAAACCCTCGCTCTGAGAGGAAGACACTGAGCGTTTCTTGCTGTTCTGATGTCGCCGGTAAAATAATATTTTGATACTGTGTTTTGCTTGTCTGATAATTTGGTCGATGATTCTCAAAAGCTCGGCTCAATAGTTCCTGATATGAGAGGACTGTAGGATTATACTCAACCTGGAAAACCTCAGTATGATCTCCAAGATC
>KB659952.1_pt23 | contig 49411 bp, 49 predicted proteins | sample 558768 | NCBI scaffold set KB644980.1 | reverse complement strand
ACGTAGACGTAGACGTAGACGTAGACGTAGACGTAGACGTAGACGTAGTTATAGTAATTTCCAGGCAATACATCTCTAACTGCGGAAGATCTGCTTTTTGTTAGTTTAATACCTGGTGATGAGACGGTCTATGTATCATTTGTTGGTGACCATGTCCCATTGAACTCGGTATGATCGAACGACTTCGCGTCCGAACCGGTGTATGCTGCGACTTGTTGACCGTCCCCTTCGAGATGGTATTTATATGTGGTCAATCCGTCGAGTCCAACTGGTCCGCGGGCATGAATCTTCCCGGTACTGATTCCAACCTCTGCACCAAGCCCGAATCGGAATCCATCAGCAAAACGCGTCGAGGCATTGTGAAACACACTTGCAGCATCAACCGCACGCATGAACTGCCCAGCCCGGCTATCATCCTTCGTGATGATTGATTCGGTGTGCTTTGATCCATACATATTGACATGATCAATCGCGTCAGTGAGTGAGTCGACAACTGCGATTGAGAGAATGAGATCACCATACTCTGTTGTCCAATCATCTTCTGTCGCAGCAATAATCTCTGTATCGGTATCTAATTCAGTGGCGACAATTGATTGAGTGCGCTCATCACCACGGAGTTCAACTCCAGCGTCTTGATATTGTTCAATCATTTGAGACAGGAACGATGTCGCAACCGATTCATGAATAACAAGCGTCTCGACGGCGTTACATACGGCAGGATACTGGACTTTCGCATCATATGCAACTGCCGTTGCCATCTCAAGATCAGCCTTAGAGTCAACATATACATGACATACCCCCTCAGTATGACCTAGCACCGGAATACTCGTGTTATCTTGAACGTATTGAACGAACGAGGAACTTCCACGGGGCATAATTAAATCAACGGCATCGTCCATTTCAAGAAGTGTTTGGACATCCTCACGCGCCTCAATCAGTTGTGCCCATCCTGACGGCACTGCCGGCGTTGCTTCGAGAACACACTCATATAATACTTGATTCGACCGTGCGGCTTCGCTTCCACCCTTCAGTATCACGGCATTCCCAGATTTTATACTGAGTGCTGAAATTTGAACCAACGCGTCAGGACGAGATTCAAACACGGTCCCGATGACACCAATAGGGACGGTCACTTTATATAGATCTAAATCGGCATCAAGCTTCCTTGCTGTAAGTGTCTCACCAAGTGGGTCATCTTGCTCGGCAACACTGCGAACCATTTCAGCAATACTTTCAATTTTTGATTCCGACAGCATTAATCGATCAACAAACGCCTGTGTGTACTCTCCGGCTTCAACTTGCTTTTCAGCATCAGCAACATCAGCCGCGTTAGCTTCAAGAATCCGATCTGTATTTGCTTCAATTGTATCTGCGATTGCTGTGAGTGCTTCATTACGACGCGCTGTTGAGAGATTTGAGAGCGCAAGAGCTGCTGCCTGCGCATCGGCTACCTTTTCCTCTGCAGTTTTATCATTATACTGCTGATTGCGTTTCTGTGCTGCCTGAGAGTCTGTCTTACTGGAGTTAGTCATGTATTTGATCGTCTCTATTAGTATGTTTGATTCTGCGTTGGCTTATGTTATGTATCTATTATTTGTAATATCTATTCAGTTATACTAGATATCGCGTATTAATCTATCTCAGTATTGTTTTGATCATCGACTGGAATGAAAATAGTTCCAACTGAGGTCTCTGTTACAATTTGTTGAAGTACATCAGACTCTGTTGAACGAGCAATGATTGCTGGAATACCATGTTCGCTCACTGCACGAGCACCTCGTACTTTGGTTTGAATACCACCGAATTTACTCTCAGAGCTGGTCTCAATAATTGATTCGACCTCATCGTAGTTGGTACCAACAGCATTGATTCGCGTCACATTATCATTCTGTTTTGGATTTCCAGTGTAGACACCGCCAACATCAGTCAGTGTCACAAGAAGATCACTCTCGGTCCCGATTGCAAGCGAGGATGAAAGCATATCATTATCCCCAATGCGAATCTCCTCTGTGGCGACTGCATCATTCTCATTGATGATTGGGATAACATTCCATGAGAGAAGTGTCTCAATCGTATTTTTGAAATTCGTGAATCGTTCCATGTCTTCTAGATCATGATCGGTGATGAGGATTTGTGCGACCGTCAACCCATATCGCTCAAAACTCTCAGTGTATCGCCGCATGAGGTGGCTCTGTCCAATCGTTGACAGTGCCTGTGATTCTTCGACTGTATCGTCTGCGGCGTACCCCACTCGTCCTTTCCCGGCACCAATTGCTCCTGAGGAAACAACGATAACCTCTTTATTACGCTCGACGAGGTCAGCGATGTCATCAACGAGTTTGTCTAGCTTTTCGTCGTCAAGATTAGAGGTTGCATCTGTCAGGGAATTTGTCCCGGCTTTGATAATAACACGATCCGCTGTCGCAGCGGCATGTCGTGCGTCATCAACTATTGTTTGTGGAACAGACATTTGCGTGGATTTGGAAGTCTGCGATGTAGTCTGCTCCGCTGTCTCAGTGATAGGATGGTCTGATTCCTCGCCAGTGCCTTCTCGCTCACTCATGATCAACCTCAGCTGCAAGTTCAGCCGATCGGTCGGTTGCCGCGGTCAGTGCATCACCGATTTCAGTGTCGACATCGCTGTCAAATAATACATTCATTCCTTCAATTGTTGTGCCATTCGGTGAACAGACAGCATCAATGAGAGATTCAATTGACTCATCAGCAGCTCGGACCATCTTAGCCGCTCCAATAAATGTCTGAATTGCGAGTGTCTGTGCGTCTGATCTATCTAACCCTTCGTTGACCGCTCGCGTCTGCATCGCTTGGATGAGATAATACACGAACGCTGGTCCACTTCCATTGAGCGCTGTTGCGACATTCATCTGTGCTTCGTTGATCACCACATACGATCCAAGATCAGCAAGCATTGTCTCAACATTGGGGTCGGGCTCATCCCAAGCAACAGCAGCAGCCATCTCAGAAAGACTTGCTGCAAGATTTGGCATAAGTCGAACGACCGTCGCGTCAGTTCGATTGCTGACAAATGATCGCTCAACGCCCGCGGCTGCTGTAACAAGCGTTTGCTCGGCGCGAAGGTCAATCTCAGCGAGCACTGTGGGGACAATATCCGGCTTGACTGTTAATACGGCAATATCGGAATCCACTATTGCATCAGTGTCAGTCGTCGTTTGATCGCAATATGATTCGACACCCGCAAGTACTGTTGGATTAACATCATAGCCAATTGTTCGGTATTCTCCACCCGTGGCAAGACCCTCTAATAGTGCTTTTCCCATATGCCCACACCCAATAACGCTCACTGAAATCATCTTTTCGTGATATGACTCAGCCGCTGATATACGAACTTCGGTTTCGATGCTTCGAAGGATCACTTACAAACAAACTTCGGAGTGACAGCCGACGGCTATAATCCTAAATGAAGCCGATAGCCTTCGTTGTAGTGTCCATGTGATGCCATCCGATTGATCTTTTATTGCCGATAGAATCTTGTCAGTAGCTGTGCTATAAGATATCGATGTCCGAGCAGATACATGATATTTTGGAAGTAGATGCATTCACTCCTGGATTAGTTGGTCCCGACCGCGAGTGGGCTGGAACGGTTGCTGATGGTGGGACAATTAAGACACACACACCGGCAGGATGCTGGGGTCCAATGATAACTCCATCATTCCGCGGTGGTCACGAGGTAACACGCCCGATTGGTGTTGAAAATGCTGAGCCAGGTGATGCACTTGTTGTTCATATCAATGATGTTGACGTAACAAGTGTCGCCACAAGTACCGGAAGTATGGCTGAACGCGATGATGCTTTCGGTGATGATCCATTTGTTGACCATCGTTGTCCAGAATGCGGGGCTGAGTGGCCTGAAACGACTATTGATGGGACAGGTGAGGATGCGATTCGATGTGTAGAGTGTGGCGCGAATGCATCTTCATTTGGATTTGAATATGGATACACTGTTGCCTTTGATGATGATCATAGTGTTGGTATCACAGTAGGTGAAGAGGGTGCTCATGATCTTGCAACACGTGCTGAAGAAGCAATGGCACTCCCAGAGAACTCTCAACAGCATCCAATTCTTCTATACGAGCCTGATGAGATGCCAGGAGCACTCGGTCGATTAGCGCCATTTATTGGCAATATCGGAACAACACCACACGTCGAACTTCCGGATTCACACAATGCTGGTGACTTTGGACAGTTCCTCATTGGTGCAGAGCACGATTGGGGCCTCGATGATGAAACAGCACTCGAAGCACGGACAGATGGTCATCTTGACTCGAATGATGTTCGACCAGGTGCAACGCTTATTTGTCCGGTTCAGGTAGAGGGTGCAGGATTGTACGTTGGCGATTTACATGCGAACCAAGGTGACGGCGAACTTTCATTACACACAACGGATGTAAGCGGACGGACAGAACTCGAAGTTGAAGTCATCAAAGATCTTGCTCTTGATGGACCGATTCTGTTGCCGAATGAAGCAGACCTGCCCCACATCGCGAAGCCATACACTGATGATGAGCGTGATGCGGGAGCAAATCTTGCTGAGGAATATCACGTGGACCTCACGGATGCGGCACCAATACAGCTTATCGGGTCGGGTGCTACGATCAATGATGCAACAGAGAATGCTTTTGATCGTGCGAGTAATCTGTTTGGAATCGACGAAGGAGAGATCCGTGCTCGATGTACGTTTAGCGGTGGTGTTGAGATCGCACGCCTACCTGGTGTTGTCCAATTATCGATGCTTACACCAATTGATCTACTTGAATCAGTTGGACTCGCTGAGACAGTCCTTGACAAATACGACTGAAGTTTTCACCACGACCTCGACCTCATCAGACACCTCGACCTCGACCTCAATCAGCATCTCCTTGGCCTGTAATTGATATACTTACTGGGAAATCATGAGTCGTATTTTGTGACCGTACAGCCACTTCCACCACGCATCGCCGGAAACAATTGTATGTCCGCCGATGAATCAAGCTGGGACTCAAATGATGCTTTATCACCATCAACAACGACACGGACACTTGGTCGAATCTTCTCCTCACAGTCAAGCAGATGTGATCTTGTCTGTGGATATGCATCAGCGATCATCGTAATCAACTCGCTCACTGTTTCTGGAGGATTTTTTGAGGCTGTCGACGTATCAGTGGCTCCATGATCAGATGTTACGGATACAGTATTCGTGTTATCACACGAGATATGTTCGTCGCTATCATTCGTGCTAGATTCTGTGGGGAGTGTGAGCACTTTATTATCGGCAGCAGTCCGAAGTGGACCATACACCATTATTTTCATTACTCAAACTATGCGGTAACAAATGTATAACCGTGGTGTTGAATTTTGATCAGACCGCTCCATGTCTAAAAAGCGGGGCACTCTTTCTACTCCAGCATGTAGTATGAGCAATGCGAACAGCATCGTCTGGTGATATTCCTCGACAGATTGAGACAACACCGCCTGTCAACGTCGAAACATTTGCTTCACATGTGACACTCACATGGACAAGTCCTGGTCTCTCTCAGTTTGTTGATATTGCAGATCGAATTGACGCCGTACCAGTAGATAGTACACCGATTGTCGATGCAACGAACGCTGCTGGTCGTCAACGGCTCCCGATAACAGAGATCGACACAACGACAGCAGCAACAAAATACGTGCGGTTTGAACCTGACCGTCCATGGACTCTTGCATGGGAACGCCGAACAACGCCTGTCGTGTCACTGTGTGGGTCGCCGTCGCCAACAGTCTGCCAGCAGACACACATTGTTACCACCGTAGAAAATCTTGATACGCGCGATGGGTGGAATACGGTTGAGACCGCTGCTGGGTGGACTCGCGATACATATGAAACGCTTGTTTCAGTTCTTGGAGCGTGACCGACGTGGATGACGACGACCGAGAACAAACTGGAGACGAACCCAGAAAGGATGACGCACGCCTAACGGACGACTCATCTGATCCTGATGTAGTGGTCGATAATAAAGTATCAACGAACACAGATAAATCAACGACGAAATCCGGAGATACTGATGATTCATCAATCGGGTCAACAGAGAACACTTCGACCAACAGCCACTGGATTGTAAGCACACTCACCCCTATCGGTATATTCCTTGCAACACTGCTCGACCGAGCAGGTGTCATTGATCAAACCCGACTTCGAGCGACCGTTGACCTTGCATGGCCACGCATCATCACCGGATTTGCGATTATGTCAAAACGAACCGTTGATCTTGCCATTGTCGGGATTGCTGTTGGCACGGATGCAGTCGCTGGATTAACCATTGCAAATGCATTCTGGATGGTGGCAAAATTCATATTCATTGGTCTTGCAGGCGGGACACTCTCATTAGTATCACAGAATTATGGTGGGGACCGAACAGATCGCGCGACGACCGTCGTGTATATTAGTTTCATTCTCTCAATTGGAATCGGTATCATCGTCGTCCCAGCGTTTGTATTAGCTGCTACGGACCTCGTTGCGCTCGTCGAGGAAAATCCGGCTGTGGTTTCACTTGGAGCGGCGTATCTTGCCGTCGTTGCCCCCGGTCTCTTTTTTGAGGGCATCAATATGATCGGGTCTCGAACGTATGCTGGAGTCGGTGATACAGTAACGCCAATGTTATTTCGCGCAACCGGTGCTGTATTGAATATTATTCTGAGTATTGTGTTGGTTTTCGGGACCGGACTCGGTGTCGTTGGAGCAGCACTTGGAACGACAATTGCAACCGCCGTTGTCGCAATTGCCTTCGGATGGGGATTAACAGGACGAAACGACGATAGTTGGACTGCATGTCCAATTTCGATTGATCACACGGCGACACTAGAGTTGGATCTCACCCGTGAGGTTATCGAAGTGTCAGCACCACTCATTGCTCGCCGAGTTGCACAGGGGATTGTCGTCTTTCCACTGCTTGCGATTGCGTCCACATTCGGTCCCGTGACAGTGGCGGCAGTCGGCGTTGCTCGCCAGATTCGAGAGCTTTTGAATAGTTTTACTTGGGGATTCTCGATAGCCTCCTCTACCCTTGTTGGGCAGGCACTTGGTGGTGGGAATGAGTCGCTTGCAACGGATTATGGTCGAGAAATTACGCTATTATCATTTATTATCTATCTCGGAGCGACGAGCATCGTCGTTGCATTCGCTCGCCCAATCGCAAGTGTGTTCGTTGGTGTAGATGCTGTTGCACTGACAGCGACATTTGTTAGTGTCGCCGCTTTGAGTGCAATCGCAACCGGCATTGACGGATCCGTAACAGGCGTTCTTCGCGGTGCCGGCGACACACGCGTTCCATTTCTAACGACGCTTACCGGACTCTATGTCGTTGCACTACCAATCGCATGGGCTGGAACTGTCACATCACTTGGATCAACAGCACTTCTTGGCGCCCTCCTTGCTGAGAAGGTCGTCCCCATGATACTCAACGGCGCTCGATTCAACACTGGAACATGGAAACGGGTGAGTCGTTCATACCGACCTGGTCCGGACCCGAGTGATTAAGATAGTAATCGAACTATCACAACATACTCGCTCAGTGTTGAGGCGATTTTGGATGTGAAACAGCGACAGGGGTTGCGTCTATATTCACAGCAGTAGCAGCGTGGAAGCCAACGGCTTTAGCCGTGTAGCCTGACTAAATAGCTCCTAATACATCATTCAGAATAATTTCGCCCGTTGCTCTATCTAATGGATCATTATTGTTCCCACAATCTTCGCTCATAATACACATTGGGCATCCCCGACGTCGGTCACATCGACACTGAGCGATGTGGTCACGCGTTCGTTCAGTGAGTGTCTCAAAATGATCATAGATAGCCCGAGTGAATCCAACCCCACCATCGATGCCATCATGAATAAACCACACAGGACCTGAAACCGTCTCATGCGGATGATTCAGCGTCGACAGTCCACCGATATCATTATTATCAACCAATAACTCAAGTGGTGCCAGTTGAATTAGCCCATGCTCGGCAGCGTGGATTCCCCCGCCATAGGTATACTGCGCTGCTTCATCAGGAACCCGGGTATCGCTGCTCGAACGAGCAGTTGGTGATAGTAGTGGGACATCAAGTCGCTCGATTGTCGAGGCGACATGATCAGACGGCAGTGATACCCACATCAACTCAGTGTTAAGCTCCATTGGTGGCGACTGAGTCGGAAGCGGACCGCGAACGACCTCACCGGTGCTAATCTGTCGAACGAGATATTGATCGTATGTTATTTTGACTGTTCCCTGACCAAAGTATCGGTCATATCCTCCCGCAAGCGAGTGATGTTCCTGCATGCGGAGTTCTGTGATTTGCTTCGTTGAGAGCGTCTGCGTGTATCGCCCCGTGTTTGTTTGCTTAACAAGGACTCGAGGTTGTGAGCTTTCAGCATCAACGTCAACAACCTCATACTGCTGTCCTGCATGCAAAAATAGTGCTCCCTCATGATAATCTCGATATGCGCGCTCAGCAGCAACAGGGTCATGATCAATCTCGGCGTTATTATCGACACAGATCACAGCGAACTCACGTCCACTGGTATTATACAACGAGAGTCGCCCCTGTGGACGAGGGTCACCTGCGTATCCAACACCGGTGCCATCGAGCCGACCAGTCTGTTCAAGTACACCTGCGTCCTGCCACATCTGCACAGTCTCACGAAGCCGAGTATCTGAGCCAAGAAGACCTATATCTGCATCTGATAATGGGCGTTCGTCGGCGGCTGCGAGTAAGTGGTCTGCATACACTGGTTCATTATCAACTGAAACCACAGCATCTTCGACGGTCTCATCGAAAAGATATGAGGGATGATCAAAGATGTATGCATCAATCGCATCATCACCGCTGACAAGCACAGAGAGAGCATCCGTTGTTCCCCGACCTGCTCGACCAATCTGTTGCCAAAAACTCTGTTTCGTGCCAGGGTATCCCGCTGTGACTGTCGCATCAACAGAGCCAATATCGATACCAAGTTCAAGCGCATTGGTGGTTGCCACTGCGTCAAGTTGACCACCTTTCAAACCGTTCTCAACCCGGCGACGAAGTCGCTTTCCGAGTCCAGCATGGTATGGTTCGACAGTCAAATTATTATTTGAGCGCGCTGCATCGACTGTTTGCTTCGCTGCGATTTCAGTCCCTTGTCGAGCCGAGCAAAACTGCAGTGTCTGGGTATCATGACTTGCAAGGTGTGCAGTTACTTGCGCAGCCTCAGAGCCGGTTGACTGGCGGGCACGTTCGAATTCTGCTGCAGGGTCAGAATCATCACTGCTAGGTGTTGGTGACCGAGACTGATCTGTTGTCTCTGTCTCTGTCTCCGTCTGCTCATCAACAATATCATCATCACTTACTTGATCCCAATCGATTGGTGGTTCCCAAAGAATGATATCTCGGCTTCCTCGGGGGGACCCATCTTCGTCGATAACAGTGAATGATTCACCAGTCAAGCGTTGGGCATGATCAGCTGGATTACCGATTGTTGCTGTTGTCAATACAAATTGTGGGTTAGCATCATATGTTCGGACAATCCGACGGAGTCGCCGCAGAATCCAAGCAACATGTGTTCCAGTGACACCGGCGTATTCGTGTGCTTCATCAACAACAATAAGATCAAGATTAGCGTAAAATCGACGCCATCCAGCATCACGGTTATGTCGCGGAAGATAGACATTCAATCCTGCAGGATTGGTGAGAATAACATCTGCGTTTTCTCGGATCTCTCGCTTGCGGTCTGTCGGTGTATCACCATCATACACACCAATCTTTATATCGAGTCCCCAATCATCGCGGAGTTTGTCATTGAGCTCTCTTTCTTGATCTCGTGTGAGAGCCTTCATTGGATAGAGACATAATGCGGTTGTATCAGGATTGTATAGATGCATACGAGCAATCTGAAGCGCGTATACCCACGTTTTTCCGGATGATGTCGATGTTGTAACGACGACATTTTCATTATCTGCAAGCGCAGCGAGGGCTGCTGCTTGGTGTTCAAACAGATCATGTGAAATCTGTGCTGTCAGTGACTCTGGTAAAACTGCTTCTGCTGGCGTGGTTTGTGCTGGCTTCTGCATAAGCCGGTGTGTCTCAACAATCTGCCCATCATAATTTGGGAATGATTCTGCAAGTGTCTCTTCAGAGAGAACAGAAGAAGAGTGCTCCTGTGATTTGAGTGTCGTATCGTCAGATCGGTTTGATTCTGTGTTATTTGACATTGAATGTTGAAATATTATAATATAGCTCTGATTGGTGATCGATCAATAGACACCAGGTGTTTAGTACAACTGACTGGTTGCGAGGCTCTCTATCATCACCGATAATACTGTTCACATCTCCTATCATGAGCTAAAATCCGATAATGACCCCTGTGAGGTTGACGCCGATGATCGTGATCGTGATCCCGATCCCGATTCCGATCCAGATTGTAGCGACGCATCATTTGTCCGTGCTTGGTCTGCATCACTCAAGGCCTCATAAATACGTGCAAGTCCGCGAACATCATCCTCACAATACGCCTCTAAACGATCCCACGGCGGCGGTGATACAGTCTCTGGATTATCGGCAGTGGTCATGCGTTCACGCCAGTCAACATAGAGCTCAGCAACGCGCCGTCCATTGATTCCCTGCGTTTTCGGTTCCCATCCAAGCGCCGTCGCAACGTGTTCAAGTTTATTTGTTCGTCCAGGAAATTCAGCATTTCCCTGTGTTCTTCCCCAATACAGTGGATCAAAGGTATATCGATTTTCCCAGTCGTCGAGATACGATGGACAGTGCTTCTGTAATTGCTCATGGATAACATCAAAATCGAAACCGTATCCATTCCAAGCAACAACCGGTCTCCCACGAGCACTCCCTGTTAACCATGTCATAAATGCTTCAAGATGTGCACTCGGGGTATTGAGACCTGGTTGTCGAAATGCAAGATAGTTCCCTGACGATGCTGACCCATCAAGAACGCCGATAAGCCATGCTGTTGACGCTGCAAGACCATCCGTTTCGATATCAATGAACACCGGATCGCCCGTCGGCAGTGACCTATCACCAGTAGACACAACCATTTCATCAGTGACAGCCGTAGCTGATGCGTGGATTTGTTCTGCGGTACTATTACCGATACTAGGAACGGTAGTGAGTTTGTGTGGTGATGCTGTAGCAACAGCTGATCGAGTCTCAAATCCTTCTGTTCGGAGGTGATTAGCACGTGTCTCACTAACACCAGTTATTCCTCGAAGTCCAAACCGATCTGGTGATATTGTTTCTGTAGTGATTGCTCCATTCGGGAACACCGAGACGACCGTCAGTGGTTGTGTCGAATCATCGAGTCCAACGCCAAGGCGTGCACGCGAGGTACCAATCCCGGCAATAGACATGTGATGATCATCTGAGGTTGATACAACACGATTATATGATGCTCGAAGCCCGGTCGAAAGATATGATAAACCGACACTCGCCTCCTCTTTCTCTGATGAATGATCGGCGATCCATGCTGAATCGATAGTATCAATGTACGCTTCTAATCCATCGAGGCGTGTTTGCCGATCATGTGGATCGATACGTAATGAGAGAGCATCAGTTACAACGTATCCATGCTCCGTTTCGATGAGTGATGTCGGATCGTCTGGTAGTGAATCAACCGACGGAGAAACAACAACCGTCACATTCTCATTTGCTGCTTCGACTGTCTGCGGGAGCATCCCACGACCAGGCTGATATACAGGAACATCAATACTGCCGGTCAGTGCTGGGATAACAACACCACTGTCGGGATCTACCGGAATAATTACATCTGGGTTGACCGCAGCAACTGCATCAGAGACGACATCAACCGGATCAAACTCCCGAATTACACTCCCAGGGACTGTCAGCAGCGTGCCGGCGGCAGCATCAGAATCTGGAAGAAGTGTCGACGGGGTTGAACTCACGGTCACAATCAATTATTAGTGGGGCGTCCGTCGTCTTGAACGTTCGTCTGTCATGTTTCATATATGCCTGCTATACGATGATTTTTATAGCCGGAGCAGGCGCAATACCACGTCACGTCGTTTACGGCGTGGATACGCGCCGTCAACTGCTGACACAATCAACCGTTGTTCGGCATTGCAGGATATTCCACGCGACCCGAAATCGACACTAGTAGGTAATTAGAATATTACGGATTATGTATGGCGAAACAGGTCGTCAAACGCACCATCAAAGGTTCAATCCAGAACCACTCACAAGTGCAAGACGACCTAGACTCGCTTGGATTTGCCGCCAGTAAACTCTGGAACGTCGCCCGCTGGACAAGTGGGCGAGTCTGGAACGAAACAGGCCACATCCCCAACGACGGCGAATTAAAATCGTCCCTCAAAACACACGAGCGCTATGATGACCTACACTCGCAGTCAAGTCAACTCAGCGAGTTCTCGAAGAACTCTCTGAAGCGTTCAACGGCTGGTACGGGAAACGCCAGAATGGGGACATGAAAGCGAATCCACCAGCATACCATACCGCAAACACAACGACGAGCATCCACGCTCAACGGTAACGTTCAAAGGCGCTGGCTTCAAACTCGATAACAAGAACGGTCAAGTCCGACTCTCCAAAGGTGGTAACCTGAAAGAGTACTGGTCAGACTTCAGTCTCTGCGACATCCAAACACGGTCTGATGTTGACCTTTCTGCGATTGAGAGCGTTCAGCAGGTCCGAGCCGTCTGGAACAAGCAACGAGATGGAGATGAGTGGGAACTCCACATCGTCTGCAATGTCGAAATGACTGTCTCAGAGAACAACACGGAGAAAACTGTCTGTATCGACCTTGGAATCTGTCACTTCGCTGCCCTCGCGTTTGAAGACCAGAAGTCCGAGCTGTACCCGTTGAACTGTCTCAAACAGGATGATTACTATTACAGCAAGCATATCGCTCGCTGCGATGATTCTACATCCGAGGAGACAGTCCGATTGAATGCCAAGAAATCCAATCGTCGGACGCACTCTTTCCACACGCTCTCAAAACACATCGTTGAACGATGTGTAGACGAGAATGTTGGTGTGATTGCAATCGGTGACCTCAGTGGCATCCGCGAGGATGAAGATGGAGCGACGAAGAACTGGGGCAAGGGCAAACACGGGAACTTGGACTTGGACTTGCACTTGGACTTGGACTTGGACTTGACTTGCACTTGACTTGCACTCGTGGGCGTTCGACCGCTTTACCGACATGCTCGAATACAAAGCCAAAGAAGCTGGTGTTTCGGTCGAACGTGTGTCTGAGGAGAACACGTCCAAAACGTGTTCAGTATGTAGTTGCGAACGTGACGCGAACCGAGTTGAGCGTGGACTGTACGTGTGTGACGAGTGCGAGTTGGTTGCGAATGCTGATGTGAACGGTGCTGAGAACATTCGACAACAAGTATCTCCGAGTCTCGCCACGGATGGCGGTGAGAGTGAGAGGAGTAACGGCTGGTTGGCACAGCCATCGACGTACCTGTTTGAGAAGCAAACTGGCTCTGGCTGTTTCAAGCCTCAAGAACAGGCAGTGTCGTGAATCTTCATATCCCAATCCAGCGGTAGTGGTGCCGTGGGATTCCCGCGTCTTCAGGCGCGCGGGAGAATGTCAAGATTACAGTATGGTCGAACGCTGAATGTCTCTGACCATTCCCATATTCTGTGTTTGCAGTGTTGATTTTATTTTAGATATCTAATTTAACAGATCAGTATATCGATATTTGACAGAAAGGCAATTATCAGACCAACAGTGAGTAGGTACATGCAGGAGCCTACGCCGGCTACTGAGTGGTCCGATAGTCCGTGGTCAATCACAGCCGCCGAAGAATTGCTGCAGGACGTCATCAACACAATCGCGGTTTGTGTGATGAACCATGAGGAGTCAGTTCGCCGCATTACAATTCCCAACGCTTCATCGGACGCAGTCATTGATATTGTGATCGAAACCACCACTGGATTCGATATGCGCAATTATTATCGACGGTTAGTAGATGAATTATGACACTCAGCGAGAAGGCAGTGAATCCGCACCCCCGATGGTTGGAACGCTCGCTAGCTATTGTATCCGTACTGGAAACTCTGAGCTTGATATTGCAGATGATAGCGACGAACAGTAGTAAGATGAAGAAAAAACAAAAAACAAAAAACAGAATTCACCGTCCAGAATCGAATATTCAGACGAGTAACCGTATGATGTGTAATGTGTGATTACTTATACGTTTGAACGTCTTGTCAATGCGGTAGTAGAGTCAAACACGCGTATCCAGATAGTATCAGCAACGGGACATAATCGATACGGTATTGATCCGGAGACCATCGACCAGCTGCAAGAAACTTGGATTGTAGAGGATACGCCAATGGAGCAACAGCTTGTGGTTGATGGAATATTGCATCCAGGACAGATCGTTGATCTTAGTGATGCTATACCATCAATTACCGTTCAGGATCGTCGTGATATCGTTCTGCGACGGCTATCCGATGGGAATAATCCGCTTGCAACAATATGCCTTGAACTCCGACAGTGTCGAATTGACCACCGCCAGGCAATGCAACAACAGCGACACGCAGCCACAGACGGTCCGGATGATAGTGGTCGGGTGAATGAACTCAACCATCGCAAACAAACACTTCAAGATAGTATCGAGAGTGCAATAGCGGATCAACAACAATTGATAAAGAATGCATATAGCGATGTTGATGCACGCATCGGTGTCATAAATCCGATTGGCACTGAATCTGCAGCCAATCGTATGTGCTCAGCACTGACATCTGATGCTGACTCTCAAATAACGGGAATCTTACGACCGGTAACGCCAGTAACGACTACAACGACGATTGGTCCTCATGAGGTAGCAGTGACGCGTATGACACCACTCGTTAATCAGATTCCAACTTGGTATGAACGCGTTATTGCAGGAACTCTTGAAATATTTGATGAAGCCGACGTAGTTGTCACTGTGAACTCTATCGATTACACTCAGATCAATAATGAGTCAGCGGACGATATAAAGAAGCCATCGGTGAGCATTAGTACTGTTGTCGAGCAGTACTGCAGAGATGACACTGAAATACTCTCACGGACAGGTGACTCGGATGATGAAGTTAATTCAATCCGAGCGGATGTTGCAGCAGAACTACCAGACACACAGTTGAGTATCTCACTACCATATACAGACAGCGCACAGGCAACTGTTTCACAACTGTATGATGACACGACGGTTGAATCAATCTCATATGATGAACGAATCACACTCACTGTGCGCGTTGCAGTAACCCAAACTGACGCCATTCGGCGAGCGGTGACGACTGCCGGTGGCAGCATACAAGATGACGAACAGTAACAGTAGCCGGAACAGCAGGTAAAGTACCTTGGGGACAAGCCTCGACTCCGAGGCACTCGCCTTGATATCTGTAGGTCTCTTTAATCATGACTGCACTTTGCCGAATTACTGGACGAATCTGACACAACAGTATCGTGACTGCTCTGCCGCGAGAAGAACTATCAGTGGCGCACACATACAGTTTATACAGGAATGACCGACTCGAAGTTAGGGAGGCGGCGGCTGCTCACACTCACCGGAGCAGCATTGCTCGGGGGACTTGCAGGCTGTAATACCCAAACTCAAACCCAATCTGATACACAGGCGACTTCTACATCAATGTCAAGTGATCTCTCAGCAGATACTAATCTGAGAGACCAGGATACGGCGGATACGGCGACCAATCCGTATGGTGAAGTCTATAATGAGACAATTGATTCAGTTGTATTAGTCCGACCAGAAGGTCCCCGCACACGTGGTCAGGGAACCGGATTTCTATACAATGATAACCATGTGATAACAAACGCACACGTTGTTGGAGAGGCAACCACAGCAGATGTCCGGTTTTCGCAGGGAGAGTGGCGAACTGGGTCTGTTGTCGGGTCTGATCCACACAGTGATCTCGCAGCAATCGCTGTTGATTCACCTCCTGAATCGGTGTCTCCAATCCCATTTATTGATACTCCAGCAACAATTGGGCAGGAAGTTGTCGCAATTGGAAATCCCTTCGATCTCAGCGGGACAGTAACCTCAGGAATCGTAAGTGGTGTAAATCGGTCAATCCCAGCACCGACAGGATTCACAATTCCTGATGCAATCCAAACCGACGCCGCAGTCAATCCTGGAAATAGTGGCGGACCACTCATGTCACTTGATGGGCAAGTCGTTGCAGTCATCAACTCTGGTGGCGGCGATAATATCGCATTCGGTATCTCAGCAGCCCTCACACAACGAGTTATTCCTCGATTAATCGAAGTCGGTGATTTTGATCATTCATATATTGGCGTTCGATTTGAGTCGGTCACCCCAGAGATCGCCCGTGCAAACGGGCTCGAAACCCCACGTGGACTCCATATTGTCGATGTCATCGACGGAGCGCCAGCAGATGGTACATTGCAACCAAGCGATGGACAACAAATGGTTGATGGAACCCAAGTTCGAGTCGGTGGTGATATTATAATCGGAATCGGAGGACAACGAATACTCACGACAGAGGATCTTAGCAGCTATCTTTCCTTAGAAACGGATCCCGGCGACCAAGTCCCGATTACCATCCTTCGAAATGGTCGAAGACGGACACTGACAATCCAGCTTGGCAAGCGTCCAGAACAGTGATCAAATTTCTCTCATGAGCGCTATCTTGTGGTAACTTAACACAGTCTTAACAGATATTGTAAATCAGAAATAATAACGCCTTTATTCTGATATCGTTCTGTTTATTTACTACAGGGCATCGGAAAACAATACAAAATCTCACATCTCGATCGCGGGAGGACGTTATCCAGTAGTGTCGTTTTTAATCGTCGTTTGCTTCAGCCTGTTGTCTAGCACCGAGTTTTGCCTGCTCGCGGGCGCTCGGATTAGCCGACTCTTTGAACGGCACTTCTGCGACCGTTGCATATGCAGGACCACCTGATTCAGCGTACTTTTCAGGCAGATGAACCTGGAATTCAAGATCAAGATCGTTTTCATAGATCTCATCATTGAGTAGTGCATCTGTCTCGCTCTCAAGTTTATCTGCAGGAACAAACCCAAGCCCAATGTTTGTCTCAAGATCTGGATTCCACCACGGCGAGGTCATATATCCACATTCTTCACCCGTGTCTGGGTCTGATACTAACCAGAAATCCGGGGCGTAATCCCGGATTGGCTCGCCAGACATTTTCAGTCCAACGAGCTTGAGGTTGAATGGATACTCACCATCGTTGATTAATTCTTGTTGACGCTCCAGCTCTTCTTTACCAATATAATCTGCTTGTTTATCATCTGGCACTTGATATCCAAGGTTAACCTGGAACGGTGATGTCTCATGATCCATATCTTGCCCCCATGAGAGAATACCAGCTGCAATTCGACGATGATGTCCTGGCGCAATCTGCATACCGCCGTGATCTTTGACCGAATCAAGAACAGGATCCCAGACACGTTCGGCATTCTCCATCGCATCACGGACATAAATCTCGAATCCTTTCTCACCTGAGAATCCCGTCTGACTGACCAAGACCTCAGCACCACCAATTTCTGCATCCATCAGCCCATAGTAAGGGATGTCTGAGACATCGTCACCAACGACATCAATCATGACATCCTCAGAACGTGGTCCCTGAATCTGCATCGGTGCAACATCAATTTCGTCAACTTCGGCATCAAAGTCCATACCCACGTTGACGCCTTGTATCCACTGCATCAGCGTTGAATCTGAAATAGAGAACCAGAATTCATCTTCAGCAACCCGAAGGAGGATTGGATCATTTAAGATCCCACCATCCTCATTACACAAAATGACATACTTTCCGTGCATTGGGTCGATCTCAGTCGCATCACGCGTAATCACGTGATTCGCTAGCGCTTCTGCGTCCGGACCTTTCACGCGAATTTGGCGCTCAACAGCGACATCCCAAAGGGTGACAGTTTCTGTAAGTGCGTCATATTCTGCCATCGCGCCGCCATCTTCAGGCTCAACGAGACCACGCGGGTGATAGATCCGATTATACACACTACAGCGCCAGGCACCCTCTTCATTGAATGATTTATCAAAGAATGGTGATTTACGAACCCGTGTCGAGACGAGCATCTCGATGCCAGGGTCTCCGGTCTGGCGAAGATTTCGTGGCAACGTTCGGTCAGACTGATCAATACTTGGATAGTTAGGATGATCTCCACTATTTGCCATACTAATCTAATTTTGTTAGATACTACAATAAATGATGGTGTTCATCACCCCGTGGATTTAAATTGCAATCGACATATAGCTACTCCGTAACACTGTGGGATCGGATATTGTATCAAACAGATACAATTATGATTTATTCATGCTAATATAACGGATGGTGATAGGATATGGACATCACAACAGTGTGCACTCATATCGTATTATGATTCCAAAAATTGATACTAGAATATTTTGAGTATAATATCTCTCATCTACTACTCAGAGGGGGTCTGTGTATGTTCAGCAATTGTTGCTGCGACAAGGTTTCGCATTCCACGTCGGAGTCGTCCACTTACAGCAGTTGAAGACAGATTCAGTTTATTTGCAACATCACTGAGCGATACGTCTCGTGGTTCATTGAAGTACCCTTCTCGAAACGCAATCTGAAGTGCCTCCCGCTGTTCATCAGTCAATCCGAATGATGACTCCCCACCAGCGTCCTCATTGCTATAGATTTCAATAATATCAAGCGTAATATCATTGTCAGTGCTATATTCCCAAATAGCGTTCAATGCTGATCGGTCAGGTAATAATAACCGCACCAACCATCCACCCCCCTTTGTTTCAGTGTGGATTAAAAATCCATTTACTTTCGTGACAACTGTACTTATTAATCGTGTCTCTGGGGTGTGCTCAATATAATAAATCGCTGCCTCTTCAGTTTCATCAACGAGTTCATATGAATCAATGGTCGCGTCAACATCAAGCGCTTTCTCGAGTTCATCGCGGTCATGATACTCAATCAAGAATGGGAAAGTAGTCGAACCAGGATCAGTTGTCCCCTGCGTTATAACGCGAATATGTATATTATCAAGCCGATTTAATGTCGGAACAAGTGCCAGGCGTTCATGTTCGATATGTACTTTCGCGGTAATGGACATTTGATAATCCTCTTAATCGGATTGTTGACCGACTACAAACGAATTTTGCCAGATTAGCAATATGCCTGTCGGTCAGATTCTCAAAATCAGTCTTTCTAAGATAGTTTAACTAATAAAGAATATGTGACTACTCCGCATCTTCTGTCACAAGACATACTATTACTCATGTATTCTGTATGATGATGAAATGCGAATTTCATCAAGAATCAAGGCGGATACCTCAGGGCTTGACCCCGAGGCAGTCGACAACCACGAAATATACGTGTCGGCAGCGCACAATACTGTATAATGACAGAACCTGCTGAAATCCGCACGGTTGTGCCAGCCTTTGACGACGTGCGTTATATGAATACAGGCGCAAGTGGTCCGAGTCCACAGTCAGTCGTCCAGGCAGCACAAAATGCGATTGAAATGCATGAATGGGACGCTGCCGGTGACCCAGGTCCATATCCACATGCGTTCGATCATTATGATGATGTTCGTACAACAGTTGCTGATTTTCTTAGCGCATCTCCTGAAGAAATTGCACTAACACAGAGCACAAGTGACGGCATTAATCGGGTCGCTGGAGCACTTTCATGGGAGCCTGGAGACGTGATTGTCCGAACAGATCTTGAACATCCTGCAGGTGTTCTGCCGTGGGAACGACTAGAGCGTCGTGGCTGTGAGGTTCGGGTTGTTCCAACACATGATGGTCGCATTGATCGAGAAGCATACCGAGATGCTGTTTCTGATGCCTCATTTGTCTGTCTCAGCGCATTGACATGGAACTACGGAACAATACTTCCAGTAGAGGAGCTTGTCGCAGAAGCACATGATGCTGGTGCTTTTGTTCTCGTTGACGCTGTCCAAATTCCTGGACAGCGTCCATTCGATGTGACCGAGTGGGGCGCAGACGCCGTTGCGATGGCAAGTCACAAATGGATGCTCGGATTATGGGGTGCCGGATTTCTATACATCAACGATTCTGTTGTTTCCGATCTTGATCCAACGGCAATTGGGTATAGAAGTGTTGTTGCTCCTGGAGATGAAGAATCACAGTACGAATTGAAATCCGGTGCAGCACGGTTTGAAGTAGGAACGACAAATACAGCACCATACACCGCCTTGGAAAGTGCGATTGAGGTCATTGAAGATATTGGAACTGACACAATCGAATCTCATATTAATATGCTCGCAACACAGTTGTCTGCGAATATACCATCTGATCGACTTGTGAGCCCATCAGATCCCGAATCTGGACTAGTGACACTCCGCGTTGACGATCCAGAGACAGTCGTCGAACAACTGAAGACAAAGCATGATATTGTTGTTCGAACACTCCCTGATCCTGATGATACAATTCGTGCTTCGTTGCATGTGTACAACACTCGTGAGGATGTTAATGCACTTCTTGCTGGGTTGCAATCAACAGTTGATGGGTGGTAATATCAAATGAATGAGAATTTGAGAGCTGAAGAGGCACGACACGGAATATATGTTTAAGAGTAGCATTAGGATCGAATCAATCTTAAAAATTAATTATTTGTCATTAAATAGCGACTCACTCATTGACTCATCGTGAGGTAATCAATAAGAGCGGCTTATGATGCATTTATTTCGGTCACTCTTTCGAATCTGCACGGGGCAGATTTGTCACTCAATTGACGATGAGCTATTAACACGTGTTTTATACTATTCATATATGATTCTAAATATAATTTCATATGACGCATGAAGCCCTTGTCGTCGGTGAGACCCTGATCGATTTTATTCCAGATCGTCCGGGACAGCTCGCAGACGTGGAGTCGTTTTCCCGACGGGCAGGTGGGGCGCCAGCCAATGTGGCAGTCGGTCTAACGCGGCTTAATCGAACACCATGGTTTTGTACCACGCTTTCCGACGACCCGTTTGGCTCATATCTTGCGGAGGTGCTTACGCGTGAAGGCATTCCAGACAAGCTTATTACAAAGACCCCTCACAGCCAGACGGCACTAGCATTTGTCTCACACAGCAGTGATGATGATCGTGAGTTCACGTTTTATCGCTCAAATACAGCAGATAGACAGCTTGATACAAGCGTTATCGACGGTAATATTCTTGAGTCAATCGAGATTGTCGTTGTGGGGGGCGTCACCCTAACCGTTGAACCAGCTCGATCTGCGACGTTCGACCTCGTTGAGCGAGCCAATGATCGGAATTGCTCTGTCTTTTTCGACCCGAACGTCCGCGCTGAGTTGTGGGAGACCTCACCAGCACCCAAGATTGAACGGATGCTCTCTAAGACGGACGTTCTCAAAGCCACTCACGAAGATCTCGAAGCTGCTGCTCTCTCAACTGCGCCCTCAGATATCCTCGCGACTGGACCGAACACGGTTTTTTTGACTGAGGGTAGCTCTGGCGCTCATCTGTTCACAGATAACAACTCCCGGTGGACTGCTGGTGAGTGGTTCCATCCCGGGTACGAAATCGAGGATGTCGTTGATGTGACCGGTGCTGGTGATGCCTTTTCAGCTGGGGCGATTGCAGGGCTTATCGATGACGATGATCCAAATACTGTCCTTGCGTTCGCCAATGCGGTTGCCGCTGCATCGATAAAGCGTCGCGGGGCAATGACTGCACTTCCCGACCGACAGCTCGTCGAAACGATACGTGATCAAAAATGATCCAATCTGAGAGGGGACTCCGAACAGCTTAATATCCGCAATCGCTCAGCGAGTTCCGCCCTAACTATACTGCTGGATAGCGAGTAATTATTGATACGTATATCGATGATTGATGATGACTGAGTCGCTTCGACATCTTCCAGATCGGTGAAACACCGCTTTCTGATCTATACTGGGAGCAGGAGATATCACTGACTTCGCAATCAAGCGACTGCTGCCGCTGATGAATCATAGATCGCGCCTGCGCACTATTCGCCGGCCGAAAACTGGATTGAGGACTGAGCCTGTAATAAAATTAAACGCGCTGTGAAAGCAGCTCTGATAGCAGTTTCCGCTGTGCAACAGCAAGATGTTCTGTGAATGTTGAGAGACCAATGTTGAGTTCATCAGCAACAGTTGTTGCATTGGAGTCGCGGGGATATTGAAAATATCCCATACTGTAGGCAGTCTGTAGGACTTCTTGTTGTCTGTCGGTCAACGCACCGCGGTCAACAAGTGCTCGATCAGGTTCATCTGAGCCACCGCTCGCGTCCGCATGAACAAGATATCGAAGCTCGACTCGCTCTGCTGCATCATCAAGCCTATCGACAATTGTTCGAAGTTTATCTACGCTTTCAAGATGAAGTGTAAAATGAAGGGTGCCAGAGCGAGCGCGAACATCAGCAACAGGAGCGCCTACTGATTCGACAACTTCGCAGGCACATGCTTCCTCATGATTGCGTTTGAATCGGTATACACGTTCATCGCCGACATCAACTACCGGTTCAGCACACTCAAAGTCTGATTCGACGGCAGAACTGACATCCTGGGAGACACGAAACTCCTCGGTAACACCCTCATCTGTGCCCTGTCCTGCCCAGTTTATATCTGTCACAGACTCTCCCTCCGCTTCTGAAATCGTTGACACCGGACAGCTCGTGGGCTCATGAACGGCTAATTCAGTTCGGATACCGTCTGGCATAATTTAATCATACAAATCAAAAAAGAAAAATGTATCTTATATACTGACGCACGACGTTGCTGGTATCGCACGCTGGTCATTCGGGGTGTATAGTGTATATAACTCAGTGAATGATGAGACTGGATGCATAAACACTATTGTATATCTGCCTTTAGAAGCTGTCACGGCGGATGCCACGGGGCTTGACCCCGAGGCGGTTCACCCCAGATTGCTTTGGTTCGAATGAGGCTAATATGATTTTACTGTATATCTACATCTGAAATAAAAACCCGGCAAATATGTTTTTTTGAGTCTGTGATAATTAAAACACCCTCAAAATTCGGGCTGACGCATCAATCGATCCAGTAATATAATACTACATGATGAGTTCCATCCGGAGCCAGTTGGCGGTGAGTGCTGAGCCGACAATAATGATGATTTCGCGAGCCGCACTGATTGGGCTAATCATACTCTTCACTGGTGTCCGCCTTGCTGGTATCACAGTCACGCTCCAAACACAAGCAGCAATTTATTTGCTTGGAATGGTTGCATTGAATCTTCCACACGGTGGTTATGAACATTTTGCAAATCTCCGACGTCGAGCCATGCGATTTCGAGGAAAGTATATCGCCGGCTATATTCTCATGGCAGTGATGTATATCGGTGCTTTCATTCTTGCGCCTATTGTTGGACTTGCGATTGCAATCGCGATTGCTGTTGCGAAGGGTGGCGGTGGTGATCTATATGCCTTACAGATAACATCAGGGACAGACCATATCCAATCACGAGCACATCAATTACTTGCGGTTGCTGCTCGTGGTGGTGCGGTGATGGCTGTTCCAATTGTCGCTTTCCCTGAAACATTCCATACATTCAGTTCACTAATGATTGGAATGGTTGATCCTGGTGGACTCACCGGTATTGCCCGTTATTTTGACGTTACTCGTATACTCATCGGAGTTGGCTATGCTATGGTGGTCATTGGGCATCTTGGAGTTGGGTATATGCATCGCCCAGCCGATGGAATTGGGTGGATAGTTGATGCTGCTGAGACGATATTACTTATCGGGTATTTCGTGGCTGTCCCCGTTGTTGTTGCTGTTGGGCTGTACTTTCCACTATGGTACTCAATACGACAGGTTGCACGTGAAATCAATGTTGAAACCGCTACATCACGGGGCTCAGACCTTCTTGGTGGAACTGATGCATCGACAGGGACAGTTGCACTCCGTGCATGGGGTATTTTGATCGCTGGTGCACTAGCAACCGCGATTGTTGCTGTCGGATTCTGGCTGGCTGTCCCAAACCCAGTCCCGAGTGAATCAACCTACTTTGGATTGGTTGCCTTTTGGAGTGTGTTCATTAGCGTCATTGCACTACCACACGTGCTTATCGGCAATGTGTTAGATCGTCAACGCGGTATCTGGCACGTGCCATAGGTACTCTCTCAGTGGTAACAATGTTGACCGGCGATTACAAAATTAGCATTATCTGAAAGTAATATGGCAATCCATAGTGAGCGATGTGGTCATGAGGCGGTTCACTCGGGGTATCATTCTGGTCAACAATACGCGGTTCTCCAATATATCATTCCCAACCCCATGGTGCTTAGAAAACTCAGCGGTTAATCATCTTTAGTTGTTGACTCATCAACCCGGCCATCAGCATGTACTGACTCTGTCGTGTCTATATTATCACCGTTATTATTCATTTCCGTAATTGGCTCTTGCTGACGCTGTCGAGCAGTTATATCACCGTTTGCATTATTTTCTGTGTTAGCTATTCCGGCTCGTCCAAGATAAAGCAACACTAAATAGCCGATAACACCCGCAAAAAAGAAACCAACTGGGATAATAAATGGACCTCCGATCTCAAGTATCATCTGCCAGATATCAATAAGCGATTGTACAACCATACAGACTTCTCACACTCGATGGTGTTAATTATCAGCCGTCAGATTACATTTATTACATATTACTCTGATGTAACGACGCAACTATTATATATTATCTTCGCATTAAATTATGTGCAATGGCGAAAGGCACGGTCGCGTTCTTTAATGACACAGGCGGATACGGTTTCATCGAAAGTGAAGACTCTGAGGAAGACGTTTTCTTCCATATGGAAGATGTCGGCGGTCCAGATCTCGAGGAGGATCAAGAAGTCGAGTTCGATATCGAACAGGCTGATAAAGGTCCCCGTGCGACGAATCTCCAGCGACTGTAAGAACGCATTTCAATAGTTACGTTAGCCGTATTGCGGTCGACATCCTGTCGATTCTCATTATGATCTCCGTATTTCTGATCAAACTGAGCATACATGCTCACAGTTAACAGTTCAATCTCAACTGATTCTGGATACGTTATCCAAATTGGAGGGTAATATCCCTTCCTCAAGGAGTGACCACAGAGAACGAGTAGGGAGCGGATACGCCCGACACCACAAACGACAAATTACAAAATAGCAGGTAACACATTGTTCAATGTAGAAATAATTCAACCCACTAAACTAGACGGCAACAACGCCCGTTCTTGTTGTTTCGTCACTGTTTAGACAGGGAAGCTCAGCCTCTCGAACAAGATGTTTGAGAAAGAGAGTCTAGAGCGGGGTCGTGGACACCCCATGGTGAATAAGTCTCTCTAAGGTATAGTCGGAATTTGAAGGAATCTTTGTTGGAAGCTCTTGTCCTCAACGAAGCCATCTCTGACGAGTGAGTAGGTCGGAGTTGTTCAGTGAAATCCCATCGCTTCAATCTGCTCTTGATATCGGTTCCGAATGGTCACCTCGGTCACCTGGGCAACATCGGCGACTTCGCGTTGTGTCTTCTTTTCATTACATAATAACGAGGCAGCATAGATAGCAGCCGCAGCAAATCCGGTCGGGGATTTTCCTGAGAGCAGCCCTTGCTCAGCAGAGACATCGATAATCTCAGTTGCTTTAGATTGCACTTCTTCAGATAGGTGAAGTGAGGAAGAGAATCGAGGGACAAATTCTTTCGGGTCAACAGGCCGTAGTTCGAGTCCAAGTTCTTGAGAAATGTATCGATATGTCCGTCCAATCTCTTTCTGTGGGACTCGAGAGACTTCCGCGACCTCATCAAGTGAACGCGGGATTCCCTCCCGTCGACATGCAGCATACAGTGCAGAGGTGGCAACACCTTCAATTGACCGTCCTCGAATTAGATCTTCACTCAATGCACGACGATATATAACGGATGCAACCTCACGGATTGATCGGGGGACACCAATCGCAGACGCCATACGATCAACCTCTGAAAGTGCAAACTGAAGATTGCGCTCACCAGCATCTTTTGTTCGAATTCGTTCCTGCCACTTACGTAATCGGTGCATCTGTGAACGCTTTTCTGAGGATAGCGATCGCCCGTATGCATCCTTATCCTTCCAGTCAATGGTCGTTGTTAATCCACGGTCGTGCATCGTCTCGGTGATTGGTGCACCAACGCGGGACTTTGACTGCCGCTCAGAATGATTGAACGCTCGCCACTCGGGACCTCTGTCGATCTGTCGTTCGTCCAAGACCAACCCACAATCATTACATACTAACTCACCTTGGTCAGCATCAGTAACGACATCTCCTGATTCACATTCAGGACATGTGAGCCGTTCATCCGACGTCTGCTCTGTTTCTTCCTCGCGCTGACGTTGGCGACTCGGACGCTCCATATAAACGTTGTGGTGAAGGGGTGATTTAAATCTTCGCGATATAGTCACAACGTGCTATATCCCGCGGCATACATGGGAACAAAATATGAATGGCACAGTCGGTATGACAGCACCTTGCTGGCAAATGGTTTTGTTGTCTGCTGTGAACTATTGTATATGCATTCACATCGACTAAATTATTATCTTAAAGAGCGGATGTAAATGTCAACAAAGGCTAGTCTCGAAACGGAGTTAGCAGTCGTTGCGGGATTTGAATCTCCACAAGTTGAGCTCGAACAGTACCCGACACCACCAGAGATTGCTGCGCATGTTATCCATATTGCTGACCTCCATGACGACATCATTGATCGGACTGTGATCGATCTCGGCACTGGAACCGGAATGTTGGCTCTCGGTGCAGCATTCCGAGGTCCTGACCAGATTATCGGCATTGACCTGGATCGATCAGCACTTCAGATAGCAAAAATGAATCAATCCCGCGTTGGCACAACAGCCACCATTGAGTGGATTTTGGCGGATGCAACACAACCACCTCTGTGTCCACATCCACAGACAACTCACGACAGTGAATCAATAACTGTTGTAATGAACCCACCATTTGGTGCTCAGCACGGACAGAAACACACTGATCGAGCGTTTCTCACAACAGCGGCACAGGTTGCAGATGTGTCATATTCAATTCACAACAGTGGGTCGCAGTCGTTTATTGAATCATTTGTCGCCGATGGTGGTGGGGATATAACACATGCATTTGAGGCATCATTTAGTCTTGATCGCCAATTTGAGTTCCATGACACTGAGTCGACTCATATTGACACGGAAGTGTATCGCATCGTCTGGAATAATAATATGCATGAGTGATCATCTACTGATCGCATTTGCAGTATATTGATCTACACTCGATCGAAATTAATTATATGTTTCTGCTTCGAACACTGCAATCCGAGTCTGATCATACGAGACATAGATTGTCTCTGATACCCGTTCGAACTGCAACCCGCTAATATTAACTGAGTTATTTGCTGTTGGGAGTGGTGCCGTCTGTGTTTGATTTGACCCATTCACTCGCAGTTCATATGTGGATTTTTGTGGCACAATCGTGACGGTTTTATTCGCAAGTCGTGGTGTTGCAGTAACTGGGTCTGAAAGGTATAGAACGGTCTGATTTTCCAGTTTATTGGTATCAGTATTACTATTACTAGTAACATCATCACTCGCGGTTGGGCTCCCGATTGATGCATTGACTCGATATGCAGTCCCATTTCCACCTGCTGTCCAGCCGTTTCGACTGATATGCACTGGTGTTCGCCAGCCTAGTCCACCAATTGAGACAGTTGACTGTCCAGTGAATGCTAATCGCCCGGCTGACACTGCTGTTGTCCAGATATCACGATCAGCACTTTGCACAATCACTCCTGAGGTGGTGACTGTCGTCGTCTCACCGAAAGCCGTCAAATCAAACGCAGAGACAAGCCCATTTTCAACTCCCTCAGCGTATGTCAATTCATAATCCTCAACGACCACTGCATCCCCCGGTAGTGACTCATTATTAGTTGTATACAGATTGTATGGAATCGCCGGTCCGGCAATCGCAGCGGTTGTAATTAAAAGAATTCCAGCAGCCACTTGCCATCTTCCGTTGCGGCTATTGTCTTTATTATCCTGAGAAAGTGAGATCCGGCTCTCTGCACCTACACCTGTGCTTCCGTCTGTATTTTTATTTGCGTCTACATCTGTGTTTGTCGTTATACTCGTAATGACAGCGACTGTGACAACAACTGCAAGTATGACCACAAGCGCCACACCAACTGCTCGATAGAGGACGTACGTATCCCCGCCTCGATACCAATATACCGCCCACAGCGACTGTTGGATCCCAACAAGCACAACACCAACCCAGAGTCGGAGTGCGCCTGGACCCGACTGTTCAACTGGTTGTCGAGAACGAACAAGTGCAAGCGCAAGCAGCACACCCATGAGTAACCCAAGTGCGTGTCCTTGAATGGCGATATCAGCCCACCACGGTGAGAGATATGCTGATCGACCACCAGCAGTAAGCGTTGGTGATTGCACGGCAGTGACGAATACTCGCAGTGCATCAGCACCTATCAATGCCAGTGCTGTCCCAAGTGGATATATAATTACTGCAAACCCGACGAACGCAAATACAACCCCTGAAAATCCAATAACCGGACCAAGTCCAAAGAATGTTCCAACGATTCCAACGATCGCAGCAGTGCCCGGCACGGCGAGCATGCGGGCGTATGGATTCGTCCTTAGCGAGGTTGATGATGACTGTGCTTCGCGCATATTTGGGAAGTGACCCCATGCGTACTCGGCAAGTGGCGCAACAGCAAGCGTCCCAAAGAGATTTCCAAGTAAATGTCCGGGTCCGTTATGTGTGAACGCTGCTGTCAGCATTCCAAGTGGATAAAAATACGACCACGCACGAAATGGAATCGTAATCGGACGACGCCAATGTGTTAATCCATCCTGAAGGAACAGATAGACAAAAATGACGAAAATAACTGTAAGGACTGTTCCCCATGGGATCCCCATCATAAATCGATCTTGGAGATCGATGCCATCATGATCGTAATCTGCCTGCGCTCGTCCCAGCCAAACAATAGTGAGTATGGCTACGGCTGCAACAGCAATAACAACGACACGTTGCAGCGTCGAGGGCGATAAGAAGGCTATTTCATACACCACGACTACATTTTTTAGCTGTCAAACGGTTGTAATTCAGAGTTTTCCTTCTGCATCCTCTGCTAACTCCTTCATCCGTTTTCCAACACGACCAGCGTTGGAGAACTCATCCTCGCTCATGACTGTTGCGAGGGCATTCCCAAGAACAAACACCGCATGTTTATGTTCGCTTTTTGACTTATGTACATGTGATGGATTGACATCGAGATTATCATATGGCTCGAAAAGATTGTCATCAACACTTTCACGCGCTGCGAAATTTTGCTTAATCGTCACCATCTGTTCATGTAACTCTAGCAGTTCATCCTTGTGCATACTTCAAGATACAACAGAGCGAAGGTTAAGCGTTGTTGGTGGTCTGTGACACACTTATCAGAAAACGTACTCGTCTTCGTGACCCATCATACCGTCATCTTCAAATCGATCCTCATCATCCATCGGTCCACTCGTTTTAAACGCTCGAATACCAGTCGAAAGGAGTTCCTCAATTGCTTCTTCGCGGTCGACAAACTCGCCTTTATCAACAAGTTGTGCGATCTGTGTTTCGAGGTGTTCGGGGACGTTAATATCTACATTTGGCATCTTAGTATCCGGGTGTTTGAATCGTTTTTATTTAAACCCTACGCCAGTGATTTCTGATTTAGAAACTTTTCGTTTGCAATAAAAAATATATAAATCTATATTCTAGTATAATAATTAGTGAAACCAATAGTGAACCGTGGAGACGTAAGAAGTTACTCAGTGAGGACTCGTCCAGTAATATGAGTTATTTTCATCCAGTGTAATAATTCCTCTGTCGATCCTATCTCATTATCTGATTAAAGAGCAGAGAATGTATTAATATTATATTTCGGACAGATAACGATAGTAGATAGTAACGTGTTGTATGGTTACGATAGTCAAATAAAAGAGGATGAAAGCCCCATTACATATGATGGAATCACTCCAGACCGGACTCGACGATGTCACTCTCGTCAGTCGGTCAGCTCGCATTCCCTCATTTACTCCCGCAGTTCGGGATGTATTTGATATTGCAACCTCACCTCGAGTCGTCTGGAGTGCGCCGGAGGAGACGACAGTAATTGGAAGTGGTGCTGCAGCAACAATTGTCGCAGCAGGTTCTGACCGATTTGAGTATGTTCGGAATGCTGCTGAATCACTATTCAGTACTTGCGATGTTCACACAGAAACCGAAGCTGCCCGTCCTCGTCTGTTTGGTGGGTTTGCTTTTCATGCTGAGAGCGCTGGTGGGGAGCCATGGGAGCAGTTCCCCAACGCACAGTTTGTTTTCCCGCGGGTACAGATAACATGGGAAGACACGGATACTGCTGCTGACAGCACTGATGCATGGATAACAGTCAATGCAGTTGACCCCGAGGCTACACCCGATATTGTTGAAGACCGACTTAACCGGGAAGTTGAACGATTGAAAACACTGGAAATCAATACCGCTTCGGAATCCCCACCAGGCGTTGTTCGTCATCAACGACACACATCTCGGGATGCATGGAATCGTGGCGTCACCGAAGCCGTTAATCGAATCTCTGCCGATAATCTTCAAAAAGTCGTTCTTGCACAAGCACTTGAGGTTGAAGTTCAAGATTCACTAACACTTGGCAATATCATTACTCAACTTGGTGACCGATATCCCTCGTGTTATCGATTCATTATCGAACCGGTAACCACCACATCAACTGGGAAAGAGATTGATGCGGATATAAATACACTGGCAGCGACACAGTCTGGGTACACCGCTAATACATCTCAGCGCCCCGCTTTCTTTGGTGCAACACCAGAACGACTCGTCTCTGTCCGTGGTCGCACCGTCAAGACCGGTGCGCTTGCCGGGACGACAGGTCGTGGAGAAACACCCGCTGAGGACGAATGGCTTGCCACAGAGCTGGCACGCGATAAAAAAAATGTTCACGAACATGAACTGGTTGCTGATACAATTCGTGATCAACTCTCTCCATATGCGACTGCTATCACGAGTGATTCTCGACGTGTACGCAAACTTGCGACCGTTCAACACCTTTGGACTCCGATCACTGCAGATCTCGAAGAGAATAAACATGCACTTTCACTTGTTGAAGCATTGCATCCAACCCCCGCAGTAGGGGGACTGCCACCGGCAACGGCTGCTGATACAATTCGTGAAACAGAGCCATTTGATCGAGGCTGGTATGCTGCTCCTGTTGGGTGGATTGACGCTGCCGGGTATGGTACGTTTGCAGTCGCACTTCGGTCAGCAGTCGCTCATGATGATGTAGCCACGCTCTTCGCTGGTGTTGGAATCGTCGCAGACTCAGATCCCGATAGTGAGTGGGATGAGGTTCAATTAAAATATCGACCCATTCTCGATGAACTTGAGGATAACACCACAGACAACACTGATACGATGAACGACCAGATGGAATCCAATATGTCCGCTGAGACACAGCGTGATGTCGATGATGCAGTGCATGGATCAATTTCAACATCAACATCCACATCCACAACAGAGACAGCAGAGACAGAAGTGGCTTCAAAATCAAACTCACAGTCAAACACAGCAATGGGACCAAGTTCAGAGACAGATGCCGAAGTGGATGAAACGTAGTGATGAGTGCGCCAAATCGGAATACATTATGGGCACGCACATTTGTGTCAGAACTCGCCGCTGGCGGTGTTGATGCTGTCTGTATCTCGCCGGGCAGCCGGTCAACACCACTTACGATTGCTTTTGACCGCCATGATGATATTGAGACCTTTTCACATCTAGACGAACGTTCTGCTGCATATTTTGCACTTGGGCGTGCACGAAGAACCGGATCGGTTACACCTGTGGTCTGTACATCAGGCACAGCAGCGGCAAATTACCATCCTGCAGTTATCGAAGCGTCACAATCACGCGTTCCACTTTTGTTATTGACTGCTGATCGCCCCCCAGAGTTACATGATTCTGGTGCGAACCAAACTGTTGATCAGACAAAACTCTATGGCGACTCTGTCCGGTGGTTTCATGAGATCGGGGAGCCAGAGCCAACGGAAAGAAAACTTCGATCACTCCGGACAACAGCAGCACGTTCGATTATTACGGCGACAGATACACCGGCTGGACCGGTTCATCTGAATTTCTCGTTTCGGAAACCACTCGAACCAACGCCAGTTCCGGGAGACATTCCTGAGGATGTTTCTGAAGAGTCGATCACAGGTCGTGAGGATGCATTCGTTGAATCGACAGTAGGTAATCGAATGCTTGATCAAAATGGTGTTCAGACAGTAGCAGATTCACTTTCAGCGCCTCGGGGACTCGTCGTTATCGGTCCACTGACGACACCTGGAGTCGACCCCGAGGCGGTAGCAGCGTTTGCGCATGCAAGTGGGTTCCCCGTTCTTGCTGATCCACTTTCAGGTATTCGTTACGGTGGAGTGACTCGAACGACACCAGTTATTGGCGGATACGATAGTTTCCTCACCGATGAGCTATGGGACCAATGGCCGGATCCAGATGTTGTCCTTCGGTTTGGCGCTTCACCAACATCGAAGCCGCTTAGACAATATCTTGAGGCTACCACGCCGACGCAATATCTTGTTGACCCCGCTGGAGAATGGCGCGAGGCGACATTCAGTGCGACAGATCTCATTATTGCTGATCCAACACAACTTCTGTGGCAATTATCAAGAGTTCTGAATAATCCCGGGTCGTCAACGTGGCGACAGCGCTGGCTTGATGCTGATGATGCGCATGCAAATGTACTTGCAGAGACTAATTCATCCACAGATCAGTCTACAACAACCACTGACACTGACACAGACACAGACACAGACACAGACACAGACACAGACACAGACACAGACACAGACACAGACACAGACACAGACACAGACACAGACACAGACACAGACACAGACACACATTCAAATGACGGCGGTATAGCCGGAGGTGATGCTGATTTAGATAACACCGGAGATGACACATGGTTTTGTGAGGGTCGGATTCTTTCCGACGTGATGACGTTAGCACCGGATCCGGCGACAATTTTTGTCTCGAATTCAATGCCAGTTCGCGATCTTGACCGCTTTGGGGGTCCCACAACGCAGAACCGAACAGTCCTCGGAAACCGTGGGGCATCAGGCATCGATGGGATTCTTTCGACAGCACTCGGTGCTGGCTCGGCTCTCACCACCACTGAGCATCTTATTGCGATAACGGGTGATCTTGCGTATTATCACGACATGAATGGACTTGCAGCGCTTGAACGCTGTGATGTCACAGCAACCATTGTGTTAATTAACAACGATGGAGGTGGCATCTTTCATAAACTCCCAATCGAATCGTATGATCCACCATTCACCAGCCAATTTGTAACACCTCATGGGCTTGATTTCGAACCGACTGAGGAGATATATGATCTCTCGTTCGCACGAGTTCGTGGGACAAATCGTGATGGATTTCACACAGCATTCACAGAGGCAACGACAACCGCTGGGTCACACGTTATCGAAGTTGTGACAGATTCTGAGTCAAGTCACCGGGTTCGGGAACGATTACATGATCGTGTGGTTGATCGGATTCTTGATTCCTGATTCCTGAGCACCGACGCTGCACGGTGAGGCTCATGATTTCAAATAGTATAGTATAGTATAGTATAGTATATCATTCGACCAACCAACTGAGCGTGGAGTATGAGTGAGGAGCCGAATCCTTTTCGCGCATCCGCGCTGGCATGTTATTATGGTTTTTGTCTCAGAGCTTTTTGATGCCGAACAGTGGGATAGCATCGACGGAACCGAGACGTTTGATGACATTACATATCATCGTGGGCACAATGCTCCAGTTGTCCGAATCGCGTTTGATCGCCCAGAACAGCGAAATGCATTCCGACCAGGGACTGTCGATGAGTTGTACGCTGCTCTTGATCACGCACGCAAACAGGCAGATATCGGATGCGTTCTTCTCACCGGTAATGGACCATCAGAAGATGATGGCGGATGGGCATTCTCTGCTGGTGGTGATCAGTCTGTCCGCGGTGAGTCTGGGTATGAGTATCGTGATGATGATGAAGCATCAGATGATGAGGATACGCTGGTTCGTGAAGCAAAGGCAGGACGACTTCATATCTTAGAGGTTCAGCGATTGATCAGATTCATGCCGAAACCGGTGATTGCTGTTGTTCCAGGGTGGGCTGTTGGTGGTGGTCACTCACTACATGTTATTTGTGATCTTACTCTCGCATCAAAAGAAAACGCCAAATTCCTTCAGACAGACCCAGATGTTGCCTCATTCGATGGCGGATTTGGATCGGCATATCTCGCTAAGCAGGTTGGGCAAAAAAAGGCGCGAGAGATATTCTTCCGTGGAAAGACGTATTCCGCTGATGAGGCGGTTGATATGGGGATGGCAAATGAGGCAATTCCGCACGCAGAATTGGAGGACGTGGCGATTGAGTGGGCAGCTGAAATGTCGAATAAGTCACCCACAGCAATTCGGATGTTGAAGTACGCATTTAATCTTGCTGATGATGGGCTTGTCGGTCAGCAGGTGTTCTCGGGTGAAGCAACCCGACTTGCTTATATGACTGATGAGGCACGCGAGGGTCGTAATGCGTTCTTAGAAGGACGTGACCCCGATTTCTCCTCATATCCATGGCATTACTAACCAGGTATGCACTCACCATACCTCCATCACCAGCATGATCGGATATCATAGCAATATCTCACAAGTACATAATTCCACACGAGCAGAGATCTGAGACATGAACCGAAGTTTCAGGCACTCCCAGTGAATGAATATAGCCAATGAGCGCACAGACACAGTCCATTAGCCGTCAGGAGGCATGGGTGATGGCGGCACGCCCACAGACGCTTCCAGCCGCAGCAGCGCCTGTTTTCGTTGGCACTGGGGTTGCGATTCATGATGGCGTTTTTGCGCCACTGCCAGCGCTTGCTGCATTGATTGGTGCTGCCCTCATTCAGATTGGAACGAATTTCGCGAATGACTACTATGATGCGATTAAGGGTGCAGATACCGCTGATCGTGAAGGATTCACCCGTGTCACCGCAGATGGTCTCATTGACCCCGCTAAAGTCAAACGAGCGATGTATCTCACCTTTGCAATTGCAGTTCTTGTTGGTACAACTCTTGTGTGGATTGGTGGAATTCCAATTTTGATTGTCGGAATTCTCTCTGTTGCTTCAGGAATTGCATACACCGGTGGACCGTATCCACTTGGATATCATGGTCTCGGTGATGTGTTTGTGTTCGTCTTTTTTGGTTTAATCGCCGTAACTGGGACGTATTATGTTCAAGCAGCAACATTCACCGCTGGTGTCTTGCCGCTTGGAATCCCCGCTGGGACAGTTTCACTGACAGCCATCGTTGCATCAGTGCCAATTGCCGCACTATCGACAAATATTCTCGTTGTAAATAATGTTCGCGACCGTGATGAAGACGTAACGACCGGAAAGCAAACGCTCGCGGTTCGATACGGCTATACTTTCGCACGTGCCGAGTTTGTCACATTGTTGGTGATTGCATACGCTGTCCCAATCTGGTTTCTTTTTCAGCCAGCGTACACGCTTACTGCAGGGCTACCGCTCGTGACGTTGCCAGTCGCTCTCTCGACTGCTCGCAGTATATGCACCGAAACTGCCGGTAATGTACTCAATCCAACCCTTGAGCGAGTCGGGAAACTACTGGCTGGATATGCACTCTTATTCAGTATTGGACTTGCTATCGATACGCTTCCAGTGATATAATGGACGAATTAACATCTCTTGAGCCAGCCTATATGAAGGCTGACCCATTCACACTTGGACTATCACGCTCGCTTTCCACAGCTAACGGTGAAATTGAACAACGCCGTGGGCATGTTATCTGTATAAAGATTAATGAAGTCGTCGGCGTCGGTGAGGCAACACCGCTTCCAGACTGGACAGAGACTCACAGCAGTTGTCAGGATGCGCTTCGCTCGGTCTCAATGGAAACGGACACCAACACGGACACAGACATCGAATCAATATCGGGAATATCGCCAGAGACGACGTCAGCTGCACACCATGGAGTTGAGCTGGCGTGCGTTGATGCTATGGCTCGTGATACTAACAATTCAGTTGCAGAGTTTCTCTCGACAGATACACCAGCCACGTCAGTGCCAGTTAATGCAACGATTGGTGACTGTAATCTTGAGCAAACACGCCAGAGGGCACAATCAGCTGTTGCGGATGGATATACGACAATCAAATTAAAAGTCGGCGCTCAAGATATTGAATCCGATTGTGACCGCGTTATCGCTGCTCGGTCAGCGGTCGGAGATGACGTGACACTTCGCGTCGATGCCAACGGTGCTTGGGACAGAGCTACTGCTGAGCGGTTTCTTGAAACAGCTCGGACGGTGGATCTTGAGTACATTGAGCAGCCACTTCCGGCATCAGATCTTGATGGACATGCTCTGCTTCGTGGTCATGGTGTTGATATCGCAGTTGATGAGTCAATGAGCGTGACTACCCCAGAACAGATCTTCACCGCCGGTGCAGCTGATATTATTGTTTGCAAACCAATGGCACTCGGTGGTCCACGACAGACAGTTGCGGTCGCCCGTGAGGCAGAGGCAGTCGATATCGATACTGTCGTCACAACAACTATTGATGGTGTCATTGCGCGTACTGGGGCACTTCACGTTGCCGCCGCACTTCCCGGCTCAAATATACGCGCATGTGGACTTGCTACAGCTTCAATGCTTGAGGATGATCTTACAATGGACCCAATCTCTATTATTGATGGTGAAATGCCCGTTCCAACGGGACCCGGATTAGCCGGTGAATCTCTCGAATCGTGTTGTAATTTCTGAGATGACTTATTGTAACTGTGATCATCAGTTGACTAATATTTCAATCACAGAACAGAAGATAGAGGCGATATAGTCATCACCTGACGTTCAACATGTTCGAGGTGAAGTCCCCTTCCTCAAGAAGCAACGCAGCGGAGGAACCCGACAAGCACAACAGGACCATAGAAAACAATCCATTTGAGCATACACCAGTATTTCTACGAAAGCACGATAGCATTGAATGACGAGCACTACCGTCGAACTGCTATCACGCGGCTTGAGGGGCTTTCCACGAAAGACCACGTGCTACCCCAAGCTACCGTGGACAAGTAGCTTGATGGGTGTCATATTTCAGCCAATCATGCGTGAGAGAATGTGCATACGCAGTCTGGTGTCAGAGGCAGAACCAAGCCAAAGACGACGTAGAGGCAGACACAAAACTGGGGAGTCAACACTCGATTTTCGATTCTTGATTCTCGCCTGCCACGAAGTCGCCAGCAACATCCAATCCTGCATTGAGCAACGGACAAATGAAAAATCGACACAACCACAGTTCACGTCCAACTCCATCACGTATGATAAGCGAACACTCACCGTGTTCCCACAAACAGAGCAACTCTCACTCACAGTACTGTGAGATCACTCACGTATGAGGGCGAACCTCGCACTGCCAAACGCAAACGAGGATGATGGATACCAATACCAGTACTTGGACAGTGAGAGTGGAATGCGAATACACGGAAAGCACGCTACATCACCGAGATAGAGACGGAGAATGGTGCTTGCACATCGGGTATCGAAACGAAAAGCCTGAGCAAGATTCACCGACGCAGAACCGAACGGAATAGAACGGTTCTGGGTGTCGATCTCGATCCTTGGTGTGAATCAGATTGGATTGCCGTCACAAGCATAGCTCGCTTTGTCAGTGCAGGCAAGCTCAGCTCAACCACGCCCGCAGAGAGTTCAAAAAGACTCGTGGCGACCTCCAAGAGTGTGGCACGCAATCAGCTCATCGAACGCTTCAGAAACTGGGTGGTCGGGAAGATGAGTATCTGAAGTACGTGCCATACTGCATACTGTTGCGAACGGGATTGTCGCAGAAGCCGTGACACACGAGTGCGACGGAATAATATTCGAGGAACCTGCTGGGATTGTGATTCGAGACCGACTCCCATACTGACTGGCAGTCGAAATGGGCATTCCGCAAGCTCAAACAGTGTGTCGAATACAAAGCTGAACTACATGGACATGGGGTGTTCGTGGAGACGGTGAATTCTAAGAACACTTCGAAATGGTATACCGACTGTGGAAGTGTTCGAGATGAGAATCGTCATCATGATGAGTGTGAGTGCCAGCGACAACGATACGGGAAACAGAATCACGCCGATTATCACGCAGCGAAGAACATTGCATTGCGGAACTGTCTCTCCTTCGAGGTCATCAGCCACCTCGTGGGAGGAGCATCAGTCAATATGCTCTGAAGTCAGGGTCGAGGTCGAAGACGCCGAGTTAACTTAAAGTGTACAGCCCTAACCGACAATAGCCGTCACGGGTTAGAGGCAGGGGGAGAGACCACTGACAAGCCCCACCCCAGCCTCACCGAGCGAGGGTTCACCGAGCTAGGGTGGGGTAGTTGACTTCAGTGATATCAGTTCATGTGAGTGGTTTTTAGATATTGTTATTATATTCGCTGGTAATAGAGAGAATAATGGCTGATCCGACCCCGGCACAACGGCGTCTTCTCGTTGGATTATTTATGTTTGCGATATTCATCTTCATCGGCGGATTACTCGTGATTGCATATCTTGCTGGGAGCCTCTGAGTTAGTTTCAATATTATCGCTTAATCTTCGATTAGTCAGGTCGGTGAGTTCCTCCATCGCGGCTATCGGCACCCGTGCGTCGTAACGCTGCAGCTGCACTTGAGGCATCATATTTAAACTATACGTGTGTGCTGTATGCTTTTGCTACTTTTGGAGCGTGTATAAGATCATAAACATCGACATCAACTGCACACAATTCAATAGAAACGCCCCTATCAGATTCAATCGCATCGATCCGACTCTGGAAGCATTTTATCATTGTTTCTAGCCAATATGTCATCTCATAGTGCATATCATACAATGGAATAACATATTCAGCGATTCGCTCGCCATTGATCCCACTGCGGTCGAAGAGATGTCCTGGGTATGGGTCAGGATAGAGTGTAAAATGCGTTCGCCTTGGAATTAATTCCGTTGCTATTTCTACAAATTCCGTAATAATGTCATCACGCCACGATTGTCATATATCTGCGGTGCTCTCATTGAATAACTCTTGACATCGGTCGCGTCTGTAGCATCCCTCTCGTGGAAATCCAACATCATCAACTCGAACGGCATCATTCACTGTAGCGCTATGTTCAATCATCTCGAATAATTAATGCGCTCTCTGTACGAGCGAATTTTTGAGATACTCTGTCCGTCGACACAGTCAAGAAAAATAGTATATCCGTCAGAGATTGCTCAGAACCGCGGTGTGAAATATAATTAAGTTGAATCTTGTTCAGTGTCACCACTGTTTGAACGGCTGGCAATAAGCGTGTATGTTAATGCAACAACAGCAACAACGGCTATGATTTTTGCTCGTTTTGACATATTAATAGTATTGCTCTGATAACTCTTAATCATTTATGAATGGCGTAATCTAAATTGCATACATCAGGACAGATGGATTGTGTTAGAATTGTCGGCTATGCAACATCAAGATAAGTTGGCACTTCATCTTCGTGGACAATTGATCCACAGTAATTACACTGAAGCCCTTCATCGAGGACCATGAAACGAGTATTAACCGGCTCATTAGCGTTTGTAATGCAGTTTCGGTTGGGACATGACAGAACACCGGTGACCGCTGTCGGACGCTCAATTCGCTTTTTATCTATCACTGTGTAGTCTCGAATGATATTGATCGTTGCTTCAGGAGCAATCACCGCGAGGACATCAACTTCAGATTGACTTAGCTCACGATCCTCAACTTTGACAATATCTTTTGTTCCCAGCCGGTCAGAGACGACATTCATCCCAATGGAGACCCCCTCACCGTTTGACCCATCGATTCCAAGAATAGCAAGCACATCCAATGCTTCTCCAGCGGTGAGATGATCGATTACAGTCCCATCGCGGATTTTCGAGACACGCAATTGTTGATCATCGATCTTTCTCGCTGTCGATACAATATCTTCAGCCTCACCCTGGTTTTGATCTTCCTCGTAATCGTGATCGTTCATTTTGCTCCCTGTATCAACGCGTCAAGCAGTGCCATTCGAACAGGAACCCCATTATGTGCTTGCTCAAAATACGCCGCATGTTCGGTATCATCAACTTCTGGTGCAATTTCATCGACCCGAGGAAGCGGATGCATCACGGTCAGATTATCATCTGCATGTGATAAAACATCAGTATCGACACGATACTGCCCAGCAACTCGTTGATACTCGTTCTCATCAGGGAAACGCTCACGTTGAATCCGTGTTACATACAAAATATCGAGTTCAGGAAGTACTGGTTTGATATCTGTATGTTCGCGCACTTCTGCACCAGATTCATGCAGATCATATCGAATATTTCGAGGGAGTTGAAGACTTTCAGGGCTGATGAAGTGTTGTCGAACGTCGAAGTTAGTCAATGCTGCTGCGAGTGAATGAACTGTTCGACCATATTTTAAATCGCCAGCGATCCCGATGGTAGTCTCATCAAGTCCACCATTCTCTCGCATTGTATACAAATCCAGCAGTGTCTGTGTTGGGTGTTGTCCAGCACCGTCACCGGCGTTAATTATGGGCACGTCAACAAATTCAGCAGCTAACTTTGCTGCGCCTTCAGATGGATGTCTAAGCACGATGACGTCGGCGTATCCGGCAATAACGCGGACTGTATCAGCGAGTGTTTCGCCTTTTGATATTGATGAGTTGTCGACACTGCCCATATCAATTGTGCGTCCACCAAGTCGCTTCATCGCAGCATCGAAACTCATCCGAGTTCGAGTGCTTGGTTCAAAAAAGCATAATCCAAGCACCATTCCACTGTATTGGGCCTCCCACCCATCCAGGTTTGTCTCAATCGCTGCTGCTCGGTCGAGAATTGTTTCAATATCCTCTCGCGATAGCTGTGTTGCGGAGAGTAAGTGGTCCTGATGCATCATCTATGCCAGCGTGTGGAACTAACTTCAATGACTCGGGATGGATTATCTTCTTCATCTTACCCTGCCAGATACTGTCGTGATTACTGAAATCAAGGAGAAAGCTCAACCCCCAGCGCCCGTCCTTGAGGGCGGGAATGAATCCGACGGAAATTTTTTGATTTCTCTGAGAGCATAATCTATTGGAGTTCCCTCGATAGCGACTGTCGTCTGCGACTGCGACTGACGGTTCTCAGGAGGATGAATACCATATCGTGGAGGGACGAATTGTATTCGTCTTCGTATTCGTCTGAGCCCGCTCGGCATGTCTGAGTGAGAAGGCTCCGATGACAGAGCTCCATGCGCTGGACGGCACACTCGGTCATAAGTGGGTGGCTTCCTTCGACGGTCCACGCGACAGCGTCAGCGTCTGTGAGAACTGAGGACCCGTGCAAGCTTGAATTCCTCTGCGAGGAATCTTCGCCGACGGGCGGAAAGGATATCAATTCTGAAATTTCTGGACGAGTGATTGTCTGAATTGAACCTAACTCTGTATGATGCATTTTGAATTAATAAGCTGAGATTTCCCACTCTACAATATTCCATTCTGGATCATCAAAGCCATTCCATTGGACACATAAAAAACAGAAATACTGTATCTAAGTCCGAATTAACGTATTTCAGATAGTTTATAAATAATTCACTGCACGAATATAGAACATCTGATGATTAAGAGTAACCACAGTGCGTTTCAGATCGATTAAGGCCACGTGCCCTGTCGATCATACGCTTTGATAACCCGCTCAATTGCAACAGCGTATGCAGCCGTTCGGAAGTTTGGAAGATCACGTGACTCATAGGCTTCGACAAGGTCATCGAATGCATTCGTAATAATCGTTTCTAGTTCCTCTTTGACTCGTGATTCTGCCCAGTAGAACTGCTGTCGATTCTGTACCCACTCAAAGTATGATACAGTCACTCCTCCGGCATTTGCGAGCACATCTGGAAATACAGCAACATCGCGATTGGTCAAGACGGCATCTGCCTCCGGTGTCAGGGGTCCATTTGCCGCCTCAACAATCACATTAGCACGCACATCGGATGCAATCGATCCATCAATAGCATTCTCCAATGCTGCTGGGATCAACACATCAACATCAAGCGTCAATAGTTCTCGATTCGACCGCACTTCGGTTTCTGCTCCCTCGTACTCGATTACTGAGCCGGTGTTACGCTTATCTGACTTCACCGCACGTGTATCTAATCCCGTTGGGTCATAGATTGCACCCGATGAGTCTGACACAGCAACAATACTTGCTCCTTGGTCTTCAAGCAACTCAGCAGCGACAGACCCAGCGTTACCATATCCCTGTATTGCAACGGTTGCATCTGCAATATCTTGTCCACGATATTCAAACGCCTCTCGGGCGGTCAGCATCGTAGACCGACCTGTTGCCCGAACACGACCCGCACTTCCGCCTGCTGAGAGTGATTTTCCTGTGACCGTTCCTGGGGCATTCGTGTTCTCGAGGGTTTCGTATGTGTCTTTAATCCAGTCCATTTCTCGTTGTCCGGTGTTCACGTCTGGGGCTGGAATATCAACATTCGGACCAATAAGTGGACGAAGTTCAGTCGCAAATGAGCGTGTCAATCGTTCTAATTCTCCGGCTGAGTATTTACTCGGGTCAACAGCAATACCTCCCTTGCCACCACCGTATGGGATATCAACAAGTGCGCATTTATATACCATCCACCCCGAGAGCGCTTTTACTTCATCACGTGTGACACCTGGATGATAGCGAATCCCCCCCTTGTACGGTCCGCGATCACCATTAAACTGTGAGCGGAATGATTTGAAATGCTCGATTGTCCCATCGTCCATCTCAACGGACAAATTTGCTTCAAGAACGCGTTCAGGTCGTTTTAGCCGCTCAACGAGGTCGCTACGAACATCGAGATATGTTGCTGCATCATCGATTTGTTCTTGTAAGCTCTCGAAGGGATTCGCCTCAGATGCCATATTTCAAATTCGGGGGTCGCCTCGGTTAAAAATATCGACCAAATGTACAATCGTGACCGCTGAAAGTAATAAACTGCATTCTCGCATCTCAGATTACCGCAAATCGACTATCGATAATGATCGAAAAGCCCGCTGTTGATATGACATATGAAAATCAACACTGTGAACAATATATTCCAGTAGATCTATTCAATCAATCGGCGTTAGCCTCACCTGTTAGTGCAGTCTCAAGTTGCTCAATCAGTGATGGTGTTCCAACATAGACTGGCGTCCGATCATGAATGCCATTTGATTCGACCGCAAGCAATGACTGCGAGCCATCTGAAGAAGCTCCACCAGCACATTCAATAATATACCCGACAGGATACCCTTCAAATTGGATGCGAAGCTTCCCGGATGGAGCGTTCGTGAGCGCTGGATACCCGAAAATCCCACCATACGTGAGCACCTGATTCACATCACCGATCATCGCTCCTCCATATCGGAGTTTCATCGATGGATCAGATTCAATCTCATCAACAAAAGACTCGAAATCAGCAGGCCAATTCGGCACACGCCCACCAAAACCATACACCGTTGGTTCCGTTGGGACGTCTACTTCCTGTTCAATTGGTTCATAGCTTCCATCTTGGTGAATGACATAATCCGTGACAGAACCACCGACTGCTGCAATCATTGTTGTCGTTGCACCATAGAGAACGTATGCCGCAGCAACTAGGTCAGACCCATGTGCTGGAAGGGGTGCATCATATACTGCTGCAATTGTCCCCATTGCAGCGTTTGGTTTGAGATTTGAGGAGCCATCAAGTGGGTCGACACAGACTGAAAATCCTGATCCAGTATCGTCGGCTGATGCACGTTCCTCGCTGGCGTACTCTCCAACTCCATCAAGCGAGCCAAGACGGTTACGGAGGAGTTCATCAGCGAACATATCTGCCTCCATTGGCGACTCTCCAGACGGATTCTCCTCATCAGTCTTGACACGCCGTCCTGGGAGTCCACTTCGAATTTCTGGAGCCGTGCGGGCAAGTATGTCGAGAATTGATGTGATTGTCTCATTATCTGTAAGCGATGGTGATTGCCCTCTAGAGCTGGGGTTAGACTCAGAATCAGGTGGTGACTCGTTCATGTATGTGATTCTATTGACGAAGCCACTCGTTTAATATCTCCGGTGAAAAGTAATTAAGATATGGTTATTACTTCGCGCTTCGGTCAGGAATCGATTAGTCTCTGTCTTCATCCAGTATATTTGAGTTACCGCCATTATTGTCATTATACTCGGGCCCTGCTCCAGCTTGCGAATTAAGAGATTTATTTTATGATTCTGTTTGTTGGCTAGATGGTATGCTATGAGTTGCGCTGGTATAGATAATGATCCGTATCCGTATCTGAACTAGTCGGAATATACAGGTAGCTTGATGAGTAGTTGTATCATATGGGATTGGGAACAACAGCGAAGAAGCTACAAAAGGTAACGGAGATGGCGGAAAACGTCTATCAGCGATTAAATGAACTGCGAGCGCAGATTTCAGAAATGCGGGAAACGACCGGTGAGACACAAGCGACTGTTGACCGACTTGAGACTGAAACTGCTGAGATTCGAGCTATTGTTGAGGCAATCGCTGATCAAGAAGATATTGATACTGAAACTGTTATTGCAGACGCACACATCACTGAGGCTGAGGCTGAGGCAGAGACAGCAGAATCAGCAGCACAATCAGGATCTGACTCTGGACTCTGACGTCACTCCTGATAGTCCGGCATAACTGGCATTGTGGGACTGATCGTGCATTGAATGCTCTTTGCCAACTAGTGAAAATATCGCATTAAACAATTCTGTTAATGATTACTATGACGAATACCGTAGGGCACGATCCTGAGATGATTCACACATAGTAGATGGTGTCCTGTCCGTTGAGAGTACAATGTTCGTAGGCGCATACACACCATATTGTGAATCATGCCCTATGCGTACTGTGTGCAACTTTGAGACAGCGGTCTTGAACGACATCAATTCCCGCCTCGGTGGCGTTTGAGGCTGCTGTATCATCACGAATTCCACGCTGTAACCAGACAATTTCGGCATCGCCAACGCGGTCGTGTCGCTCAATTACCGACTCAATAATTTCTGGTACCTCCTCGCTTGGTCGAAAAATATTGACTATATCGATTATGTCGTCATCTGGGACAGCTGTGAGTGAATCATACGCTGTTGTATCGAAGATCTGCTCTGCAAACGGATTAATCGGCATAATATCATATCCATGCCGAATAAGATACTTAGGAACATCGTGTGCTGGCTTTCCTGGCGTCGTTGAACATCCAATAACAGCAATCGTTGTCGCTGTAAGCGCCCGCTCAATTACGCTCGGTGAATCTTCTTTGATTGTCATTACTTGAATCTTCAGTTGTGAGCCATATATACACGTATATATTGCTTATCGTGTTTTTACTCTCAGTTGTGTGCATTTCACCACTCATACGACACTCCTAGGTTATTTCATCTGTATTTGCTTATCAAAACGTGTCGTAGTGGTGAATCCGACCCGACGCGACCCGACGCGACGATACTGACCCGCGAATCTGCCTATTGTCGAAGTATAATTGAGCGCTGATGCTTCTCATGCACAATCCACTGTGAGCGACAGTATCGGCTATGTAAGCTATTTATATCCCAGCGACGGTCACAGCCCGTCCAAGAACAAATGCTGCTGCTGCGACGAACATACCGATTTTAAGTAACTGTTGTCCCTGTGCGGGCTTATGTGGTGCCTGCCAGACTCCAGCCAGCATGATCATATCCGCGGGCACGACTAACGTGAGGTACCAGATTCCAAAACTGCTTATGATGTATGGCACGACACTTGCAGTAATAGCAATCACAAGCACCCCCGTTGCAATACGGCGTGCAGGTGTGACCCCAATAACAATTGGCAATGTCTGAAGCCCTTCTTCGCGGTCACCATCAAAATCTTCAATATCTTTGATAATTTCTCGAGTTGCTGTTGCGAGCGCAGCCAGTATAAACAGGACAATCACACCGGAGTCGGTGACTTGACCGACTGCTGCGGCTCCAAATAAGAATGTTGAACCGGTAAGGTATGCAACGACGATGTTCCCGACACCAGGAAGCCCTTTGAATAACTCAGTGTATGCGACTAGTGCGAGCAGATTCGCTACCGCAAGTGCAATCGCAATAACTGGGAGCACCAATGTTGAGACAATCGCAGCAACAAACAGTAATCCACTGGATATAATAGCGCCTCGTTCACTGATAGCTCCGCGAGGAATTGGTCTCATTGGGCGATTGATTCGATCGATTGCGCGGTCAAAATAGTCATTAATCGCATTCCCAGCTGCAGTCGCGAATATTGTTGCTGCAATAGCACCGATTAGATGAATGGCTGTCACTGCAAGTCCACCGGCGACAAAGGCTCCAGTGAATGTGAGCACACCCGCTGCGACCGCGTTCCCAATCCGCATCAGATCAATGATCCCACGGATTGTTCCCCGGACGTCATTATTCATCAATTTAGTTTGCTACAATCGAGGAAATAAGTGACCCGAAATCACTGTCAACGATAATCAATATCTGTGTTTGTACACAGTTTTGATAAATTGAGTCATGATACTGCGAAGTCTCGACTCATGACGGGTAATGCAGTAAGCAGCACCCCATATGCGCACCACCCAAACAGTAAAATTATTATACCATCAAGAGATGCAGCATGTTATCCGTGTCGCACCAGTGATATATGCATGACAATATCTACTGGAGATTCTGTGACAATTGAGTATACTGCTCGAACGGGTGATGGGACTGTTTTCGATACATCACGGCAATCAATTGCGACAGAGGTCGGGTTGAGCAAGACACAACCTGACCGCGAGTATAAACCATTTACCTTTGAAGTCGGGGGTGGGGTGGTCATCGAAGGGCTTGATAAAGCGTTGGTCGGACTTGAGGAAGGTACTCATTCGAACATTACAGTGTCACCGGAGAAAGCATACGGTGAATGGAAGCAAAGTCGCGTTCGTGAATACGATGCAGATAGTGTTGAGATAGCCGGTGGGACCATTGAGGAGGGGTCACATATCAAATCCGACGATGGCACTGTTGCAGAGATCACGCATGCTGGTCCGGATATTGTCCGAGTTGATCATAACAATCCGCTTGCTGGCAATACAGTGCGATTCGAAATTGAAATCATCAGTGTACGAACAGCGTAACTCAGTATCCTCAATATTGTTTTATTTTTAATATGCGCATACACTTCTTTATAATGAGCAACATAATCTCCTGATTTTTTGACCTGAAGAGTTAACCATACGTTTGAGTATCTCTGAACGTGAGAGGAACGAATCGTAAAAATACTCAAAATAAGGGAACAGTATTTTATATTTAATCGATATGTGGCTGATTATGGCTGAGATATCATAACGTATGTTACATTAGGTGTATACCGTCCAGTCGCATCTCAAATGACAATCCGAACGATCTGCGTAGTATAGTCCCTGGGGATAATTCTCACTTTTGTTGAATTATCCTTACACAAATCATATTTGCTCGTATGAGATCAATAATAAATGAATAACGGGCCGGGAGGGATTTGAACCCTCGATCCTCTGGTTAAAAGCCAGATGCTTTGGGCCAATCTAAGCTACCAGCCCACATTGAAATACGAGTAACTCAGATATAAAAGAGCTTCAATTTGTTATGTCGGATCAAGGTGTTTGTGATAACCATACAATCCTGTTACGTGTTCACGAAGCAAATGAGTGGATGGAATGAAAACAGACTTAAATCAAACCTGGTTATTCACTATTGCGAACGCGAGATGATAATTGGGCGCTTAGCTCAGTTTGGACAGAGTACTTGGCTTCGGACCAAGCTGTCGCGGGTTCAAATCCTGCAGCGCCCATTCGCTTTCCTATTCCTCAAAATCCAACAGACAGCGTAGAGGTGTATATAAACACCCTCACCAAACTGACTATTGAGTTGAACACGCAGCGTATTCCAGGGTCGTCACGTCTGCCGATTCACAAATGCCAATCATATCCACAGTGACAAAAGTATGCGTGCTCACTCGGTTTCCACGTTCATTTCAAGATCCACCAGACGACTGTGCGTGCTCCAAGTTGCTTCGACCCTATATCACTGCGCGCTGAGTATCAAGTGATCATTACTTAATTGCTTCGCAATCAACACCGTCGTTATCATCCTCCCGTCCAACCAGCGTGGACGGATCTGTGACGAGTGTGCCACATCACACTCGTCGTTCGAGTTGAAATAATGAGCCGACTGTCCCCTGCGCCAGGGTTTAATAAACGATAGACCAAACAAACCTATGACCGCTGCGACAAGCGTGGCAAGACTGACGACTCTCTTATGATATACACTACTTACTACGACGCCAATAGCCGTGGTGCGACGACTTCGTAAGTACGACCACCGGTCTACTAACCAACGATGCGGACAAGATAACCATTGAGAATATATTAGCAGGGTCAGCCGGTCAGGGTGAAAACCAGTGACTGGAGTCAGCTCAGTGATTAACCAGACATATTTTTGAAACTCCGCTCAGTGGGGCGGTGTATGATTAAATTCGACTATCTGATAATAACTCATTTCCTCGCTCTTTTTTTCTCAGCCGTCTGGACACTAGTGTTTATATCGGGAGTACGGTATAAACGAGATTATCATAGACTGAAGACTGAAAGAAACACAGAGCAGGATGAACTTCTCACCTACTGTGATATCAAGCCTCACATTCCTGATGCTATTCAATATAGGGCTCACATCGGCGCTGGAATCTGATAGTGATCCACTGCCGGGCGTCCCAATGTAACACTTCTTTAATCTGCCCGAAGACGGGGTCAGCGGTAATCAGATGGCACATATCAATCTCCTGCTCGGTGTCACCGTACTCAACACAGTCCGGTGCATCGTTAACCCCAAGTTATGTGTTCTCTGCGTTGTACCCGCTCTCTACCGGCAGCATACCACCATTTGCAATCATTGTGTTCGTTACCTCGTCTTACCACGACGCATTATCTCTGATGCTGTAACTGTGCCATCGGTGTTAATTACCATCGCCTCAGTTGCCTGTGTGTATGCTTCGCCGGTCGCACCGCCTGACACGAGCGTCACACCGGTCAACCCATTGTAGTGTCATCGTCACGTATCATCTCTACTTCATGATATTCAGTCGCCACACTGCGAGTCCACACACGATTATGACCTTTCACACCACTCCCAACACCAACAGTAACAACAACCGACTGAACAATCCCCAACTGCACATCTTCCCTA
>KB659958.1_pt81 | contig 50430 bp, 53 predicted proteins | sample 558768 | NCBI scaffold set KB644980.1 | reverse complement strand
CATGGTGAGAATCCGTGTGCATGTGCATGCAGGGTTCGCGGGCTGTGGCGGGTAGAGTGGGACAGGACTGCTGGCGATGGGAGTGCCAGGCCCAGCCCCGCCCCCGGTACTCCTCTCGTATCTTCCGTCGGATATGGGCTTCCAGAGTTAGGTTTGCCTCGGGAAGTCCAGCAAACTTCGACAGACTTGGAGTTACTGTCTTGGACTTGCCAGCAGTCTGGCACTGCACTGTATCGGGTCAGTCTCGGAACCGACCCGACCCGACCCGACTGGTCACCAGACTGGGTTCGATTACTGCTTGGTTGCTTGGCTTGGGGCGGGCTGACCGCCATCGTAGGACTACGGCAAAATCGTTCTGTTCTCGCCTGTTTCCTATATACTTTGAGGGTCGCCCACGAATTAACACTACTGATTAGAAATCTTAGAGTGGTCATCGAAGTTGGATTTGGATAGTCGCCCGGTTGTCGGATTCATCCTATCCTGTCCTGCGGCTCAAGCCGCAGGGATTCTCCTCGAATATCTATAATACGTTATTTCGTCAAATGATACCGTGTCAATCGATATCAAAAGGATTCAAAATTAGTTGTTATCAGGTGAGATCATGACGAGGTTCGATTTATCAACAAGATTATTTAATCGATTTGTTGATTGTGTGTCAAACTGCCGCTGACAGCGTTGTGTCCATGGTGTATCTGTTGTTAGACCTTCTGTAAGCGATTGAGGATATGATGCAGATGTTGAAGTCTCAGCAGTAGTGTATGTTGATGATTCAGCTTGATTCTGTGTTGTCGTGCGTGGATTCGTGCTCATGAGTTAAATTGAATTTGAGTTGGTTTTTGATTGTGTGATATGATGCGACGCAACATCATGGCATACGACATCGGTGAAAGATAGCTGCATGGTGATGCATGCTACGGAAAATAGATTATAACGGCACGCGTACGATACTCATATTCAATGATATTACAGGGTGTGTAATAAACCTTAATGATTTATTGTGTAATGCATCATTGTATCATGCATCATGGTGAAACTCATCACTGCGTTCACGAGCGGCAGCAACAAGTAATGGAAGTGTAATTGTTGCATCTCCCAGTACCGTAGCGTTTGCCGCTGACCGTTCTAATTTCCCCCAAGATCGTGCCTCATCTAGTGTCGCTCCTGAGAGTCCACCAGTCGCATCCGAATCCATTGTCAACTGCACGCCATACTCATATGCACCAGGAATCGTGAGCATCGTCTGAAGAACGTAGTTCTTTGGCACACCCCCACCGACAACGACAGCACCAGCATGCTCAGCGTCAAATGCACGGTCAGAAAGATGTGTCATATCACCAAGTGCGTCAAGACCAAATGATGAGGTCTGTGAGTATACCCATGCTTGGATTCCCAAAACTGAGTCCTGAATTGCAGGGCAATATATGGGAACATCATGATTGTATGCTGCCGCAGCAATGCCTGGATCCTCATCGATATCTTTTTGCGTATTTTCCTCAGCGTTTGCCCGTCCAAGTTCAGCGGTAAATTCTTGAATCGAGATTTGACGTTCTACAGCGGGGAAGACATTCTCTCGGAGATGTGTTTCTAAAAGCGCGAAGTGTTCCTGTGGAAGGTATACATTATAGATTCGATCAACACCTTCCTCGCGCAACTTTTCATCATGTGCACGTGTTCCATCATGAGAATGTGTCTGATCCGAGCTATCTTTATTTTCATAATCTGAATCAGCATCAGATGACGAGTGAACCTGTCCGTGGTGATGTTTTCCACCAACGGCTTCAATCGCATCGTGTGTGAGATTTGCCCCTGTTGTGACAAGGGCGTCAATATGTCCATCGCGAATGAGATCGGTGACAATCTGTCTCATTCCAGCCGGAACCATCGCCCCAGCGAGCCCAAAGAAAATATCAATGTCATCGCGAGCAAGCATTTGCGCATAAATATCAACTGCATTATCCATCGAAGCCGCACCAATCCCCGCATGTCCATACTCGCTTGCGAGCTCCTCGGCCGACATTCCCGATTTTACCTGTGCATGTCGAATCGGATCTGGCTCAAATTCATCACGAGTATGTGTTGGTTCCTCTGTGTTGTCAGTATCTGATTTATTCTGCTCTGTGACATCGTCTGTTGACTGGTCGTCATGTGAATCACTCATATTCTCAAATGAACGACCTGAGTGGTTAGCTTCGGCGGTTCAAATCCAGTGAGATAACCGTTACAATCCGGTTGGATGGCTAATAAACGTCGTCTCGACTCCCCATGATTCAATCATTTCAGCAACACGCTTGACACCGAATGTTTCGGTTGCGTAGTGTCCGGCAAGGAATACTGTAATATCTAATTCCCGAGCTTCATGATATATTTGCTGTTTTCCTTCACCCGTAATGAACGCATCCACATCAGCTGTCGCCGCCTCATCAAGCCAGTCGGCTCCAGAACCAGTAACAATTGCAACACTTTCAATTAGATCAGGACCAAACGGAAGTATCTGTACTGATTGATTGTCTAGTTGAAGACTCTCAAGTCGCTGCTGTACTGTTTCAACATTCACTGGATCCTCAAAGTGACCCTGGCACCCAATTGTCACCGAATTAAGCTCTCCAAAAGGTGTTTGTGAATCAGGATTCAGGTTAATGTAGTCGGCAAGACCGACTGCATTTCCGAGTTGATGATGCCCATCAAGTGGAAGATGTGAGACATATAAATCAATGTCAGCGCTCATAAGTGACGCAATCTGTGCATACTCACGTCCTGTTATGCGGTCTATCCCACCCCAGCTGATTCCGTGGTGAGTGATGAGCAGATCAACTCCACGTTCAATGGCAGTATCAATGGTTGCCATCGCAGCATCAACAGCAACGGCAACTGTATCAACCTTGTCTTCAGTGGTACCAACTTGTAGTCCATTCATACTGGCATCAACATTGGCGTACACTGCTGTATCAAGGCGATCATCTAGACGGGTGATGAGTGTTTCTTCATCCATGTCTGATTGTTCAATGAGCTCTAGTATTGTATATTTGGACATGCTCAAGCTACCTATGTGACCGGATAATATCCGACATGGACTTCTGGATTAAGTGCTAGCAGATTAAGCGAATAGTATTTATTCCGTATTCAACCGTGGCTTTCCATCTTACATACTGTATAACTCTATCGTGGGCTGCATTGATACTGTGCTGACATATCTCATCAACTATCCAATAAATGGTGGTGTGGCTGTTGGAAGTGAAACAAGCCAGAGGCTGACGATTGTGTATCCCATCATGACGAAGATGAAGGGATACTGACTGCGGATTGCTTGTAATCGACTTGGAAAGAGTTGATACGCTGTTGAATGTGCAACCCAGATTGCAACAAGATGTCCGGCAAGGATAAATACAATATTGATAGCCGAAATCCAGGCTGGCAGCGTCAATATTGCTGGATTTGACGGTGGTGAAAATGGTGAAATGACAGCACCAAACAACGATGGTGATAGTGACAAAAGAAACCCAACATAGTGTGCAAGGTGATAGCCAACAGCGATAGCGATAAGTGATGGAGCGAATGCAACAGTGAGATCAGTAGCCGACCACGTTGTGAGTAACCGATCCGCTGCAATGCGACCAGCAAACAAAAATGCAGCATAGAACAATATAAATCCACCAATAAAGAGACAAAGATACGTAATCACCGACGGGATACCACTTGCGACAATAGCTCGAATCACCGCACCACCTTGTGTTGTTGTTACAAACCCACTGAATGTGAGCTCCCACACAAGCATCACAGCAACCGCGATATCCGAGCGATCTTCGATAAGTGGTGAGATTTGATCTGTCGAGGATTCACTCAATGATGGTACTGCATCGTTATCTCTTGATTGCGATTGTGACTGCGGGTGCGCTGTTGTTTCAATCGAACCCAGTTGGTTCTCTCCACCGTCGGTGGTAGCATTTGATGATAGTGATTGAGCGTTCTTTGTAGCTGTTGGGTCAATTCGGCTGTTTCCGATAAGAGTCATCGCAGGAATGCTGATTTGAACCTGTCCATTGCTCCAGTTGAAAGGTGCCGCCTGTGAATAGAATCTGAAGAACACCGACACAGGATCGATATTCCGGAACCATGCCTCCCGAAAGATGATAGCACCAATGATGCTCACAATAAGATATCCACCGATAACAAGTGCTAGCAACGTTGGACGGGTGGTAATGGCAGTTGTTGTTTCAATCCAGATTAATATAAAAAGTCCAAATAGCGCCGGCCATCGATCAAACTGAGAGGGATATGAGACTGAACTAACAGTGGTTGGAATCACTGTAGCAATACTATGTGCTGGATTAAGTATCATCCAGACGTTTCCAAATACGTATGATGTGATCGTAATTCCTGCACGAAACCCAGCGAAAATAATAATAATAGCGACATTCACCGTCGGAATCTGTGGTCCAGTCAGCCCACGGATAATGATAATTGCCGCAAGAGAAACACCAATAACCGCTCCAAATCGGCGTCCCCAATCATAGACAGGGCGCCATACTGAGAACGTGCTATTCCATGTATGGATTCGATTAAGTAACCGTCTGTCTGTAATAAATCCAGCAAGAAGCGCAGATGCACCAATCGCAGCCCCACCAGTGGCAACATATAGCCACCGCGGGATCGAGAGTGCATTTTCCGATGCCTCCGATAGTCCGACTGCTGCATTACTTGCTGCTACCTCCCCAGTGAATATACCGATAACTGAGAGTATAAGTATGAAACTAACAATGAGACAGGCTCGCGAACGTGCGAATACAGACCGTTTAACTGCGAATATATCGCTATACTGTTTCCATGCCATTCTATCGGTTTTACTCGTGGGACCTGGACTAATGCCAGATTGACGCATATTGACTGAGCGACTATTGATGTGCATTGACGAACAGTTGCCATTATCTGATGAAGAGCGCTCAAACGTATAGCGGTACCCAGACGGGTTATTGGAAGCGGGTATGCACCAGCCCACTACGGTATCTTTCGATGAACATGAATCGGTCCTACCCGTTTGAGCTTGATCATTAGGACGCATAAAGTACATATAAAAACAAAAATCCGAAGTACAACACGACTAACACGCCAAGCGCACGGATACGAAATGAACGAATTGCAGCTTCTTCTGTACTATATGCCTCACGATACGCATTTTGTTCGTCTTTCGTCATCACCGCTGGATGTCGAATGCCACGATGTAGAATATGATTATCCGCTGTATAGAAGTGTCGTCCACAGACATCACAAATATATTTCGAGTCTGGAGCATCCTGTGACATAATTACTTTATTTGAAGCGGTAGTGAAACAGGATCCATATTCATAAACGCGGTTTCATATCCATCATGTCGGGCAATCTGTGGTGGTATTGTTGTTTTGATTTCAAGCATGAGTTCATCTGATAGCTGAGTGAGATTAGGGATTGATGCCCCATAATGATACCCAAGATCCGGATCAAGTGTCCGTGTCAGCGTCTTTGTAGTAATTGACGCCTCATTTTGTGAGATCGTTGTTTCCAGTTGCATCATTGGAAGTATAATATTATTATATGGAGTCCGAGCAGAGACAATGAGATATGGAGTCTCAGTGTCTCTCTCAGATCTTTCTTGAGTCATCACGAACACTTCAAGATGTGCATCATCGGTGACAACGGTTCCTGCATGATGACCCGGAAACGCATCGATAGATGGAGCCTGTCCGATCGGGACGCCACTCATTGATACCGGGTCAATTGCGCCAGGTGTTCCTCCATCTTTGGGCTCTTCAATCGATATATCGTATAATTTATCAATCGTAAATGTAAATGGAATTATCGCTGTTGTGGCTGATTCGAACGCATCTGCAAATGAACCACTCCGATAAAATGACATCCCGCCGATACTGATCTGTGCGGTATACTCACCTTCTCCATTTAAACTGTAATTTGACCCATAGTGAAGTCCCATTTGTTGTGAGATCATGGGATATGCAACTTCTTGAGTGATCAGTTCGCCGTCGCGTCGAACACTGATCGTTACGCCCGAATCGATTGGGAGTGGTTGGTTACTTTTTTTATCCCAAAGGGCAGCCATCAAATGGATATCATCATCTGGCTCAACTGGTGTTTTTTGATTTTCTTGACCGGCAAGGGTCCAAAATCGATGTGGATATGAGTACATCAATGCAACACCATAGCGACCAGCAGTTGTTTGACCATACATACCCATTCCCTCGGTTATTGCTGGAATGTATACACCATCTGGACGATCCGACGCTAATGGTGGATCTCGCCAAGCTGACCTCCTCTCAAAACCAATTTGCTGGAGACATCCAGTAGAACCTGCCAATGCCAGCGACGTCACACTTGCGAGTAGACCACGCCGGGTAAATGATGATGACATTGTCTTATATTTGCAATACTCCGAGGAGCCGAATTATCCTTCCGAAATTTGAGTGTGACCACTACATTTGTCATTCATCGCATATGAAAAAGCGAGTGTTCTTCTGATGACTGTAGGAGTGCGTTGTAGCCTACAAGAATGAGTCAATGTGTTCTGCGACCTCCTCAGGGGTATCGCCAACTGGGACCCCAGCGTCAGTGAGTGCATTTATTTTTGATTCAGCCGTTCCGGTGCCTGAGCCTGAAACGATTGCTCCTGCATGACCCATTCGTTTTCCTGGCGGCGCAGTCCGTCCAGCAATGAATCCTGCAACTGGCGTATCCATCTCTTTGGTAATGAACGCGGCAGCTTGTTCTTCATCTTCACCGCCGATTTCACCACACATCACGACAGCTTCTGTTTGAGGGTCTGATTCAAACGCATCAAGCGTATCAATAAATGATGTACCAACAATCGGGTCACCGCCAATGCCGATTGCCGTTGTCTGTCCTATATTTCGATCGGTGAGATTTGAGACGACTTGGTAGGTTAATGTTCCTGAACGAGAAACTAATCCGACATTTCCTGGTTCAAATATATTGCCGGGGAGAATGCCGAGTTTGGCTTCACCAGGGGTGATGATTCCGGGACAGTTCGGTCCAATAAGCTGTGTGTCGACCTCTGCAAGTCGTTTGTTTACCTTCGCCATATCTTGGGTTGGGATTCCCTCTGTGATAGCAACAACAAGATCAAGATTAGCGTCAAGTGCCTCAAAAATAGCATCACTTGCAAACTTTGGAGGGACAAAGACGACTGCCGCATCCGCATCCTCAGTCCTAGCAGCCGCATCAACCGTATCGTAAACAGGTACACCGTTGACCTCATCGCCACCTCGACCTGGGACTGCACCAGCAACGATGTTTGTTCCGTACGCAATCATTTCATCGGTGTGGAAATTCCCTTCACCGCCGGTTATACCCTGTACAACAACACGTGTCTCATTATCAACAAAAATACTCATCAGTGAATCTCCTGTGCATTCATTACTGCTTGCTCAACCGCATCCGCAAGTGTCGCTTCAACCTCAATATGATCGGTGTTTAGAATCTCCATGCCTTCCTCAGCGTTTGTTCCAGCGAGTCGAACAACAACGTCTTTTGGAATTGTTTCAAATTTTTCGAGTGCTTCATTAATACCTGTCGCGACTTCATCACCTCGTGTGATTCCACCAAAAATGTTGAATACAATAGCATCAACATTATTATCGCTAAACACCATATCAAGTGCGTTTGCAACGCGTTCGGCTTTTGCGCCCCCGCCAATATCAAGAAAGTTCGCTGGAGTTCCACCATAATAATCAACCAAATCTAGCGTCGTCATCACAAGTCCAGCTCCATTCCCAATAATTCCGACATTGCCATCAAGTCGGACATAGTCAAATCCATACTCGTCTGCTTTTAGTTCAAGATCATCACCAGCAGTGATATCTTCCATATCAGCGAGCTTTGATTGTCGGAAAAGCGCATCTTCGTCAATATTCATTACCGCGTCAGCCGCAACAACATCCCGATCAGCCGTGATCATGACAGGATTAATCTCAATTTCAGACGCGTCTGCAGACTCATACTGTGCATACAATATTGAAACGATTTCAGCAACATCTAACGCAACATCATCAGGGACACCAGCATCAAAGACCACACGCCGAGCTTGGTATGGGTGGAGACCAAATGCAGGGTCAATATGCTCGCGGGCGATTGCGCTTGGTGTCTCTGTAGCGACTGACTCAATATCTACACCGCCCTTACTCGAAACCATCGCAACGGGCTTGCCGCTGCTGCGGTCCATGGTGATGCCAATGTATAATTCATCTTCAAAATCAACGCAAGCTTCAATGAGGACACTATTGACAGTATATCCTTTAATTTCCATCCCAAGAATTTCTTTTGTATACGTTTTCGCCTCCTGTCTGTCAGTTGCAAGTTTGATTCCGCCGGCTTTTCCACGACCTCCAACATGTACTTGTGCTTTAATTGCGACGGGGTATCCGATATCTTCGGTCGCTGTCAGAGCCTCATCGGGTGACGTTGCACGTCGCGAGTCAGGCACCGGGATTCCAGCATCAGCAAACAGTTCTTTTGCTTGGTATTCGTGTAAGCGCATCGTCTCCCTGACTGGAGGGAATTGGTATAAATCCTGTTCATCTCCAATCGGTATTAACCAGATATGGTTTCAGACCGGTGATTCAACCACGCATACAGAACTGCCTCCCCCGATTGCTTTGGTTGGATAATCGGGTAATAGCGTGAAGGGCTGTTCGAATCACGAACCAGTTTCATCCCGCTCTTAGTAGATTCATATTCAACTCTCACACCATATCAAATGCTTCGTTGTAAGTAGCCAGGACCTGTTGGATTAACTCAAATATTCCGGAACTAAGGGAGTAATTCTTCATTCCAATACACAGTTTGGAGACAGAACTGCTATTCTTGAGCTCCACCACAACTATCATCGACACAAGTGATCCGAACTGACTCATGCAACTAGATTGTGTTTGCCCGGCATGCTGTTATTGGGCGGCAAGAATAGTGCATGAACAGAGCCGAGGTTGATGCAGACGACTTAGAGTTACTAATCAAACGCACCACTGGTGACACAATTGAAGAGCGATTAAGACATAACGCATATTACAATATCCTCCCAGCATGGTACCCCTGGCAGGACGCCGAAAGTGACCCTGCTGAGAGTCAAAAATAAATATTTGAGTGCGTCGTATAGAACGTCGCAAATGATAGCGTATCAACGACCCGCGACGGATCACTGCCATCTACAAACAATGAGAGTAATGATACTAATGATATATATACTCTTGTGGCTGCCGGTAAGAGTTCTGAGTGTCCTAAATGCGGGCGTATGTCATTATACTACTCTGAGGGATGTAAGACGTATGAGTCACGTGGGTATGTTCTGAGTGTTGAACTCGATTGCAACTCACGATAATATCGAAGGCGATATCCTCAATTCGTCGGGCTGAGTCGTTTAACCCAACCATCCTTTGTTTGCTGCTGCTCATGTATCAAATAAGAAATTGTTGAGATACGGCTGAGAGAATTACAGAATTTTCAATCCAATGATATAGAACTGCTCACACTCAGTACCGTACATTATACTTATATTTGATAGATTCGATTTCGTATATTTGGCGACAAGTCTACCCTAATTGATGAGAATATCATAGAAATTAATAATGAAACAGTTCACCTGTGTCGATATATTCTTGAGGTATAGCCTCAGAGATATATGTATGTCTTCTGATAGTCGAAAAAGCATCGTCTCACAGCAGGGATATCCATCTCTGTGTTGTGAGATAGCGATGGTTCATCGCCACTACAAGTATGCTTGCCCTGAATATGGTGTCGGTTATGATTGTAGTGATAGGTTTTGGCGATAAGTATACCAATGGTAATGACTCTTGTTTCGAAATATATGTCAGTGAATGATTGCTTTATGAGCAGGAATACCGTGATCAACGTAGACCTATCAGGCAATAAATTTGTTATCGATGAATAATTTTCACAGTAACACAGGATTTGATTTTGACTCGGCACTAAGTGTTATGTCGCTCGGGTGCCTAGATACAACGACGAATGAGTGGTCGGACGACCTGTCGAAATATGCAAGCGCGTGACCCGTAATAATGGTCAGACACGAACAGATCGAACGGAGTAAGACGATTCAAAAGCGCACAGGGAAGACGTTTCACCTCGCGACACGAGTGCTCCCAGAGCGGGTTCGACATGCCACATATGTTCTGTACGCGTTCTTTCGAGTTGCAGATGAGGTAGTCGATGCTGCTGATGCTGCTCCTCCACCGCAGCAGCGCGAACGTCTGGCAGAACTTCGACGGCAGGCACTTGGTGAGGAGTCAACAGACGATCCAGTGCTTTCAGCATTTGCTGAACTGTGTGAAAGGTATAATATTCCAAATGAAGACGTGAATGTCTTTATTGACGCGATGCTGGCAGACGTCGATACTGACCAGTATGAGACATACGACGATCTTGAAGCCTACATGGATGGGTCTGCTGCGGCTGTCGGACGTATGATGACGGCAATTATGGACACTGACGATGCCGAGACAGCACTTCCACACGCAACAGCACTTGGTGAGGCATTCCAAATGTCGAATTTTCTCCGAGATGTGGGCGAGGATGTCAAAGAGCGTAATCGAGTCTACCTACCACAGGAAACGCTACGTCAATATGATGTATCCACATCACAGATTTTGAATCTTGAATTTGACGACAGTGTCCGAGCAGTGATACAACATGAACAACAGCGTACAGAGGCGCTCTATCGCGAGGGTGTGAAAGGGATTCAATATCTCCCAGAAGATTGCCAGTTTGCTGTATTACTGGCAGCAGTATTATATGCAGACCACCACCGTGCTATCGAACGTGCTGATTACGATGTTCTCTCCAGAACACCATCATTGTCAACGCCACGCAAGATCTGGTTGTTATTGAAAACGCGGGTTCATTGGGCAATAACACCCGATCCTGTTTCCGTTTTTCAAAAAGTGAGTGTGGTGCCGTATCCTGACGAACATGAGGATATCGATGAGGCAGACCCAGATGCGCGTCGTGACCGCGAGCGTAGTCGTGGCTGGTCAATTGGTACCGAATTTGTTACTCAGCGTTTCTCAAGTCTCGTGCGACATTTTACACGCGGTGAGTGACCGAGATTTAACCAGTAACTACTGAATACGATCGTTAAAGAAACCCAGCGGTCGAGAAAACACATAGTCTTGAGCCCTCTTTCGTAGAATTGACTTTATTCAACAGTATCGAAAGTTAGTGATGTGAATATATTTATTATATAACTATATCGTATTGAGATGCGGTATGCAGTGTGAATTTTGGGGGCAAGCCCCGAAGCACTCACCTTGCTTATGTGTAGATCCAACTCACACATTGAAGATTAGGATGGGCTCAGAAGTTTGGTGTCAAACCGTTCTGCTCGAAGAAGACCAATGGCAAACATAACTGCAAATGCAGTTGGAATATAATTGCCAAACCATGCATTGATTCCACCCCAGAGAATGATGAATGAGACAAGATCATCAAGCATGAATGCACACTCATCAACGCGCTGTAAAAGACCATGACGATCATATCCAAGGTCAAGTGCGAGCACGGCAATCGTTGCAGAGAGGACCCATCCAGCATAGTTTGATACTGGAACGTTATAGAAAATACCACCATCTGGATACACCCAAAATCCAAGCGCAACAGCGCCTGGATCAAGGATTATGTCCATCATCAATACAGTAGCAATGACTGTCAAAAGTCTGAAAAGTGTATGTTTAACTCGTGTCTCAAGGAGTAGAATGCAGAGGAGGTATGCATTCATTACAAGCGGAACAAAAAACACAGGAAGACCAAGTGGAACACCAGCAATGACTGGACCGAGGTCAACGCCATAGAAGAATTCACCATATGGGAATCCTGTATGTACACCAATATACTCGATTGCATACGCATATACAGTCAATGCACCGACAGACACTGCTGCACGTCGGTCTGTTAGTGGAAGCGCCGCAATAATAAGTGGTGACCGCATGACAATCGTTCCAAGTAGGATCAACAGCCCATTGAATGCAAGCGGCTCTGGAAGCCATCCTTCAGCACTTGCAAGAAGAAGAACAATCCCATTGAGTGGGAAGAATATCGAAATCGTGAATCGATTTTCTCGAATAAGTTGATCGAGTCGGGTTTCCCAGTCAACTCGACTGCGTGGTATCTGGTCAAGGCGTTGAGAGCCTTCAGCCATAGAGGAGCCTCCAAAGAGCACCCATAGTAAGAAGCATTCCAACGACCGTATTCACAGCCGGATACCACCAATATGCTCGATCAACAGCGATATCAGACCAATAGATTGCAAAAACAATTACTGGGTATGCGAGTAACAGGAGCGCAATGCGGTTATCTAAGAATGCAAAAGAGACTGCAGCCGCAAGCCAACAACAAAGACAGTACGCATAGACACGAGGTTCACCGAGAAATGTCGCTGCTGTCTGAATACCAGCTTCACGATCAGGCTCGATATCTGGAATTGCCGAAAAGGTGTGCATACCCATTGTCCAAAACCATCCACCAGCAACGGCTACAAGCGGTGGCTGGGTCCCAGTCACCATCGCATATGCGGCTGCACCCGGAAGTATATATAGTCCATTTGACAGTGAATCAAGGATTGGGGTTGTCTTAAATCGTAATGGTGGTGCAGAGTATTGAAAGCCGAGGATGAAGAATCCAATCAGGTATGGCCATGCCACTCGGGGAGAAATAATGAACATCACGATACCGAGAGCGGTTGTCACGACAACACTCGCTGCTACAACTGGGTCGCCTTGCCAGCGAGTTTCCCTACCCTCTTTTTTTGGGTTAGCGACATCGATATTGGCATCAAACACGTCATTGACGCCATATAAAAATACATTCGCAGGAAACAGGAAATAAGCGAAGAGCACAATATTTTCTATTAAGAAAAGCTCTGAAACAGATGTTGCTCCAAAGGCGACAGCAACGACGATTGGTCCAGCAAGATAGAGCCAGAATCGAGGTCGCGAAAGGATTAATAAATACCAGACGCGTCCAAGCACGTCGCGATTGGGTGTGTCTGTATCGATATCTGTCTGCACGGTTGATTCAGTCCATTAAGCTACCTGATCTGCCATTTTTTCAGCAGTCAATTGCCCGCTGATGAGACACATTGGAACGCCAATTCCCGGCGTGGTAAATGATCCAGTAAAGTACAGTCCATCGACAGCCGAGGAATGATGTCCAGGGCGAAGAAGTGCCGTTTGTTCAAGGGTATGTGCAAGTCCGAGTGCCGTCCCGGCAGTGCTGTTATACCGCTCTGCAAAGTCATCGACACAGAATGACCGTTCAACAACAATCCGGTCACGCAAGTCAACATCTGTGTGCTCAGCAATATCATCTAAGATGAGATTGCGATACCGTTGTCGTTGCTCCTCAGAGTCATCAAGTCCAGCCGCAATTGGGACGAGTGCGAAAAGATTTGAATGACCATCGGGTGCGACATCATCATCAGTTTGTGAGGGAACACAAAGATAATATGCTGGGTCCGCAGGCCAAGCCGGGTCATCGAATATTTTCTCAAAGTGCTCATCCCAGTCTGTCGGAAGCACAAGAGAATGGTGAGCGAGATCACCAACATCGCCTTCGACGCCAAGATACAGTAAGAATGCTGATGGTGCATATGTCCGTGAATCCCAATAATCAGCGTCATACTGTCGTTTCTCTGGAGGAAGTAGCTCCATTTCTGTATGCCGGTAATCCGCGTTACTCACGACATACTCAGAGTAAAATTCTGCGTCGGTCTTTGTTCGGGTGACAAACGCTCCTTCTTGACCACGAATTTCTGAGACAGGTGCGTTTGTGTGAAATGTAACCCCCAGTTCGTCTGCGAGTTCAACAATGCCGTCCACAACGCCCCCAACTCCATTCTCAGGATAATACACACCCATATTAAAATCAACATGGCTCATTAGGTTGTATAGTGCCGGCGTATTTGTCGGGGCTCCGCCGAGGAACACGAGCGTGTATTGCATAATCTGCTGGAGTTTTGGATGGTCAAAATATCGCTCAACATGGTCCTGCATTGACCCCATCAATGACAACCCGCGGGCGTTCTTCATGACATCTAAATCAACGTAATCGGACAGTTCAGCTCGGTCCTCATATACGAAGTGTTCCATTCCAACTTCGTAATTTTTCTTTGATTTTTCAAGATACTCATCAAAGCGATCACCGGCACCGGGCTCATATGATTCGAATACCTCTCGATTCTGTTCACGGTCAGGAACCATCTCAACGCGGTCACCGTCTTTAAAGAAGATGCGATAATGAGGATCAAGCCGGGTCAGCTCATAATATTCACTCGGTTCACGATCGAAGTAATTGAAAAATCGCTCAAAGACATCAGGCATCAGGTACCACGATGGACCCATATCGAATTTGAATCCATCAACTTCAAGTCGGCTTGCGCGTCCGCCGAGTTGTTCGTTCTTTTCAAGAACCGTGACATCCGCACCTGCATCAGCGAGATAGCAAGCCGTAGAAAGTCCACCAAAGCCACCACCGATGACGACGACAGATGACCCGTCGGCGTCACTCAGATCTGAGACTGTATTCATATACATTGGTAAGACCGTCAGAGCAATAAAACGACTGACTATCAAAGCATATCTGTCCATAATAGGAATTAGGTAATGATTACACGTGTCACTGAGTTTACGCTGATTATGCCTAGTTTTACCGACAAAGATTGACAATACTAGGATTTTCTAGTGAAGAGTGTGATTCTTTTCTTAAGCATCTCAGGAGTGAATTCTGTGGCATCTCAGTGAACTGACTCGGGGTCAATCCCCATGGTATTCGCCTCGGTTTTCTGTAAAATTACTATCGTATCGAAAGCATGAGATTTGACAGAAGAATTAGTACATAGAACATTTTTTACCATCGCAAAGGGTAAGTCTCGAAATGACGACATACGTCCTTGCAACAGACCACGTTGATACAAGTGCACGATTATGTGATTATCTTATATCCCGTTTGGAAGATTCTGATACGGTACATGCGGTTAATTCACTTTACGGTAGTGATAAAACAGAATCCCAGGAGATACGGGATGGTAAAGAAGCACTATCGGTTATCAGGTCACGACTTGGTGCAATAGCCACTATCGAAACCCGTCAGTTTGTCAGAGGAAATGACCCTGATGAAGATGTTCTTGTGCACGCTGAAGACGTCGATGCCGATGAGCTTGTTATCGGTGTGAAAAAACGAACACCGACAGCAAAAGTTGTTTTTGGATCAGCTGCACAGTCCATTTTATTACAAACTGATCGACCAACTGCTGTTGTACCACTCACGGATATTGAATCATAGCGACTGAGTCTTGTCATGTAGTATATGACACTAAGGAAGCTAGATCATATCATGCGTGAATCGCTTGTGATCAAGACACGAGTTTGAGCTTTTGAGCACGATGACCAACGATCCACATATCTTTATTTTACGTTTCTAGTAGGCACACAATCAGTATTGCTGACAAGTCTATTCTAGTCTAATCTAGTCCGTATCGGTAACGTTTACGTCAAGATTCGATGACAAAAATGCATCAATATGTGCAACAACGGTGTCAGCAGCAGGTTGATTGCATAACTCGGCATGGCTAAAAGAAAGCTCGATAGTGGTTGCATTGGGCATATCATCAGTCATTGATGAAATTGGTTTGATTAAATCACCTGATTCACTTGTTTTGTCTATAAGTACTGTTGGAACGGTTACTGGTGATTTGACAGCATCACGTGAGAGAGCAAGAAATGACCGTGCTGGAGTTGAGATATCCTCGGCGTTTCTTTGTGACTGGGCTATTGAATTAGACGGATACGATGCTGGCGCATCGATCAGTGCAAACTCGTTAGTATCGTAGACAGGAACTGTGTGTGGGCTAGTGAGTAATGATTGAACTCGATCACGAATACCTCGAATAAGTCCACGAAGTCGATATCGACGAGAGTGGGAATCGAAAAACGAGCGACCAGATCTGATTGGCGTTATTCCAATCATAGCGTCGACATCACTATTATTCGCAGCAACAGATGCTGCAACACCGCAGCCAAGATCAACTCCACATAAGATCAGCCGAGTGGTATCAACATCTGCCCGGGCACGAAGTCCGGCAAGAGCTGCCTCCCAATCATCACGTTGCGCTGCGGGATCAATATGATTTCGTGGGGTGCCGTCGCTTTCGCCCATGTGTCGAACATCAAAATGAAAGAGCGCATATCCAGCATTAGCAAGACGTTCAGCGTACAAACTAGAAATAATAGAACTTCTGCCAGGGAGACCACTCGCGGTGACAATTAATGCCGGGTCATTCGGACAGTCAGGTCGATATAGTGTGCCACGACATGCAACCTCCTCGCTAGTAAAACTCATCGCAACTGTCGAGAACATGTATCGAGATGGTGTCGTTACCGAGGACACATCAGCGACATGATGGTATGCTGAGTCAGGTGATGTCACGAATGATAATTCATATTTTGCATCTTGGGTATTGGTATTTATTTGTGGTTACTGACTTGTAGGTATATTAATTCTGATGGCATCAGCCGTGTCGATATCGTGTATGGAAGATTCAATCAAATCAATATCATTAATCAATCTTCATCAAAGCATTTAGCGGACATCATATCATTTTCAGTGCTTTTGATTTATTTGTTTCAGTATACTTGTCTCAATCTACGTCGGATCTCACTCATCAGTGTCAATTGTATTAATTGATAACGAGATTCGACGTATCTCTTGACGATTTGATTTTACAAGGAATACGATAACATATGGACTAGCGATGAAGACATCATTAATATCGATTATATCCACATCGATTTTATTTGGTTGAGAATTGCGCCCCAATATTCGAACTCAGATTATCCATGTTAATTGAGGATGCGATAATATTGTTTGGGGTTTGTGCTGAAATGGCTTCAACTGTACTCGGCTCATTGCCCGTTCGATTTTTAATCCATACCAGCGAGATTATCCAATCACCAATATAATTGAATAATATGAGTATCCTCAGACGACTGTATGAATCATCAAGTCGGTCTGTTGCACTCTTCGTTGATGGACCGAATATTCTTCGTGAGAAATTCGACGTCGATCTCGACGATGTGCGAGCAGCAGCAGACCAATTTGGGCGCCCTGCAGTGCGACGACTATATCTCGATGAGCATGCACCATCAGGGCTAATTCAGGCAGCAGAAGCACGAGGATTCGAGATTATCACTACAAGTAGTGACGTCGATGTCCGGTTAAGCGTCGACCTTACGAAGGTTGCTGTGACAAATAGTGCCGACATCATCGCAATCGTCTCTCGAGACGCCGATTTCAAGCCTGCAATTGAGGTGGCAAATAGTCATGATCAACAAACAGTCGTTATATCACCAGGAGTTGATGGACGTTCTGATGCTCTTCGGAACGCAGCAACCACTCAGATAACTCTTGGCGAGCACGACGTGGAGGTAGATGCTAGCATATATAATCAAAGTGAGGATACATATGACGCTGAAGAGACCACTATGACTCGGCAAGAAGCGCAAAATGATAATAGACACATAGAATCGGATGATAATACCGGTGCTCATGGAGACTCAGATACAGGTTCTGAGACAACAGAAGATGCGCCAGCATTCGTTGGATATGATAATTAAGTGCATGCATAGATGATACTCAACATGGAGTCACTGGAGACACCGGTAGTTGATAATCATCTTCATATTGACCCAGAGCAAGGTCGAGGATTTGATGCTGTGAGGGACTTTACCCGAGCTGGGGGAACACATCTTCTTATTGTAAATAAACCATCTTGGCATCTTGGTGTCACCCCAACATGTGGTTCAGATTTTGATGCTGTTTTTGAGAAAACAGTTGATATTGTTGAGACTGCATCAGAGATACTTCCAGGACAAGCATGGCCGGTGTTGGGTGTTCATCCTGGATTGATCTCTCGATTGGTGGATGAGCGATCATATAATCCTGAGACAGCAGCAGAACTGATGTGTGCCGGACTTGACCGCGCAGCGTCGTATGTTCGTGATGACACCGCACTTGCACTGAAGTCAGGACGACCACATTATGATGTTTCTGAGACAGTGTGGGCAGCTTCAAATCGAGTTATGCAGCATGCATTTAGCCTCGGTGGTGAGCTTAATTGTGCTGTTCAACTGCATACAGAGGCGACAAATGATCTCACCGATGTTGCCACATGGGCTGAGGATCGAGGCGTTCCTAAACATCAAGTTGTCAAACATTATGCTGGAGGAACCCTCAGCGGACCGACACCAAGTGTCATGTCAGAGAAAGACAGATTAGAGACTGCGGCAGTTGTGGACGACCCGTTTTTGATGGAGACAGATTTTATTGATGACCCTGATCGACCGGGGGCAGTTCTTGGACCGAAGACTGTGCCTCGGCGTGTTAGATGGCTACAAGAAAATGGATATGAGACCGCAATTAAGCAAGCACACATTGAAGCACCGAAAATGATCTATAGCATAGATACAAAGTCAACGCTTGCTTCAGATTCGTAAGCTATCAATATGACAGAGAATCCGGTTTCGTATCAGCCCCTCCCCCAGAAGATATGAGATAGTTTGATGAGTTGGCTCGTGGGCTCTGGTGTCACCATCTGCATACGACAAGAAAGGTCTTTGAGTACCGGCCGGAATTATGAAGATATGACTGAGGCTGAGGAGACATATTATACCGAAGAACGGTGGCAGAACTGGCTTTCACGTGTCGAAGAAGAAGATCTAGACCCAGAGAATGAGGATTCTGCACGACTACTGTTGAATTTACAAGACGATGCCGCAATCGCTATCGCAAAGATCGTATCAGCATTTGAGGAAGATAATCTTGACCAATCAGCAGCACTTGACGAACTAGAGCGGGTTCGTGAAATCGTATTGGCGGAACCGGAATTTAATGTTGAAGAAACCTCTGAAGATAAAATAATGCTTGTCGATGGTGTTCAGACAAGTCTAATTTGTGTTTTTTATGCTGCAGAGGAGTATATCCATGGGGGAACCGCAGAATCCGCACCATTAGCTGAGTATGTTGAGGCTGCCGCAGATGCTGAAGCTGATGACGATGTTGATGCTGCACTCGGATATTTGGTGCAAGCAGGAACGCGAATCATTGCAGGCGATGAACTCGACGTGACGATTGTCGATGAAATTGAATACGGACTTGTCTCTGAATGGGTTAACGGGCTTGATAGTCTTCAAAGTGCAATGAGTGATCCTGAGGTCGTCGAAGAAGACTAACCGAGAGTGTCGTATCCAGCCTCGGTCGAGCAGTTATTCTCTGTTTTGCATACGCCCATAAAGTGTATATCTGCTGAATAATTTGTTTCGATCATTGTGTGAGATGACCGTAGATAATTTATATTTTATCCAGATATGACGCAATTAGTAGTAAATTATCACACATAATTACTTACATCACGTGACATACCCTAGTTGAGAGATATCAGTTGTGATGTCACGGTTATGCTCAGTATATTTTCGACAGACAACGTATCTATTATCGACAAATCCAAATACCGACGCATTGATACTAAAAATATGTCAGAGACTCCTGTCGGTATTGATGGAATTGAACTATGGAGTGGAAAGCTACGCCTTGACCTTCCGAACACGTTTGCGCCCGTGAGAGATGAAGATCCAGCAAAATATACGAAAGGACTGGGGGTTGAGCATTCTTCACTTCCTGATGTGTATGAAGATATCGTGACGATGGGAGCAAATGCTGCAAAGCAGCTATTAGATCGCAAGGGGCTGACGCCGAATGATATTGGTCGGATTGACGTAGCGACGGAGTCAGCATTTGATAATTCTAAGCCAGTCTCGACGTACATTGCAGGCTGTCTTGAAGAGGTGTATGAAGAGGACTTTCACCATGCAAATAAGGGAGAGCGGAAGTTTGCATGCGTTTCAGGCACTCAGAGCATTGATGATGCGTATAATTGGATCCGCGCTGGGCGTCACCGGGGTCGTGCTGCGTTAGTGATCGCAACAGACACTGCATTGTATGAGCGTGGTGACCCTGGTGAAGCAACACAGGGTGCAGGTGCAGTGGCAATGATCATTGATACGGACCCAGACGTTGTTGCGTTATCAACTGAGCAAGGCTTTGGGAGCGCTGATGAGACAGATTTCCTCAAACCAAACCAGCAGTTCCCGAGTGTTGATGGAAAACGATCCATGCAAGTGTACCTTGCACGGATGCGGGAAGCGCTTCAGGATTATGAATCAGTCGCTGGTGATACTCACCCTGATGACTTTGCTTATGTTCCTTTCCACACGCCGTTCCCAGGAATGGTGCGAAAGGCAGCACTTCTTGGGTTTAGACATATCTCACGGGATACTGATGCCGAATCAGCACTTGCAAGTGAAATCGGAAATCAACCGCGAGAATCGGAATTTGTTTCTAGGGAGGCATATGAGGAAGCGATTCGTGAATATATGGACGAGCTGAAGGAAACAGACACATATCGTGAGTGGTATGATGATGCAATTGATCCAACGGTTGATGTTGCTCGGATGGTTGGAAACTGGTATACAGGTTCAGTACACGTCGCACGTCTTTCAACGCTCATCGCGGCTGCAGACATGAACCGTGATCTTGCCGGCGAAAAGCTTCTTCTTGCATCATATGGGTCAGGTGCACAAGCAGAGATTCACGCCGAAACTGTGCAATCTGGTTGGCGTGAAGCAATCACACCAGTCAATATCGATGAACAACTTGAGGCTCGGTATGATCTCTCATTTGAAGAGTACGAACGCGTTCATGATGTACACAATCATGAAAAAGATATTGAGGTTGAAGCATTTACCACGCCAGAAGCGGAGTTTGTCTTTACGGGATGGGGACGAATGAGCGAACGGCGATATGAATACATCGAGTAAATGTATAGTGAGTTGTCCTGCGTTGTTTGTATCTAGACCCGCTCATCTGTCTAAATGAGACGTTTCGGTTTTAGTATGCATCCAGTCATAAAGAGTAATCCGTACTGCTGTATTGTATTTTATTTCTAATTATTACCAATCGTACGTGAGAAATTATGCCATGTTATACATCAATAATTTAGCTGCCTGATGCATCATAATAGTCGACGGATATCATCAATCATTGCCTCCAGGTCACGGTTCGAAACCGCAAGCGAAAACCCATCAATCGTTGCCAGTGCTGGGGCGTGCTCCCAAAGTTCCGTCTCAGTGACCCCGTGGAGCACAACTGCATTCGGGGTTGGATTGACAACGCGCATTGCTACGAGTGGAGATTCACCGCGTGTAATGCCTGTAAAGACAAGTGCACGCGATGTCGACTGCCCATAAAGTCGATAGAACTCTTCAGATGAAAGACGAGTGATTGCCTCAATACTGTTAATGACTGTGTGACCACTGATTCGGCTATGATCACCACGGACGACTTCGGTCGCACCCATTGCCTCATATAATGTCTCAAGTGGGATTGTTGTTGGATATTCTTGAAGATCTTGCACAATGTCATTTTCAAATCCAGCGGAGATGACACGCGCGTACCGTCGAATACGACCACCACCACGGGCTTCATCAATATCTAACAGCGCTTCAACCATCCGTCGGATAACGCCAATTCCTGGGCTTTCTCTACGTCCGCTTTCATAATCCGAAATTACTGATGAAGACACATCTAATTGATCAGCGAGCGTCGTCTGGGAGATGTCAAAATCAGTACGCCATTTACGTAATGTTGCGCCAGGATCATCGCTAAGTGTAATTTCACCGGCGATTCGACGAGCTAGGTCATCCCGTGGAGTAGCAGTTGTCATCCGAGCGACTCCTTATATACGCTATTCACGTGCATCTGCTAATCATTGCTATCGACTACCGAAAAAGGGTATCGACCATTTGATTTTATCTGATGAAAATAGTTCATATGATATATCATTTAAATATTAATGTAATTATATTGATATATTGTGCATAAGGCTGCCAATGAACTACGCCTTCGATAAAGGACGAATGCTCAAGCCTGTCTAAATTAGAAAGACAAATGTGCCATCGACACTCGTTCATATTTCGCTTGGACTATTGCTCGCGGTTGGGGTTCTTGGGAATCAATTTACTGGACGGCACGTAGTAATCATTGCCGGGGCGACAGCATTACCAGATCTTGACGTTGCTCTTGAGGTAGTATTCTCTGGCGCTCATCGCGCTGTTGGACACACATTTGTTTTGCCAGCGTTACTCATACTGGGATTGGTCTGGGAGACACAATGGCGACAACAATCACTACTTCGACAGCGGTATGGAGATTCTGGTGTTGAGATATCATTTCTCGCCGTCGGGTGTATGTTTGCGGCTGGAATTGTCCCTGATCTTGTTGTTGGAGGTGTTAATATATTCTATCCGCTCCATGATGCATTTATTACAGTCGATGGACGGCTACTATATTCAACAGATCGCGGATGGGTGCAGACGTTTATTGAATCATCAACGTCACCAGACTCATCACAGTTACGGACAACAGAAAACTTTGAATTTCGAACTGTGATTGATGCAGAACCGACGCTGGGGACAGACGCTGACTCAGGAGGTGGCGAGTCAGGACAGCCACAGGTTGAGCGAATTTTTCCCGTCGCGATGACAGGATTCCGAGGATGGCTTCTTCCGCTTGCGACAGCTGTGATCTCACTTCGATTATATCGTGCTCGACGTGAGCGCACAGAGCGTGATGCAGTGGCAAATATAACAGAGGGACAGTAAATGGAGATTTAATCACTGAGTAAACATACATTGATTATTTTTCGACAATTGATCAAATCATAATTCATGGAGCCGACTCAAACGAATATTGAATAATGGTAACTTGCCCGCCAGAAGTCTCGATCCGTCCATACGAACAATCTAGTCATGAAGAGAAACTATGGGATTGTAAGCAAGCTTTCGAGCGTGAACTTGGCGCTAAGACGGGAGATTCTGAAAAAGCTGATATATATAACTCAAAATTAACAACGACGTATCATAACCGATGGTTGGAATGGGTTAGTCACTGTGCCGCATTGGACCCTGGGTGCATAGCTGTTGCTACGGTCGATGACTGCACACAGACGCATAGTAGTAATAAAAAAGCAACTGAAGTAGACGGATACGCTGGTTACGCGTTTTTACTTCCGGAGTTATTCGGATTTATCTGGGATGCAGCCGTGCTCAATGAATTATATGTTGTTCCATCCTATCGGGGTGAAGGGGTCGCCGATGCACTGTTTGAGGTTATACTTGCGACTGCACGTGAACAGACTTTGCCAGTCAACCGACTTGTATTAGATGTTGACCCGGAGAATGAGCGTGCTCGTAAGTTCTACGACCGCCATGGATGTAATCGGTGGGGCGAAATGCTCACACGGTCATTATAAATTATCAAGATAGTCGAGTGGAGATTAGAATAAAGATTCTTTCGACCGCCCTGTATCATAATAAGTATGTTTCAACGTTTCCGCGCGAATGGTCCAGCCCTCTTTGTTCCACTCGCGTGGGTTGTCGTTGGTGCCGCACACGTCGGATTCGTATCTTTACAGGCACTTACGATCGCCCATGCCGTGATGGCTATTATGTTGGCTGGTTTCGTTGTGCTCTCTCGGGATGATATGCGCGCAGGTGCCCTTCGGACGTGGTGGATCATCGTTGCGATTGGGTTTGTCATTACAACCACTGGATTGGTCGGGTTACTTTCCACACCACTCAATCGCGGTCTTCTCCATATTGCAATTGGCGGGTGGATGCTCCTTCCTGCGATTGGATTTATTGATACAGGGCGTCGGTCGAATGCAGCACTATTGACGACATTTGGTGCTGCGGTCATTTCCATTGCTGGGATGGTGGTCTATTTTATTAGTGGGAGTGGGAATGAAATGGCTGTAATGATTGCTGGATTAGTGCTTGTCGGAGTTGGTCAAACAATTGGAATTGTCGATGCAGTCATTCGGTATTGAACGTGGACACAGACATAGCCATAGAAAATAGATGAAAGTTCATCATATATACAACATCAACATTAGTTGACCTCTCTCAGGACGATGGTTGACTCCACTCATGAAGTGCCGATCGAATCGTCGAAGCTGATGCATCAAATCCACCACCCTGCGCAAACGATGGTCCGCCACCGCCACCACCACCGTATCTATTCGTGAGCTCATCAATCACTGTGCCGGCATTGACCTCGCTTGCATCATCAGCAGCGATAACAACAAATGGGCGCTCATCAGTACCAACGACGACAACAACAGACCCACGAGGTGTTCCCTCATCATTATTGCCGGATCGCGACTCGATAGCTCGCTTTGCAGCCTCTCCAGCATCGTTTGCGGCAACGGCTATCTCCGTAATAGAGCCAATACGCCAGACTGCAGTGTCGGTCTGTGTCGATTCGAAGTCAGTAATCGCTGAATCAACTATCTTCGCTTCTAGATCATTTACTCGTGAATCAAGCTCATCACGCTCATTACGGAGTGCAGTCGCCCGATCACTCAGTTCAGTGATATTTGTCTCCAACGTCATTGCCGTTTCGCGGAGTGCATGATGTTGTGTTGCTCGCCGATCGATTCCTGTTGGTCCGACAGCAAATTCAACGCGTGTCATCCCCTCTCCCGGGTTTGATCGATCAAGAACTGTAACAGGACCAACTGCATTGGTGTTTGCAACATGTGTGCCACCACATGCAGCTACATCCCATCCATCAATATCAACGAGCCGGACAGAGTCAGCGGAGCTCATTACACCCTCTTCGGTTTTGGTATTGAATGCCACATCCTCACGTGTTGTTGCCTCAGCCGTTGGGACTGTCTCCCATGTTATATCGCGACTTTCCCAGACGGTTTGATTCGTTAGTTGCTCTAATTGAATGAGTGTTTGATCATCAATTGATGTAGTCGTGGTGAAATCAACACGAATTTTTTCAGAATCAATCCCAAATCCACCATAACCAAGCTCATCAAGAATCCGACGACCAGCTCCATAGATAATATGGCTCGCAGTGTGTGCGCGCATACAGTAAGTTCGGAATTCATCATCAATTATACCGGTCACAGTATCGCCGGTATCAAACGTGGGTGTCGATGCGAGCGTATGTTCAATAACATCATTTACCGATTGCACATCCGTCACCTGGATGTCACCAAGTGTTCCGGTATCCGGTGGTTGTCCACCACTTTCATCATAAAAGTATGTATGATCTAATGTAACCGTCTGCTTGTTGAGTTCCGTGACGGTCGCAGTAAACTCACGCACAGTCGGGTCCTCCGGAGCGCGGGTTTGCATATATGACAGTTTGACATCCTCCCCGCCCTAAAGCGCGAGGATTCCACGAAGTGGATATGCAGGTTGCGCGTTTCCTCGGGCTTGGGGTTCAAATACGCGTTCGCGTGTGCGTGTGCGCGCGTCCCCCGAAGGTTGCCACCGAGTTGTGACCAACGGTGTGCGTTCCAGCGCGTGTAGCTCTGTCACAAGAGCCTTCGTCCTCACATACAGCGAGCATTACACATGACTGGCTATTCTATTCTATTCAACCAGCGAGGTACACGGTTCGACTCGCCCGAAGCGTTAGTCCGTGTGATTGTGATTGTATGGGTGCAGAAAAGACTGTGTTGGAATATCAGGTCGTGCTATCGTCGGTGGTTTGTCTGATCGGTTGTCGGTGTCGGATTTATCCCCGCGCGAAACCACGGGGCTTTCTCCTCAATTCTCAGTAACCAGGATTAAATCAATCTCGCGATATCAAATAAAAATAGAGGTCATCAACACGTACAAATTACTGTGACTGACGCTTACTCACTCATCAACAAGTGTAATATCAAGCGTTGATTCAAGTTCGCGAATCAGTGACCCTCCAATACCCGCTCTTGTTGCCCGACCCTGCTCAACGGCAAGTATATCTCCTGATTCAACCTCCAGTTCAGTCGCTAACTCATCAACGGTAAATCCGTCAGCTTGACGGGCGGACGCTGCAATCTCACCATATTCAGAGACAAGATACGGAAGTTGGTCTTGTTCATAATTTGTCCCTTCACGCTCCCAGTGACGTGAGTCGCCAGTTGCTTGATCATGCATACGTGCATGCTGTTGCACAGCTCGTTTCTGTCGTGATGGCTCATCATCACTACGTTGTTCATTGCTATTACCACCATGAGAATTACCCGCGCTACCAGGACCAGCCCCCGCATCATCGTGAGGTGCACACTCCTGACAAACGAGTAATTCCGCACCAGCAACGTTTGCTTGCGTGAGCGTTGCTGTTGATTGTCCACAAAGTTCACAACTGTCACCGTCACCGCTACCACCTCCGCTCCCGGTGGAGTACTTTGGCATAAGTATGCATTGTAACTCTGTTTATATAAACCTCAGTTGAACTCAATGATAGTATTCGGGATTATATCTAATAGTGTTTGTGTGTTTATGATGATGTAAAGTCAGCCTGTTTCAGTATCTTACAGAGGGAGACATGATGTGACCCACTCATAGATCGATATGAAACATTACTGTCAGTATAAACTCAGTGAATAATAACGATGTGCGTGGGACCGGATTTGAACCGGCGGACCTCTACAGGACAGCGCCCTCAACGCTGCGCCGTTGACCTGGCTTGGCTACCCACGCTTGTAATATCGCGTCTTACGCAAGCAAAATTTGCTTATGGTAATTTATATGGGTTTCCTTTCGACTGGGCAGCGTCATGGAGTCACAGTCAGTATTTTTTAATTATCGACGACCACTCAATTGCATATAGTTTTGAGTATCCGCAGTCATATACTAGGACTCACTGCAGTGTTGACGCTTTTTTCTCACTCGGTGCTGTTCTTGCTGCTGTCTTGGGGATCATTCCTCAATCAGCGCTCCCAAGTGCTCCAACAACAGTAATTGAGCTAATTCCACATATAAATGCGATTATCAGCGCCATCGAAATCATAACTATCCTATTTGGAGTTCGGTTTATTCGTCACGGGGATGTGCGTCGCCACCGTGCGATGATGGTAACCTCAGTTGGACTATTCATTCTGTTCCTCGTGTTTATATTTATACAAGGTCATTACCAAAGGTCCAGCAGAATTTCTAGGTCCTGAAGTCATATATCAATACGTCTACCTTTCAACGCTCGCGATACATATTTTTCTTACAGTGGTGTGCGTCCCACTATTATACTATGTGGCATTGATTGCACTCTCACGACCCATTGAAGCAATCTATGAATCTCGATATAAACTCGTTGGACGTGTCGCCGCCTCATTGTGGCTTATTTCGTTCGTACTTAGAAATGTCGTCTATGCGATGTTATATGCTGTATATTAATTAACTGCATTTTCAATCCAAAAATAGCTGTTCAGTGAATTGAGCTTTCTGTGTAAAAATAGGATATGAATAGGTGTATTGAATATCCCGAATAGTTGATTAAATACTCAATATAGCTTGTTTCATTTTTACCATACTAACTGGGATTGATGTAGTGATTCATATTGGTGATAGATTGAAGCATCTCAAGGACAAGTCCCGACTCCGAGGCTTCCCTGGTGAGGCTGCACTGTCCCGGCAAGGGAATTTCATTCCTCCCGACCTCTTCATGCGGAATCGGCTGGAAGTCACACCCGAACACGCTATGTGTCCGTGGGAGTGGGAATCGGAGTCGATCACTGTCACTCCACCATCGACCCTGACCCTGGTGAAACCCCCCGTCCCGTCGCACCGCCAGTTGCGGATGGTGAGAGGGACCACATTTCCAAACTGTCGCAGCCAGCAGTAGATGAAAGTCGGTAATCCGCCTGTGAGACTTCTGACTGTGCGTTTATACGTCATGTAGCGTTATAACTGTGTATGTCGGCTTCATCCCCTCAAGCCACAAGACACTCAGCCTTGATATCTGTAGATTCAAGCAGGAACAAGAAGACTTAGCATCTACAACGGGGAACATATTTTAATGACAGATGCGACTTCTGAGTTCGATCTTAATTCAAACACTCCTGTCGACTTAGATAGGCAGGATTTCCGTGATCCCGATGCTCTCCGTCGCCGGTCCGGCGTATCAGGCGACCCAAACTTTGATCAGCATTTTTTGATTGACGATCGAGTGTTAAATCGCATTCCAACGTATTTATCAAATAATACGGACACGAAACATGTTCTCGAAATTGGAGCTGGAACGGGCGCACTCACCGATCGGCTGCTATCAGTTGGTGGTGTTGTTACCGTTGTTGAACGTGACCCAACACTCGCTTCGTTTCTTCATGAGGAGTTCGCCGATATGGTTGATGAGGACCGGCTCAATATCATCGAAGGCGACGCACTTGATGTCACAATTCCTCCATTCACTACATCTATCTCAAACCTACCGTATGGTATCTCCTCAGAAATTTTATTCAAATTACTTCCGTCTGACTGCCCGCTCATCGTGATGGTCCAACGCGAGTTTGGTGAGCGAATGGCTGCTGATCCTGGGACGGATGCATATGGTCGGCTCTCGGTAAGTGCACAGCATTATGCTACTGTTGAGGTAGTTGAGACAGTTCCGCCGACTGCATTCGAACCGAAACCAGCGGTTGAGAGTGCGGTCATTCGAACGGAGCCACGGGATCCGGATTACACGGTTGCGGATGAAACATTCTTTCTTCGATTTGTGAAAGCAGTCTTTACACAGCGACGAAAAACAGTCCGAAATGCAATTCGAAATACAGCGCATATTTCAATGCTTGATGCTCCTGAGGCGGTCGTTAGTGCAGCTGATGAGACATTGTTGTCCCAGCGGGCTGGTGACTTGACTCCGAGTGAGTTTGCTGAATTAGCAACGATTGCTGCTGAACAGGGCAAATGACTGATAACGAGACGCAGACCAATGCAATTGATTCAACGCTCGCTGAACGGCGTGAAATCGAGACAACGGTTTATCAGCCTGCTGAAGACTCAGCACTGCTTGCCGACGCAATTAGTGAGCAAGGTCATGGACGTTTGCTTGAACTCGGGACAGGTTCTGGATGGGTCGCTATCAAAAGTGCAGAAGAGGTTGATTCGATCACAGAAGTTGTTGCAAGTGATTTAAACCCATATGCATGCCACGCCGCTGCACAGCGGGCAGTATCATCTGACAAGGCTGCAGTACCAATTTCGATCGTCCAAGGAGATCTCCTCACTCCCTTCGCTGCAAATACTTTTGATACAATCGCATTTAATCCACCATATCTTCCAACAGACCCAGATGCTGAGTGGGACGACTGGATGGAGTGTGCACTCTCAGGTGGACGATCTGGACGAGAAGTAATTGAGTCATTTATTGACACACTTGCTCGTGTGCTTACTCCTGATGGTACTGGGATAGTGCTCATAAGCTCTTTAACCGGATATGAAATGGTAACGGAACATATCGAGAGAGCCGGGTTTAGACATTCAGTCATAATCGAAGAATCATACCCATTTGAGACACTCTCAGTGCTTGCATTGGGACAACAATGATATAACCCAGAAGAATATATTGCTTTAGCAAATATTAACTGGTATCATTGCGTATTATGAATTGATGAGCGAATACGTAGCGACATCGCCTGGGTTGTTTCCACTTCCTGACTGGGCGAAGTCAGAGTTATCAGACCTGAAAGGTCATCAAAAAGAAGATTTAGTCACAGGCGATGAGTCAGCAGAAATCAATGCAGTTTATGATACATCGCAAACGGAAGCTATTGAGACCCAACTTGAGATGGGACTTGACCGTGTCGTCAGCGGTCAGCACAGATGGGATGATATGCTTGCACATCCTCTGACGACTCATGACAATGTTGAGACTGGTGGGATTATTCGATATTATGATAATAATAATTTCTATCGAGACCCACAGATAACGGGTGAACTTACCCCCAAAAGCAATATCGCAGATGAATTAACGGCAACCGCAGAGAAACTGACAGAAATTAAAAACGCTGACGAGCCTGGTATGGATATCCCTGCGGATGGTGCGGCTCTCCAGGCGGTCCTTCCTGGTCCATATTCATTAGTCGACCTTGCAACGAACAGTTATTATGAAGATGACGCAACGTTCCTCTCAGCAGTAGGGCAACTACTTGTTGAAGAGGCTGCAGCACTGCCATCACATGAAACGCTGTTTTTGCTTGAACCATCGCTTGTAACTGCTGCTCCAGATGATGATATTGCACCACTGGTCTCAGAGGTACTCTCTAATATTGCAGACGTAACCGATTCTGAGGTTATTGTATACACTTACTTCGGCGCATTAGATGAGAAAACATACGCTCATCTCATGGATGCATCGGTATCGGCTCTTGGATTTGATATCGTTGCAGGTGATCGAGAACAAACGCTGCACAACGTTACCGAATATGGTGTTACCACAGATATTGCGCTTGGTGTTGCAGATGGTCAGAATACACTTGTTCAATCATCAGGAACGCTTATTGAACGTGCAAATTGGTTCCAAAGTCAAGTTCCATCGACTGATTTTGACACTGTCTATCTTACCACCAGTGCTGAACCATTCTATTTACCTGTAAATAAACATCGAGAGAAACTCACTGCACTGACAGCCGCAGCAACGAACAATCCTGACGTAACAACAGAGGTTGAAGCATAATGTCACGTAACGCCAACAACCGCGCACAGTTCCGTCCAGAGGGTCATGATGCCGATCACTTCCTGTTAACAACCGTTGTTGGGAGTTATCCTAAGCCGAAATGGCTCAATCGCGCGAATGATCTTGTTGGTGATGAGGACTCGACGTTCGATGATAATAATTTGACTGAGGCACACGATGATGCGGCGCGTCTCATTACCGAAGAACACGAGCATGCTGGGCTTGATACAGTTGTTGATGGGGAGATGCGACGTGAAGAGATGGTTGAATACTTCGCACACCGAGTCCCAGGATATGAGTTTAATGGACCAGTAAAGGTGTGGGGACACAACTATTTCAATAAGCCATCTGTTGTTTCTGAGGTTGAATATGATGACCCATGGTTGGTCGATGAGTTCAATTTCACCACAGACGTTTCAAATCGACCTGTAAAAGTACCTATTACAGGACCGTACACGCTCGCTCGCTGGTCGTTCAATGAAGCATATGATACTGAAGAAGATCTTGCGTATGATTTAGCCGAACTTGTCAATGAAGAGGTGAGTCGACTCGTTGATGCTGGGGCAAAATATATTCAGATTGACGAGCCTGCGCTTGCAACAACACCGGATGATTACGCAATCGTTGGAGAGTCACTCGAGCGAATTGTTGACGGTATTAGTGCTGATGTTCGAATCGGCCTTCACGTTTGTTATGGAGATTATTCGCGGATTTATCCTGAGATCAATGATTTCCCCATTGATGAGTTTGATCTGGAACTTTGTAATGATGGGTATGAACAGATTGAGGTATTCACTGACCCTTCATTTGAGCCAGATCTTGCACTTGGTGTTGTTGATGCTCATGATGCAACTGTTGAAACTGTTGCAGAAATTAAACAAAATATTAAATACGGACTCGAAATCGTTCCACCTGAGCGGCTTACGATCTCGCCAGATTGTGGGCTGAAGCTGTTGCCGAGGGAAATGGCTCGTGAGAAAATGGCAAATATGGTACAAGCTACTCGTGAAATTGAGGCTGAACTTGATGCTGGTAAGATCGAAGTCCCAGCTGTTGAGGATGCACCGGTTGCATCGCAAGTCGACTCAGCATAATAAAATACTACTTTCATTATGTCTATATTTGATCGACTGATCAGTTGATTTTTATGAATGCAGTTTGAGTAACATATTTCATCAAGCGAACTCAGTTGAATGTGTAAATTTGTACTATTAAAGTATTGAATTATTGACTTGACATCATCCATTGGCTATACAACTCAAGAGAGCGAGTACCAATATTCATCGAATAAAGTCTGCGCTAGTTTATCTGAGCGAGTTAAACCACGTAAGCGTGGTTACTATTCATTCATACAACCACGGATCATCAATCCGTTCGTATGTGTAGAGTTCCGACTCATCAAAGAAGAGTTTGATTTCGCGCTCATTTGCTCCTTCATCCTCGTGGTCAGACGCATGGATCACGTTCCGACCGAGATCAAGTCCGTAATCGCCACGGATTGTACCCGGAGCCGATTCGGCCGGGTCGGTTTCGCCAACCATTGATCGAACTTGTCGAGTTGCATCCGCACCCTCCCAGACCATTGCAAACACTGGACCAGCAGTAATGAATGATACAAGCTCATCAAAGAATGGTTTCTCCTCGTGTTCACCGTAATGATCACGTGCGGTTTCTGTATCAAGACGGGAGAACTTTCCGCCAACAAGAGTAAGTCCTCGGTCTTCAAACCTATTCACGATCTCACCAATGAGTCCACGCTGGACACCATCAGGCTTGACCATCACAAAGGTACGTTCGTGCGTTGGCGTTTCCTCACTCATTCATTTGCGCCCTCAGTGGATCCAGCTTCAGTCCACTCCAGATTACGGGGTTCGCGACCAAGACGATAGTTCTTTTCAGCTTTTGAGTCCTTGAAATGCAGGATTGTTCCGTCAGTTTTGACGAGCATTGTCCCAGTCCCAGGCTCGATTTCTTCTCCAGAGAAATCACATGTTCGTGTTTCAACCATTAATTATTGACCCCCAATTGAGTCAGCATCTCGTTGTGTTTCACGAAGCTGTAATACATCACCTTCGCGAACAGGACCAAGCACGTTGCGTGTAATAATACGGCCCTGATTAGAACCTTCACGAATGCGGCATTTGACCTGCATCGCCTCGCCATGCATTCCGGTTTTGCCAACAATCTCGATTACCTCCGCAGACGTTGAGTCACTTGCGGTCTCTTCAGCGCTCATTGTCGCTTATCGAAGTTCCTCAACCTTCGCGGTAATGTCATCGACATCGCTGTCTGCCTCGCCGGCGTCAACGATGGCAGCAGCAGCAGAGCCTACTTCAAGACCCGCTGCTTGCCCAATCTCATCCTGTGTCTCAACGAAGGCGAGTGTAATCCCCTTTTCTTCTGCAAGTTCTGGCAGATGCATCACAATTTCTTCAGGGGAAACATCTTCAGCGACGAGAACAAGCTCAGCAGTGCCGCGTTCGATAGCTTTGGTTGTTTCGTTCGTTCCTTTCTTTACTGTTCCTGTATCCCGGGCAACCTCAAGTGCTTCAAGAGCATCATCTGCGAGGTCAGCCGGCACATCAAAGTCTACATAAACTGGCATTGGTATTCTCCATTCCTGCTCGCGGGCTCGACTGCTTCGCCGGCGAATCGTTCCCTGACGGCGAGGAGTATCATCAACCCCGTGCAGGTTGTAACCATTGATAACCTTGGATTACATAAAAGCGCTTTCAATGCCGGTGTCGCATGCGAAACAAACACATACTCACCAGGATAGCCTAACAAGCAGTTATTTCTGAGATCGAAATGTTTTCTTCATGAGTTGTCAATGAGCGTTACTAGAATAGACGTGGAAATGAGTATTCAGCTGTAGTTGTGTCTCTTTGAAATACTGCTGAATATTCACAGACTGTATTCATCGTTTCTACAAATAAACAAGTTGACCCCGAGGTACTTCACATAGTCCCGCTGTTGTTAGTTCCTGATAGAAGCGTTCACTCAAAAAAGCTGGCAACTGGCAAACCAGATCGTCATGTCTGTGAGATACTCATTGTAAAGATGATTGTTCTGTATGCTCAATTTCCAGAGAATATGAAGAGGAATATTAAAATTGAATCCGACTTATTTTGATATTGGAGACGTAAGATAATCATCAGATATAGTTGTGACAGTTTCAATGTGGGGATGGATTGCACTCAGTCTCGCCGCAATAGGTGTGATCGGAAGTGTAATACCGCTTATTCCTGGTGCTATTGTATCAACAAGTGGTGTGTTGACGTATTGGTGGGCAAGTGGATTCAACGATCCACAATTAGGTGTCCTTACGATATTATTATTCGTCGGTATCATGACCGCTGTCGTTGACTTTGCTGGTGGAGCACTTGCCGCCCGCATGGGTGGTGCATCAACGACGACGACCGCCGTGGCGGTCATTGTTGGGATTGGTCTATTATTTATTACGGGTCCTGCCGGATTTCTTGTGGGGCTTGCAGGGACTGTATTTGTTGTTGAGTTCTCACAATGTGCTGATAGTGAGACAAGTATGAGAGCTGCTCTTGCTGCAACAGGCGGTGTTCTTGCCTCAACAGTAATTCAGTTTATCATGACCAGTGGTATGTTTCTTACCCTCGGTATAATCGTATTCAGATGAAGTAAGTGATTCATCAGAATATATACTTGAGTTCCTCTTAAAAATAAACTTGAGGCGTTCTCTTTGCATTTCTGTGATGACCGCGTGAGTCTGGATTTTAGCCATGGAGTATGAGAACTATGCGGTGTTGTATCTCCTTCCTGCTCAGGGCTTGAGTATCATAACGATCGTTGGGGAAATTCAGTATCTCGGTTAATCTGAGTTGACTTATCTAATCATGACCATGCAATCACACGCGCTGGTGCACCATCAGCATCGACTCGGAGTGGACAAACGAGAAGTTCAACAGTATCATCAGGAAGTGATGTAATATTACAAATATTTTCAATAATTGGGAGACCAGCACCCAATAACGCGTGGTGAGCAGGGACCGTCTCTTCACCGGTCGGATCAGGGCTAATCGTATCAATTGCAATCGCAACATCAGCCGAAGCACATTTTTTTGCTGTTTGCGGAGCGAGTGCCGGATGGTCTACCATCTGTGGGGTTCCCCACGCATCTGCCCATCCGGTGTGGAAGATAATGAGTTCAATAGCTGTCGCGGGGTCGGTAAGTGGTGGGAGGACGGATGGATCAATTAATGTGTTTGCCTCGAATGAGCGACAATCAACAATATGAGCGTTGAATCGGAGTTCATCTGGGGTAAATGTCTCAATCGATTCCCCATCAGGCTCAGTATGTGATGGTGCATCAATATGTGTTCCCGTGTGCGTCCCGAATTTGAGTGTTGACACACGATATCCATCGGTTGCAATATCTGCGTGCATCTCAACATTGACCGGTGGATCCTCAGGATAAACCGGCATTGACGACTCAATCTTTCGTGTTAGGTCAATTAGTTCAGACTCATCAGGAAACATTGGTATTGCATAGTGATGTCGTTAGATTATGAGTGTGTCCAATAGACGGTCATATCAGTATTTGTTGTTTGCTCGTGTTTGCTATCAATCCGGGCGAATCCAACGCGTTCGAACTGAACGAGATCGCCAACAGAAGTATTGATCAACTCAGGTTCAGCAACGCCGGTGATATCACCGTCTGGCGTTCGCATTCGAACTGATATAGCTGATGATGAATCAGGAGCTGGTGCCCAATGAATTACATTGACCTCGTCTTCTCTCACCACATCTATACTATCGTCTGTTGGCCTGAACTGATTGCCATCACGCTGGACGCAGGCATATCCTTTCAACCAGACGCGATTGCCATCTACCGGGACGTCTGCAGACTCTATTGTGATTGCATCAGTAATTGGTATCGTTCGTTCGCCCCGTTCAGGATTATCCGGGTGGAGCGGAGGATGTCCAGCTGTCATATCCCCTGATGTTGTATCGAGTGTGAATGATTCACCATTGCGAACGAGGAAGTATCGATTTGCCTCATCATCGATATGTTTGCGATTATTCGAATATATCGAACTCATCGAGAGCTCAACGTTCGTTGTTGATGTGCCAAGATTAATCATTGACTCAACAATTGCCTCCCCCGTTATTCCGCGACGACGAAGGCTCTGAAGCGTCGGTGCACGTGGGTCATCCCACCCATCTAATTCGTCCCCCTCAATTTTTTCAGTGAGTGTTGATGTTGACAGTGAAACATCATATGCATCAACATTGATATGTCCCCAATGGACGACTTCAGGATACTCCCAGTCGAAATAATTATACACAAATCGCTGTCGTTTTGCGGAGTCCTGTAAGTCAATTCCACGAATAATATGTGTAATGCCTGTTTCATGGTCATCAATTCCGGATTGGAAATCAAGCATCGGCCAACAGCGATAGTCGGCTGCGCTCGCTCGAGGATGAGGTGTATCGATCAGTCGAAATGCAACCCAGTCGCGGAGTGCAGGATTTTTATGTTTGATGTCGGTTCGGACACGTAATACCATCTCTCCGGCAACATATTCTCCCTGAATCATCGCCTCAAACTCGGTGCGTGTCTGGTCAATAGATTTCTCACGATGAGGACATGCCTCTCCGGCGTTTTTTAACTCTGAAAAGTGTTCACCTGAACAAGAACATGTGTACGCCCCACCAACATCAATGAGATCCTGTGCATAATCATAATATAATTCAAGTCGGTCAGAGGCACGGAGGACGTCATCTGGCTCAAATCCAAGGTATGTGACATCCTCAAGAATATCATCGTACGCATTAAGATCTGGACGCTTAGTTTCAGGGTCGGTATCATCAAATCGGATGATGAATGATCCGTCATATCGATTGCTGTACGTTCCAATGACCGCTGGCATCCGGGCGTGACCGATATGCCATGGACCATTTGGATTTGGCGCCGCTCGCATTCGGACCGACTGAGTAGGTTCTTTATCAGTAACACCCGGAAGCGATGGGAGATCATATTTATTTGAGTTATCAGCAGATTCAATCTCTTTGAGGGCTTCTGGTGCAAGCGTTTCAAGTCGATCACGACGTTCGCCCGCTGAGAGATTGTTAATCTGAGAAACAACACTACCGATGATTCCGGGGATGGCATCACCATGCGGGCGGAATTCCGGGTTCTCTCCCATGAGCGGACCCATTATTGCGCCCATTTCGGCATCGCTATTATGTTTTACTGCATTCAAAAGTGCATGTTTTTCTGCAGATCGCTCAATACGGTCGCGTAACTCGTCGTCAATACTCATTATACAATAATCTACTCTCCCAAGTAAAAACAAACGCGGATTATGGAACAAACCGGAATCACGTTTTTGAATGCGGTTACTCCGCCCTACTCGACTGTTAGTTGAGTGAAATACACTCTGGTGCACATGCTTGACAGTAAACAGCTTATGCGTAGAATCAACAGTATCGGTTTCTCATATCACAGGCTGGATGTGACTAGCAGTTTTAACGATAATCAGCGGTACGAAAAACTAGGTTCCCGTCTCAGGCTCAGTATCCCCGAGTGACTAAATAATCAGCAATATCACACAGCAGCGACCGCGCATCGTTATCCGGGAGTACCTCAAGATGATCTTTTGCCCGCTCAATAAGATCGGTCGCCGTTTCACTGGCATAATCGATTGACCCAACCTCATCAAGTGTTTCAACAGCATTTTCGACTGCTGCTTCTGAGACAGCATCGACATCTGTCGAATCAAGTAGTGATTCAACGTCAACACCTTGCTGGCGCGCGTGAAGTGTGATCAATGTCTCTTTGTTCTCAATGAGATCTGACCCACGCTGTTTGCCTAGTTGCTCAGATGGGACAGTAAGATCTAATACGTCATCTTGAATCTGGAAGGCTCGACCGGCGTCAATACCATATTGATACAGCGCTTCGACAACATCTGAGTCTGCATCCAATAGCAACGCTGTTGTTGAGGTTGCAGCACCATACAACACAGCCGTTTTGAGTTCAACCATTTCAAGATATTCCTCAGGAACAACCGCATCACGATGTTCAAACTCAACATCAAGTGCTTGACCCTCACAGATTTGTGTGCAAGTCGTTGCAAGACGACTAACAGCAGCAACACCATTTGCTGGATCTGCGCCAGTATTTGAGAGTAACTCAAATGCTTTTGCATAGAGCGTATCACCAGCGAGGATGGCTGTTTCAGTATCGTATTCACGATGGACCGCAGGAACACCGCGACGGAGATCATCATCATCCATAATGTCATCATGGATCAGTGTGAACGACTGGATAACCTCAATGCTTGTCGCCGCAGACATAACATCAACCTCGTTCTCATCAAGTGCCGGAAATGACCGATAATCAGCCGTCAGTGGGTCAACGTCCGAAAGCGATTCAGCAGTCAGTAATGCTACAGTCGGACGAAGACGCTTCCCGCCAGCCTCAAGCAAATACCGCGTTGCTTCATAGAGTCGTTCAGGTGACTGCATTGGGACATCCGTATCCAAGGCATCATTGACGAGCGTTCGGCGTGCACGTACAGCATCGAGCACCCGTTCTTCCGTCGCGTCCGAACTCATTTTACCCCACCAGTTGGACAATATTACCGTTACGTGTCACATGAAGATCGCGACCAAGTGCATAACCTTGTGACTCAGCAAGATCGACATATGGCGAAAGACCCTCAAGATCTTGATGCGCTGGGATAATATGCTGCGGTTGAAGCGCATCCATCATCTGGTAATGTCCTTCTTCACGTAGATGACCTGAGACGTGGATTTCATCATAAATTCGGGCACCCTGCATTTTTAGAAGTCGTTCGGACTGGTAACGTTGACCTTCATTCGTTGGTTCAGGGATAACGCGTGCTGAGAAAATGACTTTATCTCCATTTTCAAGTTCAAATGGCGTTTCACCACGCCCCATCCGCGTGAGCATTGCTCTGGGCTCACCCTGATGACCAGTGACGATTGGGAGATAATTCTCCTTACCCTCTTTCATGATGCGTTTGAACGTCCGATCAACAGATTTTCGATGACCGTACATGCCGACATCATCTGGGAGGTCAACGAATCCAAGCCGTTCTGCGGCTCCGGAATACTTCTCCATTGACCGACCTAATAATACGGGCTGACGATCAATTTCTTTTGCAAACTCGACAAGCGATGAGACACGAGAAACATGCGATGAGAAGGTTGTAGCAACGATTCCTCCATCATAGTCCTCAATTGATCTGATAGTGTCTTTCAGATGAGATCGCGCGTGTGACTCTGAAGGAGTGCGTCCCTTACGACCTGCGTTCGTACAGTCTTCAATGTAACAGAGAACGCCATTGTCCTCACGTCCAATCTCGCGGAATCGCTTCATATCTACAGGATCTTCTAATACTGGTGAGTGGTCTATACGTTTATCAAGACCATAGACAATTGCTCCCTCAGGTGTGTGAACAACCGGATTAATTGCATCAATAATCGAGTGTGTGACGTGAACAAACTCAAGTTCGACATTTCCACTTTCACCGATTGACATTGCCTCGCCTGCGGACATCCTCAACAAGTCGTTCTTGACATTGAATTTGTTTTCACTGTCAATTTGTTGTTTTACTAACTCGATTGTGAATGGCGTGGCGACAATCGGAGCATCGTACCGATGTGCAAGTTTTGAGAGTGCGCCGATATGGTCCAGATGACCGTGAGTAGGGACGATTGCCTGTACGTCACCCTCAAGATCAGACATAATACGATCATCTGGGATTGCACCCATATCAATCAGATCGAGACTATGCATCGTTTCGGTCTCCACGTTATCGTGGATCAGGACCTGACTAAGATTCAGACCCATATCGAAGATGACTATATCGTCGCCTGTTCGGACGGCGGTCATCTGTCGACCGACTTCTTCGTATCCGCCAATTGTTGCGATTTCGATTTCCATAATTGAATCCGAGCATCGAAAGCCACTGTTGTGGCGAAGGTGCTCACTGAAATGCCCCGTCTTATATCTTGTTAAACCATCTATTTACAGTCGCAATCGTAATCGTAATCGTATGATCATGACCATGATCGTGATTTGCAGCATCGTATTTGCTATACGGCGTAGTCCATTTTGATCATACTCAAAGATAGTCCACGGGTTTGTTATATTAGTATCAAATGTGGACATGTGTTGATCTGAGCTCAGTTGAGACATGATCATTCATCCGATAAGTGATGATTCATTTCGATATTATACGCCGCGTGATGCTGCACATACTGCGTTATGATACGATGTGGGATCGATCGGCCCCGGCGTCTTACAGCACGTTGGTCGTCGGTCCCCGCGTGCACTAGACTAGCTAGTGCACTTACCCGCGGGAGCATTGGTATTAGCATATATTCGACCACATGGTAAAAACTACGTGGGTCAACTTCACTGCTAGTATAAAATATAAGATGAGATATAGAATACTCAGGTTCCTTCGGCACATTTAATATCAATACCGAACGGCATGAGGTATGAGCGGACGACCTCTTGATGTTCTTGAAGCCGCGCTTGATAATACGGTTACTATCACACTTAAAGATGGAAGTGCCTATTATGGCACACTTGCAGGATATGACCAGCATATGAATGCAGTTCTTGACCCTATTGGGGCATCTGAAAACACCGATCCTGGTGCATTGGACGTCACAACAGTTGAAGACACAACGATTATACGCGGCGATAACATTGTTACAATCAATACATGACTGGTGCCGGCACTCCAAGTCAAGGAAAGAAAAACACGACAACACATGTGAAATGTCGCCGATGTGGAGAAAAGTCCTATCACGCTAAGAAGAAAGTATGTTCATCCTGTGGGTTTGGTAAATCCGCAAAACGGCGTGATTACGAGTGGAGTTCGAAAACTGGCGATAACTAAATAGATCTTAATTCCACGGTATTCTCGAAATCATTGTGATCTGAATTTAAATATCGCACACTGTAGTAACTACCAAAGAAAATCAACTGCTGTTCATTTCAGAAGAAATTAGTTTTCCATTGTTTTCGGATAAATCCGGGAGCCGAGTCCTGACATACCGGCAGTTGTCCAAGACTACTAGTCGTACCTGCTGTGTATCATACAGTTGAGTTAGTATAGCACTTAGAATAAAATAACATACTGGGTGATATACATACTGTCAAGATACAACCTCAAGGATATATGATTGCGATATATAAATAATGAACATTATATATGCACAATCGTGTATACTCACCGACGCTTTGATGTCTGAAAACAGCATATGAATGGGTTTTTACCCCCTAGCAATTGTATAAATAAGTATGTCTGACGGGCGGGATTTGACCCCCACACCCAGACGTGCGATAGAATCAAAAACGGAATCGAAATCCGAAACAAAACCGGATGCTAATCCAGACGCGGACATAGACGCAGATGCGAACGCGAACATAGACAGAAAATCATATTTTGAGGTAACGTCTCAATCATCAGCGAATCGTAATATTCCTGATGATGAGATACACTTCGAAACCGATTTTGAGACTGATATTATTCGAAATGAAACCAGTGATTCTGATGGTGCTATCGATGAATCGAGTGATCTGAACTCAACATCATCCGATACGGAAGGATCAGTCCCCGTATCACGGTCACCGAAACTTGATCGCTTGGAAGCTGACAAGCAAGAACGGGAACGGGAACAAACGGACTCAGGATCTGGACCGACCGAGAAATGTGGCGTTGTTGGTGTAGCACTCTCTGAGCGGTGTGCTGCACGACCATTGTATTATTCGTTATATGCGTTACAACACCGCGGACAGGAGTCGGCAGGAATTGTCACACACGATGGCTTCCAACAACATAGTCACGTTGAGATGGGACTTGTCGGTGATGCATTTGAAGAATCAGATCTTAATACACTCGCAGGGGGTACTGGGATTGGACATGTCCGATATCCAACCTCCGGAGGTATCAATGCCTGCTGTGCACAGCCATTTTCTGTTTCCTTTAAATCTGGGTCGCTTGGACTATCACACAACGGCAATCTCATCAATGCAGACGAGATTCGTGATGAACTCGAATCACTTGGTCATGCATTCACCTCAGACGGTGATACCGAGGTTATAGCGCATGAACTTGCTCGAAACTTACTTGAATCGGATCTCGTTCGTGCGGTTAAACGGACCATGGAACGGATCCATGGATCGTATGCATTGACTATCATGCATGATGAGACCGTGCTCGCTGTGCGTGACCCTGAGGGGAACCGGCCACTCTGTATCGGTAAGGTTGAGGATGGATACGTTGTTGCCTCAGAGTCTGCCGCAATTGACACACTTGATGGTGAACTTGTCAGAGATGTCCGACCTGGTGAACTCGTTGTTCTCGATTCCGACGGCTCTGGGTTTGAGTCATATCAGCTCACTGATCGTGAAAACACTGCACACTGTTTCTTCGAACACGTTTATTTCGCACGCCCAGATTCAGTGATCAACGATACACTTGTTTATGAGGCGCGACGAAATCTAGGTCGAGAATTGTGGGCTGAACAAGGAGTTGAGACAGACGTTGTTATGCCTGTGCCCGATTCAGGTCGTGCGTTTGCCTCTGGATACGCCGACGCCGCGAATGAAACGACTGCCGACGGGGATCCTCGAGAGACAACTAGTACGGGTGAGGATGTGGTTGAGTTTGCTGAAGGATTGATGAAAAATCGGTATGTCGGTCGGACATTTATTATGCCAACACAGGATGAACGTGAACGCGCTGTCCGACTCAAACTTAATCCAATTAAAAGCACGATTGAAGGACGGTCAGTGACGATTATCGATGATAGTATCGTCCGTGGGACAACATCACGACAGCTTGTTCAACTTCTCCGTGATGCTGGTGCGTCTGAAGTCCACGTTCGGATTGGTGCTCCACAGATTATTGCCCCTTGTTATATGGGAATCGACATGGCTTCACGTGAAGAACTCATTGCTGCTGATAAATCAACTGAGGAAATTCGATCAGAAATTGACGCCGACAGCTTAGGATATCTCTCTGTTGATGCGGTCGCAGATGTGCTTGGTGAGCATCGCTCGGATCTCTGTCTCGGCTGTGTCACGGGATCATATCCATACGATATTGATAATGAGGACTGTGACCGCGATGTTACGCGACCGGTTATCGATGGACCTGACACGGGGACAAACTCAAGCGACCAACAGAGTGAGTCAGAGCAAGGAACTGCATCCGACGGTGAGCCAGCACATGCTGATGATTGAATCAGATATAACGCTCTAAACCACTCTGTCATACTTTATTTCTGTAGACGAAGCTGACTGGATTTATAACTCAATTTTACCTATATACGTCAGAAGGACCTGATGACACCATCGGCGATGGTGCAATAATCGATGCTCCTGAATCGCAGCAAATTAAAAAAGCGTTCTATTTAATCTGTAATTTAGAGTTATGCTTGGAGTGAGTCTGCTATGGAGTTCAAACTGAATGAAAGATCATATTAACGGTGGCTACCATCAGCTGTGAGTGAATAAGATACTATAGAGAGCCTTGTTTTCGGAATCAAACCGCGTTCTATTCACTCGGTGCGACAAAGACATTATATTTAAGATCGTCTTCGTGTAGCTCCTCAAGAATTCTATCTTTGAGAATCGAAGAGGGATGATGAAGTCCCGCTACTCGTTCTTCTATTTGTTCGAAGCTCTCAAATGGTCCACGCTTTCGCTGATCAAGAATATTATTTCGGAGCTTCTTGCCAATCCCTGGAAGTAGATTTAATTGATGGAGTCGAAGCGTGATCGGTTGAGCATTATTATAGAAATCGACAAACCGGCGCTCATCCGCGTTGATTATCTCCTCAACTGCGTACTCAACTTCGTTTTGTGCTGTATTTGATAGGTCCGTATAGCTAATCTGCCGGAATTCATCGACCAATTGTCGAGCTTCGGTTGGACCAACAACGACACGATCACCGATTGAAGCATCGGCATCTTCGGCTGCATCAAGTGTCAACTCATATAATCTAAAATCGCGTTCCCCAAGCGCATATGCTAGTGGGTCACGCTGATGCCGCGGGCGATTATCATCACTGCGCCCATGTGGAAGATGATCAAGGATAACTGCACGGCGAACATCCGTCTCGGCGTCTGGACTATTATTACGACCGTCGCTTTGATCCGACTTATCAGTAGGATTAGCGTCGGTGTCCTCGCTTTCGGTCATGGTTATGACAACATATACACCGAGTGTGCACTTAAATAATGAGGCAGGAAGTGAACAGAATCAATCCGTGGTATCTACTAGCAGTCATATTTCACCGCCGAATTCCAGCTGCGGTGTCGAATCACATTCGTGTGATGGTCATGATAAACAGTATTCACGGGAGGTTATTATATGCAGTTGATAGTGGTATTTGTATATCTTATATATCAGAGAAATTTTTCTATCTCTTCGATTGATACACATGCGCAAATATCAAAATATACTGACGCTGTTTAAGCGTATTTCTTGACAATATTGAGTATTGCATCTAGCTCGTCGCCACTGAGCGCATACCGCTCTTGTGCGTATACAGCACGGAGTTCATCGCGATTCTGTGGAAGGAGATCAGCAATTTTGATTGCCGTTGAGTTATCAACTTTCTCCTCAGTAAGCAGTTCATCAACGAGTTCCCGTGAATCAGAGGGGTCGAGGTCAGCAAATCTGTTTACATGCTCGATAGCACGTGCAAGCTCGTACCGAAGATCACGATCGGCCTCGGCGGCACGTTCGGCTTCAACATTTTGAAGCGACAGTTTGACTTCTGAGACAGTTTGATACTCATCATCGAGTTTTTCTTTGAAGATCGTCATGTGTATTGAGGATAATTGTAATATCGATAAAAATTAAATTTCTTGATTATGATTAGGATCAGAATATGCGGAATCGACTTGAAACTGAGATGTCAATTCATATCGCCATGAATTCATACTCACTCCTGTGGACGAAGGTGTGCTGAGCGTGCGATAATCGTTTTTTCTTTACCACCATCGACGATCTTAATTTTGAACGCTCGTCCTTGCTTCCCAGTCACCTCTCCGGTATGACCGTTGAATCGGGGATGAAAACGACCTTCGCGGACACTTGGGTCAATCCGAAGATGGACTTTTTGCCCTTCGTCATATTCTTGAATCGATCGTTGTGGTGGTGACATCCCTCGTTCGCGCGGAGAGTTCGAAAGTTTGTCGCGAGTTCCAGTCATTGGGCCATTCGAACTTGGCATTATTGTTTATATTATCTTCGACGGATGTATAAAACGCACGTTACGGACCTGTTATGATTTCATATGGAATATGTGGAAGTCACAAGCAAAAATTAAGCCACCTGCTGTAATATCATATAATTATGGCGCAAGATTATGCAAGTGGGACCGAGCAACCCTCCAGCGAGACGGTGGTATGCACTGAAGAGGCTGAGCGGATAACGCACGGTGATTCAAGTTCAAAGGTTGAAATATTCGGACTTGGCGTCTCAGTGACAATCTTAATCGGTGCAGTCGGCGGTGTTTTTGCAATGTGGGTTCTGCCGGTTGACAGTGCCGTGCCGTTATTCCTGGGGGTTGGAGTCGGATTTATTCTATCACCGGTCATTGGTTTAGGAATGTTGTGGCGTCAGAATTGAGATAACTACGATCAATAGATGGACTTGTAGTTACGAATGATTTACTATAAGCTAAGAGATACAAAACCGATTATATTAGATTCGACCAACGTTTTCAACGGCGACGCTCTCAACACCGTTGACGTCACCAAATGACTCCTCGACAGCTTCAGTCCCACCAGCATCATCTGGAACGATGACCGTTGGAAGAAGTGCAACAAGTCCGAAAGCTACGTCATCTCGTTCAAATCCGTTTATTTTAGCGCCCTCTGGTAGCGATTGTTCAAGACGTTCTTGTAGTTCATCAAGATCAATATCAGGACTATCTGGCATGACCTTGATTTTTGCAGCTACCTTTCCCATCGTTATGGTCCTCTGAATCCACAGTCAGGACATTCATACAGATTACTCTGCTTTCGGCACGTCGCACACCGTGAAATATCACAGCCACATTCTGGACAATCAAAAGTGGCAGCACTCATTCCAGAGATGTTAATACCGCAGGACACACACTGTCTGGCGTGCCGCTGGTCGGTCTGACTCATATTTTTACTAACCAACCAGTGATGTTTAACCGTTTCTTTTTATGAATTCTGGGACTCTCACAGCATACATATCAACAATTGAGTGTTTTGAGATTGTAGATGAAAGGGTATGTGAGATATCTGTTGATATTTCAACGCACACTAACCGTTCTATATCAACATATCAACAATATGTACTCATGTGAGTGCAACGGTCACTGCAACAACTAGAGCAATTGCACTTCCAAGTGCTGATAGCCGAATCGCCTCACGACCACATCCATCTAGTACGAGTCGACGTCCAGGGAGAACACCGGGTGCAGGTGATGCTTCAGGGACATCAAGAGCAAGCCCGGAACAACAGATGAGAATGTATATACGATGCCATTTGAAGGAACGGCTGCCTCAGCAGCAACAAGTGAGCTTGGAAGCGTTGATGCAACTCCAACAAACAGAAATGCAACGCTATTTACCTGGAATCCCGGGACAAGTCCTGTGCAAGTTCCAAGGTGTCGCATCGAGATATGCATATCCAAGAATCGCTGCTGCTGTGATATGACGTCCCTCAAATATTAGCGAAAAGTAGCGTTAATGTTAATATTGATATTAATTTTACGTGATGTATGATTATCACAGTAATTTGGACTGCTGACGGATTACTACATTAACCTACCGTACCCTCTGCCCTACTCTACTCTACTCTAAGTAACCGATAAAATACCTGTGTGGCTCGGTCGTCACTATTGTTACAACTATTTATCTGTAGTTAGATACGGGATAATCTGGAAGCTCCCTCGACATAGAATGATAGGAAACATTGAAAGGGAGCACAGGTCAAAAACAGTGGATATGATACCGTAAACGCGAGATACGATGAGATCCGACAGTTTAGCCTCAGATTCATGTGGCACAGTCTGTATGTGGCGCTATCCAATTACGGAAGTCCATTCATATTTTTAAAGCACGATTCTTTATACTATGTCCGGCTGTGCAAACACCTGATAGATGCAAAAGCCTGCTTGGTATTGATCTTGAGAGATACTTGTCTGATTACATCTATGGTATAATTGAGGTGGTAACTCCTCCGTTCCTCAGTACGCACTGAGGGCGAGCACGAGTACGAGTGCGAATAAAAGAGATGTCACTCCTGAATTATTTACTAAATCATAATAACGGACAGCGGCTAATTCAAATTCATAATCAACAATGACAATCGCACAATCGCCGTTAGCCGAAGAGATTACCTAGCCCTTCACCAGACGCTTCATCATCTTCATCATCTGCTTCGTCTGCTTCTTCTGTCTCGTCTGGCTCTTCTGCTTCCTCCTCATCAGCGTCGGCATCATCTTCAACTTCAGCCTCACCAGCGCTTGCACCTGCTGCAGGAGCGGGGGCTGCGGCGGCTGTGTCAATCGCTTCTTCAATATCGACATCGTCGAGAGCGGAGACAAGCGCTTTGACTCGGGACTCTTCAATGTCGGTTCCGGCTGCCTCAAGCACTTCTGTAACGTTATCTTCAGTAATCGATTCGCCTGTTTCATTCAGTGTAAGAGCTGCGTAAATGTATTCCATTTTAATATTCCTCGTTATCTGTTATCTATGATTTATTTTCGCGCTGTTTGATATTCGTATGTCGATACGATACGATACGATACGACTGTCTCCGTCTCCTCAGATTTTAGCCGAACATTGCACCTAGGCCTTCAGCACCATCGTCATCGTCATCATCATTGTCGTCAGTACCAGCCGTCTCATCGTCGGTATCAGCAGACTCATTATCGTCAGTGTCGGAGTCTGCATCTACGTTTGCGTCCGGGTCAGCCGTTGATGATACATCCAGCTGTGCAGGCGTTTCAATATCCTGTAACTCTGCCGGGAGTGCATCTTCATCGTCAATATTCGCTGCCATCGATCGTACTTGTGCATCTGCCTTTGCGATGAGGTCTGGAAGCACTGCTGAGTCCTCAACAGCAGCAGATATACCGAGTGCTTTTGCATCGCCTACAGCATTTGCAAGCAATGTCGGTGTGGTCTGTGCGGTCGGATATTTTGCATTGACCGAAAGGTTGCGTGCCCCTGCAGCGGCTGATTGGATATCGCTCCGATATGCATCAATATCTAGCTCAAGCTCATCTGGTTCGAAGAGGACACCATCAGCAAAGACACCACGAAGATCAAGACCGACCTCCTTTGGTTCGATTCCAAGCTCAGCAAGAACACCTGCAAGTTCACTGGAAACTTCCCCTCCAGAATCAAGCACTTGTGATTCCTCGGTAACCTTAATTGACCCATCCATAATCCGTGCAGATGCGCCAACCTGCTGAAGTTCTCCGACGAACGGGCCGGGATCAACACCTGTGTCGCCCTCAGGGATAACGATGTCATTTGGTGCGACCTCACCAGCGCTGATTGGTGCCGGTGTCTTCGATGCCTCAAGTTGTCTGTACAGTCCGAATGGATTGTCATCTGTGCCGACAAGTGCAACCTGTCCAGCAACAAATGAAGTAAGATCTTCATAACCATCGGCGACCTCGTCAAGCGCACGGACGGTGAGTGTGTTTCGACTCATTCGTATCGCAGCACTTGGATAAAGATCACGTCGCATGGTCTGAAGCTGCCGGCTTGGTATCCCAGCAACGTTTACAATCCCAATAGATTCATACTGGTCAATAAACGAGACGAGTTCATCGACCTCCTCACGCTTCCATTCAGGAATCGTGTCGGTTCTGCGCGCACTTGTGGCGGCACTATTGCTCATGCAGGCACCTCAAAGGCTGGTCCCATCGTCGTTTTGACGTACATTGAATCGATATTCAGTGGACCTTTCTCAAGGGTAGCCTCAAGTCGACGGATAATAACATCGACATTATCAGCAATCTCATCGGATCCCATATCTTGGGCACCGACGCGGGTGTGGAATGTTCGACGCTCGCGTGAACGAATTTGAACGGTGTTTTTCATGCGGTTCACTGTCTCAACAACATCATCATCGGGTTGCAGAGGAGTTGGCATTTTTCCACGCGGACCAAGGATGGTCCCGAGGAACCGACCGATATCTTGCATCATGCCTGCCTCGGCAACAAAGAAATCAATCTCGTCTGCAAGGTCTTTCGCGGCGCCATCATCATCACCTAGCTCTTCGAGCTCGTCGCTGCTAAGTACCTGATCAGCCACATCCTCGGCTCGAAGGGCGGTTTCACCACTTGCAAAGACGACAATTCGTGTTTCCTGACCGGTTCCAGCGGGCAAGACCACGGACTCATCAACACGGTTCGACGGATCATTTAAGTCAAGATCGCGGAGATTGATAGCGAGATCAACCGTCTCACGGAAGTTCCGTGTCGGTGCCTCATCAATCGCGCGAGAGACTGCATCAACTATTGTATCTGCCATTATTCACCTCCGTAGTACGCAGGATTGCTGCTACGGGTCAGTGAAACAGGTGTCTGCCTGTCTCATCCGAAATTTAAGGCACATGTTCTTATTAAGTCCGTCGAAGCACACATAAGATGCAACGCATCGAGCCCAAATGCGCTTGATTTATAATATTTCTAGGAATGTCATCCGAACAGTATCTTATGAATTGACAGTTTGATGATGTATACAAAGTGTAGAAGATGTCGATAGACAAATAAGACACAATATGTCTCATCACTGTCGAAACTCCACCACAGAATTTTGAACTAAGTGTACTGAATCTATTAATTAAAATGAGTGCGTATGCAGGATAGTTATCTTTTTTATTTCAGTGGTTGGATGATAATGTAGAATATCTAATTGGTTTTTCATGCATCGGTCTTATTCGAATATCAGATAATCCTATGAGGATTTGATCATGGTTATGACCGTGCTGTCCAGTCCACTCTCAGTGATTAACTCAATTTCGAGTTTGAGTACCTTTTAGTATGTATAGATTATCATAATTAATATGAATTCATCTGATGCTGCACGGCAGCTCCGGTACGCAGTTACTACACAGACGGAGACATACGATTATGAGGTTAGTCACTGGGAAGCAAACGCATATGAAGATATTTTTGATGATGTGATTGATGCTGGTGACCTCTCAGACGTTATGTCTGTTATTAAACGAATTAGCGCTGAGTTTGACGACGGCACCCGACCCTCTGTAACAGAGGCACGTAAACTAGCAGACAGTGTTCTCACAACCGGTGGGCGACCCATTACCGACGGTGGCGACGCAAACTGAGAACTGTTAATCAGCGCATACAGTTATTATAGGCGGAGCAGGTGCAATACCACGGCCTGAAGCCCGTGGATACGCACCGTCACTCTGTAACACATCCCACTAGCTACGACACGGCTGGATATTCTACAGTATTTAACAAACAGGAGTTCATAACATTAAGGACTGGATGCCAACCACACGCCGAACCTACGTTACGTTTGTCGTATCCAGAACCACTCGCAAGTGGCTGATGCACTCGACAGACACGGCTGGTCAGCATCCAAACTGTGGAACGTCGCTAACTACTATGCCCGCCAACAGTGGGATGAAACCGGTGAAATACCCGCTGAAAAAGAACTCAAACACGAACTGAAAACACGTGCAAAATACAACGGACTGCATAGTCAGTCCAGTCCAGTCAGAAAGTTTTAGAAGAGCTTTC
>KB659958.1_pt233 | contig 51574 bp, 54 predicted proteins | sample 558768 | NCBI scaffold set KB644980.1 | reverse complement strand
TCCCCACGACCGATCTCATACTCACTGGATCGCACGGAAATCAATGTCATACTCCGGACCATCATCTCAGACATTATATCACATATTGAGCGCTAGCGGCGTTAATACTACGCTTATTTCGACTTATTTGATTTCCCCGTACATAATAATAGACATCATTTTCCAATTTGGTTTCTTATTGTTGTATAACCTCTAATATATCATGTCTCTTGATACAATAATTATCACCAACACCGCTGCGGAGAAGTCCAAGCGATATCTAAGTAGCTCTCAACTCAAGAAAGTACTCAGAGAGGAGACTGGCTATATTTGTCGACAGGCGTCTCCAAATCACGATGGACTATACGCTGATAATAAGTTCATCATGCGTGGCGATTTCTTTGGACAATCGCTTGATATCATCTTTGCCGTTGAGGATGATCACATTGTTGTGATAACACAAATGTCACAACACTCAGATAGCCTTCGTGGACGATTCTATGAATTTATTGGATCCTCGGTGACAGCCGCAATCGAATACGCGAACTAACTGTTTATGTTTATCTTTGATCCGTGTATCCACAGGAAGCTGACGCTAGTGTATACGAGACTCAAGTATCTGCCTCAGAATTTAAAATGAAGTAGGGTAGTGCGAGTATTCCCTTACATATATGAGAGGGAAATCACGAACAGTATGAAACGGTATATCCAGATTTAATAACTCAGCATACCATTGTTATTGAAGTATATCATAAAATACGCTCTAAATAGCAGTCGATTTAATAAGTCTATGGCAACTACCTCACGGTAACGACTATGCATGATTCGGAATCCACCGATAGTACTGATATACCGCCGGATGATGCTTCTACAACCCCTCAACACAAAGTAGAAGACACAGACCAACTCTCCCAGTCAGTTAATAACCCAGATGTGACTCAGTTTTCAATTCCAGCGATGGATTGTCCATCCTGTGCACAGAAGGTTATCAACAGCGTCAGAAAATTAGATGCAATCCAGAATATCGACTCACAAGTAGCAACCGGAGTGCTCACAGTATCATATGAGAGTGAGGAGGTCACTCCCGATGCGATAATTAGTCGGATTCAACAGGCAGGATACGGTGTGGAAAGTACGAGTGAGACGACATCAGAGTTCACAGTCCCGGAAATGGACTGTCCATCGTGCGCTAATAAAGTTGAAAATGCGCTTGATGACACCCATGAGATCATTGCGCACGAAACACGACCAACGACTGGAACTGTCATAGTTCGATATAATTCGGTTAAACTCAGTGATGCTGATATCATCGACGTAATTGCGGCTGCTGGATATGAGATCACAGATAGTCCAGATGCTGCGTCAACAGGTCAACAAACAACTGATGAACGTGAACACAGCTGGAAGAGTCCCCGAGCGATTAAGACATGGATCAGTGGTGGGTTCGTCGGTGTTGGGTTATTTTTTGAATTCGTTTTACTTGAACAGAATCTGACGATTGCAACCGTACTGGACACAGCTGTACTTGTCGCTGATGTGCTATTTCTTGCTGCTGTTGTTTTCGGCGGTCAAGCAATCATTCGCAATGGATATTATTCAGCACGAAATCTGAGCCTTGATATTGATTTTTTAATGTCGGTGGCTATCCTCGGGGCAGTCACTGCAAGCTTCGTCTTTGATCAAGCACTTTATTTTGAGGCTGCCACGCTCGCATTTCTCTTCAGTGTTGCTGAACTGCTAGAGCGATACTCAATCGACCGTACCCGAGAGTCACTTCAGGAATTAATGAATCTCTCACCAGATGAGGCGACTATCAAACAGAACAACAGCACAGAAACAGTCCCACTTACTCAAATCACGATTGGGGATATCGTCGTTGTCAAGCCCGGTGAGAAGATTCCGATGGATGGGACAGTTGTTGACGGCGAGAGCGCTGTCAATCAAGCACCGATTACCGGTGAAAGTGTTCCGATTGATAAAACAGCAGGAGATACGGTATATGCCGGCACGATCAATGAGGAGGGATACATCGAACTTGAGGTCACCTCGGAGGCTAGTGACAATACGCTCTCACGGATTGTAGAAATGGTTGAGAATGCACAATCAAATAAAACTGAGCGTGAGCAGTTTGTCGAACGCTTTTCATCATATTACACCCCAGTTGTCGTTGCCTTCGCCATTATCACAATGATAGCAAGCCCGTACGTTCTTGCAACGACATGGTCTACGGGCATCGTATATGGATTAACATTACTGGTATTAGCGTGCCCCTGTGCATTCGTCATATCAACACCTGTGTCCGTGGTATCAGGGATTACAAGTGCTGCAAAAAACGGTGTCTTAATCAAGGGTGGAAATCACCTCGAAGCGATTGGATCTGTCGACACCGTTGCGTTTGATAAAACAGGAACACTCACGACGGGGGAATTAACGGTCACTGATGTCATTCCGCTGAATCAGAATTCAAAACAAGATGTCCTCCGGTGTGCACGCGGACTTGAACAACGGAGTGAACACCCCATTGGTGAGGCGATTGTTGCCGAAGCCGAAAACACACAGACTGCTGAGCGTGAGATTGAGGAGTTTGAAAGTATCACTGGTAAAGGCGTGCGAGCAAGTCTTGACGGAACCCCTCACTTTGCTGGTAAGCCAGGGCTGTTTGAAGAACTCGGATTTGATCTCTCACACGTTCATGCGACAACTGACGGGGGTGCTATTACGCAGACCGCTCATCAGATGTGCACGCAGAATAATTGCATTGACCTACTTGAAGAGACTGTTCCCCGACTCCAGACAGAAGGAAAGACCGTTGTTCTTGTTGGCACTGAGACTGAACTCGAAGGTGTCATTGCCGTCGCAGATGGGATTCGTCCAGAAGCAGAACAAACAATAACTCAACTCAAGCAACTCGGTATCTCTCAAACCGTGATGTTGACCGGAGATAATGAGCGGACTGCTCGAACTATCGCTCGTAAAATTAATATTGATACGTATCAGTCTGAATTGCTTCCCGAAGAAAAAGTGAGTGCAGTCGAGAGCTTAGTCGATGAGTATGATGATGTTGCAATGGTCGGTGACGGTATCAACGATGCACCAGCGCTCGCCACAGCGACAGTTGGCGTTGCGATGGGAGCTGCCGGAACCGACACCGCATTGGAAACCGCCGATATTGCACTGATGGGTGATAATATTCAGAGACTTCCATATCTCTACGAACTGGCGAATGATGCAAACAGTATCATCCGGCAAAATATTTGGTCAAGTCTAATCATCAAACTTGGTCTGGCGGTCGCCGTCCCATTTGGATATGTCCCTATCTGGCTCGCCGTTCTTGCTGGTGATGCCGGAATGACTACAGCTGTCACCGGAAACGCAATGCGACTCTCAGGAGTCATACCAGATGTCGGAACTGAGGCAACTGCAGATAACGAATAACATTACACGAGCTATGAGCGGTCATATGTATTAGATTACTTTTTCGATCAGTTGAGTTCAATCACTTTGAGACATTGCTGAGATGGCGAGCGAAGTGATCCTTCTTGCTGCTCGGTCCAGATGTGGTAGTATAACCTTAATCTGTCAATTGGGACTAAGAGACACTATATCGACATAGAATCGGAATCAGAATGACAGTGACTGAGTAGCCTGATTCAATAAGTCACGTCGCTATCTGTTATCACAGCAACCGGTCAGATCACTCTTTGTGCATATTCAACTGCTCATTCTCACTGCTGTTCCACCTCCACCTCCACCTCCATCTCCGTCTTCACCGCCACTGCCTCCAGTGTCGTCACCTGCACTATCTTCGCTATCTCCGTCATCACCCTCGCTCTCTCCAGGACTAGTGCACCCTGCAAGACCTACGCCGAGCGCTATGGCAACCCCAGACAACAGTCTTCGACGATTGCATTGCTTGTCAACTAATTCCATACGCTAGTCGCTCACCGTTATATCATATTAATAATTCTGGATAATATCTCTAATACACCGCAGAGATATTATTTAAATAAGATTGTGAGTCTTGAGCCTCAAAGTATCGATTAACACATGTTTGCAGATAGAATTCAGAGCAAATCAAATATTGACAATTAATTGTACAACCCGCGACTGACCGCCTGCACTGCATTGAGAATGCCTCTCTCAGTTGGCTTTCATCACAGTTAGCACAGTTGACCTCCAGTACGGGTCAAGATCATAGGCAACCGCTCGCCCCTACCGATCGACATATAGTACATTTTTTACTATCGAGCGTCGACATCCATCTCTAGATAATCCATATATAATCAGATAGTGAATGAAATGTTCATAGATACTATTCTCATCTATCTAGAAAATACAGTAAACATAACAATTATATCGATTATGTGACTGTATCAGGTAGTGCCAACCCTCGCAGAGATCCTCATCTACCCGGTCAAAGCGCTTGATCCGAGCAATCTTGATCGAGTATCAGTAACTAATATTGGTGGGTTAGCCGGTGATCGAACATACGCTATCAAAGATATTGACGGCGAGTATGTCCAGGGTAAGCGCACATCCGCTGTCCATAGACTTCATACGAAGTGTGATCTAGACTCACAGCGATTCACAGTGCGGACTCATGAGACAGACCAGACACATGAATTTCATCTCGATACTGATCGGGAAGCACTTGAGACGTGGTTATCAGAGTATTTTGGGTTAGATGTTGTATTATCGGTTGAGCCCGGCGGAGGGCAGACTGATAATATTATATTCAATGCGGATGGCACCGCTGGTCCGACGGTAATCAGTGCGGCTACGATACGTGAGGTTGCATCGTGGTATGATGGAATATCTCCAAAACAGATGCAACAACGCTTACGTCCTAATCTTGTCATCAGTGATGTCCCACCGTTTTGGGAGGACCAACTGCTGACAGACAGTGATTATGAGTTACAAATCGGGAGTGTCACACTGACTAACATTGAGCCAATCTCACGGTGTGTCGTCCCTGCTCGTGACCCACACACCGGTGTGGAGTATGATGGATTTCGAGAAATATTTCTGAAAAAGCGAGCGGAGACCCTACCGACGTGGGTAGATGAAAATGATCTCGATGGAAATTTATTCAGTGTCATGGTTGGAACTCAAATACCGCCTTCCGAACGAGATGGCGAACTTTCCGTTGGAGATACAATCCAAATTGTATCAACTTAATACTGGTATTTTTGATACATGGATGGAACTTCTATAGACTGACATTTTGATATGGATGTAGTTTCGATGAACAGAGGAAAATTACTATGTCGCTGCCCGCCTGTGGAAACCTAACCCTCATAAAAGCTCAACCGAGGGTCAACTTTATTTGATAAGCATGTGTGGACGACGGCACGCATATCAAGCAATGATAGATTGACTTTTTGACCCAACGCAAGCCCCCGATTCTTGCGGTATGGCGTTATCACTCGACACAAGCCGCGTGGGTATAGTTAAAAGTAAACGACTACAGGCGAAGCCTCGTCGTGCATAAGCCGAGCCGTAGAAATAGTAAGTGAATGCCCAAGCGATTCAGTATCACCATTTAGAGAGATTACAGACGGGATTGATACGGTGAACACGTCATCGTATCAGTATCAACCGACACACATTGTATCCTGGATATAGTATGCATATGTATGTCGACGACCTGTGCACTTTGTCGTCGCATCATTCCCGATGAGCGTCTACAGGACCCACAAGCCGTTCAAGAACACCATCTTCGACCTGAAGAACGAGCGGAGAGTCCAACTGTGATGCTATGTCGACCGTGTCACAAACAAATTCATGCATTGTTTACTAACGATGAACTCAGATCAGGGTATGATACGATTGATGCACTCCGTTCAGCATCGCGACTAGCGGAGTACCTTTCGTGGATTCGTGGAACTGATCGGCTCGATATCAATGTTGAGACAAGCAATCATGTTCGCCAACAGCAGAATCAATGAGAATGAGAATGAGAATAAAAATAAATCAAACTATAATATATGAACCGACCCTGATAAACTCGCTAGCAGGGACCAGCGAGTCTCAGTGATAATCGAATTATAAGTATGCTTTTCATCAATTCGTTAAGCGGACGTTAAGACGTTACTACCTGATTATATAAATCAGAATCACTCAGACACAGGACATACTAGCATAGTCAAATAACGAAATCATATTATTAATGACTGATGTTAACATTACTAAATAGGCACATATGATTGATCACGGCACACAAGCAAACGGCAATATCATTCATCAATTTGTCAGAGACGTCTGATGACTAGAGATACGGACCTCCGGGTTGGCGTCGATATCGGTGGCACGTTTACCGATCTCGTCATGATCAATGATGGGACCGTGACTGTGGAGAAGACGCCATCGACGGAAGCACAGGAACGTGGCGTGCTTACAGGATTGGACCAATTGACCGAGTCGGCATCAACTTCACTATCAGATATTGAATTTATTGCACATGGAACGACCGTTGCGACGAATGCTGTCCTGGAGGATGAATGGGCTGATACGGCGCTTATCACGACTGATGGATTCCAAGATGCACTTGAGATTGGTCGACAGGCACGACCGGACATTTATGATTTTCAGACTGAGAAGCCGACTCCGATTGTTCCTCGACAGCATCGCTATACTGTCCCAGAGCGACTGACAGCTCAGGGTGAAATTGATACGCCACTTGATGAGGATGCAGCTGAAACGCTCGCAACGAAACTCGAAAATACAGAGATCGATAGCATTGCGATTAGCCTGTTATTCGCGTATGAAAATCCGATACATGAAAAACGTATCAAAGAGATATTGATTGAGAATGATATCGATGTGAGTTATTCATTATCAAGTGACATTCTCCCCGAAATCCGCGAATACGAGCGCACATTAACAACGGTGTTAAATGCAGCACTAAAGCCAGTGATGGACCGGTATATCGGGAATCTTGAGACAGAGATCACACGTGCTGGTGTCACGACAGACCTCAATATCATGCAGTCAAATGGCGGGATTATTACTGCTAGCGCGGCGCGAGAGACCCCGGTGAACACACTCTTATCTGGACCAGCAGCCGGTGTCCAGGGAGCGACATACATCGCTGGATTGAGTGATGTATCAGATATCATTACGATGGACATGGGTGGAACCTCATGTGATGTGTCATTAGTTCGTGATGGCACACCGACGGTTTCACGAGATGTGACTGTTGGTGAGTATCCGGTGCATACGCAAATGATTGATATTCATACTGTGGGGGCTGGTGGTGGATCGATCGCATGGATTGACGAAGGCGACGCGCTTCGGGTCGGACCGCAGTCAGCAGGGTCAGATCCTGGACCAATCAGCTATGGTAAGGGCGGTGATCGTCCAACAATCACTGATGCACATCTTATATTAGGGCGACTTGATCCATCTTTGTTCCTCAGTAACGAGGTTACTGTTGATATTGCACAGGTTCGCAAGCGATTTGAGACAGAACTGGCAGGTCCACTTGGGATGTCAGTCGAAACCACTGCACAGGGTGTTATTGATGTGGCGAATGCAAGCATGCAACGGGCACTCCGCGTTGTGTCTGTCGAGCGTGGGTATGACCCCCGAGAATTCGGGCTAGTTGCCTTTGGTGGCGCAGGACCGTTACATGCAACCGCAATCGCTGCAGCACTTGATATCCCCCGAGTGATTATCCCACAGACTGCAGGCGTCTTATCGGCGCTTGGATTGCTCATCAGCGATACAATCTATGATTTCAGCAATTCACACGTTCGAGGATGGGATGAGGTCTCTCCAGAGACATTGTCAACGATGTTTACGGAGTTCATCTCAGAGGGACGCACGCAGTTGGATGCAGAAGGAATCTCATCTGATCAAATGAGCTTCGAGCGATCGGTTGATCTCCGATATGCTGGACAGTCATTTGAATTATCTATTGCGGTCCCGCCTGGTGATATTGATATAGAGACGTTATCAGTTGTCGAATCCAGATTTCATGATGCTCATGAACAACGATACGGGCATGTTGATGAAACAAACCCACTTGAACTCGTCACTGTTCGAACCCGTGCTCGCGGTAGTACTGTGAAGCCAGATCTCACAGTAACTACCCCAGAAATAAGCACTGACGTGAGTGATGCCATTACTGAAACCCGGTCAGTCTGGTTCAACGATGAACAGCACAAGACGCCGGTGTATGACCGATCACGACTCCCCCCTGAGAGCATATTTAGTGGTCCAGCGATTATCAATGACAGCGAGAGCACGACCATCGTCCGTCCAGGTCAGACCGCAGAGATCGATACATACGGAAGTATCGTCATAGAGCTAGATTCATGAGGCATATTCAGATGCAGATGTCAACTCGATACTGCTACTATACACACCGGCACCACCGTATAAGCTGACAATGATGAATTCAGATACAGATACAAACGCTGATGCTGATGCTGATACAGATACGATACGATGATACACATGATACTGATATTGACCCAATCACACTCGAAGTAACACGCAATGCAGCAGCGGCTGTGTGTGAGGAGATGAATGCAACACTCATTCGAACGAGCTACTCTCCAAACATCAAAGAGCGACAAGATTGTTCGTGTGCACTGTTTGATCGCGACGCACAGATGATTGCACAGGCGGAAACTATTCCCGTGCATCTTGGGGCAATGCCATTCTCAGTCCGTGCTGCGATTGAGCAATTCCCACCGTCTGAACTTAGCCCGGGGGATGCTATTGCGGTGAATGATCCTTTCGCGGGCGGTGCTCATCTTCCGGATCTTACGCTTATAACTCCAGTATACGATAATAATGAATTGATAGGATTTGCAGCAAATCGGGCACATCATGCCGACATCGGTGGTGCGCATGCCGGTAGTGTAGCTGCAGATTCAACAGAAATCTATCAAGAAGGGCTCCGGATACCTCCAGTAAAGCTATTCGAGGCTGGCGAGCAGAATAGTGATGTATTTGAACTTATCTTAACGAACGTCCGGACGCCTGATGAGCGACGAGGAGACCTTCGCGCTCAGAAAGCGGCAAATGAAACAGGTCGACAGCGATTCGAGGAACTTGCCAATCGGTATGATACTGATACACTCCCCGCAGCAATCGATGCAATCAAAGACTACTCTGAACGTCGAATGCGTGCTGAGATTGAATCGCTACCAGATGGAGAATATTCATTTCGTGATGTTCTTGATGATGATGGGACCGGAAACAAAGAGATCACAATTAACGTTACAGTGACTGTCGAGGCTGACACGGTGCATGTTGATTTCACTGGAACAGCCGAGCAGACAGCTGGTCCGATCAACGCTGTTCTGGCAGTGACAACCTCAGCTACATATTATGCGATTCGTTGTCTCACCGATCCAGATATCCCACCAAATCATGGGTGTTATCGACCTATCAGCATTGAAGCGCCATCTGGAACGGTAATTAATCCCGACCCACCGGCGGCTGTTGTTGGCGGAAATCTTGAGACATCTCAGCGAATCACGGACGTAGTTCTCGGTGCCTTCGGCAAGGTAACACCTGAGCGGATTATCGCTGGGTCACAAGGAACGATGAACAATGTCACGTTTGGTGGGACCGACCCCCGCGATGGAACTCAATATAGCTTTTATGAGACACAGGGTGGTGGATTTGGTGGTCGCGCCGGTAAGGACGGACTTGACGGCGTCCATGTTCACATGTCGAATACGTTAAATACGCCTGCAGAGGTGCTCGAGACAGCATATCCACTTCGTGTGATGCAGTACTCACTTCGCCCAGACTCAGGTGGTGCTGGCGAGTATCGTGGCGGATTGGGGATTCGTCGTGATATCCAAGTATTAGATCATGAGGCAACGTTTAGTTTACTCGCTGACCGACATGATCACCAACCATATGGACTCGCCGGTGGGAGCCCTGGTGACACTGGAAGTGCAAGTATCGATTTAGTAGATGGCGACTCAGTTTCTCTCGATCAAAAGATTACACGGACGTTACCTGCAGGAAGTATTGTCAGTATTCGGACGCCTGGTGGTGGTGGATACGGTAATCCGGTTGATCGTGATGAGGACAAAATAAAACGTGATCTTAATGCCGGGAAACTTGCACCATCGCGGGCACGGGAAGTGTATGATTATGATTCTAAGACTATTGATGACGCTGATTTAGGTTCAAGTGACGATTCCGATACATCATAGTACACAGATTTTCAGGAGTTTCATGTCATTTTATCCGTGATTCATGATAATCAAGGCGGATATCTCGGGGCTTGACCCCGAGGCAGTTGACCCTGTACTTGAGCCCAAAGCGATCAAAGACGACATCGACGATACCGTGCAACTGAAATACTCCACCGCGGTCGGGAATCCTCGCCGACGGGCGGGGAGGATGTCAAGCAAATGTGCTATTGTTGCGATTGGTTGGGAGAAATAGAGATAGGATTGAGAAGATGATTTGGCACGTATGTTTGCTTACCGGATCGTCACTTCGCCATCCTCCACTGTGATGTCGACCAAGCTTGTCACATCATGACCGACTTCATCCATCGCAGAGTCCCCGATTTTTCGTATGACAACGACAATATCTACTATTTCCGTGCCGATATCATCTAGTGCCTCACAGATTGCTGCAAGCGTTCCTCCGGTCGAAAGCAAGTCATCAATGATGAGTATCTGGTCTCCTGCCTCAATATCGTTAATATACATCTCTGACTCGGAGTATCCGGTTGATTTGTGTAGTGCGGTCTCTCCAGACAGACCATACGAGCGTTTGCGGATAACGACTAGCGGAACGTCTGTCTGGAGTGATAGGGCTGTTGCCAGGTGTATGCCCATCGCCTCGGGAGCGACAATTTTGTCGACATCAAAATCAGATCGCTCCATAATATCTGTGGTAACTTCTCGTAATAGCTCTGGTTCCAATGTTGGAACCCCGTTGCTGATCGGGTGGACCAGATATTCATATCCATCCTTGTCGATAACTGGCGCTTCGTGCAAGGATTCATGAAGCCGTTTCATATGATGCTGTCTTCAGTGATACTCAAATAGTCTTTGTATCCAGATGTCAGTCGTCGTATCAATGACCTCTTTAGATGGGTCGTCCCTCATAATGCGAATGTCTGTCTACTCAAGTCGCTTGCTCGTACAGACGAATTACGTGATTGGATAGCTGTGATCGCCGTTGCAAATTAGTTATGAAATCACATCAAATCATCTTAATTGTGATATCCTGTGTGCCGTCAGCGAGCGTGCGCGCTTCAAGAGATTTGAGTTCTTCGCGGCTCGCGTCAACCGTCGCGAAATGGTTACCCGCCAATTCGCCAGCAGGACTTTTGAAAGCGGTCGGTCCACAAGCCCAGAGTATCTCTTGTTCATTCCGGTAGCCTGGATATAATAGTAAGTCACCGATAGACGGATAGACGGTGTGGTTTTCGCGTGGTAGTTTCGGGAGTTCTATCTCATCGATATTGATCCACGTCGCGATTCCACTCCACCGAACATGCATCAGTTCTGAGTGGAGCGGCAAGAAATCCTGAACAGCTTCGACTGACTCAGGAGCTTCTGTCTCCAGCAGTGTCGCCGTGTACGATTCATCACCTACGATAAGTTTGATTTTACCCATCAGCTCCTCCAGTTATTTCTATTGTGGAATTATGATTGTGTTGATTTGGGTGAATTTCAAAAACAGCAATATTTCTAACAATGTAATCTATCACGTGAGATAGTAACACAATCATAGATAAATAACAAGAAGATGCTGACAATTTTTTCCAACCATCGATTGAATTATGATATCGAAGAATACAATAGCAATGCAAGACAGTGCAATTGCCCGATCAGTGACTCACCGTTGTATATCTCACACAGTCATCTGTATCACTAAATACTATCAATCCAGTCGATAATATAATGAAAAATACCAAGCCGAGGTCTGGTAACCCAACTGATTATACCGAAACCCCAGCCCCAGCCAGGACCGACATATGATTGTTGACCTAGTGGTTAAAAACGGGACACTGGTAACAGCCGAGGACACCGTGGAAGCTGACCTTCTCATCAGTGAGAGTAGTATTGTCGGGATGGTCGCACATGGAACAGATATTGATGCCAAGACCACTATCGACGCCTCGAATCGTTTGGTGCTCCCTGGGGTTGTTGATCCTCACGTGCATATATCGGGTCCAAATACCATCGACTCCTATGAGACCGGGACTCAAGCCGCAGCCCTTGGAGGCGTAACAAGTATTCTCACGTTTGCTTGGCAAGCATGGGATGAATTGGGACCGCCATGGTCAGCTGATCGTAGACTCCATGATGCCGTCGAGCGTCAGTATGACGCTGCAACGTCTTCACTCGTTGATTACAGTGTCCACGGAGTAATCGGGCGAGAGGATCCGGCGGTCCTCAATGAGATCGAGGATCTCGTGGACTCTGGTATTGTTTCATTTAAATTATTCACAACCTATGACTTTGGACTCTCAAACGGGTTCATCGAACGTGTATTCAAAAAAATTGAGGCGACTGATAGTGTAGCCGTCCTTCACACTGAGGACGACAGCATCTGTTCGACGCGGGAAATGACGATGCGCGAAAATGGGCGCGGTGAGCCAACGGCGTACCCGGATTCTCGACCGACCCACGCAGAGGCGATGGCTGCAGACGATGCTGTCCGGATGGCACAGCAAGTAGGCAACAAATACTATGGTATTCATACATCCTGTCAGGCGGCTGCTGAAGTACTACAGACGGCGCAAACTGACAAGTCCCAGATACGTGGTGAAACATGTGTTCACTACACGACTCTTGATAGAAGCCAATACGCCACACAGGGACTATTACCGATGATTGCACCACCGCTTCGAACACCCGACGATATTGAGGCGATGTTTGAGCACTTACAAACTGGAACTCTTGATGTCGTTTCGACTGACCATGTTGCATTCACACGTGAAGACAAGCAAGCGGACAACTGGTGGGAGTCGGAGTATGGAGCCAACGGAGTCCAGCGCTCGCTTCCAGTGTTTCACGATGAAGCAGTCGTCAAACGGGATCTATCGTATCCAGATCTTGTTCGGTTGATGTGTTCAAATCCAGCTCGCCTGTTCGGTCTTGTTGACAAGGGGACACTTGAACCGGGCACTGACGCGGATTTCGTGCTGTTTGATCCAAACGAAACGCAAAAAATTGACGCGAGTGACAACGCCTCGCAGGCTGATTACTCAATCTATGAGGGGAGAGAGGTGACTGGAAAAGTTGATGCAACATACCTCCGGGGAGAATGTATTGCGGCTGATGGAGCGATTGTCGGTGAGAATGGGTATGGGAGCCGGTTGAATCGGGTTCCACCGAACTGGAGCGAATGATGTCGACACTATAGATCGGATTTTGTATATCTCGAGGTGAGCATGTTTATTTGTTGCACACGATCATGACGTCCTAATAAACGGTCACGGGTCGGGTGACCCGTGGAACTCTCGCTGAAATCTTTAGATAATCATGGTTTCTGCTTCTGTGCATCTGTTCGTGCATCGGACATATCGAGTGACTCCGCAACCGCCGTAGCTGATTCACGTATCGCATCAGCGTCGGCGACGGTGACTGTTCCATTTTCCATGAGCACATTACCGTCGACCATCGTGAATTTGACATCCTCGCCACGTGCCGCAAACACGAGATACGAGAGGATTTCATACAGTGGCGTCCCACGCGTGCTATCTGTAGACAGTCCAATTATATCAGCCCGCCACCCTGGCTCGATTTTCCCCAGACGATCGAATCCAGCAGCTTTTGCACCGTTGATCGTTGCCATCTTGAAGATGTCTTCCATCGCTGCCGCAGTTGGATCCAACGTATCGACCTTCTGTAACACGCTTGCTTGTTTCATCTCTGTGAACGGGTCCAGTGTGTTGTTACATGGCGGACCATCATTTCCGAGTGCGACGTTGATATCCCTATCAAGATAATCGACAACGGGAGCGATTCCACTTGCCAGTTTCATATTTGAAGAGGGGCAGTGAGTGACGTGGGTGTCTGTTTCTGCGAGTAGTTCACGTTCAGATTCGTTCGTCCAGACACAATGTGCAAGCACAACATCTTCGCCCGTGAGCCCAACTTCATCAAGCCAGTGGATGTTACGTCGGTCAGTATCCGCTTCGATAGTCTCGATTTCATCCTGGTTTTCACTTGCATGGGTATGGATACGGACACCATCATATGCATCCGCCAATTTTCTGCTCTTGCGGAGACACTCCTCTGTGCAGGAAACGGCGAATCGTGGCGTCACAGCATAACGGATCCGGTCGTCATAACTACCGTGATACTGTTGAATCAGTTGCTCTGTTTCATCAAGTGCAGCCTGCGTCTCTTCAAGAAGTCCATCCGGTGACCGCTGGTCCATCAATACTTTACCTAGTACGCCGCGGATACCCATTTCCCCAGCAGCCTCGAACGCCCGTTCAGCGTGAGCAACTGAAAGATGATCAATCGCTGTTGTGGTTCCTGTCTCAATTAATTCAAGATACCCGAGCTTGGCAGCGACTTCCATCTCATCAGCAGTTAATGTCGCCTCCATTGGCAGTATGTAGTCATATAACCAGTCGATAAGCTCCGTATCATCGGAAATTCCCCGTCCCAGACTCTGAACGGAATGAATATGAGCACCGACCATGCCTGGCATAATAATATCATAGCACTGTTCAGGGTGATCTGGGTACTGCTCAGACAGCGATTCCTGCTTCCCGACTGCGATAATTTCAGTATCTTTGATTACGACCGTCCCGTTTTTAATTATCTTCGAAGAATTTTGAACGATAGTCCCAGATAATTTCATCCGTTCTGCTAGAATGTGGTCTTATACATAAACTATCTGTTCGGATCACCATTATTCGGTGACTGTTGGCAGCATTCAGGTGAGTATCATGATATTGTGCCTATCGAAAATGCAGTTTGTATCTGATGTAGTGAAACAACAATGTCACTGGCTGCGATGATATATAACTATGCATTAGCGAGACAGATTTTCAAAAGTATTAAAATATCACCATGGGTATATGAAGTACCGAACGAAACCGGGTATATGCAGTATGATTATGGATATATCACCGCATAGAATGCAAGATTTCAGATTATGCTTTTCAGGAAATAGAGATGCATAGCGGACTGGAAATAGATCGAGAAGCCATACAAAACGATCTTGAGCGGTCGGCTGACTTTGGGATGGTCGATACCGATGACGGTGTCGGCCGAACTGTGCTCACCGGGACACCGGCGAATTTTGCTGCTCGCAACTACTTTGTTGATCGGATGATTACAGCCGGACTCAACGTATCAGTCGATGCCGTTGGCAACATCACTGGGCGTTGGTCACCTCCAGAGTGTGACGACTCTGCTAACGCAGTCGCTGCGGGCAGTCATCTCGACTCAGTTCCTGAAGGTGGAATATTCGATGGACCGCTTGGTGTCTATGCCGCACTGGAGGCAGTCCGCACGATCAAACGGAGTGACTGGAATATCGACCGTCCGATAGAAGTCGTCTGTTTCACTGGTGAGGAAGGAACACGGTTTTCGGATGGGGTTCTAGGCTCCTCGGTCGCGGCGGGCAAACAATCCGTTGAGCAAGCACTCTCGCTCAGCGATGGTGAGACAACGCTTGAGGAAGCCCTGGAAGATATTGGATTCCAAGGTGATGGGCGAGTTGATGCCAGTAAGTGGGACTCGTGGATCGAACTGCACATCGAACAAGCAAAACTACTAGAGCGCGCTGAAGAGCCAGTCGGTGTGGTGTCTCGAATCACTGGCACAACGCGATGTCACGTCCGTATTGAGGGTGAAGCAAACCACGCCGGGACAACCACGATGCGCGACCGAGACGACGCACTTGCAGCGGCAAGCGAACTTATTCTGACGATTGAGTCCGAAGCACAGGACGTCGCCAACCAGGAAAGCAGCACAGCTGTTGCAACTGTCGGGTCGCTCAATGTCGAACCAGGTGCGACAAATGTTATTCCTGGAATTGTGACACTAGATATAGACATTCGAGATGTAGAACGCTCCTCAATCAATCGAATATTACAAACGATTAAAGATGCTTGTGAATCGATCCGACGTAATAGGGGGCTCACGGTTTCGATAGAAACACCGTACGATATTCCTCCACAGCCCATGACAGGGCGCGTCCGTGACGCGTTGCAGGACGGTGCTAAACGGTTGGACATGGACCCACCTACACTTTCCTCAGGTGCGGGTCACGACACAATGCAAGTTGCTACTGTTACCGACGCTGGAATGCTTTTTGCTCGCTCCCGCGGCGGTCACTCTCACAGCCCACTCGAACATACAGATTGGTTAGACTGCGCCTTTGCGACGCAAGTGTTGACGGACGCACTAGCAGAACTTGCCGGTGCAAACCCAGCACCCACCGACAAAACGGCTATCAATCAGTCATGAAATAAAGAGCTATGCGGTATGTTCGATACCTGATATCGACATCAACTTCAACTTCCTCGATAAGTTGTGTACCCACCTGGCGACAATAACAACGGAACGTGATAGTGTTCGTCTGCATTGTCGATTTTAAACCGTACGGGGACTTCTCCTAAGAACGTGGTTCCAGACGGTTTGTCTTGATAATATGTTTCGACATCAAACACGAGTTCGTAAGTTCCAGATTCGATCTCTTCGGAATCCAACAATGGTTCCTCAAGCCGTCCGTCATCGTTGGTGACCCCTGAGGCAATTACTTCGGAGTCCTCCTCAAGCCGTCGTAGAGTCACACTGACTCCCGCTGCTGGTCCCTCTCGACTGGTGTCGAGAACATGTGTTGTCAGACCAGCACTCATTCTTCTGTCATATCGAGGTCGTTTTGATCCATCGAGAACTGTTGAAACCCAGTTGGAGCGGGTGGTTCTCGAAGTACCTTGCCATCGCCTTCGAGATCATCATCACGCACACCAATCCACGTTCGGTTGTTGGCTTCAAAACTCACCGAATTAAGTTGTGGAAACCGCTTGAGGATCCGTAACCCGATTTCATATATCAGCTCTTGGATCGAATTGACATCCATCTCATCGAAGACGACCTGAGCAATATCGGTCACCTGTTCAGCTGGGACATACTCCTCAGGTTCTGACCCGAGGGCAGTCTTTGTGTCTTTATATGTCCAGAAGATATCGAGACCAACGTACAGTGTTCGGTTTTCTCGCTCTGGTAGCGTCGTGTACTCATCTTGAACATACCCAGTGAAGGAATTATCTTTTACTTTCACCAATTCGATTCCGGTGACACCGCTTGTCTGTTCGGTCATAGCCATCCCGTTGTCTGTCTCGTCAATACGGAGTTCGGCGTAGCCTGATGGACCGTCCGAAACACCGAATACTAGATCGCTTGGAGTGAATTCTCCATCATCTGGAATTTCTTTTTCATCGAACGGGAGTCGATCGGCCGACATGGTCACGGCTTCCATCTGTGAATATGTATCGAGGATCTCTGACCCAATATACTCAAGCAGCCCTTCGAGAGTCGCACCATCGTACTCACCTGTGTGGTGGTAGATGAAATTCTTCATTGAGTCAGTTGCTACCACCATGCTGTTATCGCCCTCGCTGAATGATGGCAAAAATTCCTTGCCCTCCACTTGCATCCGAACATCTGCTCCGAATAAGATATTCTTCCGACCGTCGAAAGACGACTCTGGTATCGTGCGTACGCCTTCCAGTGGTGTCGCGTACGTTCGGTATACCGAGACGTTTTCTTTCCCATAGTTCATCTCCCGGTCGTCAGTAGATGTGGTCTCGTCACTGATCATCGTTCAATACTGTCCCCTGCTGCAGTAGTGCATACTTCGACAGGAATGTTTAGTTTTTCACCATTCATTGCAGTAACTATCATTTTCCAGTTCTAACTCTCGGACTAACGTGCAATATATCTTGTTTTTGGATATGATATTCAAATAAAAATCAGAAAGATACTACATCGAGAATATCTCCTGAAGTCGGAGTTTGGCGATTTGATGGACCTGATCTAGCGCGGTCTCAAACTCTTGATCTCTTCGGTGTTTCACTCGCTGTTCCATCGCAGTCTGTATCGCGTCAGGCGACTCATTTTTTATTGCCATGATGAATGGAAACCCGAATTTCTCGCGATACTGGTCGTTTAGTCGTTGAAATGCATCATACTGTGTTTCGCTCAGACTGTCGAGACCAGCCGAAGCCTGTTCTGCCTCTGAGGCGTCCGTCATTTCGGTCTGCTCACCGAGGTCAGGATGAGCCCTGAGTAGTTCTAATTGTGCGTCGTGGGGGGCGTTATTGACTATCTCCTGCATTGTGTTGGTCAGTGTTTGGACTGATACAAAAGGTTGCTCTGAGTACGTTTGTTCTGCAACCCACGCGGACTCTTCATATACGTCACCAAGGAGGTCAACAAAATCGCCTTTTCCAAGCGTATTCAACTCCTCAATAGTTCCATGTTTCATTTCGAATCAACTGTGTGATTCTGACTATTTAAATTTCAATTGATCTATATTTGATTCTATATGTTTTCTATTCTCCAAATTTGTATATACAATAAAATATACATCATAATCAGAAATACACCGGCAATATAGTCATAAACCTATTCATTCATCAGATATAAGGGATAATTCGAATACATTGATATAATTGTGTATTTTTGAATTCCTCATGGCGAAAACTGAGGTGGCTGATGATACGAATAACTCAGTAGTACAGTATGGTATTGAGGATCGCCCGCCACTGGGAGAGGCAATCCCACTTGGAATTCAACACGTCCTCGCAATGTTTCTGGGCAATGTTGCACCCCCGCTTATTCTCGCGGGTGCGGTCGGCTCAGTCACAGGTCAGACGACGTTTCTAGTACAGATGGCACTCATCGTCGCTGGAGTCGGAACAATTATTCAGGCATTTCCAATCGGTCCAGTCGGCGCGCGATTGCCAATTGTCATGGGAACGAGTTTCGCTTTCTTGGGACCGCTAATCGGAATTGGCAATCAGTTCGGTATTGCTGCAGTCTTCGGTGCCGCCTTGGTCGCAGCACCGATTGAAATAGGGATGGCGTTCTCACTAGACCGATTCCGAAGCTATTTCCCACCGCTGGTGACCGGCATCGTCGTGATGCTCATCGGACTGACTCTGATTCCAACGGGAATGAACTATGCGGCTGGTGCCTCAGCAGGACCATCGGTCGAGAGCTATGGATCATTTCTTAATCTCGGGTTAGCAGGACTTGTGCTCGTTGTGACGGTTGCCCTCAATCAGTTCTTCAGTGGATTTGTCCGCATCATTAGTGTCTTCGCTGGTATCGCTATTGGGTATATCGCAGCGCTTGCTCTCGGGGTAGTTGATTTCTCGGCTGTCGCCAGCGCGGGATGGTTCACCGTGCCGGTCCCATTGAAATATGGACTTACATTCGAGCCAAGCGCGATACTCACCGTTGGGTTTCTCTATATCATCACCGGCGTCGAAACAATCGGTGATATCTCTGGAACAGTGTCAGCAACGGGGCGTGATGCCGATAAAAAAGAATTCCGAGGCGGGCTCATGGCTGATGGCGTGATGAGCATCTTCGGTGCCATCTTCAACGCAATGCCAAACACATCGTTCTCTCAGAATGTTGGTCTCGTGAATTTCACCGGCGTCGCTAGCCGTCATGTGGCTGGTATCGGTGGCGTGATTCTGCTGGCGCTTGGCTTCGTTCCAAAGGTTGGTGCCGTTGTTTCTGCGATGCCTGATGCAGTCCTCGGTGGCGGTGCCCTAATTTTATTCGCGATGATCTTCTCCTCTGGCGCACGAATTATCAACCAGAATGTCACACTCAATCAGCGGAACTCAACTATTCTTGCACTTTCGATGGCACTTGGATTAGGTGTAGCGTTCCGACCAGAAGTACTCCAGCAGTTCCCAACCGAAGTTCAGACGCTATTCGGTTCCGCTCTCGTCACTGGTGGCATCGCGGCGCTGTTCCTGAATATCGTTCTTCCCGGTGGCAGTGTAGGAGTCGGCGAAACCGAGTACTCACCTGGTCTGCGACCCGATGATGATGACGATGTCCCGGACGCCGTGGCAGACGACTGAGTGATTCTGTACGCATCACAATAGCAGTTCTTGGACAACTACGATTCTGCAATAACTGATAACAGTAAACCGAGAGATTCGAGCCGACTACTTTCCAATTGCCTTGTTGAGCGAGCGACGGACGTACGGTCCAAGCAAAGCCTCTCTGTAATCAGCAGATGCCTTCTTATTGTCGAGTATTGCGTTAGTATCTATTTCACCGCCAGCGGCATCCGCTGCCAATTCAATTGCTTCCGAATTGATGAGGCGACCTGTGAGAGCCTCTTCAGCAGCGGTGATCCGCACGGCGTGTTCTTGGAATCCGTTTGCAGCGACTCGAGCCGCACTCACACGATTGTTATCTTCCGCTTCAAACAAGAGATCGGTTGCAATACCAATAACGGAGCCCCCTGATGCAGGCTCCTTTTTCTTTGCATATCCTCCATAGCGTTTGTTATTCCAATTATCGATTTCAACGGCTGTCACGAGTTGTGATTCCTCAAGACAAGTCTCACAGGCACCGCAGAAGAACTCGGTTATCGGAACTATCTGTTTGCCGTCCGGACCAGCGATATGAATGCGCGCTTCGGCTGCGAGTAGCGCCCCAGCGTAATCATATGCAGGGTGTGCACGCGCGATATTACCACCGATAGTTGCGACATTATGAACTTGTATTCCGCCACTGATCTTCGAGATCGCCGCTGGAAGCACAGGCACGGAATCAGCAAGCATGTCGGAATTCGTTATTTCTCTGTGCGTGGTGAGCGCACCGATTTGAACTCCTGTGTCTGTATGCTCTATCCCATGCAGTTCGTCGATACCACTAATATCCACGAGCGTCGCTGGTGCGACTTTTCGCTGTTTTAATAATGGAATGAGTGCTTGTCCGCCAGCTAATAACCGACTGTCTTCAGTTTCTCCAAGCAGACGAATTGCATCTGAGACAGTATCGGCTTGAGCGTACTCAAATGGCTCTGCGTGCATCTATTCGCCTCCCCCATTGATAGCCTGCCAAACTTTCTCAGAACTAATCGGTGGCGTCATTGGCTCAGGGTCAAAGGGCTCAATTGCGTCTTCGATCGCATTCAAAATTGCACCGGGGGCTGCAATTGATCCCATCTCACCCATACCCTTTGCTCCATGTGGTGTGTGCGGTGAAGGCGTTTCAGTCGAACGGATGGTAATTTCAGGCATGTGCTCTGCTTTTGGGAGTGTGTACCCACCTCTCGATCCGACTCGCTCCGTGCGGAAGGAATTAGACAGCAGTGTTCCATCATCGCCGTACTCGACGTCCTCATACAATGCTTGTCCGATTCCCTGTGCAATAGCACCGACAAGCTGTCCCTCGACAATGGTTGGATTGATTTGGACACCACAGTCCTCAGTTGCGACGTAATCTAAGAAATCAAATTCACCGGTCTCGGGATCGATTTCGATAACCACAATGTGGGTTCCAAACGGCCATGTGCAGTTGTCAGGGTCATAATATGTTTGTGCCTCAAGTCCCGGTTCCACATCATCGGGAATGTCTTGTCCCAGATGGACTTTTGATGCCATGTCACTGAACGAGAACGACTGTGTATCATTATCGCCAGCGATGAACATCCCATTGTCGTACATAACTGCTTCAACGGGGACATTGAGTTCATCTGCAGCCACCTCCATGCCCTTTGAGATGATCTTTCGACAGGACTTCGCCACAGCACCGCCCCCAAGTGCTGCGGAGCGACTCGCAAACGTCCCGACTCCTTCAGCCACCTCTTTGGTCGAGTTCTCAACAACACGAACGTCATCAAAAGGGACGCCAAGTTCATCTGCAGCCACCTGTGCTAATGACGTTTCATGTCCCTGTCCATGATCTGACCCGCCAGAATAGACGGTCACGTCTCCAGTTGGATGCACCTGCACACTACCGTACCCCCAAGATGGAGCGTCGATGTGACTAGCCGGACCAAGACCGGCAACCTCGGTTGCACAGGCAAATCCAATACCAATGTATCGACCCTCTTCGCGAAGACGCTCCTGTTTTTCTCGAACAGCTTGATACTCAACGGTTTCTAGACCGAGATCGAAATTACGCTCGTAATCACCACTATCATAGAGTGCTCCACCTGGAGTTCGATATGGGAACTGGTCAGGCTCAACAAAATTCTGTTTTCGGACCATCGCCGGATCCATATCTGCCTGCTTCGCAACTTTACTGACCAATCGTTCAAGCATCAATATCATCGGCACCGATGACACACCACGATATGCATCGACACGGGCAGTGTTGGTCACGACGCCGGTGACGCGAGAGTATGCAGTGGGGATGTCGTACAGCCCGGTCATGAGAAGATTCCCAGCCTCCGCAAGAGAGGCCGCTCCCCATGCGACCCATGCGCCGAGATCATATTGGATATCCGCCCGGACTCCAAGGAGATCGCCATCATCAGCCATTGCGATTTCCCACGTTCCCTCGTAACCCCGACCGTCGTTCTCGACTAGTTGGTTTTCGGTTCGAGTCGCTCGCCATCTGACTGTGTCTTCTAATTCGATCGCACACCACCCAACAAGTACATCAGCGGGATATGGATGCTGGCGAGCGCCGAATCCACCGCCCATGTCAGGAACCGTCACGTCGATATGATGCTCTGGATAGGTGAGCATCTGTGCCATCAGTCGTCGGTAGGCATGTGGGATCTGCGTCGTTGCTGTGAAATCTAGGTGCCCCGACGCCGAGTCATACGCAGCGATTGCCGATCGCGGTTCCAACGGACTCGGCGAGAGCCGTTGTGGGTCTTTTTTCAGTTCGGCGGTGTACGCCGCTTGTTCGAATCTCTCCGCAACTGCTTCCTCATCACCCTGCCCACCTGAGAATACGACATTGTCGGGGACGTCATCATGTACTGCCGGCGTGTCATCGGCGAGCGCTTCGGTCGTCGTCAACGCCGGTTCCAGATCATCGTATGTGATGTCTATCATCTCAAGCGCATCACGAGCAACTCGTTGCGTTTCTGCTACGACAATGCCAAGAATCTCTCCGTGATAGTGGGCTTTTGTACTGGCAAAACATCGTTGCCAGAGTGCCTCGTCGGGATAATCAAGATCGGGCATCGGTGCGGCAAACAATCTGAATGGCAGTGGTGTCGATGTCTCGCACTGCTCGATATCTTCAGGAGTAAACACCTTGACGACATTATTCATCTCACGCGCGGTCTCAGCATCGATATCGAATCGGGCATGAGCCTTCTCGCTGCGGATAAACTGAATGTGGAGTGCACCAGGGACATCGATATCGTCTGTCCCTTTTGATTCGCCGAGTAAGACTTGCCTGTCCTCTCTACGCTGCACATCACTGCCAATACCATTGTCAGTCGCCATGTCTAATCCTCCAGCGCGTCGGACGCTACATCGACGGCATCAACAATGTTCTCATAGCCGGTACAGCGACAAAGATTCCCCTGTAGCGCCTCATCTCGAATCTCGTCTCGTGATGGGTCACTATTACTCTCAAGATACTCATCAACCGCCATGAGTATTCCTGGGGTACAGTAGCCACACTGCAAAGCGTGTTCTTCAGAGAATGCTGTCTGGAGATCTCCAAGAATCCCATCATCGGACAGCGCCCGAACGGTTCGGATCTCGGACCCATCTTCTTGAACAGTCAGTCTTGTACAGGATTTCACCGCCTTCCCATCGACATGGATCGTGCACGCGCCACAAAGGGTTGATTCACACCCAATATTAATACTGGTATAATCAAGTCGCTCGCGGAGCGTCTGTGCTAACAGCTCTCTTGGCTCGACAGAGACAGAATGGGACTCGCCATTCACAGTTAGATCGACGTCCACTCTTTCTGAACTCATTTCGATATCTAGCATATCTCAGTGTGTATTTGTAAATAATTTCTTCGATATGTCTATATATACGAATGAAAACGCGGATAAAATAACACGAATAATTGATTGTGATTAATATTAGCGAATACCAATAGTAACGTCGTAATACTCTCCATGGTGCTTAATTTACATACTTAAAATTATATGTCGAGCTGTACTGTGTTTGTGTCATTTGAGTAAACCCCCTCTTGATGCATGCTCTCAAGAATGAATTGGGTTGGGTTGGGTTGTGAGTTGGTGTCTCCCGTCTACTGGCACCGTTGGATTAAGTAGGCGATCAAAATGGAGAGCTACGAGTTTTCCTGGAACACGGATCGTGGAAACTAAGATTCTACAGAGAAAGCAGGCAGAGTGCCTCGGGGCTCGACCCCGGAGCAGTTCACATGTGGCGGGCGCATTGGCACAATCAGACTGCAGTAGTCAATCATATCGCTGTCCAGCGTGCCCGACCCGACATTTGAGTAGTCACAATGAGTATGTCTCTATCTATTATCGTGTACTATCCACACTAAGGGGCACCGCAGGATGCGCGAACGCTCCGTCTTATGAACTTGGCACTTCGCCTTCGATACCGTCGACGTAGCTACCCATTTGGCTAAAGAGGAACTCATCAGACTCCCCTTCGAATTGGCTCCCCTGCCAGACACTACGTTCACCGCTGATGATCTCTTGTTTCTGGGTCTCAACCTCACTAACAATATCGTCGCTAACCTGCGGACCAAAGTCATCAATATCGATAACACCTGATTCGAGCCCCTTCCAGTATGCATCGGACTCCCACTCGTCATCATGAACCGACTGCAAAGTAGGCTTATAGAACTCCTCCCAGTCGAAGACAGCCGAACTACCATAGAAATCACCACCAGCATCAGCCATTGATGTTGTATAAGTGAAGGCATAGGCGTCGTTCTCAGCTGCAGTCTGCACGGCTGCAGTGGAGGTTTGATGATTATTGATGACATCAGCGCCGTCATTAATCAGAGTATTCACTGCCTGTGTGACAGTCGGTGGATCTAACCATGCATTCGTCCACCGAACACTTGCAGTTATGTCCGGATTAACACTTTTTGCACCCAGCACAAAGGCATTGATCTGACGGACTAATTCAGGAATCGGGAACGCCCCGACGTACCCGAGCCGGTTTGATTCGGTTAGCAATCCGGCAGCGACACCACAGAGATATCGCGCCTGGTATAATCGACCGTAATATCGACCCATGTTGTCCGTCGTTTTGAACCCCGAACAATGCTCAAAGACCGTATCTGGGTATTCAGGTGACAGTTCAGCTATTGGGTCCATGAACCCGAACGTGGTTCCGAAGATGACATCTGTCCCACCGTTGATGTACTCCTCCATGACACGTTTGACATCACTAGAGTCAACCGCTTCAGAGAATTGTGTATCCAACCAGTCAAATTCGTCATCAACAGCCTGTCGGGCGTCCTCATGCGCCCGATCCCAGCCAACTTCACCAACCTCAGATTCATACAGGAATGCTGCACTCAGCGTGTCCCCAGAGCCACTACTACCACCACTGCCAGTACTACTAGTGCCGCTACAGCCAGCGAGTCCGGCTAATCCCACGGTTCCCGCCGCTTTCAGTGCTGTCCGTCGTGTGATCGGATTCTCACTCATCGCCGATCTCTCCTCCCTCAGTGTCGCCAAATGCTACTGGAGTTTTTATTATCTCTCTGCTCATCGGCGCTAATTGGTATTCTTGCATATCTACGCCAATTCTATAACGTTTGTTCACTATCTTCATTCTTGGATTGCCATTCGAACACGAATATCTGCATATTTATAAATATTCGTTATAAGAATGAGTTATCAACAAGTTCCCAGCACAGAATATTTACGATTTGTGAATTTTGTATATATTCTCGCCGTGAGTCTCTAATCAATCTCTCGACTGTAGGACTGGACCAATGCTGACGGTTGTGCGAGCTGGCGGTTTTCTGCTCGGATAACGGTGATTGTCAACACGAGGAGTGTGACTATATACGGATATGTTGACATGATCGTTGGATTCGTTATGAAGTCAATCATTGGATTGAGTAAGCCGGAGAGCGCTGTTTCTGGAGCAAGCGTGAAGTTCAGACCTTGTGAGTACAGCTGGATCGCATTCAATAACCCGAAGAGATATGCCCCAATGAGTATTCGCCCTGGCTCCCACCGAGCAAAAATAACCAAAGCGACGGCGATCCACCCGTTTCCAGCGGTCATACCTGATGACCAGATCTGGTTGAATGCAAGCGACAGATGCGCGCCAGCAGCGCCAGCAAAGCATCCCCCAATGATTACAGCTAGATACCGCATTTTGAACACCTCAATACCCATCGTATCTGCTGTTTCTGGGTCCTCACCGACAGATATCATTTCGAGTCCAATATTTGTTTTATACAGAAACAGCCAGACAATTGGGATCAATAAGAGCGCGATGTAGTCCGTAATCGTGCTCTGGAACAACGCCGAGCCGATTATTGGAATCTCGATGAGGAAATCCCCAATTATCGGGATCGCCACCTCGGAGAATCCTGACACAGAGTCACCCGTCCAGGAATTTCCGAAGTACGTTGTTAACCCAGCACCAAGGAGTGTGAGCATAATTCCACTTACTGCTTGATCAGAGTTGAGTGAAATGCACAGGAAAGCATGCAATAATGCCATAGCACCGCCAGCAAGAATTGCAACGCCTAGACCAAGCCATGCACTCCCGGTCGTCGCTGTGACAACAAACCCTGATAGTGCACCGACAAGCATCATCCCCTCAACACCGAGATTAAGTACGCCCGCTCGCTCGCTTATCAGCTCTCCCAGTCCCGCAAGAATGAGTACCGTACTTGCATTGACTGTTGCGTTTGCCAACCCGGTTGCTAGCCCCGCCATCAGACATCACCCTCTGGGTCACTAGGTACGCTGGGAGCTGATGGTCGATCAATTGATAATCCAACGCTGTAGCTTTTGAAGAACTCTGCGGTGATCAGGAATAATATGATAAGCGCTTCCATGACACTCGTAATCGCAGAGGGAACACCCAGAGTCGTCTCGATACTTGATCCACCGATAAACAAGACACCGAAAAACAGAGCCGCAAGCAACACTCTAAATGCGCCATTTCGACCAAGTAACGCGATTGGAACTGCGGTAAACCCATATCCAGGGTCGAACGAGGCTCGTAGCCGACCCTCGACACCAGACATCTCACTAATACCGGCGAATCCAGCCATCGCGCCGCCAGCCATGAGCGCGATGAGGTATATTTTCAGTTTACTCATTCCGGCATGCTCGGCTGCGTTGTCGTTTGCACCCATAAATGTGAGTTCATAGCCTAATCGTGTGTAATTTACAATGACGTATGTGATTGCAACAAGAACGATAGCCAGCAAAATTCCCGATGGAAATCCAATTACAGGAATCGATGGCAGTGTCGCTGCAGTCGGGAGCGATGCTGATTGTGGGAAGTTTGATTCGGCTCCCTGCAGTGGTCCACGAACGACGTAGTTCAGAAGCGACTGTGCAATGAACACGAACAGTAACGTGGTGATGATCTCGTTAATACCATACTTTGCTCGCAGCCACGCTGGGATGGCAATCCACACAGCGCCTGCAGCTCCACCAGCAACGAACATTAACGGTAGCAATGCGTATATTGGGAGTGAGACAGTCAAGCCGACTGCCGTGCCAACGATAGCTCCGATTATGAGCTGACCTTCTGCACCGATATTCCACAGGTTTGCTTTGAGCGGCAGATACACCGCCAACCCGGCAAAAATCAGTGGTACGGCTTTCACCAGTGTGTTGGTGATGCCAAAACTGGTGGTCAGCGTCTGGACAAACATAACATTGTAAGCTGCTAGCGGATTCACATCTAAACTAAACAGTGCAAATCCACTCACAGTCAGCGCAGCCAGGATGGTAAACACCGGCGTTCCATACGCCATCCACGTTGGGATGTCTGATCTCGGGGTCACTTCGACGTTCAATTTCATCAGGAATTACTCCTACCCCCGTCGGCGGCTATCTTTGTTGACTGCTTGACTTCTTCTTTACCGCCATTCATCTCAAGACTAATGCGTTGGCGGTCAGCCTCTTCTGGAGTTGTCTCATGAACAACCTCTCCTTGATAAATAACCAGAATTCTATCGCTAAGATCGAATAATTCATCAAGATCTTCAGATAGCAGGAGGACTCCAGTTCCTGATTGTCGCTGTTCGATCAATCGCTCTCGAATGAATTCGATGGCTCCTACGTCAACCCCTCGAGTCGGCTGGTTAGCGACTAACAGATCTGGTTCACGTAACATCTCCCGTGCAAGAATGAGTTTCTGCAGATTCCCTCCAGATAATTCCCCTGCATTTATTTCCCGAACATCATTGATTCCTCGAACATCAAATTCCTCAACAAGGGTATCCGCATATTTTTCCATCGCCTCATAGTTGAGTCTGAATCTGTCGCAGAACTCAGAGTCATCATATCGTTTCATTACAGCATTATGCATGATAGAGAGCGTTCCTGCACAGCCGTCTTTGTGTCTGTCTTCAGGGACAAACGATACCCCACTGTCGATGAACGCACCCGGCGGCTCGTTAGTTACATCAGTGCCACCTACTCGTATCGACCCACCTGTTGTATTTCGGACGCCGACAAGTGATTCAGCGAGTTCTTTCTGTCCATTCCCACTGACCCCCGCGAGTCCAACAATCTCACCGGATCTGATATTCATCTCCACACCAGAGACGGCTTCGATACCTCGGTCATCCTCTGCCCGAAGTGCTGACACATCAAGCACTGTCTCGCCCATTGAGACGTCGTCTTTGTCAATTTCAAATAACACGTCACGTCCAACCATCATCCGAGCGAGATCATCAGATGTCTGAGTGCGAGTTGCGACGGTCCCGATATCTTTGCCATCTCGAAGTACCGTCACTCGGTCGGTAACTTGTTTAATTTCATCGAGTTTGTGTGTGATTATGATAACTGTGAGACCTTCATCTGTCAATTTTTCAAGCGTCTCAAACAGTCGCTCTGCCTGTGTTGGTGTGAGCACCGCTGTTGGTTCATCGAGAATTAATAGATTAACATTCCGATAGAGTGCTTTGAGAATCTCGACACGTTGGCGTTCGCCAACACCAAGCTCCCAGACTGGCGCGGTGACATCGATGTCAAATCCGTACTCATCAGATAATTGTTGTATCTCTTTTTCTGGGGCGTCAAGACCAAGCGTGAATCGTGAGGCAAGACTCTGGACGATATCGTTGGAAGTGAGTGATTTGAGAACACCAGATTCAGGACCACTATTCCCTTTGAACGTCGCGGCTGGTTCCCGCTTACCGAGGATGATATTTTTTGAGACAGAAAGGCGTGGAATAAGCTTAAAATGCTGATGAACCATCCCGATACCTGCATCGATTGCATCCTGTGGTGAGTCCATCTCGAGACGGTCGTTATCAAGCCAGATATCACCTTCATCAGCCGAATATAGCCCATAAAGGATCTTCATAAGCGTGCTTTTCCCAGCCCCGTTCTCACCCAGTAACCCGTGAATCTCCCCTTTTCGTATTGACATCGACACATCATCGTTGGCGACGACTCCCGGGAAGGTCTTAGTAATATTTTCCATTCGCACGAACTCAGCATCACTCATGTTATGTGTTGTAAACCTATCGCTACTATTAATATATAATTCCTTTTTCTTTGACCAAATTTACGGACGTGCACAATTATTCTACCGGTTTCACATTATTTTATAAAATAAAGGGTAAGTGAGAAAAGCCCTGAAATGGTTATTTTTCTACCCCAATGGATGCCACTACATGTATGAACGGACACAGTTGTGAAATGCCGGTAAGAGCCAAGTCAATCAAGCGATTCGGTCAGAGACAGCATATCGATGACAGAGTTACTGATAATCAATGGGAGGGTTATTACGCAAGACGCCGACCGAACTGTGATTGAGGAGGGTGCTGTCGCTGTCCAAGGTGATAGCATATCCGCAGTTGGACCGACGGCTGAGGTCACTGCCAATCATGATGGTGATACCATCATTGATGCTGGCGGCGGAGCTATTATTCCCGGATTGATCAATCCACACACGCACGTTTCAGATATCCTGCTCCGGGGTTCATTCGCTGAGGATCGTGGGTTGCTTGATTGGCTGTACAACGTAAAGCGACCGGGAACGCTGATGATGCAGCCAAAAGAACACGCTACAGCGGCAACACTGTACTGTATCGAAGCAATCCTATCGGGAGTGACGACGTTCGTAGAGAGCGATACGGAGGTCGTTTGGGATGATTGGGCAGATATCGAGGCAAAACTGGATATATATGATCGATCTGGTATCAGAAACATCTACGGAGCTGGAATGGTTGACTGTGGCCCGGAAGATGCGTTCAGAGAACTCCTATTGAATATTCAAGCCAGAGATAACGACGTTGAGCACCCACCACTAGAGCGATTTGTTGAGGAGACCGACACTGTCGTCGAAGAGGTCAACTCACTCATTAACACATATCACGGGACCGCTAACGGCCGCCAATCGATATGGCCGGCGCCAGTTGTCGTTGAAACGACGACAACCCGCTGCTTTCAGGCGGCTTATGATCTTGCCGAAGAACACAACGTAATGACGACTGTCCATGTTGCAGAGGCAGAAGCACAAGAACAGCGATCCCTGTCAAGTATCGAGTATCTTCGGAATATCGGGTACCTAGGCGACAGAGCGCTGTTAGGTCATTGCGTTCAAATCGATGAGGATGATGTTCGCATCCTCGACGCGACTGACACGAGTGTCGCACACAATTACATGTCGAACATGCGTCTTGCAACTGGATTTGCGCCGGTAGCGGCGATGCTAGATACTGGTGTGACGGTCGGACTCGGCACCGACAATTCAATATTGAATGATACGGTCAGTCCACTAAACGACCTCCGGGCAATGGCTGGGGGACACAAAGGATATCACCGTGACCCAGGTGTCGTCCCGACTCAGAAGGCATTCGATATGGTGACCATCGACGCTGCGGAAGCTATTGGTCGCGCCGACAACCTTGGCTCACTGAAGATTGGAAAGCAAGCCGATATCACTATCGTCGATTTTGACCGTCCACACTTGACTCCCAGCCCGGATCCAGTGTTCACGCTTGTCCATGCTGCACAGGGATCTGACGTCAACACTGTGGTATGCAATGGTGATATCGTGATGCAAGACCGAGAAATACATTCATTCGATGAGTCTCTTGATAGTATTTTATCGAGAGCTGCAAACACGGCTGCAGATCTTGTCGATCGAGTTGGATACGCCTGATACTATCGGCTCTATCAAATTAATAGATCATAATACTCGTGACGAATGGCTTGATGTATACAGTCGCCAGTGTAATATGATTTTGTTTAAAATCAGGTTCTACGTAAGCAGGAGTATACTCTCCGGAGCGTCATGTGAAGATGGATTTGGATTAGTTATGCTCAATCCGGCTTCTGATTGGAGTCCAGTACGATCGCAATGAAAAGTCACATCTGGTGTGTGCAGGAAACGTACAGCGATTCTTGATGAGTTGCCGACGAAAACTACCGGAGTTTCATATGTTTTCGCTTGCACCTCCCAAGATTACCATCACCCCATGAACTGGCGCTAGAGATCAAACACATAACCAAATGTATCAATATAATATAGTCACAATATCCTGAATGTCACTCCTGTAATGGTAGTTTGTCATGCACGGCGACCACGTCGTCTGCAATTTCCTCAATACTCAATCCTAGCGGCGCATCATCACTTGGCGGGACAGGCTCATACTGTCCGATGAGGAGATTCCACGAGACATGCACTTCGGTCAACCGACAGTACATCGGTGACTCATTTTCGTGTATCGGTTGTAGCTCTAGTATGTCACCAATCTCGAATTCAATAGGGTCCTCGACTAATGTCTCGATTGCACTACCTGCCATATCTGCGAGTGGTCCGTCAACACTCGGAAGAGGATTGACAATACTATTTGCCACAATCCACCATCCGTCATTGATTTGACGCTGGCTAACACACTCTGTTTTCTCGTCGTCAAGAAGCACATCGTAGGTCGGTCGCTGTAGGAGTGGAGAGCGATCATGAGGCGGGGTGAGATAGGCGTAGTATCGATCTGTGATTTCACATCTCCCTTCGCTGGTCTGGAATCTATCTCCGATTTCAAATAAAAAGTCATCTCCATTGTGATTATGCAGGTAACGCTCAGGGACTCGATCACCCTCTTCAAGCGCACCGGCGAGGTATGACCACCCAACAAACGTTCCACCGTAATTATGCTCTGCGAATGGCGACTCAATATGATAGTTGGGGGAGCCAAATTTGTTTGCGAGTTGATTCAGTGTTTCTTGCTCGCTCATATCATTATCGCGATTACTGGGGTCAGCATCGAAGGAGTCCAATTCCACAGCAGAGTGTGGCGCATCTGGCGGTGGATCATCCCACTCCGAGGTTGGTGTATGATATGAAAACTCGTCTACGTAAATACAATAGTACGTGCGATTATCAATTTCGTGGGTGCGTATGTCATCAGCACACCCATTCTGAATGAACGTGCCCAATATTGAGCGTTTAAGATTGTATAATGCTTTTTTACGCTGGCTGTGGATTCGAGCTTTTCGCTTCAATCCGGTATGATACGACTTTTCAGCAGAGTTAGCATACTGCTTCGCTACTGTGTTCAGGTGGTATAATCGCTTGAGATATTCAAAATCACATTGAGAACAGTGGGTATCACGGGACCCGTTTGCTGTCTGGTCCATCTAATACTATTTCATAGTGCTTCATATTATATAATCTTAAACGTCAGTTTATATATGAATATTTGATATCCATATTGCTGTTTTAGCATCTCGCTTCCAGACATATTTCTAGTTAGATGTCTCAAACCCAAGTCCAAATTACGGGAACGTTCATCTTGTGTATGAGTTGATGCCGAGGTGGCTGTCTCTCTCATGTACTCAGCAACGCCGATTCATGATATACAGCAATAGACTGCATGCTCGCATATCAGAACGGTCTAGATCGAACTGAACTACTAGAGAGTCCGTGATTTATAGAGATTCAAGGGGAATACCTGCGTCTGTCGGCGCAGGACAGGATAGGCTGAATCCATTATCAGCACAGTGAAGAAACTAGATAACGTATATTGGAACAAGGTCAGGTCGGAACGGAGCGATTCCGACCGACCTTCGGAGGCGGTCTCTCAGCCAGTAATGAGACAGTATCCGAAACGCTCACCGATGGATCACGCAGGCGAGAAGCCTGTGTCTGTGTCTGTGTCTGTGTCGTGTCTGTGTAGTGTGAGTTGAGAAGTGAGAACGATACACGATACCTCTCCCTCTGAGTCTCCCACCGTGTCACTGACTCGCTGTTGGCAAACCAAACATAACAGCAGTGAATCAGTGACACTGACGAGACGATAGGAGAGGAGAGGAGTAACGGTAGTTTGGCACTGCCAGTCAGCCAGGACTGATCACGATGGCTGGGTGAGATGGATTCCCGTAAAGTGACAGTAACCATGGTTGGAAACCTGCCACTCTCAACGCTCGGGATTCCTCCCGCCTTCAGTTCAGGCGGAGGAGGATGTCAAATACTGGGCGACCTCACGCGACCAGCGATGGTCCAACTCACTCCGTTTCAGAATCGTTCCACAATTCCGAGTGAGTGATCAATTCTATTGCTTCCTCGGTCGGTATGACCGTTGCAAATTCATCACTGAGGTGTGCCAGTGCCGTACGGTGGACCATTGGGGCATCAAAGTGTTCATCACTCAACTGACGGTCAAATGTCGCTGTTGCATCTGCAATGACATATGTATTGAATCCGCGATTTTCAGCCATTCTGACCGTCGTTGATACACAGTGATCAGTTGTTAACCCACAGACGATGAGGGTATCATACCCATGATTATCGAGCCACTGCTGTAACCCGGTATCGATGAATGCCCCATTGACTCGCTTGACGAATGTAGCCTCGTCGTCTGCTGGAGAGAGTTCAGATTTGAATTGAAATCCAGGTGTACCTTCTCGTAGAGGCGAATCTGATTCGGTTGAGTTATGTCGAACATGAGCGACCGGGCAGTCACGCTCTCGCCAGGTTGATAATAATCGTACTGCGTTCGATTCGGCGTCAGGATTATTACGAGTTCCCCATCCAGCACCGTCGAAGCCTTGTTGAAAATCAACTAACAACAGTACTGGCTGTGTGGACGACATGGATTATCTGGGGGAGGCCGAGAGTTTCTTTTCATCTCGGAGACGATCTGACTTTGGGTGGTCACGGGTAATATTGATCGGACACTCATCTGGGGTCTGTTCCTCGGATTCTGAAAGCATATATTGATGCCACTCCCGGTCTTCCTCAACACCCCAGTCACCAAGATCTGCATGTGGGCAGACGCCATCATAATCTTCCAGACGATCTTGAATGACATCTCGGGCGTGCTGTCCGCCAGAGGTGTCGCCGGTCACTCCAAGATTTTTGAATAAAGCCCGTGGTTGGAAGGTGATTTCGAGACCAATCGGGCAGTAACGACTCTTACGCGTCTCATAAAACGGTGCTCGACAGGTCGGGAACATCGGTACGCCAGCAAAGGAAAACTCCCAATGGGGATCATCTGGGTTCGTCGGAATATCTTCAGGCCATGGCTCAGGGTCGTGGATATGGAGGAACTGAAGAATATGCCATAGTATCTCGTTATACTCGGCTTCTGAGAGATCCTCTTCAGGAGGTCTGAAGAACGTGACTAGTGATGCACGGTCGTTATAATCCTGATACATGTCGAGATATGAGATTAGTGTCCGACCTAGATCTAGTAGTGCATCCTTATCGCTTGTTGAAGAGACCGCAGTGTAAAGTGGGTCGCCGTTGGCGACGGATTCAGCACCGAAATAGCAAGGAAATGGTGACTCATTCCGCTCGCCGAGAAGTCCATCTCGGAAACTGTTCCAGTGGGCAGCGACCCAGTCAGGCGCTGCTCCCGATTCAACACGGTTCTCAACAGTCGCTTGTGTTTGGAGGTTACCGGCGACCCGATCCGTCATACTAGAGTGTGGCTACCGGATGAATATTTACTTACTGATATCAACCGGATGTCGTAGCACAACGCGAACTCACTCGCTGTTGAGGATCTAATAATGCAGTCCCGCTTACTGAAGCATAGTTCATGATGATGGTCTATAATCCGTGTTAGATACCTAAGAGTGCCCAGATCAGATTGATTGAACGCTTCATCAGTATCAATTAACAGATTCTTGATACAACTGGAACTGAGTCTCTCACTAACAGGGATGAAGACGGTCACGGGGAAACGATAGCATGAGTTCTGTGCCGACAGTTGGTGGTGAGGAAGCAAACGTTTCAATAGTTACATTATCAAATGCGACCGTCACCCGATTCGTTGCATCCTCATGTACGACGCGCTCGACGGTCCCAGACAAATCCCCATTGGTGTCATCAAGTGTAATCGCCTCAGGTCTAATGGCAACGTGGGTCGTGACGTTGATGTCAATATTATTGATATTGTTATTGTCGGCGTTCTTCTTACCGTGATCAATTGGACTCCGACTGCTTCCGTCGAAGCGTGCCTGTGGCTTGGTATCATTGGCAAGAGTGCGACGCAGAGCAGGTGCTGTTGAGAGGTCGATAACGTTTGATCCGGTGAATCGGGCAACCATTGGCGATTGCGGGTGCTCAAACACGTCCTCAGGCGTTCCACGTTGGATAACATCTCCATGCTGCATCACGATAATGTGGTCGGCGATGGCACGAGCGGTTGTGCGGTTATGCGTCACATACACTGCAGTCACGTCGGTAAGTATGTCGGCGAGGTCATCTCGTAGAGTCTTCCGGGTCGGGACATCAAGTGCTGCCAACGGCTCATCAAGAAGCATCACAGAGGGGCGAATTGCAAGTGCCCGGGCGAGAGCAACCCGTTGTTTCTCTCCACCTGATAATGTCGGTGGGTTCCTGTCTGCGAGATGTGCAACCCCGAGTTCAGCGAGTAGAGCATCAGCATCACGTGAGGACTCCCGGTACTGGGTACCGTAGTTAACATTGTCTCGAACAGTCATGTGCGGGAACAGTGCGTAATCTTGGAATACAAAGCCGAATCCTCGTTTTTCAGGTGGCTGGTCTGTAATATCCGTTCGATTTGTTCTCACTATTCCAGTGTGTTGATGGAAGCCAGCAATCGTCTCCAATAGCAATGTCTTGCCGCTCCCACTCGGACCGAGTATAACACAGGTCTCACCGGCGTCAACCTCCATCGCGGCATCGACAGTAAACGGCTCCGCACCGTCGGCAGTGAACGTCGAGCGGATATCAGCACTGAGGTGAGTCACGGCATTCCACCGCCTGTTCCATCATCAATCAAATAACGCACAATGAGGAAGATTACTGCTGAGACCGCTAGGAGTAAGAACGCGACCGCTCCACTCTCTTCGAGACCGCCCTGCAGGTACGTGTTGTATACAAATACAGGTGCGTGCTGTGCGGTCACTTCCGTGCCTGCGAAGGGGTAAAAGAAGCTTACAGAGTACGCAACAACGGCGACGGCACCAAATTCAGAGACGGCGCGAGCCCACGCGAGCAAACCGCCAGTGATCATTCCCCGAACAGCGAGCGGACCGGTCACTCGTCGGAACGTCTCCCACTGATTAGCACCGTGGATTCGGGAGGCATATTCAAGTCGATCGTCAATGCTTTCGAACGCCTCGCGGGTGGCGTTGACTGCATACGGGGCTGAGACGAACGCTAATGCCAACACCATCCCGACCATCGTTCCAAGCACCGAGAGCTGTGGAAAAGCCCCGCCCTTCCCAAAGCCGAACAAAATGATGATACCTGCGACAGAGTGTGGAACGACCAAGGGAAGGTCAACCAGACTTTCAACGAGTGGCTGACCGGGGAATCCCTTCGCTAGCAGATGTGCTAATGGAACACCACCTAATAAACTGAGCAGCGCTGCCAACAAGGGAGCATACACCCCGAGATATAGCACGCGTTGGACATCCGGGTCCAGTGCCTTCTCGATAATGAGCGATGGAGTCTGTCTGGCGAGAAAGATGAATAACGGTAGACTCAGTACAACCATGAGCAGACTACCGGCGGTTGCCGTTGCAATAGTAAATGGAGTCCCATCGAGTGCGTACGCGGTGGTCGCTGCGCTGCCCACGATAAAATAAACGTACCAGGTCGGCTTTCCAATCGAGTAGGCAGCAGCAAATACCAGTAGCTGAATGAGCGTGAATAAAACAACCAATGGTAGCCGCCCGACAGCGGTGATCTCGAATTGGGATTCAGTCTCTGTCGCCATGATATATGAGTCTGAATATGTCGTGCATCGATATCGATACGCTGTTGATATAGATCATCAAGGCTCCAGTGGACCGAGTGTACTCTGTGCACTGGCGACATCCATCACACTGTCAGGGACGGCATCCTCAGAACTCGCAGGGACAACAACCGGGTCGACAGGGGCGAGCCCTTGCTCGTCAAGTATCGCCTGTCCCGGTTCGGTCGCAAAGTGCTTGACCCACTGAGTGCCACGACCTGGTGCTCTGGCGTTACTTGGTACAGTTAGTCCGTATGCAATTGGTGCGCCGGTGAAGGTGCCACTTTTTGTCTCGACTTCAGCTTTCGCATAGTGCTGAGCGTACTCGTTGGTCACCTGCGAGAGGTCGACCTCCGGTTGAAGATCGATGTAGGGGAGCCCAGAAGTAGCCGAAATAGATTGATAATACAGCACATAATCGAGGTCACCCGATTCAAGTTGCCATTCAAGATTTATCTCGGTGCCCGTCGGAATTGTGGTGTTGCTCATCAGTGTGTCGAGCGTTGATTCATCATAGAGTCGTTCGCCGTCAAACTCCTCAGCACCTAACTGTAGCATCATCACCGCGCGGTAACCACCGGGATCAATTGCTGGATCTGAATGACCAATCGTAATATCATCCCGTGAGAGTACTTCCCACCAGTTATCCTTAGAAATGTCCTCTGCGCCGGGAGAGTTTTCTCGATACTGGATTGACATCGAGTTTGTCGTGAAAATGGCATACCAATCGCCATAGTCGGGAAGCACTCGGTTGCGAATAAGCCGGAAATCAGATGTTCCGAGCACGTCCGCCGATCGTCTCTGTTGGGTAATCTTTTGTGTTGAGGCGACTGATCCCTTTGCCTCCCGAGTTACATCAACATCAAATTGATTTTCAAAATCAGGCTCGGCGGCTGAGAACGGCGGTGCAAGTGACCCTGCATGAAAAATCGTCATCGAGTCAGCCAGTGAACTCCCGGTTGGATTGGCAGCCAACGTGGTGTCATCGTTATCACCACCGGTGCAACCCACGAGACCAACTGCCGTTGCAGTTGCGCCACTCGCCAGGAACGCCCGGCGAGTTCGATATGTTGTCATTGATATATCGCCGTTGTTCCAACATTGACATAACTGTTTTGCTCTCTGCGAATCTTAACCTAGTATGAAAGCAGGCTTCGATGCACAGCTTCGCGCAGAAAGTGTGAAATTCACACAGAAAGACGCCTCACTTCTTGAAACAGTGGACGAGATTGGGTCCATTCATCAAGCCGCCGATGAACTCGGTCGATCATATTCTCGCTCACACCAGCGGATCACCGCACTCGAAGATGCATTTGGGACGCTCGTTGAACGACAGCGTGGAGGGTCTGATGGCGGTGGAAGCACGCTGACCAAGACCGCACGTGAGTTACTCTCTCGATTTGACCGACTTCGGATGGGGTATTCATCGGTTGCAGAAACCACCGAAGCAGTATTAGATGGGACTGTTATCACACGAACCGGCGAACTTGGGACTGTGTCAACCGCTGCTGGTGCAGTGCGGGCAATCGTCCCCACAGAGACTGACACGGTACAGGTGAGTCTTCGCGCTGATGCAGTCACACTACATGACCCAGATGAGACGCCAACAGAGAATGCAATGAGTGCTCGAAACCGATTCGACGGGCACGTGCACAGTATCGACCGTGGCAATTCGATTTCGCTAGTTTCCGTCGATGTTGAAGCCGAAGATCATCTGTATGCCCTTGTCACCGAGGAAAGTCGAAAGCGACTCAAAATCGAACCGGAGCGTCAGATCGTTGCATCGTTCAAAGCAACCGCAACCCGTGCAACCCCGAGAAACACGAGCTAACGATATCTCGGTTTTGAATAGACTGTAAAATAACATGCATTCTGTGAGTGACCCATCCAGAATCAGACCCTCAATCCTGTTACTCTGCTATGTTCACAGCGAGAACAGCGCGGAAGCCCACGGTTTCAGCCGTGGGTAACTGACACAATCTCATCGTCTCTCGGCGAGTGCTATACGATGTGCGTTATATCCATCCAACCTCATCATTACGAGCAGCGAGATGTGCAGGATCAATATCGCTAGCTGACAGTGGGAGTTGTTCACCGGTCTTATCGAGAATCGTCCGCTGAAGAAGTGTACTATTGGTATCAAATTCTGGATTGACACGAAGTCGAAAATCCCTATCAATGGTGAATACTGCATTATCAAACGCCGCATGATGGGTTTTACTCAATGGAAGAACGTTCCTGATATCTCCGCGGTACGTTGGATATTCAGCCCATGGACGCACATGTGCAACATCGAGTAATGCCGGCTGGTCAACACCTGAAATAGGGCATTCACTCTCATGTTGATGTAGCACAGTCGCTCGAAACTCTGGGTCAACCGACCGTGTTGTGGTGACTGTCGTATACTCTGCTGTGTCAGCGATCTCTATAGTCGTGTTGTCAGGATCATAATCTGCACTCCATGTATCGATTGCATTGTCAGTGATTGTTTTCCCAACACTGGTGAGCGTGTATATCTCATCTTGTCGAGCAACAAGACCCATACTTCGAAGCCAGTTCACGCGTTGTAGTGCCATATCGGTCTGATTGGGATCCCAGCCGAGTTCAGGGTGTGTCTTTAGCTGTTGGTCGTTGATCGACCCGATTGTCATCGATCTCTCACGGAGGGCGTACAGAAGACTCCGGAGTCCAACATTCCGTCTTGATAATATGGTAAAGAGCGTCTCCATCTCCCGATTCTCATCGTATCTTCTACCTGCTTGTCCTCGGTACCACCGACCATCGCATTGTGTGAGTATCTCAATCGTATCGAGATACCGGATTCGTCGAAGGATTGACTCTCGGCTTGAAACACGAGAGAAGTACTCGCGATGCCATGACACAAACATATCTGTATCGGGATGGGTACGCCGGACCGTATCGATAATCGCATCGAGCGTGTCGACATAATTTGTTGCCCCTCCAAACATCGGGACAATACTTCGAATACGAGATGTGTCCGACATGACTGGTGTTACTTTCTGTTTATGATGCTACACGTATCATATTTTGTGCTCAATTCAAGCCATACTGATCAATATACACGATATCGCCTGTTCTATTCTAGGCTATCTCAGATTAAAAAGAGACATAACCGTGAAGTCACAGCGGAAACAGCGCGGAAGCCCACGGTTTTAGCCGTGGGTAACTGACACACTATTACCGACCGATAGCAAACATCAACGCGAATGTATGAAACAATTCTCGTCCCAACAGACGGTAGCCAGGGAGCGGACGCGGTTGTCGAACATGCCGTTGATATCGCAAGTAGATATGATGCAACACTACATGTTTTGTATGTAGTCGATGTCCGAATGAATCCTATCAGTACAGAAATGGACCGCGATGAGGTTATCCAGTCAATTGATCAATCAGGTGAGAGGCCGACAACTCCGATTCTAGATCAAGCTGAACAAAGGATGATCCCAACGACTGAAGCGATTCGGCTTGGTGTCCCACATGAGATCATTCGTGAGTACGCTGAAAAAGAAGATATTAATCTCGTGGTCATGGGAACGCATGGTCGGAGTGGTCTTGAACATACACTCTTGGGCAGCACAACAGAACGGGTTGTCCGTACCGTTGATCTGCCAGTGTTCACAATCCCTCTCAACACGGACTAATGACTACATCGATACGATGGTCACTCATCAAGAACTGTCCTCGAACAAGCGGATAATCGGGTCGCGATTCAGATATCCGGCTACGGAGATCACAACAAGAATGACCGCAAGCACCGTAGCAGTTGGAATCTGGTCGGTGCCAAGTAGATCACCGACAACATTGACGAAGAAGAATGCCGGTGTCCGTCCAATTACGGCGAGAATGATGAGTTGCCACAGTGGAATGTTGGTAAGTCCGCCAACAAAACAGAGAATATCATCCGGGAGTCCCGGAATCAGAAAAAAGAAAAATAACGCAGGGTGACCGTGATCATTGCTGACTGTATCGAACCGAGCAAGTGTCTCTTCGTGGATAATGGTCTCAACGTACGCACGACCGTATCGTCGGGATATCCAGAACGCTATCGTGCTTCCGATGGTGATTCCAATCATATTGTACAACGTTCCCCACCATACGCCGAAGAGATAGCCAGCGACAACTGCAAGAACCTGTCCAGGAATCGGTGCAGCAACGACCTGCAGTGCTTGAAACCCAATTAGTGCGCCGGGTGCTAAAATACCATATCCTCGGATAAACTCACGCAGAGCCTGCGCATCGGTCAGGAAGCTAAATTGGCGTTGAATAAAAATAGTCGCAATGGCAAACACGAACCCAAGCACGAATATGTGGATCAGGAAGCGCCGCTTGCTTCGGGGTGATGCAAAGACTCGGGTCTTTGTCAGCCAGATGCGTAATCGATCGAGAGTGGTATCCATAGATTTTGATAGGTGTACAGTTGATATATCTTATATTTTCGACAGTTGTGTATGAGAGTCCGTGTCTAGGTTATGATACTAACTACACGTGAAGGGTATAATTCATATGGACATCAGCTCCCATCATAACAGTAGTTGGCAATATACTCAATGTTATTCAATCTCAGTTCCTTCGGCGAACAGAGTTAGGAGTAAAATTTCACCGGGAGCGACACAACCGTGATCGGCGTGTTTGTGCCGACAAGAGCCAGCGTAGCGAACTTCCAGGCGTAAGCGTAGTTGCGTCCCGCCTTCGTCCCCGAGACCCACTCGGGAATCTCACCGTCTTCGTACTTGCCGAACCAGGGCCACGGCGTCACGTCGATGGCGACTTCCACCGTGTCCCCGAAGTAGTCGTACTCCTCTTCGAGCAACTGGATCATCGACTCGTTCGCCGCCAGGTACATCGACATGATTTCCCTACGGTCGGACTTCGAGACGTGGGTGAGGAAGTTCCGACGCTTCGGCGGTTCTCTGCTCCACATCCAAGGTTTGCCCTCAATCACCTCTTGGGATGTCTCCATGGTCGTCCCGTGGAGACAGGCGACATCGAGCAGCTTGAACATCAAATGCTTCTCGTGAGTAACGTTGTTGGCGCGCTTGAACTGGAGGAACTTCAGTGCCTTCTGCCGGAGATCGCGTGTGATCACCTGGAGGTCACGTGGTCCTTCCCCATCAGAGGCAAGAGTTCCTCGTGCTTCGTGCCCTGAACGAAGTCTATTATGTCGTCTCGAATTCGGGTGAAATACGGCTGGAAAAGGTCTTCTACGTCATCTTGATACCGAGAGAGTTGCGCAAGTGAGATACTAGTCTGAAGGCGTCTGGCTGGACATCGAAGCGAAAGGAGAGGAAACCGTCCGTTCTGGTCTGCTAGCCGGTCTGACAAGCGATCAAGCGCGAGAACTGGCGACGATGGTATATCAAGCTGCCGAAGAACTCGACCGTCGTCGGGAGAGGAACGATGCAGACCAGTGACGCCCGCGTGACGGCCCGGATCGTCCGCACCGATGATGGCCAGACCTTCACGGAGTACGAGGTCGGCGGAGTCGCGGTGAGTTCCACCGACGCAGTGGAGGCGATGCTCAGCGCTCGCTGACTGACGTTTAGACCTATCTGACTCATGAGCCCGGTTCAAGACGCGTACGTCGGGAAACCCACACCCACCAGCGGCGACGGTCCGGGGATGTCCTCGGCCGTCGGCAGGCCGCGGGGAGAAAACGCGTACGACGGGGTTCGACTCCCCGAACGGGTAATCCGGGTGGCGACCGAGCGCCACCGAATCGACCGATAATCAGCTGCAATACCAAACCATGATTGAAGACATCGACCGCGACGTATTCGTGCGAATCCAAACCGACCTGCTGGTGGTCGGGGACAGCATCATGACCGACAGACACCACGCCTCGAACGGCAACTACGAGGACGACGACCCGCAGAACCAGATCGGCGGCATCATCCCTGCCTTCCCGCTCTCGGGCTGGCTACGTCACGGGATGGAGTGCGTCGTCTCCGAGAACGACGGTACCGCCTGCCATCCCGGGGAGTCGAACGCGAACTTCATGAAAGAAGATGTTTACGAGCGTGACCTCAACGACGGCTATCACGAGAAGGGCACGTGCGTCGGAGACCCGAAAGAAGACGACGGCTGCGTGATCTTCGACCTCTTCGGCGGCTTCGGCAATCAACCGGGGAAAATGATGCGTCGCCCGATCAAATTCAACCCCGTCCGCTCCAGCGTGGACTACACGCGGGGGCAAGCAGAGGGCCACTACCGGCGTCTCAACCGGAACGTCGTCTCCCGAAACCAGGAGGACAACCGCGAACCGCTCCGGAACACAGAGATCGACGCCGTGGCGAATCTGGACGGCTGCTGGCACCTCTCCTTCCGAGAGGTGAAACCCGAGTTCATCGGCCTACTTGCCGAAGGCATCGACTTCCTCAATGGGCACAAGACGGACTTCATGCACCAGCTCGGTGGCGCACGGAACTTCGGCGCGGGGATCGTCGATTGTCATCTCATCAATCCGCTGTACGAGGAGCGCGAACTGAAGCGCGTCTTCGACCGCGGGAAAAGCAACACGAACAACATGGACGAGAAAGACGACGAATGGGCCGAAGAGTATCGCCCGGCGTTCGTGGAGGCGCTGGAAGAGCGTATCGCGGAGGGGCCGTAGATGGCCGAGGATGCCACCCTCAGTGACTTCCAGGGCGACGGTGGCCAGGACGGGATGGTCGCCGCGTACCGCCACGATGCTCACAAGCTGAACGGCGAAACGCACGACTACGCGCCCGACACCTTCCACGGCGTACCGGTGAACCAGACCGTCCCGCACGGCGCGGACGGCGACGCGTCGGCGCTCTCACGACCCAACGGGAAGCCCGAACAGACGGTAGACAACCACGAGACGCACTACCGGCTGTCGCTGCTCACCGGGGAGTCGCACTACGACCCCGAGGAGTTCTCACGCCCGCGCCTCTCTGAGGCTGTCAGTGACCTGCTGACGGGTTCGGACCCCGAGGCGATGCATCAAGCGTGGCTCACGTCGGACGTAGCGAGCGGCTTCAACGAGAGCATCTACCACCCGTACACGAGCTTGAAGTACCACACGCTGCTCGTGGCGGCGCTCTTGGACAACTACCGCGCCGGTCACGAATTCGCCGATCTCCTCCTGGTCGTGGACGATGCCGAGGAGATCGTGCCCCACCGGACGGTCTACGCTGGCGACCGCTTCGCGCTCCGAATCGACGAGAGCGCGGGCGGGAATCCGTGGGCGCGCCTTGGAAGCCGCCTGTGGCGCTCGTGGGCGTCGGCGTGGAAGCGCCTGACTGCGCACCCGCTCAATGTCAATCACGACAAGCACGACATGGTGCTCAATGCGAACCTCCGGCGGATCTGGAGTTGGAGCACCGCGCTCCAGTACATCGAGGATTTCGAAATCCGGAGGGAGAACGCGTGACCCGCATCCAGCAGGTTCATTGGGAACTCGACATGGACTACCTCGGGCACCCCTACTACGTCAGCGGGAACGCGATCTACCACGCGCTCGGGATGCAACTGGAGCACGACGTCCACCAGCACATCAACGCGAGTCACGGGATGTTCGTTCCCGGCCAGTTCGGGACGTTCCCTGAGGAACACAGCGAGTCGGGCATTCGCCCGTACATGGGGTCGTCGCTTCCTGACATCGAAAGCTACGACGACCTGTTCCTGTTCCGGCATCCCGACCATCCGTGGCTGCTCGATACCCGACCCCGCGACGGCCTGAACGTCCACGATATCCGGTTCCAGAGCGGGATGCCGGCGCTGGCTCACGAGACAATCATGGGCCGGCCCGACGACGCTCGGAAGCAGCAGCAGACCACGCGCTGGTACGTAAACGCCTACTTGCACGCCGATGACCCGAACGTTCTACCCCTCTGCGAGGACGTGCTTGACGGCCTCCAGTTCGGCGGCAAACGGAACTACGGCTACGGGACGACCACGCTGAAAGACAAGCAGGTAGTGGACCTGGAGGCGTTGGACTACTCGCGTCTCGAAGACAGCGAGGCGTTCACCTCGAACTCGTGACGCCGTCTCGTCCTCCGGTCGGAGTACCCGAAGGCGAACAACGTGGACGTGCCCTGGTGGTGGAGCGTAGATGCCGAAGCGCAGCTGCGCCACCGCCTGGAGAAGGTCATTGAGGGCGGCGACGTGTACGAGTTGGAGACGATCGATCACGGCGTGGTCGTCGGCTACGACGGCGACCGGCCGGTGGAGACTGCGATGTCCGGGCTCACCCGGGTCGGGAACCACTCGAAGTACGGCTTCGGAGAGGTTCGAGTGAAGCCTGTCGCTCCAGATGAAACCAACGTCAAGAAACAGATAGAAAAGCCGAAATCGGAGCACTGACAAACAAACAATGACCGGCAAGGATTCCGCAGTGTCCCACCCGGTCAGACTGAATAAAGTAGATCACATTGCCAACAACTGATAAGATAGCGGAACTAATCGTATTGTATATAATCCGCTCAAAAAGATATATCCATATTACTCAGTGGTTACACTATATATTAGTTTGTAGTACACTTACAAGAAACTAAGATACCAGAGTAATTGTTATCTGTACGCTAAAATACACATACATTAGCTGGATTTCACTGACGGTACTGACCGATAGTGACTCTGCGATTTGGATATAAAATGACAGGATCAAACAGTATATCGCTACGGTCGCTTGGTCTTCCTCGCCGATTATCGCACGTGTTAGGATGTGTCTTCGCTAGTGTAATTTTCGCCGCAGGATACATCTGGCTTATTGGTCCGAGTGCCTTGTGGAACGCGCTGACGAGCGTGTCGTCCTGGCGATTTGGGTTCTTACTTCTTATCAGCACTATACCGCTGATTCTGTGGGGCGGTGGATTTTATGTTATTCTTCGACGCCTTGGACACACAGGAAGTTTTGTTGTCTCAGTGTTGCTTGTCAACGCATCTGGATTTCTCAACACTATCACACCATTCGGACAACTTGGTGGGAACCCTCCGGCTGCATTGTTAATTAAACGAGCACTTGGGACTGATTTCGAAACAGCGCTGGCAGGAATCGGGGTCATGAACGCAACAAACCGGCTTGCATCGATCTTTCTAGGCTTTCTTGCAGCGAGTTATTTGGGATGGCGACTTATTATCGAGCATGCACTCAATATAGCCGTTTTCGCCATCATTGCTGTCATTGTCGCTACTGTGTTTGCAGCCGGCTTGCTATGGCAGTATCGATACACTCTCGTTGACAATGGCAGTCAAGGGCTGTCAGCTATCATAAAACCGCTTAATCATCTTCCGCGGATTGATGTCCCATCACGGGAGCGACTTCGACAACGTGGAGTTCAGTTCATTGAAGCATTGGAGTTGCTTGCAACCGCACCAGCAGAGTTAGCGCTCGTATTTGGATTATGCATGGTCGGGCAGGCGTTTATTGCGGCAATACTATGGGTTGCACTCGCAGCACTCGGCACTGATTTGCTATTTGCAACGGTGTTACTCGTCATCCCGGTCGCAAAACTGGGTGCGATTGCGCCGACGCCAGGCGGTCTTGGAGCCGCAGAAACGCTGTTAGCCGGGACGCTCATGACAACAACAGAGGTAACTGCAGCAGTTGCTGGTGCTGCAGCAATCCTCTATCGTGCGAGTGCGTTTTGGATCCCAGCACTTACTGGTGGATTCATTACCGCATGGTATGTATTACGCAAGCCGACGTCTCAAGATGGGTAATTAGCTATCGGATATGATGGCATGAACGTTTTAACAATAACGAGGCTAAGTCCCCTTCCTCAAGGAACGAACCGTGAAAGCGGTGAGTGAGTAGGGTAGGGTAGTTCACTCACCTGTAGAACTCTTATTTTCGCGTTGTCAGCTGAGATAAAGAGTGATAGTTATAAGCCTGATCGATAATGAGCGTTGATAGATCCGTGGAGTGATCGTAATGAGAGAGTATCAGGAGTTAGAGTTTGAGTTCACGCCAATAGGGAATTCAGTGATATAGGATAGAGATTAGCTATCGTGAGATCCTATTTGAGGTATACTAATAGTTGCACCAATCATCGAATTGGGATGGATCTGTATCGAAAATCAGGTCATTTCTGCAAGCGGACCGAAGTCATCAACTGGTAACACGGAATAATCAATTGTGAGCGTATTTTTCGTCGCTCGGATCTTACCGACGAATGTCGAGATTGTTTCGAGTGATCCCTCAAGCACAAACAGCTCCATGCAGTGATGACCACCAACGTGACTATGGAAGTTTGAAGCGACAATATCTTCATATTCATGCCGAAGATGCATCATTTTCTCCTCAACATTCGTTGTTTCATAATCAAAGACAACCGTCACGATGCCCATCAATTCACGATTTTCGAGTCGCTTATCCTCAAATTCTTCTAGCAGATTTCGACTTGCCTCTCGAAATACCTCGCTCCGACCTGTATAGCCGTGATCATCGGCAAACTGATCAATTCGTTCAAGCAGTTCCTCAGGCATTGAGACGCTGACAACGCTCATATAATAACACATGCCCATAAAAATATTAAGTATTGTTATCTGAGCGATGATTTATTTATATATAGTTCATAAATATGCGTACACTGGCAACTTTAGCGTAGAGGATCAAATTAGACGTCTCTGATTTCACTAAGAAAAATCTCAATTTAGAGATATTATTATTTGATCAGTCGGTATGTATGATTCGATACTCAAATAGACATACATCTATTTGATATATTTACTCACTATTTTGCTATTACTGAATTGAATCGCTTAGATACAAATATATATTACTAAATAAGTGTGAAGACATCGTCTTCATGATCAATGATACCATAGGATATAATGATCGAAACCTATTCACCGTATCCCAGCGACATTATCGCGGTTTCGGTTATTTCTTGAGCGAGCCGGTCAGTAGTAATGATCTCCGCGTCTTCAGTCGCGGGAGGATATTAACTCCACACTATCTCGATACGTTTTTTTCACATCTGGAGAAACAATTAGCAGATGACGCTACTCAATAAAGACGCTCCCGAGTTCAGCGCGCGAAGCACCGCCGGCAGCGAGGTATCGCTCACTGAGACCTTGGATGATGGTCCAACTGTCGTCTTGATCAACCGGGGACATTGGTGTAGTTTCTGTGCCGAGCAGCTTCAAACGTTTAGTGAAGTTTCATATGACCTGTGGTTCAACGACAGTGTTGATATACTACCGGTCATCACCGACACACTTGATACAGTCACTGAAATGCGCGACCGTTACGATCTCGATATCCAACTGCTCACCGACCCGGACGGTGAAATTGCAGACCAATTCAGCGGCACCGAAGAGACAATTCATGGTGTAACTGGCATTGCGTCAACGTATGTGATTGATGAAGACGGTATTGTACGATATGAACAGATCGCAGATCATCCGGGCGACCGCACGTACGGCAATTACGTGCGCTACTTCATCCGCAATGACTTTGCTGACCCATTTGGAGAATAAATTCACAGAGAGATTTGATCGTGAGCGATACGCTCTGTGAGTTCCATCAACGCTCAGATCTATCAGATATCGCTCACGTTGCGGTTGATGAATAACTCTAAGAAGCGACCCGGCAACGACAAATGTTTGAATTTTTGAACTAGATTTCCATACTGCGTCGATTGCTATCCAGTCCGTATCAGCACCGCGTGAGTAGCTTCTTGCAACGTCATACAACTAATACTAATCAACTAACTGGACGAACGTCTCCGTCTTGACGCAATTAAAGAAGTGAGGCACTCAGGATTGAAAGACCCACATTGACGAGGATCTGGATCACAACGACCGCTCCGACCACAATTGCTGCATTCTGAGTTGATATATTTCTGACCCTCGCGACCGCGTGTGTCCACACCCACCCAGCCCAAATGAACGTTCCTGCGTTCACCACATGATTAATCATACCGACTGTTCCAGTTGTCGTCATTTGTGCGAGTTGTCGAGCCTGCTGTGGGTCAGAGAAGTTCGTCCCAGAAACAAACACGAATGCAGTGATACCCCCGACCAATGGAACAATTATTCGTGGCGCAAAACCCCACCCAATGGCTGCTAACAGATCACGGAATTCGCCGTCACCGCCAAACACGAGCGAGCCAAGAAAAAAACGACCCTCCAACAATCAATCATGAAATGAATGGTCCAAGCGTCCCAACTAAACTACCGATTATACTCGTGACGACGAATAGTATACCTGCGCCTCCAGGTGCTGCCTCCGCGACAGCTAACAATGTTGGAATCACACCGAGAAGCCCAATAACTGCGACAGCAGCGACTACTAACGCCGGACGAAGTAGACTCAACTTCCCTGTGTTTGTATCTGCGTCTGCGTTTGTGTTTATGCTGTCTTTGAAGAACGATGCTGGATGTATGTTGGCACGTTGAACGTCCGATATCATACTCATTCTTCGATCTCTATTGTTACCTTACTGCGAGTCACGTATAATCCGTGTGACGGACTGCAGTGAATGTAACAGAGAAAAACTGAAAACCGGATTGTACGTCAGGTATCACTGTGGGGGCCACCAATTGAGATCATTATTGTGGCGATCAATATGATTATCCGATACCAATGAGAGCTTCTCTGATTTCTCTCCATGACGACTGATAAGCGAACTGCGAAGCGTGTCGCTCTTCGTCTCAAGACCTTTTTAATCCAAATACGCCCTAACTCATCAAATGTCCATAATGCGGCATCAAACGCCATGTGATGAGTCCAATCCAGTAACAGTACATTTTTGATATCTTCAGCTAGCTCTGGGTGATCAGATCGGCTAAGCACATGCGAGATAGTGAGTAATGCCGGTTTCTCTATTCCTGAGAGTGGGCAGCGATACTCAACTCGTTCATACGTATCTTGCTTGAATCCCTCGCTGACGCTGACCTGATCACGCTTAGTCTGTACGACTGATCCGGACAAATTCGTATTCTGATCTTGATCAGGTTGGGGCTGGCTTCCAGACTGAGTTGATGTCTCATTATTCATTGGATAATCGAACAGCGCATCCCAGTCATCGACATATTTTGCTAAGGGTCCAGAGTACTGTCCATCACCCTCAACGCCAATTCTTTGATCACCCTGTGAATGTGTTTCATTGATCAACAACTCCTCGGTAAGAAATATGAAATGGCTCTTGTTTGGATCGTACTCATCTTTTTCCCACACATCCAGTGTTATACAGATTCGAGGAGAATACCTGCGTCTGTCGGCGCAGGACAGGACAGGATAGGCTGAATCCGACATGCAATACAGCTAAGAAACTAGATAACATGTATTGGAACAAGGTCAGGTCGGAACGGAGCGATTCCGACCGACCTTCGGAGGCGGTCTCTCCGCTAGTAATGAGACAGTATCCGAAACGCTCACTGATGAATCACACAGGCTAGAAGCCTGTGCCTGTGTCTGTGTGAGTGAGTTGAAAACACAACGATACCTCTACCTCTGAGTCTGCCGACGTGTCACTGACTCGCTGTTGGCAAACATAACAGCAATGAACCAGTGACACTGGGGATAGGGGTAACGGTAGTTTGGCACCGCCAGTCAACCACTGATCACGATGGCTGGGTGAGATGGATTCCCGTAAAGTGACAGCAACCATGGTTGGAAACCTGCCACTCTCAACGCTCGGGATTCCTCCCGCCCTCAGTTCAGGCGGAGGAGGATGTCAAGTTGACAATATCTCTGTCTTCGTCTTCGGTCTTGGTCTTGGTCTTGATCTTTGTTTTCCTCAATCGCCTCAGTCTCCCGGTTATAACGGTGCCAGATGTATTTTTTCACCTTGTTCATTCTCATAATCACGTCTTTTCCTCTCCGAATCCTCACCTTTCCAACTGGCGGTGTTCAGATAAGTATAAAGAGTGAGGCGGCTCGTTCTCTGAGTAGTCTATGCTCAAAAAAGACCGCCTCAATGAGTGTTTGGAGGAGATCAACTTAGAGTTTGTTGAACGAGAAGCGACACCGCGGTTTCTGATGAAGCTCAGTATTCAGCTGCATCTTGCGGGACTCTCGCTTTCGAATCCTGTCTATATTCTTGAAATATTCGGTATCGAGCGTGCTTGATCAACCATCTATGATTGGTTCACAAAGCCGATCGACAGCCCGAATCTGGTCAGTGTCCAGATCACATTGCGGTTGACGAAACCGTGATCCAACTCAACGACGAGCAGTATTGGCTGTACGCCGCTGTCGATTCTGAGATAACCGAATTACTTCATACAAAACTTGAACCGACAACAACAAACATTCTCGCTCATTCGTTTCTGACGGAACTCTCCGAGAAACACGACGTCAAAGACGCCGTGTT